>MWSE01000021.1_pt1 | contig 56789 bp, 55 predicted proteins | sample 1021931 | NCBI WGS metagenome assembly MWSE01 (sample SAMN06338154, study PRJNA374545) | mollusc metagenome | biome: marine bay; material: sediment; isolation source: gill 28 cm from animal B | host: Kuphus polythalamius | place: Philippines: Mindanao | collected 2011-09-12 | reverse complement strand
CGACTTGAAGCCGTCACCAAATCAGGTGAGCCGATAAGCGTCGAAATCGGGCTCAACCCCTATATGGATGCCGGCAGGCAGATGGTGCTGGTCAGCATTATCGACCTTTCCAAACACCAGTCGGCCGAGCACGAGCGGCGCGCCTCGGCTACCGGCTGACGCCGGCAAAACCTTGCTCGAAGATTGCGCGTACGGTGTCGATCGTATCGGCGTCGGCGGCCGTCTTGTCCTGGCGATAGCGCTTCACGCGGGCGAAGCGTAGTGCCATGCCGCCCGGATACTGTTGGCTGGCCTGAAGCTCGTTGAAGGCAACTTCGACGACCAGCTCGGGGCGTACGTGCACGATGTGACCTTCGCGGCCGATTTCGCGTTGCAACAGTTCATCGGTCTGCCATTCGAGCATCTTGTCCGTCAGCCCCTTGAAGGTCTTACCTAACATCACGAAGGTGTTGTCGCGCGGGTCGCGTGCCCCCAGGTGCAGGTTGCTGAGTTTGCCCCGCCGGCGGCCGCTGCCCCATTCTGCGGCCAGAACAATCAGGTCGAGCGTATGCACGGGTTTGATCTTCAGCCAATTCGCACCGCGATTGCCCGCTTCGTACAACGAGTCAGGTGCCTTGGCCATAATGCCCTCGTGACCGGCCTGTAATGCCTGGCGGAGGAAATCGCGAGTTGCTTCTTGGTCTGCAGTCACAACGCGCGGCACGCGCAGCGCCGGGATAACGATGTCATCGAGCTGACCGAGGCGCGTCGTCAATGACTGATCGATAAGGTCATCGCCGTCGACAAACAGGCAATCGAAGAAACGCGCCGACAGCGGCAGCTTGTCGCGCATCTCGTCAACCTTGAGTCGTCTGCCGAACCGTTTCATCGTTATCTGGAAGGGCAAGGGACGGCCTTGTTTGTCGAATGCTATGGCCTCGCCATCGAGCACCAGTTGCTCGGCCGGCAGCAGGCGCACCTGCTCGACCAGTTCAGGCACACTGTGGGTGACCTCATTGAGCTGACGGGTGAACACGCGCACGTCGTCGCCGAGCTTGTGCACCTGAACGCGGGCGCCGTCCAGCTTGTACTCAAACACGCCCTCGCCGAGTTGCGCCAGGGCATCGGCCGGGTTTTCTGCCGGTTGGGCGAGCATCGGCTGCAGTGGGCGGAACATCTCGAAGCGAAACTGCGACAAGCCGGCCGCACCCTCGCGCATGGCCCGGTCGGCAACCAGCGGCAGATCACCGGACAACATCGCCGCTTTGCGCACCGCGTTTAGCGGCTGTTCGCTCGCCTTGGCGATCGCCTCGATCATCAGTCCCTCAAGCGCACCTTGACGCAGTTCGTCGAGTATCAGGCGCTGTAGAAACGTCTGTTCTTGTTCGGTGGCGCACGACAGCAACTCGCTGAGTAAATGCGATCGTTTCGCCTGCGAGCCGGTACCGCTGATGCCTGCCATATCGGTCAACCGTCGATCGGTTTCGGCCAGCGACAACGTGGCTTCGCCGGCCGGTGCTGACATCGACTTTTGCAACAGGGAGTAACCCAGGCCGATCTTGCCCTGTGGCAGATGGCCGCTGAGGTAAGACACACCGATACGGATCTCTTCGGGGCCGAGGCCGCGCAGGCACTCCACCAACAGAGCGGCTTTTTTGATCCGGCTGCGCGTGGCTGCCAAGGCAAGCGAAGTTTGGGCGACGGAGTTGAGCAGCACGTTTCCAGGTTCGGTAAGGTCGGGTTGTGCGGAGATGAGGGCGAGAAACGCTGGTTCAACCGCGACAGGCTTGTTGTAGGCCGGTTCGAGTAGTAAAGAATGCACATGAAATACACATGCTAAATAAATGAAAAATCGCGTATATCTATTCATCTCCATCCGCATGGCACAGTGGTAATCCTCAATGTCGGCCAAAACGTCCAAGACATTTCCAACGACACGTCGGGTCCGAACACACCCGATGCCGTACAGCCCATGATCAGAAATTGCTGTAACAGGAACCGTCATGACCGCCGTTGAGTTCGTATCGTTGTTTTCCATCATCGCGGTGTTGGCTGCGATGCCCAGTGCGAGCGTGCTGCTGGTCGTCACCAGAACCGCGATGCTTGGGGTTGTCGATGGGGTGGCGGTTGCTGCCGGAATCGTGGTCGGTGATTTGGTGCTGGTCTGCATTTCCCTGGCAGGCTTGGCGGCGGTAGCCCACTTGGTTGGCGATCTTTTCGGTCTGATAAGAATCCTCTGCGGGATCTACCTCGTGTGGTACGGCTACAAATTGCTGAAGGCGGGTAGTGCACACCATGTTGCGCCCGCTGACGGCTCAAGCTCCGCGTGGGGTGGTTTCATCGCCGGCCTGACGCTCACGCTGGGCGACGTGAAGGCCATCGTTTTCTACGCAAGCCTGTTTCCGGCGTTTGTCGACGTCCAGAACTTCGCGCGAGTTGATGTCGGCGTGATTGGTATTGCGACCCTGGCGACGGTAGGCTTGGTGAAACTCGGTTACGTGTATCTGGCACATCGGATCAGGCGCCGGCTGCATTCCGGCCACCACCTGCGCAATGCCGAACGGCTGGCCGGCGGCCTGCTGGTCGGCACCGGGGTCTATATCGTCGCCAAGCCGTAAAGGTCCACGCGCTTGGGCATATGCCAAGGAAGGAAAACAAGTGAACAACCCCGTCGTCGAATGGTTTGCAGACAGCTTCGCCGAGCTGCACCCAATGCTGCAGCAACTCCACCGACAAGGCGGTACCTTGAACGGCAGCGTCGAACTGACTTTCGGGCACGGCATCGCAGGCCTGATCGGGCGGCGCCTGGCCGGCAAGATGGGGATGCCGACCGACTCGGGTGACTATCCGTTCACAGTGCGTATTGCGCACAGCGACGATTCACTGCTGTGGGCGCGTCGATTCGATGAAAAGCACGAGATGGTTTCCGTCTTCACACCGCATGGCCACCATCCTACGGGGTATTGGACAGAAAGCAGCGGCAAGCTGCAGTTGGAACTGGGTGTAAGGATCATCGACGGTGGCTGGCATTGGGTGCAACGCGGCGCCAAGCTCAATGGGTTGACGCTACCTGCTGGTTTATTGCCGAGAACGCAGGCCTACAAACGGATCGTCGACGGCGAGTACGAGTTCCGAGTCGCGTTTTCTTATCCCTTGCTTGGTGAGCTATTGTGCTACACAGGCTTTCTTAGTCCGGAAGTTTCCCGGCGATCATGACGATTTGAACCGCCAGCCTGCTGCGACAGTCCCCTCTCGACACGAATGCGCCGCGGTGAGTTCAAGCCGCAGCCTAGTCTCTAGTCATACTTGATGTATTTGAAACGCGGATCGTCGGGAGTACCTTCCAATGCGCTGCCCTCGACCAGGCCCGGCTGCCACATCACAACCTCTTCGATCTTGCGGGCAAGTTCGAAATCTTTGGCTGTGACGCCTTTGGAGGAGTGGGTCATTAGCTTTACGATCACGAATGCATACGAGGCGCTGAGGTCGGGGTGGTGAAACGCGGCCTCGGCCAGATGCCCCACCGTGTTGACCACCATCAGCGTCGACTTCCACCCGCTGGTTTTGTACTTGCGCCGGATCCAGCCGTTTTCGAGATACCAGTTGGGCAGTTCTTCTTCCAACCGCTGTTTGATCTCGTCTTCGCTGTAGGCTTCGTCGATCTGTTTGTTGCGCCATTGGCTCATATCAGGACTCCCGCACGCTGGGTTGCGCGTTTGCCAAGCTTAGACCTTTTACCGTGCGGGAGACCCTGCGCTTAGCCGAGTCTTTACGCCGGTTCGCGCCTTCGCTCTATCCAAGCCCGAGTGCTTGCAAGGTGACGGGGCCGACTTCGCCATCGGCAACCAGTCCGCGATCATTCTGAAAGAGCGTGACGGCATGCGCGGTCTGCGGACCATAGATGCCGTCGATTCTGCCCGTTGCATATCCCAGATCCGACAGCGCCTTCTGGATCTTCTTGACGCGGGGACCGCGCATCAACACCCGCGTGACGCGGATGATATCGATCGGCGGCTCATAGGCTACCGGCGAATCGGCCATGTTGTAGTCGAGGCCGGGGACCAGAACGCCATAGTCCCAACGCCGGTCGGCGGCGGTCGTTGCGATGACGCCGCGCTTGCTGCTATGTGCTTCGATGGTGCCTCCCTTGCCGTCGCTGATGGCGATATGTCCTGTGCGATCGGTCTGCGGCACGCGCAACAGCGCCCAGAATCCGGTGTAGGCGTCGGCCAGCATGGGATCGGTGTCGGGTTCGGCACCGTAGATGATGCCGCTCGATTGGTAGAGGCACCAGGAGGCGAATTCGGCGCAATCCCACGGTCCTTTCCAGCGACTGTTGGATAGAGGAGCACGGGCTCCCAAAACGTACGCTTCTCCAATGTGGGCTTCGGCAATTGTCAGAATCTTGGTTGCGGTCTTTGAACGTGGCATTGCTATCTCCGCTGATTGCTTTTGATTGTTGTGGGAGCCGTTGCTGTTGTCACTCTACATGACCGTAGGTGGCGTTGCAGTGCCGTGGTTCAAAGTGAAAGTGCGAGACGATTGTCGTTATCGGTGTTTCGTTGCGTGTCCCGATTGGGACGAAGGGGCGCGACCGAGTGTTCAACTGGCGGTCGCGATAAAGATGCTGTTGATCCGTCGGTGATGGAATCAGGTTCTAATTGTCGGATGACGACAGCGATTTGCCAAAGCGGCCGAAACGTGGAGACCAATCGTCCTGGTACGCCACCGATACCAGCAGGCGTTCGGCGCGGCCGATCAGTTTCTCGCGCGGTACGAGACCGAAGAACCGCGAATCGGCGCTGCGATCGCGGTTGTCACCCAGCATCAGAAACTGCCCGCGAGGTACTCGAAGGGGGCCAAAGTCGGGCGCAGTGGCGGTGTCGGTATACCACTGGATGTCGTAGGCTGCGTCACTCCATTGCTCGCGCCACCGCATGGCGGGCGATAAACCGGCGTTGCCGTCGGGTTCCATCAGTGCTGCCTGTGGTTGGTAGTCGGCCATGCTGCCGTTGATGAACAGGCGCTTGCCCCGCATCTCTACCAGGTCACCCGGTAGCGCAACTACGCGCTTGATCAATCGGGTGCCATCGCCTGGTCGGGAAAAGGTGACAATATCGCCGCGTTCGGGCTCGCCAAGGTGGGAAACGATGATATCCGTCAGCGGCACCTTCAGGTCATAAGCCAGCCGGTTGACGAAAACGACATCACCTTCGAGCAGCGTCGGCCGCATCGAACCCGAAGGGATAGGGTTCCAATCCGCGATGCCGGTTCGAAACAGGCCGAACAGCAGGAGAAATATGATCAATCCGCGATTGTTTCTGAGCCAGTTGCGCATCATCGATTCCTTGAGTGAAGCCGGTCTCTGCCAAGACAGTTTTCATCGACATAAGTTTCGACTGGGAAAACGTCGATTGGCCCTGCAGCTCGTATTATTCAACTGGGAAACGCCGTCGTCCACAGACAAGAAATTGAAACATTCAAGGTGTATTCAGTCGGCATTTTGTTCACGGGATATATCCAGGAATGATGTGGCGCGAAACCGACAATGGATCGATGTGGATACTGCAAACTACGATTGCAGTACTTCGGCCTTGATCAAAAAATGGCTGCTCATCGTCGTCGGCGGGACGCTAATCCTGGCCGGACTGATCACCTTCTGGCTGCCGCTGCCCATCGGCCTGCCCATGGTGCTGCTCGGTTTGCCGTTGGTGCTCCGGCACTCGCCGCATGCGCGTTCATGGTGGGACAAGCTGCGCAACCGCTGGCCCCTCTTGACCGGGAAACAGCCGATGGGGCCGGGCGAAGACAAGGAGCGATGAACTCAGCGATGGCGCGAAATCGACCGTTACCGGTGAACGCTCGTATCCTGCTGGGTTCCGTCTTGTCTCGATGAGTGACGAAACGGTATCAGCAGCAACCCTGGTAACCAGCTTGCTTCACGTGGTTCGCGGTATGTCGTCAATCCAATAGTCATGCGTTCGTGACCGTCGCGTGGTTGCGCACGGTAGGTGCCGAATAGCCGGTCCCACACCGACAGATTGAATCCGAAGTTCGAATTCATCTCATCGATATGGGTGGAGTGGTGCACCCGGTGCATGTCGGGAGTGACGACCAGTTTGCGCAATGCTACATCCAGGGCAGCAGGCAACCGCACGTTGCCGTGGTTGAACATCGCCATGCCGTTGAGTACCACCTCGAACAGCATGACGGCGAGTACCGGGGGACCGAGCAGTGCAATCACCGCGAACTTAATCAGCATTGACAGCAAGATTTCGAGCGGGTGAAAACGCAACCCTGTAGTTACATCGAAATCGAGGTCGGCGTGGTGGACACGATGCAGGCGCCAAAGTAGCGGAACGGCATGCGCGGCGACATGCTGTAGCCAGATCGCGAAATCAAGCACGATCATTGCGGTTGCGATACCAAGCCATGCCGGCACATCGACGTTATTGAGTAGGCCCCAGCCGTGCAAATCGGCGAAGACCGCCATGCCGACCGCCGCGGCGGGGAAGAGCGCGCGCAACAGCAGTGTGTTGATCACGACCAACCCCAGGTTGTTTGACCAACGGACAGCTTTCGAGGTGTACAGTGCTTTTCGTGGGGCCAGCAACTCCCACAGCGCCATCGCACCGAAGATGCCGGCAAAGAACCCCAGCCTTATGGCGGCTTCATGCGCTTGTACGAAGGTTTCCAAGCACGACCTCTCGTAGTTCGTCTGAGTTACTGCATCCTTACTCTGATTTCCTTCAGCCTGGGTTCGGTTGTCATCTAACCCGCAAAAGCCGGCCGTAGACCCTGCAACACCGAATCGGCCAGGCGCCGTTTTTCTTCGCGGCTCTTGTCATGGGCTACCGGTCCGTCGACAAACAGGCTGGCGAGTCCGTGCACCGCCGACCATGCCAGCAACTCCTGAGGACTGAAATCGTGCGGATCCTCGTCTTCGATCGTGCTGACGAAACCCTCTTTAAGGTAAGCCGCAAGCCGGTCGGCTGCCTTCAGGTAGTCGGCGTCCTGCGAATAGATCGTCTCCTCACGCCACATGGCGCGAAAGAACGCGGGTTTGTCGACCGCAAAGGTGACATAGGCCAAGCCGACGGCATGAAAGGGGTCGGCCCCGGTATCCGGAGCCTGTTGCTTCGCTGCTTCCATCGCGTCGGCGAGTTGATGCAGGGCGCGGGTGGCGAACGCCGTGAGGAGTGCGCGCTTATCGACATAGTGCCGAAATGCCGATGACGGCGATACGCCGACACGCTTGGCGCAGGCCCGCAGGGTGACCGCCTCGATGCCGAATTGCGAAGCGATCTCGTCGACCGCATCGAGTAGGGATTCGGCCAGGTGGCCGTGGTGATAACGACTGCCTTCTTTCTTCATAGGATAAGGTTTTAGCACCAAATGTGAACATTGTTAACTTTTTCTTGAAATTTCCCCTGAACTCCCTTACATTGCATGTGAACAGCGTTAACATTTGTCCGCTGACAAAGCTAAGCTGTTCTTTTTGTTCAGGTATTGGAGATCAACGACCATGTCATCGACTAACTATTCAAGCCCGGGCCATTCACATGGCAATTGCTCCCACGCGGGCAAGCACGGCTGCGGCGGTCATTGGAGCGGGGCCAATATCGCAGCGATGGTGCTGGGTTTCATCGTGTTTCCGCCGATCGGATTGGTGGTGCTGGTGTGGACGCTGATGGGGCGTCCGATTCAGGACCTACCGGGTTGGGTACGTGACAAATGGTCACAATACTTCGGCAATGCCGGCGTGACGCATTCGCACGGCAACAGCGACAACGTGGTGTTCGACGAATACCAACAGACGCAACACGATCGAATCCGCGAGATCAAAGACGAAATCAAGCGACGTGCCGAGGCGTTCCGTACCTTCCGCTTTGATGCCAAGCGTCGCCAGGACAAGGCGGAGTTTGACGAGTTTATGGCGAGTAACCCGGGGAAGGGCGGCGACGAGCGCTGAAGACTCCGCAATCCATTGGTCTCCCCCAGTGGCTTGGGCCGTTGCGTTAACCGCAACGGCCTTTTTTTGTATGAATGCGCCGGTAGAGCGCACCCGTTTGGCTGTAGTCGATCGATCCGCGTCGCCGCTGTGCCGAGTTCATGATCGACCAGCGATGTCCCTCGACGGCTATGACGCTATTCGAACAGCAAGCGGTTGATCTCGATGGCTACTCCACCAAACCCGAGTCCGCTGCGATAGCCGTCGATCAGTGGGTTGTTGATGGGGTCTACACCGACATGCAGGGCGACCAGTTTCCAATCATCGCCTTCTTTGATCATGCTCGCGGTCCACTTGGAATCGAAGGCGAACGTGCGGCCGTCGGCAAGTTCGTAGGTATCGGTCGATGTCCCGTGGCAGACGCCGAATTTGCCGTCGTAGATGTTGGTCTTGATCGTCGCTTGAGGCTCAACGTGCATGCTCTTCAGGACGGCATCCGGTTTCTTGAACCAATCGTAGAACAGTTGTTCGACAGTGCGTCCGTCGGTCAACACCTCCTGGTTCATTACGGTGATGACGTAATCTTTGTGAAGGTGGGATTGAAGTAGCGACGGCTGGTCGTTGTTGACCGCTGTTTGCGCCATCGTCAGGAGTTCGCGCAGTTGGCGATGGTCTTCCTCGGTGCCGGTGTCGGTGGCTGCTGTTGCACCGAACGAGAGCAGAATCAGCAATACCATCAGATAGTTGTTCATCCTTTTTGCTCCTTCACAAGATGTGGGACGGGCTGTAGATACGATTGAGTCGAGCGACCGAGTGCGATACTGCGGCAACCCAAGGCAATCAACAATCCGGTCGCTACATCGAGCACATGATGTTGATGGGTCAGCAGGGTTGACGCCGCGATACAGGCAAGCCATGCCCACAGTGCCGTTTTGATCGCGCGCGGTGCACCTTCGCCGCAAGCCGAAACGGCAATCGTTGCAAAAACGATATGCAGGGAGGGGACCAGGTTGTGCGGGGCATCAAGGGTAAACATCACGCCATACAGTGTTTCGTAGCCGGCAGGCAGCATGCGCTCAAACCCTAGTTGCGCAGGAAACAGCAACCACAACACCGCAGCGACAAGCAGGCCCAGTATGGCGGCCAACGCTTCACTTCGTGCACGCTCTCGCGGGATAGTGAACAAGGGCAGACAGAACAGCAGGAACAACGAGAGGTACACCCAGACCGCCGCAGGTACCAAAGGGATATCAAGCTCGATCGGCAGATACAGAGCCAACAGATCGTTACGTTGGCTGGTCAGCCAGTTGACGCCGCCATAGATCGGAAAGAACAAAAGGTCGATCGCCAGACACCATAGCAACACGGTGCGCAGCGTGGGCCAGTCCGGGATGCGAAACCATTGCTCGTTGTTCATAGCGCCTGTTCCAGATCCCGTTCGAGTTCGGGCGACGGCTTGCCCGGGTCTGGTTCGTCGGTGCGCCGTGGGCCCAACCACAGGCTCCAATAGATACTTGCCCAGCCGGGGCGTCTCAAGGAGTGGTCGATCAGCTTGGGCAGGGCATTCCAAGGTGCAGCCGGGTACTGATGATGTGCGAGGTGATAGTGATAGTTGAGGAACACCGCGCGGGTGAAAGCGCTGATGCGCAGATTCCAGGCGCCGTTGCGGATGTCTCTCGGCGTCCATGCATGTGTCGCGTACTGCACTGCACACCACACCATGGCGAATGACCAATAACAGGCCAGCCAGCCAAGCAGACTCAGATCCAACAAAATGAACAGAGCCACTTGTATGCCGGCGCTGAGCAGGATGTCACGAACGACGGTTGCGGACGGTGCTTTGCAGACATCCTCAACCATCGGCCGCATGCCGTAGAACTCAGCGATCTTCTCGCGGAACAGCCTGGTCTTCACGACACCTGCGATATACAGCAGGTTGGCCAGCGGCACCGATAACCAGTAGAACCCACCCAGCAGACAGAAAAGACGAAACGTCGCCAGCCACATTGGGGTGCCCGGCGGGCAATAATCGTACAGTTCGACGTCGGTTCGGTTGCGCCGATGGTGGCCCAGATGACAAACCCGTTGGACGATGAATCCTGTGGGGAAGAATGCGGCAGACAGGCGACCGAGTGCGTCGTTTACCCGGCGGTTGGGATGGAGCACGCCGTGCACCGCCTCATGCAGCAACGAGAAGATCGTGTTGTTGATCAATGCGAAGCCGACACAGGCGACTGCCCAGTGCCACCAGAACTGCGCATGCGATGCCAACCACAAGAACCCTGCCGCTGCCGACCAGGAAAGTACCGCGATGACGATATTGAGCCTAACCGGGATTGGCCACGTTGAACGCAAGGCGGTGCTGTTCATTGTCGTTTGCCGTTGATGAAATGAGTGTAGGGAGGAAGGGGCAATAATGCGGTGAGTGTTTCACCGGGTGCGATCACGCACCCGGGCCCGATACTGGATCGGGCGCCCACCACGGCGTAGCTGCCGACCGATACGGCGGCAATATCGACCAGAAACCGACCATCCTCGATCCGCGACAGGTGGCCGCTGATCAATGCCTCGGTTCCAATGACACTTCCATAGGCCACCTCAAGATAGGGCCGGTCCAGACTGCGGGCACCCGGTGCCCAGAATGAGGCCGGGTTGACCTTGGCACCCCACAGGTTCAACCAAAACGGGTACAGCCCAGGCACCAGCCGTAGCAGTTCTTCCAGCCAGGGAATGCGATTGAACGGCATTTGCAGCTGCAATAGCACCCACCATACTTTGAAGGCGGTGCTGTCTTGCCGCAGATCGCGGCCCTGAGGCTTACCGAACAGCGCCATCACGATTCGCGCTGTCACTGGCGGTAGAACGTAGAGTAGGGCAACGAATGTCGCCGTCCAGCCGACCGCGCCCGTAGTGAGCACCGACGCCATGGATACGATGACGGCGATTGTCAATAACGGTATGGCATTGGCCAAAAGGGCAAAGCGGCTGATCGGCTCGACCTGCAGATCCGGTTGGGTGGCTTTATGCATAGTCAGGTAACCAACCCGCGAGGGCGTCGAGCTCGGGGCAGCGATGAAACAGTTTCCACGCGCGCGGTGCCAGGCGGCGAGATAAAAGGCTGGCGAGGAACTCAGGATTGTGTCGTAGCGCGACGATCTCTTTGGCGAAACGTGGACGCATTGGCATCAGTTCGGGATAGTCCAGGATTAATTGGTCGACAACCCGCATCCCGGCGCCTGTTGCGCGTGGGTACATCATGGCCTTGAGAATCAGCACGAATAATCTCGCGTCCAATGTCCGGGCGTGCCGGCCGCGTGAGGCAAAGCACGTATCGTAGACCAAACGGTCGACCAGCGTGTGGCGCCGCTCGTCATGGGTGTGTTCCTGGTGCACGGCAAGCCAGTTGGGTTCGGCCGCGCCAAGCGGCTCGTCGGCATCTGCTTTGCCGAGATCACGCGCCATGGCCAGCGACGATTCTTCGATGAAGAACAACAACCACAATGGATGCGCCAACCAACGGGCGGCCAACCCCATCGACTTGATGAAACCGCGAATTTCCACCGATGGGGGAAAGAAGCAGAAATCCTTGTCGGCGTAGAGATCCGGCCTGCTTGCCTTGTTCAGTGCAACAAATGCCGCATCGTGTTCTTCTTCTTCGCGCAACATCTCCGATACCAACTCACTCAATACCGGATAGCCCGACTTAACAAGGCGTTTCACGATGGGTGGCAGGATGGCGTGAACCAGGTAACGCTCGAAGAGAACGACCACCTCATTGGTGCGCAAGGCATAGAGCTGTGAGTACCGCAGCTGGTGACGTGGTTCGAGATCTCGCCATATCGGGCTGTAGAAGAGTTGACTGTACTCAGCCGGAAGGAACAGCTTGTTGTGGTCTATCTGGCCGAGCTGTACCTGCTTGGTCCGCCCGTGCCCTGAGCGGATTGCGTTGAGCATCTCGCGTGCCAGTGTCTCAGGATCTTTGCCAGCCATCACTCAACTCAGACCGTTGCCCGAAGTACATACCCTGTTTCTTGAACACCTCTTTGCGAAATACCGGATTGAACCGCAAGTAGGTGAACAGCCGGACGGGGTTTCGCAGATTGGTTTTGAAATCCAACATTCGGTGCACCAACGACGGCAGCGAACTGAACGTTGAACGTGCCTCGAAGCAGGCCTCGGTGAGTTCGTCCGGCGTCATGCGTGCCGGTATGAACGGTGCGTAGTTGAAACGGTATGCGGGGTGCAGCCACCATTTGCCGTCATACAACAGACGGTTCTGATCGCGTAGCGAATCGTAGAGTGGCGTGCTTGGATAGGGCGTCAGCATATTGAAGGCGGCAAAAGTGAACCGGCTTTCCAAGGCAAAATCCAGCGTGCGGCGTATCGAATCCCGGGTTTCGTGATCGTAGCCGAGGACGAACGCGGCCCAGGTCTGCAAGCCGTAATCCCGCAGTATCTTCACCTGACTGCGGTAGCCATCGAAAGCCCGCAAATTATGTCCTTTGTGCATATCGCTCAGGTTGTCGGGCGTGATCGACTCGAAGCCGATGACATGCCCCAGGCAACCGCTCTGGATCATCAGGTCCATGAGTTCGGCGTCTCGCAACATATCGAGACTGGATTGGCTTACCCAGCGGATCTTCAGCGGTATCAGGGCCTTGAACAGTTCCTTGGCGGCTTTGCGGTTGGCGCACAGATTGTCGTCGACAAAAAACACCAGGCGACGATTTTGGTCTGCAATCTCCCGAACCACCTCGTCGACATGGCGTACGTAGTGGCGGCTGTTGAAATACTGCGCAATCGTGCAGAAATTGCAGTGGAAATGACAGCCGCGTGAAAACTGCATCAGGGTCATCGGCAGATAGCCTTTGCCGGCGAACAGGTCGCGCCGCGGAAGCACACCGGGATGGGCAACCCCGGGCGAGGCGCGATACACGCGTTTTAGCTGATGTTGTTCGGCATCCTCGAGCATGGATTGCCAGATCGTCTCGGCGTCGCCAAGCAGAATGGCGTCGGCATGTTCGAGGCATTCATCCGGGACCAGGGTCGGATGAACGCCGCCCATGATGACGGGGACTCCACGTCGGCGATACTCGGACGCGATTTCGTAGGCACGCTTTGCCGTGTAGGTTTCGACGGTGATGGCGACCAGGTCGGTTGGCTCGTCGAACGCAATGCTTTCCATTCGATCGTCAAAGAAGCAAACGGAATGATGCGGCGGCGTCAGGGCAGCCAGCACACCGATCTGTAGCGGCTCCATGCGCCCTTCGTCGATATAAGGGCCGTGCAGCATGCGGCCTATGTTAGGTTTGATCAGCGTAAGCTTCATCGGCTTGCGCCACACTTCCCAGGTGGCGTCCTTGTTTATTGCGGATTTCCGATCGAGAGATCCAGTTGGCCAACACGGCGATATCCAGGTTCTTCCACGACGTCTGTCCTACAGGCCAAGGCATCAGTCGCGACGCAATTGAACCCGGGGCATAAAACCGAAGGCGCGCGTCGTAGCAGCCTTGCTCGAGTTGCTCCGGTGTCATACCTTCGGGTCGGAAGATTGCTTGTCCATAGTGATAATCGGGTTCGAGCCACCAGCGGCGATGTAGCAAGCGGCCCTCCGTCCGCAGTCGGTCGTAGACGGGGCTTCCCGGCATCGGCGTCAGTGGATTGAAATTGGCAATGCAGAGCTTCTGCTCAATGCTGAAATCGACGGTCTCGGCAAAGCTTGAAACGCTGTCGTTTGCATACCCGAAAACAAAGGTGCCGTACACGAGAATGTTGCGTTGGCGCAGGCGCTGAAGTGCCTGCTCATAAGTAGGCCGGCCTTTGTTCCAGCCTTTTGCCATCTCTTTCAGGTTGTCGGCTTGGAGCGATTCGAAACCGATCAGCACCATGAAACAGCCGCTCTCAGCCAGCAAATCGAGGACAGCTTCGTCGCGACAAACGTCGAGACTGATCTGACAGCACCACTGCTTACGCCTATGGAACGGCACACTGCGGTTATAACGCACCAGTGCTTTCAGCAAGGCAACGAGGGCCGATTTCGAAGCAAACAGGTTGTCGTCGACGAAGAACACGCGACGATGCCTCGCCTCGGCAAATGCACGCACGGTCTGCTCGATGCTGTAAGCGGCCTGATGCGATCCATAGAAAGATCGGATCGAGCAGAAGTCGCAGACGAAGCGACAACCGCGGCCATGTTGAATCAGCGATAGCGGAGCGTACCTTTTGTCGCGGAAGACACTGCGATCGGGTTGAACGTGAAGTTGCGTTTGCGGCGACGTATCTTGGTATACAGCGCGCAGTTCGCCCGACATGAAGTCTTTGAGCAGTAGCTGCCAGATGCCCTCTGCATCGCCCACAACAACCGCATCCGCATACTGCTGGACCTCTTCTGTACACAAGGTGGGGTGATAACCGCCCATGACGACGGGGATTCCACGGTGGCGGAAGTGCTGCGAGAGTTGATATGCGCGGCGTGCGGTGAATGTTTCGACGGTGATTGCCACCAGGTCTGCGGAGTGCTCCAGATCGATCGGTTCAACACGCTCATCCATGAACGTGAAGTCGATATCGGGTGGAGTCAGCGACTTGAGCAAGGCCGGGGCGAGTGGCTCCATCGCATCTTTCGAGCGGAAATCTCCCATGTTCGGGCGAATCATCAAGATACGTTCGAGTCGTCGCTTGGTCATAAGCAGGCGACTTCCGTGTGAAACGCTTGGCGTGCCGCGTCGCGAGCAGCTTGGCGCCCTTCGTCCCAGTGCACCAGGAAAAACCGGCTTCGATAACGCAATGCTCGCAGTTTTTGCAGCGCAGCCAGGTAGGGATGGTTATCCGCAAAACCCAGCACTACAGTATCAAGACGCCGCGTTCTTGCCAGGTTGAGCAGGCTGGCAGCAAGCCCGGGAAGCGCCTGTTCGTTGCCTGCCGTAATTGCAAGGTGCGACAAAAAGGCCTGATTCAGCACGTTGCCGGGGCGTGGCAGGACAGGGTACCCGACCAGTTTCAGCGGGACGTTCAGCAAGCTCCGCGTACCGGCGAGAAGCGGCGCATAGCCTGTTACACGTTGCTGGCGGCACGCTCTCTGATCCCAGAGTGTTCCGCATCCGACCGGTTGTCCGTCTTTAAGCAGCAACAGGGTGTTCTCCATGTCCCAACCGACTGTTCCGAGCGCTCGCAGTTCGGCGCTGTCCCAATAGGGATACATGCCGAACCGACGGCCGTAAGTTTGAAGCAGGGTGGCAATGCTGTCGAGGTCAGACGGTGAGGCCTGACGGATCTTGAATCCCCGTGGCACCTTGAGCGCGGCGAAACCCTGTTTGGTGCTGGCCACGAGCGTGACGAATTCCGATACTGGAAAATAGGTGGGCATGCCTTTGATACCCGAATTCAATAGGCGCGCTGCCGTGGTATTGTCGCTGAGGATGCTGGTCAGGTAGTACGGCGTTTCTTGACGCCCATCGTTCAGCAACTCGCGGCATTGCTCGAAACCACGCAAAATCACCCGCGATCGAGCCCGCCAGCGCGGCAACACCCGCAACTGGCCCAGGTAACCCAGGCGCCGGTGTTCACCATTGATCCAGGCACGGCGGACCGAGCGCGAGAAAAAACCGACCGGTTCGCCCTCATTCGTGCTGGCAAGCAGGGTGCGCGAGTCGCCCTCGATCGGGCAGGCCGCGAAATAACTCGGTTCGCGTTCGAAGCTGATCGTTGCCCAACCTGGTAATGGCGTCGAACTCAAGATGCTGCGCAGAGCGGCCTCGTCGTCGGCTCCTGCGTCGGTGAAGGCGTAGCGCGCAGTCGCAGTGCTACTCACTGGACCTCCAACAGGCTCCCTTTCCAGCCTTCGTCTCCCAGCGGGAAGTTGTTGCGCTGATCCACTTCGCGCCGGTGCATGAGATTGATCATCAGATAATTGCGTGCCATGAAGGCATCACGGCCTGCGAGCTCACGCAACCAGCGGCTGCCGATGCTGCGCCAGCTGTAGAAACTTTTTCTCGCGCGCAGGCAGCCTTCGCGTATCGCGTGGTGGCTCAGCGATGCAGGGTGGAAAGGCACATCGTTGTATCGATAGCTGTCGTCCAGCCACCAAGCCGGGTAGCGCAGCCTGCCTTGCTGTTCCAATTGACTGTACAGCGGTGTTCCGGGAAACGGTGTGAGATGGTTGAATGCCGCCAGATAGAAACCGTTGCTGATCGCAAAATCAGCTGCGGCGTCAAAGCTTTCTTGTTGATCGTTGTCATGCCCAAACGTGAAAGTGCCATACACCCGGATGCCATGGCGTTTGAGATTGTCCAGGGCTTGCGGATAGCCACCGCGCATCGTGTTGAATGCTTTGCCCATCGCCTTCAGATTGGTTCGGTCCAGGCTCTCGAAACCGATCAGGGCGCCGCGGCAGCCGCTGCGCCGGGCGAGCTCAAGGAATTCCTCGTCGTGCGCCGCGTCAATCGACAGCTGCGTTACCCAGCGCAGCTGCAGGGGGATCAGTGCCTGCATGAACAACTTGGCCTCGGCCGGGTCGTTGGCGAAGTTGTCGTCGACAAAGAAAAAGAAGCGGTGCCGGGATTTCAGTGTGGCAAGCTCGTTAATCACACTGTCGAGTTCGCGGCGCGTACTCTTGCGGTCGAAGAAGCTCTGAATCGCACAGAAGCGGCATTTGAAACGGCAGCCACGGGCCGTTTCAACCAAGCCTATCGGCAGATAACGCTTCTTGGCGAACAAGCTGCGGTCGTAGTTCGCCGAACCTTTGCCAAATCCGCTCTCGCCGCCATGGTAGGTCGCTTGAAGCGTTCCATGCCGGGCGTCGTCAAGCAGTTGCGCCCATACGCCTTCGGCCTCTCCAATCACTACAGCCTCGGCGTAGCGCGCTGCATCCTCTGGTCGGAGGGTCGCGTGGAATCCGCCCATCACCACCGGTACACCACGGCGACGGTATTCGGACGCAATCTGTGCCGCGCGGCGGAAGGTGTAGGTTTCCACGCTCAACGCAACCAGGTCGGTCGGCTCGTCGTAGGGAATGACCTCCATACGGTCGTCGTAGAAACGCAGTTCGATATCCGACGGTGTAAGTCCGGCAAGCGCGGCTATCGACAGGGGCTCCATCTGCCACGTGCCGATATAGCGCGTGTCACCCTGTTTTCGGCCGATCGCCGGGTGAATCAATGTCAGCCGCATACCGCCCGATTCTTGCTTTTTGAGCTTACGCTGATGTTCTCCGTTGTATCGGACTGAATCATGTGCAGCGGATTGGAGAACAGGACATCGGTCTGCCAGTCGCAGGTATAGAAACGGTCGAGGTTGTGGGCATAAAAGCGGTAACCGAGGTTCGCACTGATTGCCAAGGGTTTGACATTTCGTGCCTTTAGCAAACGTTTGGCGATGGCCTTCCAGCCGTATACCTGCTGCCACGCTCGCTCATGACCGATACGCAACTCGTCGACCGTCATGTTCTTTGGTTGAAACACCACGTGTTGGCCGTCGTACAGTTCCCAGTTGTGGGTAAGGATGCGTCCTTCGGCCTGCAAGCGGCGATGGATCGGGGTACCCGGGAAAGGTGTGAGCACGGCAAAGCGCGGCAGATCGATGCCGGCGTCGACGGCAAACTGCACCGTGGCGTCGAATACGTCCCGCGTGTCGTGATCCAGGCCAAAGACGAAGCACCCTTGTATCGCGATACCGAGTTTGTGCAGGTCGCCGATCAGTTGCTTGTAGCCGACTGAGGCATTGAAGCGCTTCTTGGCGTCGCGCAGGCTTTCCTCGGAGACGGTCTCCAGACCAAGCAACAACCCTCGACAACCGCTCTTGGCCATCAGCTCCATCAGTTCATCATCATGCGCGATCAGCACGGTGGACAGGCCATACCATTGCACCCGCAGAGGTATCAGCGCACGAAACAGCGCTTTTGCATAATCCGTATCCGATACCAGGTTGAGATCGATGAAGATGATCTTCTTCTTGCCCACCCGGCGAATGTCTTCGACTACCCAGTCGATCGGTTTCTGATACTGCTTTCTTCCCCAAGCGGCCGGCGCCACGCAAAACTCACAATCGTGGGCGCATGAGCGTGTGGCTTCGAATACCGCCTGGGTGAGAAAGAGTCGTTTGTCGAAGAGTTCGCGGCGTGCGAACGGCATGTCGTCGAACGAAAGGTCGGGGCTCTGATAGTAGGCGGACTGCATGACACCCTGACTGAAGTCACGCAGCAGTTGGGGCCAAGACTGTTCCGCATATCCCACGCAAATGGCGTCGGCATATTGCCGGGCTTCGTGCGGCATCAGTGTGACGTGCGGCCCGCCGAGAACGACCGGGATTCCGCGTTCGCGGAAATGCTTGCTGAGTTCGTACGCCCGAGGTGCTGTGCCGGTGATTACGGTCATGCCGATGATATCGGCATCCAGATCATCGGGTATGTCCTGAATGCCTTCGTCGATCAGCTCGATATGGGCGTCCAACTCGGCCGGAATCAATGCCGCCAGCGTCGTCAGAGTCAGTGGCTGGTACCGCAGGGACTTGCGAAAGATGCCCCCTTTATGCCGATAAAGCGGTCCTTTGGGTGAAATCAGTACGACCTTCATGTCTTCTCCAGCGCTCCGGTGCGCACGAAATACTCAAACCAACCGTCGTCCTTGTCGAGCGTTGGGACTTTGATGGTAGCCAAAGGGGTTCCGCGTGTCTCTCTCAATCGCTGGGCGATGGCGGCAGACAGTCGTTTCACCCTGACGGCGCACACCGGCTTCAGTTGCCCGATCTCGCGTGCGTGGCGATAGTGCAATACCTCGCCCAGTGCTTCCTCGAGTCGCTGTGCCAAGCCTTTTGCCGACTCCGGGTCGCTCGCACCAGCTTCGAGAAACAGGTAGTAGCCTCGGTTGTCCGGCGTCGGCGCAACAAAAGCGTCGATGCCGGTGGGCAAGCCTTGTTGAAGCAACGATTCATCAAGCTTCTCTCCGCACAGGTCGACGCACAGATCGCCACGGCCGACAAAGGCCAACGTCGGCGTCTGCCGGTAGTACCCGGTTACGACAACACGGTCACCCGTGTCATACCGCCAAAGCCCCGAACGCGTAGTGACCACGACACGACCCTGATCGCCTTCCCGCCATTCCCACAGCGGCATGCAGGTGCCGTCGTCTCTCTGCAGTTCGAGAAAGCTGCTGTTGACGGCCGCCACCGGGTTTGGCGGTGCGGTCAAAGGTACGCTGACGGCAGCCTCGGTGGATATCAGTCCCTTGGGTTGAATCGATACGTGCGGAAAGCGCTGCCGCAAACCATCGATATGTCTTGCCGCCGAGCCTTCGGTCCAGCAACTGAACAGGTTCAGCATCGGCCAGAGTACACGTGTATCGAGAACATTTCCGCGGGTTGCATCGCGCAGCCGTTGCGCGGTTTGAACGCCGTTCGAGCACACGGCTGCGAGTGCCGGCTGCAGCGCCGGTGGAGGCCCTTGAGGTAACGGGTCGACCAACGCATCGGCGATCTTGTCTGTTTGCTCGATCAACACATCCAGCAGGGGATGCAGGAATGTCGGGCTCCAGATGGAGATGAAGTTCAGGTCATCTGCGGCAGCAAGAAACAGTGCTGACCAGAAGAGCCATTCGTCGGCATCCGACAGGGTCGATAGGGCGAGAGGTACCGCTGAAATATGGACGAGTAGCGACGCGGCGTCGCCGAAATAGATCGCGTCGTCGCCGGATGTCCGATCGGCAAATGCCCCAGTGCCTGCCGGACTCAACGCCCAGTAGGCACGCCCTTGCGCAAAGCCCGGCACGGTACGGCACAGATCGCACAGCCACGGGTAGAGCGCGTGGCGAAAGCCATCGAGTCCGGCGTTGCTGTAGGGGATGAGCTTCGCAGCCAGCGTGGAACCGGAAGTCCATTCCTGGTGCACGACCGGCTCAGCACATAAGGTGCTTTGGCCTTTGCTCCATTTGGCCAGATCATGGGCTACGTCGTGATAGTCGACGATCGGCATCCGCTCGGCGTACTGGCCGTAGTTATTGATCGCCGAGAAATGAAACTTCTGGCCCAACTCGGCCCCGCTGTTGACGTCTAAGGCGTGTTGCAAGAAGTTCTCTTGAGCTGCGCGCGGTTGCCCACAGTCCCGCACAAACCGGGCGTGATAGCGTTGCGCTACATCAAGCAGTTGATTCCAGGCGCTCGTTGCTGTCGTCACAGGGGGCTTCTGCCAATCCGCGATTGAAAACCCGGCGCGCCAGCGGCTTGAGATTGTCGGGTCTTAATTCCGTCAAACAGGCCAGTTCGTCGCCGCGCGTGTACCCCGGGTTCGCATTGAGAAAATACTCAATCTCTGGTCGTCTGCGTTCAGATGCGTCGACAATGGCAAGCTCTTGGCGCAAATGTCCGCGACTGGCGCCGAACCTGATCACGCCGAGCGATGGCTGGTAGTGTGCCCCGAAACGTTGCGTGGCCAAGGCCTCTAGCAAGGCTCGCGCATCGTCCGGTATCGGTTCGATATGGTGCGGCCAATACATCCGGCTGAATGCGGCAAGATATCGATAGGTTCGAACGCCTTTACTGATCAAGAACCAATAGAGCGGCGCCTCGGGTTCGCGGGCTTTTTCGCGTCCCGCCTGGTAGAGCCATTCGAAAGCCAGCGCCTGGCTACCCCAATGCGCGCGGTTGATGATGGTATCGCCGGAATAGATCACGCGTACCAGTTGACGTGTGGTCGGGTGCAGCGTCGCGTAAACCAGGTAGGTACTGAAACCCTGCAGGGCCTGGGTTTCATCCTGCAACAGCACGACTCGGTGTTTTTCACTGAGGTCTTCGTCGAATCGGGCGCGGTCTATCTCGTCGTAGTGGGAGGCCATCAGCTGAAACATCTGCTGACGGTCATCCGCATTCAAGTCCGAAATATGGCGCGTCGTTGCCCTGAGCATGGTCCTGGATCTGGTGACTTCCCGGTCGAATCCTAGATTACAGCAAAACCGTGCACTTGCCGACCGGGGCGAAGCAGGCGATTCGCAGGTCAGGTATCGGCCGAATAGCCAACGGCTACCCGGGCCGACAATGCTTGTTTCACCTCAGGCCATCTTGATCGAAACGGTCACACCGGGGCCGGGATTGTTGCGAACGTTGATCTGCCATCCGTACATATCACACAACCGCTTGACGATATTCAGGCCGATGCCTTCACCGGCGCGCTGCGCACCGCGACCTTTGACGTGGCGATCGAAGATATGCGGAATCAGATCGTCGTCAATACCGATGCCTGTATCCTCGACGCTCAGCGAATCTCCGCGGATGATGATACGGATGGATCCGGCATCGGTGTGCTTGATGGCGTTACGACACAGATTGCTGACAATGATCTCGAGGACTTTGCGGTTTACCGGCACCCACAGCGGTTGTTCGACGTCGACTTCGAGGCCGACGCGCTCCTGGTCCAACAAGGGCGAGAGCTTCGCCATCTCCATCTCAGACACCTCGGCGGCATCGACCGCATCGGATCGATCGAGCAGGGTGGGTTCGCGACCCAGAATCAAAAACGCGTCGATCAGTTCCGATACATCGCGACAGGCGCGGCGAATCATCTCGGCACGCTGCCTGCCTTTGTCCGACAGGCATTGTTCTGCGGCAAGAAACTGGGCCGCACCGTCGATGATCGTGATCGGAGTGCGCAGCTCATGGCTTACGTCGGAACTGAACTGACGTTCCCGTTCGACCATGGCATCCATGCGGCGAGCATAGTCGTCCAAGGCGATCGCCAGTTCCTTGGTCTCGCCTTTGAGTTCCTGCAACGGAATCTTGGGCCGGCCCTGTTCCGGCGAGCTTTCCTCCAGCCGGCGAGCGATACGCAGAATCGGCGACACGGCTCGGTCGCTGACGCGATACGCGACCCAGCTGGCGCCGTACACGATGACCAACAGCAGACCGATCGGTACCAGGCCGAACATGCCGACCAGCTTGTCGACGTTGTAGCCGGCAAATACCAGGTACAGGCGACCCTGAGCGTAATCCTCGATGTATACCGGCGTGGGCTTTTCACGCCCGCTCAGTAGCACGGAATCATGTAGCCCCGGCGCGAGGCCGACCAACTCGCCCGGTACCGCATCACCACCGCCGGCCGTGCCGAGGTAGCCGATCAGGTTCCGGGTTCTGGGTAAGGGGAAGGTCGGATCCTGCAGTCTTGCAACGATAAAAGACTGAGCTTCCAGCGCCAGCGCCTGTTTGACCAGGATCTGCTGCAATATCCAGGTCACCCCGGCCACGCTCAGCAATACGGTGAAGAAGATGAACGCTGCCTGCAGCAGGTAGCGCTGCCAGCGTTCACGCTCTCTCATGGGGTGCCGCCGGGAACATACAAGCGATAGCCGATCCCGTGGACGGTGTGCAGCAGCTTGGTATCGAATGCCTTGTCGATGGCGTTGCGCAAGGTCGACATGTGGGTGCGCAAGGAGTCGCTGTCGGTCGGTTCATCTCCCCAGACAAAGGACTCGATCTCGCGCCGGGTGACGACGCGATGGGTATTTTCCATCAGCAGCCGGAGTATCTTGAACGGTACCGGATTAAGGCGGATGCTCTGCTCGCCGCGCTGTGCCTCCAGCGTTTCGAGGTTGATCGTCAGGTCGCCAACCTCCACCGAAGCGCGACCACTGATGAGCGAACGGCGCCACAAGGCCTGAACCCTCGCGTAGACCTCCAACAGCTCGAAGGGCTTTACCAGGTAGTCGTCGGCGCCGGCGTCGAATCCCACCAGTTTTTGGTCGAGCGAATCGCGCGCCGTGAGCATCAGGATGGGCACCGTGGAATGCTTTACCGACCGTAGCTTCTTGCACAGGTCGATCCCGTCGAGCCCGGGCAACGCCAGATCCAGGATGATGACATCGAAATCGCCCGATGCCGCCAGGTTCAAACCGCTCAGCCCATCGAGCGCATGGTCGGCCACATGGCCGCGGTCAGAGAAAAAGTCGACCAACAGCGCGGCGATATCGGCGTTGTCCTCGATGATCAACACGCGACCGTGAAAATCATTCATAGATGTGCACCGCGGCGTTATTGCCAAGTGGTTCAATAACGTACATCTGAAGGTAGGGCATCGGTTTTGGTCAGCAGCATCTGTACGGTACCCAGATAGCGCTCAGCGAATCCACCTTCACTGTAGCAAAGATAGAAGTCCCACATGCGGATGAAGCGCTCCGAATACCCCAAGGCGCGCACCTCGTCCAGCCGCCCGAGAAACCGTTTGCGCCAATCGCGCAGTGTCTGCGCATAGTGCAGCCCGATATCCTCCATATGGGAGAGTTTCATGTCCGTTGCAGCAGTCACAGCGCCGGCCATCGCGGTGACTGAGGGGAGGAAGCCTCCCGGGAAGATGAAGCGCTTGATGAAATCGACCTCCTTGACCGCCCGGTGATACTGCTGGTCGCTGATGGTGATGGCCTGCAGCAGCATCATGCCGTCGGGTTTCAGCAGGTGGCTGCATTTCGCGAAGTACTGTTTCATGTACTGATGACCGACCGCTTCGATCATCTCGATCGACACGATCCGGTCGTATTGACCTTTCAGGTTTCGGTAGTCTTCGAGCAGAACCTCCACTTTATCTGCGAGGCCGGCTTCGCGAACCCGCTGCCGTGCGAAACGATATTGCTCCTCGGATATCGTGGTCGTCGTCACCCGGCATCCATAGTGTTGTGCGGCATGAATAGCCAAACCACCCCAGCCGGTACCGACCTCCAACAAATGGGTGTGAGGGGACAAGCCCAATTTGCGGCACACACGATCGAGTTTCGCCTGTGCGGCTGCTTCCAGGCTCATGTCCGGCGTTGTATAGAAGGCACTCGAATACATCATGCGCGAATCCAGAAACAGGCCGAACAGATCGTTACCGATGTCGTAGTGCGCGCTGATATTGCGCCGACTGCCGGCGGGCGTGTTGCGCATCGCCCAGTAGAAAGCGCGTCGTACCGCTCGCGTGACGATGCCCAGGCGACTCTCCATCGCCTCCATAACCGATCGATTCCTGACGAACAGACGAACCAGCATCGTCAAGTCGTTACACGTCCAATCGCCGTTCATGTAGCCTTCGCCGGCCGACGAAACGCCACCCATCGCGATCTGTGTCCAACTGGAGGGGTGGTTTATCGTCACCGTCACAGGCTTGGGTATCCGAGAAGACGCCTGGCCGAACGACCAGGACTGCTCACCTTCGACGACCCTCAACTGTCCGTCGCTGATCTTGGCGAGTTGGCGCAACAGCATTGAGCGTGCGAACCGTGTCGCCCAACTGCCGCGCAGACGCTGGTTTCCGGTTTCGGGATAGGGGACGATAGACATCTTCATTGCCGCTTATTCGCCGCTAACGGCGCCTCCTGGGGCTTTGGGTGGGGTACATAGGGAATGCGTTTCAGCCAGAGCCTTGCTGCCTCGTAATAGATGGCAGCCACTACTTTGGCGGTCATGAACGGGTAGGTCGCGAGGTTTCTGAGCAGGTTTGCCGCGGTCAGGGCCTGGCTGCGCAGAACCAGCGAGGCATCGAAAAGACGCTGATCGGCTTTTCGATTCTCGATATGGATGTGCAATCTGTCGTCGGGCTCGCTGATCTGCCACCGGTAGTCCATATCCAGGTCCATGAAAGGGGATACATGGAAGGCTTTCGGTGTCGAATGACGGATCGCCGCGGAACGGCGATCGGATGCCGGTATCAGGTAGCAGTGCCTTTCCCCCCACGGCGTGTTATTGACCTCGGCGAGGATGTAGCGCAGTTGTTCGCTGCGATCGAAGCAGTAATAGAAACTGACGGGATTGAAGCCTATCCCGAAGTACCTGAGGTTGGTCAACAGACGCACGTTGCTGATGGCAGCGTCGCCGCCCATTTCCCGCACGCGCTGCAGCACTGCCGATTTGAGGTCCGTTGTCGCGTCGCCCAGGTGTTCTTTGCGATCGAAACGAACCGGGGCAGGGCGTTGCGCTGAGCACAACGGCAATCGCCGCATCAGCGTCGGGAGCTCGTCGAGATCCAGATAAAACTGAAACACACGATAACGAAACGCATGGTAGCGCGGCACGAAACGCGTATGTCTAACCTGCCCGACGTAGAGCCGACTGTGCATCCTGTACCTCGTTGAATTCGCTGACGGCCTGTAGGGCACTGACGACGCCGTCTTCATGGAAGCCATTGCCCCAATAGGCGCCGCAGTAATAGGTGTTGCGCCTGCCGCTGATCTCGCTGCGACGTGTCTGGGCCTCCACTGTCTGTGCGGTGTACACAGGGTGTTGGTAACTCAGACGCTTGATGATCTTGTCTGCCGCGATCCCGCTATCGTTGTTGAGGGTGACCAGAAAGCGTACCGGCGCCTCAAGCCCCTGCAGGCGATTCATGTCGTAGGTCAGGGCAACGCAATTCCGGTCTTGTTGCAGGTGGTAGTTCCACGAAGCCCACGCCAACCTGCGCTGCGGCATGACCGAGTCATCGGTATGCAGTACGGCCTCGTTGCTTTGGTAATGAATCGATCCGAGTACCGCCGTCTCCTGGGGCGATGGGTCGGCCAGCAAGCGAAGTGCCTGGTCGCTGTGCGTTGCGATAACCACCGCGTCAAAGCGTTCGACTCCGTACTTGCGAGTGCTGATGTCGACGCCGCTGGGGAGCCGGCGCACCGACTCGACCGGCGTATTCAATCGAATGCCGTCGGTATATGAGGCGGACAAGGGTTTCAGATACTGCTTCGATCCGCCTTTGATCACATACCATTGCGGCCGGTCCTTGAGTTCAAGCAGGCCATGATTGACGAAAAAGCGGATAAACAGGGCAGCCGGAAAGTCCTGCATCTTCTGCGGGTCGGTCGACCAGATAGCCGCGCCCATGGGGATGATGTAGCGATGAACGAACTCGCTGGAATATCGATGTATCAGGAGAAACTCACCCAGTGACATCTCTGCCTTGCCGTCTGCCCACAAGGCCGGTGCCTCGCGGTTGAAGCGCAGGATTTCGCGCACCATGCGATAGAAGCTGGGACGCAGGAGGTTTCTGCGCTGCGCAAACACCGTGTTCAGCGAATGACCGTTGTATTCGAGACCGGTTGTCGCGCATTTCACGCTAAAGCTCATCTCAGTCGGCTGATACTCGACGCCGAGTCGGTTCAGCAGGCCAAGAAAATTGGGATAGGTGCGTTCGTTGAACACGATAAAACCGGTGTCGACGGCGTAATTGACGCCGTTCCATGCCAGATCGTGCGTGTGTGTATGCCCGCCGAGGTGATCATCGGCTTCAAACACCGTGACCTGATGGCGCTGCGACAGGTGATAGGCCGCGACGTTGCCCGAAATGCCGCTACCGATGACGGCCAGCTTCATGAGTTCGTCTCCCAGCGTTGTGGCACTTTGTTGATCTTCGAAACGTCGTAACCCAGCGATCGCACGGTGTCGATCAACTTCGCGTAGGTCACTTCGTCAAGGTGGGGGTCACGCGCCATGATCCATACGTAGTCGCGTTTCTCTCGACCGATGATGGTCGCGTGATAGTCGGTATCGAGGTATACAATCCGGTAGTCGGCCTTGATCGGCCAGATGAACTGCATCCCCCACAGGGCGGCGTTGTGCTCGTCGATGAACCCGACGGGCTGCATTTCCTTGAGCGGGCCATCGAAGCCGCCCTTACGAAAGGTGAACGTGGTTTGCACACGTCGTGGGCCGACGCGCTCGTAGTTCTCCACCGCATTGTAGATGTCCTTCTCGAACGGGGTCGGAATGCTGGCAATGACGTACCAATCACCCATGAACCGGTCGATATCGACCGAGCTCACCGTTGGCATCGGTTGATTCGTCGAGCATCCAGACAGCAGGGCGGCGATCAGTGTGAGGGTGGCGGTTTGGCTCACGCTCATGACGAGGCTCTCTTACGCACGTAACGCAACCATTCCCCGTTCTCGACTCTGGTCTGCAGCGCCTGCCATTGGTTGCTTTCGTCGTACCAGAGATCAATGACGAGATCATTGGCTGCCAGGCGGTATCGCTGCTTGCCGTAAGACTGCTTGTTGAAACGCAGGGGCTCGTCACCGACAAACGACAACACGGTAGTCTCATAGGTCCCGGTCTGCGGATTCAGCAGGCGGTCGGATTGCAGCAATGCCCGGTCCCAGTAGGCGAAACTGCGGACGCAACCGGCCAGCGCCGTTCGCTGCGAAGCCGTGCGAACCATCAACCGGTCTTGCGAGCCGCTCGCCCTGACCGACAGGGATTCGCCATCGTCGAAGGTATCGGCACTCATTTCGGTGAGACAGTTGCCCTGCCAGGTCTCGGACGCCTTGTGCCGATACTCGTAGGCCGTGAAGAACAGCACATCAACCTGCATCTCTGCATGTATATCCACCTCTCGTCGGTCGCCCTCGGCCTTGATGACGACTTGGTGGGTGCCAATGCGCCGGTCCCCGAGAAAAACGTCGAACTCCAATTGGCTCGGCGAGGCATGAACGCAAGCCGATGCCGTTAACAGCATGCCCAGTGCAACAATTTTCATGGTCGACTCCCTTGTGCGCTGTGGTCGGATCGGTGACTCGGCGGCCAGGGAATGAACGCCGACGTGGTTTTGACATAGTGGCGGTAATCGGGGCGCCGCTCCGCGATGTCTTTTTCAAGCATGACGACACCCGAGACTCGGAGTAGCAGGAAGGTCATCAGGAGCGGCGCAACGATCGTCCAAGCGCTGTCGGCGGCAACCGCGAACAGGTAAAAGCTCCACCAGATACAGGCTTCGCCGAAATAATTCGGATGGCGGCTGTAACGCCATACACCCGTATCCAAGACCTGGCCGCGGTTGTTCGGATCGCGCTTGAACCGCGTCAACTGCCAGTCAGCGACCGTTTCAAATCCGAAGCCGACCACGAACACCGCCATGGCAACCGCGTGCAACACACCGAATTCAACCGGGTGGGCAAAGGCGGCAGCCAGTGGCACCGATATCAACCACGCAAGAGCCGCCTGCAGGCCGAACACGCTCCACAGGCTATGCAGAGCGAACCTGGGGTTCTTGCGGCGAAATGATTGATAGCGGTGATCTTCCTCCTTGCCGGCATTGCGCACGGTTAGATGTACGGCAAGGCGCACCGACCATACGGCGATCAGTATCATCAGCATCTGGGCGGCATCGTTGGCGTGGGTACCCTGGGCCGCGTAAACGGTCGCGGCAGCCAGGAAGAACAGGGGCCACAGTGTATCGACGATATTCACATTCGAGCGCTTGTATGCGTATAGCCAACCGGCCAGTGCCATCGCGAGCAGCCAGGGTAGGCTCGACAACCAGATAGCGATCATGACGCCTCCCGGGACAGGGCGAGGGGTGGCGACTTGAAGCCGTCATAGGTCTGCGCGAGCTTGACCAGCGCCGGGAACAACACGGCCCATCCCGCCGCCAAGATGAGATAGGCAAGCATCGGGTTGGCAATGGTTACGGCCTCCATCCGCTCGCCGGCGAAGAATGCCAATGGTCCGCCTACGGCACCGAATGCCATGGTGAGCCACAGTTTGCCGTGCATCCAGCGCAGCGAGACATTGAGTGTGGTGGCCAGTAGTGGCCACATCGCAACAATCCACAAAGGGGCTTGCTGGCCGACGATCTGGCCGAAGGGATAGCTCAGGACACCCGAGAGCGTCAGCAGGTTTTCCCAGGCGAGCCCGAGCAGCAACGACAGACCAATCAGGCGTAACTCCGGGTTCATGCCCGGCGCGCTATTGAGGTGGACAGCTACCGCAAGCGCCACGACAACCAGCGCCCAGAAGTGCCACGGGCTCCCGCCCAACAGCACACAGGCGAACCAGCCGAGTTGAAACAAGACGAAGTTGACCAGCTTAGCCTTCATTGGCGTCACGCTTGACGAAGAGATAGTGGCCCACCAGCCATTCCTGCCCCTGGTTGAAGGCGAACAACTCACTGCAGGCGAGGAAAAAGATGCGCCAACGCTGCCACCAAACATCGGCAAAATCGCGCCCGTAAGTCGATACGAACAGCGGCTGAAGCTCGCGACGCTTGCCGTCCATGTTGTGCAGCCACGCCTCACAGGTCCGCGAGTAATGTTTTCCCGACCAGAACCAGCGGCGCTCAAGTCTGAGTCGGCCATCACACAGCAGCGGCAGGTCGGCGCTCGGCATCATGCCGCCGGAGAAGAAATGACGACTCATCCAGTCGCTCGGCCCCTGATCGAGGAACAGGTACGGCGTCGTGCGGTGAACGAAGATATGCATGAAGAACTGCCCGTCGGGTGCAAGCCAGCCAGCAACCCGTTTCAACAGCCGTTCCCAGTTGCGCATGTGCTCGAACATCTCGACCGATACGACCCGGTCGAATGCGCCCTCAGGCTGGAACACGTTCATGTCGGCCGTGATCACTTCGAGGTTATGGATACCGCGTGCCTCGGCTTCGGCGACAATTGCCGCCCGTTGCGAATGGGAGTTCGACACTGCCGTGATACGGCTGTCGGGGAACCGTTGCGCCATGAACAGCGACAAAGATCCCCAACCACAACCCAGTTCGAGGATGCGCTGACCGTTCTGCAGCCCGGCACGATCGCAGGTTATCTGCAGTGCGGAAGCCTCAGCATCGTCGAGCGACTGCGTGTCGTCACCCCAATAGGCGCAGCTGTACTTGCGGTGGGTGCCGAGCACCTGCTGGAAAAAGGCCGGAGGCAGTTCGTAGTGCTGTTGATTGGCCTTGTCGGTCGACTCGGCGATGTTTCCGGATCGCATGGTCTGCAGAAACACCTGTTCGCGTTCGGCAGCTTGCTCGACGTCGTGCGCACCGATGTCGTCGAGGCGTTGCTGGAGAAGTCGTCTGATCCCGGCCCGCAATACGGCATCGGGTACGAACCCACGTTCGAATATCGAATGCACCTTACGACTGCCCATGCTCAACCCCGCTTTTCGTTCGTTGGGATGGAGTCTAGGCAGCGTGTGTCAAGCGAAACTCAAGCGAATGTCAAAAACCTGTTAAATGCACGCGGCGGGGCTTTCTTCACACGCTGTGCCATGGTGCAACTCGATGAAAAACTTAGAAAAAGCGAATTACCCTGGGCAATAGATTGATTGACCTGGACAAGGGATAAGAATGTTCTCTGCGGAGTACGGTGTTGACGATTTCGAAGGTTGGATCATTCCGGGCAGCGGAACGTCGTGATTGCGTTACCTGTGAGAGAAACCGGGAAAAGTCTCACAAGCGAGGCCCGGCAATAAAAAGCCCCCGATGGATCGGGGGCAACGCACGGAGGTGAGATGGATGCTGTCGTGATCTACCGATAGACAGCCGTTCTCCCCGGATTGATGGTCTACTTGTTTGCCGCCAGGGCGGAATCAGTAGAAGGATCTTTGGGCGATTTCGCATACAACGCATAGGCCCCGAAACGCATCTGGTGGGCGCGACCGAGTTTCTGTTCGTAGAAGTCGATCTCAAACTGCTTGGTCAGCTTGTTACCGTCCCAGGTGTACGCTTTGAAGTACTGTTCGTCGTCTTTGCCTTTCTTGTCCCAGTTGGCCAGGAGCGAGCTGGTGTAATACTGGCGCTTGCCGTCCCAGCTGCCCGAAACCATGTTCACCTGGCTGGCGATTTTCGTTTCGTAGGTCTGCTTCGGGTTGTGCGGATCGCTGATGTCGAAATAGCGGGTCTTGCCGTCCATGAAGGTGTTGACGAAGAATCCCGAATCGTCGGAGGCGATCGAAAAATCGACGGGCAGCGGGATCTTCGCAGGATCGCCGATATCGGCAACGGCTTTCGCCTGCCATTCACCGGCATCGTCTTCGTAGATCAGCCAGACTTTCGACGTTAGAGCCGTCGTGGTCATGCACCAGTTGTTGTTCGGCTGCCAGGCGCAGCGGATCTCAAGCGGCGCTCCCGGAACATCCAGCACCTTTTTCGGTTTACGCGTGTGCAGATCCCAGATAACGACCGTGTTGCCGAATCGTTTCATCGCTTCCTTGTCATTGAGCATCTTGCCGAAGTCCATCATGTAGTTGGACCAGCCGGTGAACGACGATGTGACCATGACATTGCGACGCGGCAGCGCACGCACGTCGTAGCCGTAGCCATCTGCATAGTTGCCGCTCTTCTCAGCCCCCTGCAGATTGGCATCCGTGGGCATCCAGTGGGTAGCAACATATTCGCCGGCATTGGTGTACTCGACGAGCGCGGTACGACCGCCATGGTCTTTGTTATTGGAAAGCCCGGTGATCATCATCCGGCCCGGCAGGGCATAGGTCGTATGTGGCCCGACGACGCCGCCACTCTTGGCGACGAAGTCCGTGACGATCTTATGCAGCTTTGGATTGGCCGGGTCGGTGTGCACATCGAAAATGAAAATTTTGTTGGTATCCAGGCCACCGGCCCAGAGGTATCGGCGGTCGTCGGTAAAGCCGGAATGGTGCGCCTCGTTTCTGCCACCCACCGAGAGCGTGTTGATCACCTTGCCGTAGGTTCCGGACTTCGGATTCACGTCGACGGTAACCAGTTTGTCTTGTCCGTCGCCAATGCCTTCCACGCCCAACGTCCAGACGTAAACGAAGTCTTCCTGCCCGACGATCTTGGCCATATAGGGCGACATGCAGGTTTCATCGGCGTAGACCTGTGGAGCGGCCATCGAAACGACCGTTGCAAGCGAAGTACCCAGCAGCACCTTACTCAGCTTCTTTAAGACCTGAGTAGTCATCATAGTTTTCCTCCAATACATGGTTTGAACCGCAGACCCGGCTCACTCGAGCGGCGGTATTGTCTAGCCGCCCGCTGTTCCGCGCCTGCGTCCGTCCTGTTGCCGGACGGATCCGCAACTGTTGAGCAAACTTGGTGCCATGGAGGTGTGCCGACCGGCATACGTAGAGCGCGCGTCGAGTCATGGTCAATCGCGGCGTCGCAAATGCGTTGAGCCGGACACACGTAATACGCACGGTGTGTCAACGATTTCTCAGTAGAACTACGTGACCCGGACAATGAACAAAGCCTTGTTCGATGGTATGAAATGTGCGATCAACTCGCTCTAATGAACAAATCAACAACGAGTTATCACGTGCCAAGCAAGCTGGTTTTCTTTTTACTTTGGGTTCTATGTTCGAGTACGGCGCTCGCCATCGGTGGTGGGTTTACGTTGACGGCCGATGATGAAAGCCGTTACTCGCTTGGCGATTCGCGGGGCAGGGTAGTTGTCATCTCGTTTGGATACACCTTTTGTCCGGATATCTGCCCCACCGCGCTGGCCACGATCGGTCAGGCGTTGAAGCAGATGGGTAAGGATGCCGAACAGGTCGACGCGCTGTTCATCTCGCTGGATCCAGACAGGGATACTACGGAGCGCCTACGTAGTTATACGGAGTTCTTCCACCCTCGATTGATCGGTCTGACCGGTTCGGCCGCCGAACTGAAACAGGTCGCTGATCAATACAAGGTGTATTACGGGTTCGTCGGCAAGGGGAAAACCGAGCGTTACAGCATGGACCATTCGGCGAATCTTTATATACTCGATACCGAAGGCCGCCTGTCGAGTATGTTGCCGCACGGCATGCCGCCGGGTGCATTGGTCGACCGGATCCGGCAGGCTATGCAGAGTACCGTACCGAACAACGACAACAACAACTTGAAACGCCCGACCGTGTCGAATTGAATCCCGCTTTGATAAGGGAGCGCCCCGGGCCTTACATCTACCGAAACAAGATGTCACCCGCCTCGCTGGCCGAACACCAAGAATTCGAATCAGTCTGTTGCAGGATGCAAAAAAATACCCGCCCCAAAAGGGCGGGTGATAAAGAGAGGCGACACCCCGAGCACCCGAGGTGTCGTGTCGCGCCAACGTCATGATGCGAGACGTTAGCCGGGACAGGGTCAACCCAATGCGCCGGCTTGCTTTTCTGTTGATGCATCCAGCTGCCGGCAGGGGTTTGTTCGAAGAATTGGGACGTTAGATCATCAATCCGTAAAAGAAGATTGTTTCGGCTTTGATTGATTCAGTAATTTACGTACAACCGGGTGCTTGGAAAATTGGTAGAAGTACCTTGCGGGTGCGTAAGATTACGATCTTCCTGCAGCAACGCAATCCAAGGGACCGGGGGCATGCATCTGGCTGGTACCGAGTCAGGCGCGGTTGGCAGGTGGGTGGTCGAGATAACGAGAGGTTGTCGAAGAATGCAACGGAACAAGAACATCGGGCCTGGTCATGGTTGAGTACGTCAGTGTTTGGACCTCTGCCGGCGGAATTGCGTGGACGCTGTTCGCCATTGGTATCGGCGTGCTATCCACCTTGCGTCTCAGCCGCGTGTTTTCACCCGCGAAGGGTGGCCACATTCCCCAAGGTGACGTAAAGCCCGAACAACCGGCATCCGCTCGCGACACGTTTGCAGAAGCGTTGTTTGCGACGGTGCCGATCGGCGTCATCGTGCACAACGCGGACGGTGTCGTAGGACACGTCAATGCAGAGGGCTTGCGGCTGCTCGAAGCCGCGTCGCCATCGGAGATTGTCGGCAAAGACGTGCAAACGGTGTTGTCGTCTGATTTCGAGGTCGCATACACCGAGATGATCAAGGCCGTTCTGGCCGGTGAACCCCGGTCTATGACGTTGGAGCTTATCGGCTACCGCCAACGCAAGCGCTGGGTGGAAGTACAGTTGGTTCGCTTTCAGCGTGTCTCGAAAATGCCGTACGAGTTGATGGCAATCGTACGCGACATCGATGAAACGCACGCGCTCAGCATGCAGCTCGTCGAGCAGCGCAACCGCCTGCACACCATCATCGAATCGGAACCCGAATGCGTGAAGCTGCAGGATCGCGATGGTGTGATCATGGAGATGAATCCGGCCGGATTGGCGATTCTCAAGGCCGACGATCCACACGAGGTGATCGGCAAAACCATCTATCATTTTTTGCAGAAAGACTATTCGCGCGCCTACCGTGAGTTGACGGACGATGTGTTTGCCGGGCATCGGCGCAGCCTGGAGTTCGAAGTCCTGACCATCAGCGGTGAGCGGCGCTGGCTCGAGACGCATGCTGCGCCTTTGCGCGACCCCACGGGGAAAGTATGCGCCTTGCTGGCGATCACGCGCGATATCGATCGCCGCAAAAGAGATGAGGAAAAGTTGCGTCGCCAGCAGGACGAGTTGGCGCACGTCTGCCGTCTCAGCACCCTGGGTGAGTTGGCTTCCGGGCTGGCGCATGAGCTCAACCAGCCGCTGTGCGCCTTATCCAGCTATGCGGAGACCGCCTCGAATCTGTCTGCGTCGGCGGGCGACCATACCGCCGATCTCGACTCGCTGCTGGGCAAGATCGTCAGGGAAGCGGAGCGGGCGAGTGGCATCATCGATCGCCTACGTGAATTCGTTCGTAAGCAGGCGCCGCAGCCACAGCCGAACGATATGGGCGTGTTGATCGAGGAGACGCTGCACCTGATCAACGCCGAGTGCAAACGCGGCTATATCGACGTGTCCGTGCAGTTGCCCCCGGCCTTGCCAAAGGTCAGCATTGACCGGGTGCAGGCCGAACAGATTCTGTTGAATCTTTTCAACAACGCCATCCAGGCGTCGATGGAGGTCATTCCGGAACGCCGCCGTATCGTGGTTGCGGCCACCGTCGATCAAGGCCGCGTGGCGGTAACCTTGCGCGACTATGCCGACGGTATTCCTGAACCGTTGCGTGCACAGCTTTTCACGCCATTCTTTACGACCAAGAAAAGCGGCATCGGCATGGGGCTGTCGCTCAGCAGGAGTATTGCCGAATCGTTCGGCGGTCAACTGCTGTACGAACCGGCGCACCAGGGAAGCATTTTCACTTTGATCCTGCCGACAGTGGACGACGCCGAATGAACGCTTCTTTCGTCTACATCGTCGAGGATGACGCAGCTGTGCGTGATGCCTTGGTCACCCTGGTCAGATCCGTTGGTTTGAATGCCATCGCATTCGACAGCGCGGACGCATTTCTCGACGCGATGCCGCGGGAACGGGTCGCCTGCATTCTGACCGATATCTGCATGCCGGGCACCGATGGGATGACCCTGCAGCGCGTGCTGAACGATAAGGGTATCGACATACCGCTGATTGCGATCTCGGCACACGGTGATATCGCGATGGCGGTAGAGATGGTGAAGCGCGGCGCGATTGACTTTATCGAAAAGCCGTTTCGTAACCAGGTGGTGCTTGACCGTATTCGCGAAGCACTGCAGGTGGCGGAAGCGCAGAACAAAGACTCAATGCGTCAACGTGGCGTCGTCGCGCGACTCGAGAGCCTCACCCCGCGCGAGCACGAGGTTATGTCCGAGTTGATTGAAGGGGTCAGCAACAAGGCGATTGCACGTAGGCTGTCTTTGAGTCCGCGTACGGTCGAAACGCATCGCGCCCATATTCTGCGCAAGATGGAAGTGGAATCGGTCACTGCACTCGTGGTGCTGTTAAAGCGCGTAGGGGTGCTGGATAACGCCCCGTAGTTTTACGCGCCAAGAAAGTAGTTGCGCTAATTTCTATCCTCTGGGTGGCTGTCTAAGGTTGTGTTCGAGTGAGGTCGCAAGCCCACCGTTCATAACCAGAATATCCCAGAGGAGGTCTCTCAATGTCTCTCGACAATGTCAAAGACGCGCTGACGAAAACGATCGCAGGCATCCAGAATGCGCCCAACACATCCAACGTCGTGTTCCGGGCGGATACTGAATGGGTCGAAGATGTGCGATGCGCTGCCAAAGTCAGACAGTTCGATCCGATCACCGTTGATGAGCCGCCTGAACTCGGTGGCAAGGATTCTGCGGCAAATCCCGTTGAACTGGTGCTCGTGGCATTAGGGACGTGTCAGGAGATCATGTATGCCGCTTATGCCTCCGTGATGGACATTCAACTCGATGCAGTAACCGTCCGTGCACGTGGCTATCTCGATCTGAAAGGCTTGTTCGGCCTCGATCCGAGCGTTCCCCCTGGATACAAGCGGATCACCTTCGAAACCGAGATCGAAAGCCCGGCCGACGATGACAAGCTCAGGAAGCTCATCGAGACTGTTGAGGGCCATTGTCCCGTGCTGGATATTCTGAGTCGCGCGCAATCGGTGTCCGGCAAAGCGACGGCCAACGGTCGGGTGCTGCACAACCTCGCCACAAACGCCGCTTAACTCAGCGAGGTATAAAAAATGAAAGGCTGCTATACCAAAATGGCAGTTGTATTGCCGATCTTGTGTTTCCAGTTTTCGTCACCCGCCAACGCCTCGAACTACGGGACGGACCTCAACCTGACCATGATGCCGGCCGCCGGCGGTATGGGCGGAGTCGGTATCGCGCAACCGCAAGATGTCGGGGCCGCGGTATTCGGCAATCCGGCGACATTGACCCAGTACCAGGGTACGCAGTTCATGTTCGGCGCGACGTTCTATGACGTCAACGTGTCGGCAGAACACGACGGAACGACCTCGGGAACCCCCTGGTCGGCCGACTCGGATGCCGGACCTTACCTTGTACCGAATGTCGCACTTACCCAGTCACTGGGGAGCGACACGGTGCTGGGTGCCGGTCTGACGGTTGTTGCCGGCGTCGGCTCAGATTTCCGAAACGTCACCGGCAGCCTCGACCCCTTGGCGGAGATCTTGGTTTTCGGGGCGAACGCCGGTGTCGCCCACCAGTTTAACGAGAACTTGTCGGTCGGCGGTATGCTGACGATAGGCATGGGCCTGGGCCAAGCAGGTCTGAACAGCAATACGGCATCGACCAGCAATTTCGGTGTTCGCGGCACGCTTGGGGCGACCTATGAAGCGGGCGATACCACCATCGGTGCCTACTATCGCAGCCCACTGGCGATCAAGTACAAGAACATGGTGCAATACTCGGCGACGCAGTATCACAGTCCGACGTTCGAACAACCGCAGGAAGTCGGCATCGGCATTGCCAACAAAAGCCTGATGCGCGGTGACCTGTTGCTGGCCGCCGATGTGATCTGGAAGGACTGGTCGAGTGCCGAGAGTTATCAGGATCTCTACGACGACCAATATGTTTTCGCAATAGGCGCGCAGTATTCGACAGGCCCCTACCGTATACGCGCAGGCTTTTCGCACGCGGACAGCCCGATAAAGAACAACGTCGGTTCTTCGGTTGGTGATATTACATCACTGTCCGTCGGTGGAACGACGGTAGCGATGAATCCCGCCTTGACGCAGTATGTGCAAGCAACCAATGCCGAGGTGATCTGGGAAAACCAGGCGACGCTTGGTTTTGGCATGGATATAACGTCCAATATCGTTGTTGACGCGCATGTCGGCTACAGCTTCGAGCGGGATGAGCAGATCGGTGCGACCGATGTCGACGCGGGAGCATGGCAAGCCGGCATTGCGTTTACCTGGCAGTTCCAGTGACGGCTCGCTCGAACGCTTGGGCCGCCTGCGGCGTCCGAATTGCAGATTGGGCGACCCGGCGGAGAAGGGCGTCGAGGCCCAGGCATCATCCAGCTCAAGGTGCCTGACAAGCAAACGCGGGGCGTCGCAGGCGAGCAGATAGTATTTTTCACCCACAGTCCATTATTGAATCGGAGATGCATGTTATGAAGAGATCGGTGTTGTTTTTCGTGTCGTTGTTGATGATCGCGCCGCCGGCAATGGTGCTGGCGAAACCTGACGACAGCCATGCGCTGCAAGGCGTTGAACAGGGCAAGGTGGTATTTGACATCAACATGGCTGAACCGAAAAAAATGACACTGTATCTCGACGTTATCCGCGAGACTGTGGACGACCTGGTGCGTCAAGGCGTCGAACCGAAGGTGATTCTGGCCTACCGGGGACTGTCGGTCAGGCTGGTTTCCAAAAACCGCGACAACATGGAATTGACCGATTTCGAACACCTCGACAAGATCGCGCAACAGATCGCCGACCTGCAGTCGAAAGGCGTGAGAGTCGAGGCGTGCTCGGTCGCGACCCGCATCTTCAATGTCGACAACGATTCCCTGTTGGACGGCGTTGTGCCGGTAGGCAATACCTTTGTTTCGCTGACCGGCTACCACGCCCAGGGGTATGCGAGCATCCCGATCTACTGAGCGCCAACCTCCGCGAGCCTGCGGTTGCGCAGGCTCGCATTTCGAATTATCCCGACCGCAACATCTCCTGCCTGCCACCACCCGCGCCGTCACCGTAGTATTACGGATAATCCGACGTACAGACTCCGGTTATTCTAGCCACACCAACGGATTAGCCTGATCTGGACCGGCGTGCCGACGCTCACCTTGCCGTAATGAACGTGGTGCTGCGCGACGTGCCGGCCGATCAATTCAAACTTGGTATCCGGAGGATAAGGCAATGCTTGATTCAGCATTGGAAAGAGACACTAGGGCCCGCCCATTCGAAAAGGTCATTCGACAGTTCGGCGAAATATTAAAAGACGACCGCAGCCTGATCGCGCAACTCGATCAAACGCCCGACAAAGACAGCTTCGTTGACCTCTACATTGCGCTCGGTGCACAGCACGGTTGCGTGTTTGGCCGTGAAGACCTGCTGATTGCCGTGCAGGAACAAAAACAAGGCCAGAACTGGGTGATTCCCAAGCCGGTACTGCGCCTGATCGCTGAACGTTTCTGAGCCGGGGAGAGCGCAATGAGCAACGACATCAACACCGACGCCGGGCGAAAGGTCGGCGAATGGAACGGCGAAAGCGCCCAGGCCCTGCAGGCCGAGCTTGAGCGCATCCGGGATCAATTGAAGACGGAGAGTTCGTCCGAGCGCCTCGTGGCGAGACGAATGCCGCACCGCGAACAGCTGCCGGAGGACCTGCATGCCTTCAAGGCGTATCACATATGGGGCTGCGACCGCGAAGGCAACTGCCTGGTCGGTACGCATGCGAACCGGATCGAAACACTCGACAAGGTGCGCTCGTTCTCGTTGATCGAGCACCACTAGAAGACCTTGACCACGATCCACCGCAACCTGGCCCACGATCGCCAGGCTACGTCATTGCCTTCTCCGGATCATCTATGCTTTGCAAAAAAGCATAATGATCCGGAGAGAGGCATGTTCGGCGACGATCTGAGCACCATTCTGCCGCGGGTTCAGGAGATAGCCTCGGAAGTGGTCGCACCGCAGAGTGCAAGCACTGATGAACACGCCCGCTGGCCCGAGGCGAGCCTGCGCGCCATGCAGGATGCCGGGTTCGGCGGGCTGGTCGTGCCGAAACAGTTCGGCGGCAACGGTTGCGGCCTGTTCGCCCTGACACGGGTTTGCGAAACCCTCGGCCGGGAATGCGCATCGACCGCAATCTGTTACGGCATGCATTCGGTGGGATCGTCGGTTATCGCCGCCAACGCAACGCCATACCAGCAGGAACGGTACTTAGAGCCTATCTGCGCCGGTAAGCACATCACCACGCTGTCACTCAGCGAGGCCGGCACCGGGGCGCATTTCTATCTTCCGCAGACCTCCCTTGAGGCGGTCGACGAGCAGCACTTCCGGCTTACCGGCACCAAAACATTCGTCACCAACGGCAGCCAGGCGGATTCGTATGTCGTGTCGGCGGTCGCTACCGATCCGGATGCGCCGATCGGCCAGTTTTCCTGTGTGATCGTCGATGGGGATTCACCCGACATCGCGTGGGGCGCGCCCTGGGATGGGCTGGGTATGCGCGGCAACTCTTCGCGCTCTATGGAGCTACCCGGTCTGAAAGTGCCGCGTAGCAACCTGCTCGGCAACGAAGGAGATCAGATCTGGTACACGTTCAACGTCATCATGCCGCATTTCCTCGTCGCCATGGGCGGCACCTTTCTCGGCGTGGCCAGCTCCGCGCTGGAAGAGGCGCGCCGTCATATGGCACGCCGCTACCACGCGCATACCGGTACCAACCTGGCGCAATCGTCGGTGCTGCAGCATCGCCTGGCGACGCTGTGGTCGAGCGTCGAGCGTACCCGTCAACTCATCTACCATGCGGCGCGCAGCTTCGATAACGGCGAACCGGACGCGCTGGTCGCAGTCATGGCAGCCAAAGCCGAGGTCGCCGACTGCGTGGTCAACCTGGTCAATGAATCGATGACCTTGAACGGCGGGATAGGTTACCGCAAGGGTTCCAAGCTTCATCGGATGTTGCGCGATGCGCGGGCATGCCACCTGATGTCGCCGACCACCGACATCTTGCGTGTCTGGATTGGGCGGGCGTTGTTGGGTCAACCGTTGTTGGCCGACTGAAGGGCAGGCCGCCGTGTCGACAATCCTGAACGTCGCCAGCGAACCGATCGGGCACATCGGCCTGGTCGGCGTAACGAGCACACTGGCCGGCCAACTCGATTTTCACCTGGGGCACGATGTCGCGATCGCTGCCTGCGACGATGCCGAGGCCTTGCTGGACCACCTGGAATCGGGCGGCGCTCTCCTCGATTCCGTGGTGATTGACCTGGCGGCGGAAGAGGCGGTGCGTCTTGCGCAGCGCATCCATACCTACGACAAGCTGATCCCGGTGTTCATCCTGAGCGCGCCTCACGGCAATGAAGAGCTGCGGCGGACCTTGATGTTCAGTCCGTTTCTCGGCAACGAAGTGATCGCCTGGTCGACCGATGACAACGATATCCTGCCCGAGACACTGCGCGATGCGGTCAACCGCCACCGCCAGCGGGTACGTCACCGCAACACCCTGTCGAAGGCAACCATCAAGCTCGAGAAGCTGCCGCTGCAACGGCCCGAGGCCACCCACTATCTCGACCGGCTGCTCGATTACGCACCGGTGGGCGTGATGACGGTGGACACCGCCGGCACGGTGGTTACCCTGAATCGCCAGGCGCAATCGATTCTCGCGATCAGCGAGAGCCGTGTGCTCGGTCAGCCACTGGCGCGATTCTTTCCGCCACCCGAATGGGCACGATTGATGGCGCTGCAGACAGCGTGCAACGTCGATGGCACGACACGTTGTAGTGACATCTTCGAACTCGATGCGGAGGCGAGGGGCGTTCGGCACATCGAGATATCGATCGCGCCGCTGGCGTATCGCACCGGGCAGCGCGGCTTCATGTTGATCTTGCAAGATGTTTCATCGCGCGTTGAGGCCGAGAAAGAACGCCAACGCGCCGAGGACGATCTGCGCCAGCATGCGGCGGTGCTGCGCCGATTCCACGAAGTGACGTCGTCCAAGGTACTGGGGCTTGAGGAAAAGATCGACGAAGTGTTGCGATTGGGCTGTACGCAGTTTGGGCTGCCGGTCGGCATCCTCACCCGTGTAGACGGCAATGAACTGTCCGTTATCCGTGCGGTCGGCAATGACAAGCTCTACGGGGCGGGTAGCAGCCATGATTTGCAGCACACCTATTGCAGCGTCGCCTTGCTGTCGAGCGAGCCGCTGGCGTTTTCCAATTCTGAACGCGGTGAGTGGGCTGACCATGCGGCGTTTCAGGCAACCGGCCAGCGATCCTATATCGGCACCTGCGTGCAGGTGGATGACGACGCCGCGGGCACGCTGTGCTTTTTCGACACGGTGCCGCGCGACAGGCCGTTCAATACCGCCGACAGCGAGTTGATCAAGCTGATGTCTCGCTGGGTCGCCAGCGAACTGCAACGCGAGCGTGCCAACGCGCTGATGCGCAAGCTGTCCGGTGCACTTGAGCGTACCGCCGATGCCATCATGATCACCGATCGTGACCGCTATATCGAATACGTGAACCCGTCATTCGAGCGGCTGACCGGCTATTCAAAGGAAGAGGCAATCGGCAAGAAGACCTACTTCCTGCGTTCCGGCCTGCACGATAAGAAGTTCTATGACGAGTTGTGGGGCGTGATCGGCAAGGGCAACGTCTATCGCGGCACGCTGGTCAATCGCAAGAAAGACGGCACGCTGTATCACGAGCAGAAAACGATCAGCCCGCTACGCGACGCCAAGGGCGTGATCACCCATTTCATCTCGGCCGGTCACGATATCTCCGATCTGATCGAGGCCGAAGAGCTCAATCGGGCACATCAGGCCGAACTGGCCCATGTCGCACGCCTGAGTACCCTGGGTGAGATGACCTCGGGGCTGGCACATGAGTTGAACCAGCCTCTGTGCGCGATTACCACCTACGCCCAGACCTGTCTGCATATCCTGCAGGGCGAAGATTGCAGCCCTGATCGCGTGCGCTACGGTGTTGAGCAGATCGTCAGCCAGGCCGAATTGGCGAGCGAGATATTTCGCCGTCTGCGCGATTTCGCCCGCAAAGGCGAGATCAGGCGCCAGCCGGTCTCGATCGCCAAGCTGATCAAAGAGGTGGTTTCCTTCGTTGCGGCCGAAGCGCAGCAGAAGCTGGTGCGCATACAGCAGAACATCCCGCCGCGCATCGAAGAGGTCATGGCCGACTCGATCCAGATTGAGCAGGTTATGTTGAACCTGGTGCGCAATGCGATGGACGCGATCGCCGAGCTCGATGTGACACGCCGCCAGATATCGATTGCGGTCAGTGCTGACACCGAAGGTTGGCTGACCCTGGAGATACGCGACTGCGGGCCGGGCTGCCCCGGCGAGATGGCCGATCGTCTATTCGAGCCCTTCGTCACCTCCAAGAGCAAAGGGCTCGGCATTGGCTTGAGTATCAGCCAGGGGATCATCGAGGCGCATGGCGGCAAGTTGTGGCTGGCCGAAAACTCGCCACAGGGCGCAGCCTTTTGCTTCACGCTACCGACCAAGGCGACAGTCGATAACGAGGCGGTGACCCATGTATAGGGTCAAGCCGCAAAACAACTGGTCGATCGTTCATGTCGTCGACGACAACCCGGCCGTGCGCGATGCCATCTGCTGGCTCGTCGAACAGGTCGGGCTCGAAGGCAAACCCTATGCCTCGGCGCAGGAGTTTCTCTCGGTATACGACGCAGAGCTGCGCGGCTGTCTGGTGCTGGATATCCGCATGCCGGGCATGAGCGGGCTCGAACTGCAGGACAGGCTGCGCTCGACCTTTGCCCAGCTACCCGTGATTATCGTGACCGGCCACGGCGACGTGCCGATCACGGTACGCGCGATGAAAGCCGGCGCCTATGAATTCCTGCAGAAACCATTCAACGACCAGGACCTGATCGACGCCATTCAAAGTGCCTTGTTGGAATACAGCGAGATCTGGCGTCGAGAAGACGAGCAGGCGAGGCTCACGCAGAACCTGTCGAGCCTGACGCCGCGCGAGCGCGAGGTGCTGCAGCATCTCGGCCTGGGCAAGCCCAACAAGGTCATCGCTTACGATATGGGCCTATCGGTACGCACGGTGGAAGGCTACCGCGCCAATATCATGAGCAAGCTGCATGTCAGGACGATCGGAGAATTGATGCAGATCGTGCTCGACGCAGGGCTCAGCGCCCGCTGAACCTTGTTTTCTCCAGCGCCACCGTAGCGCTGCGCACACATCGCTTCCCTCCCTTATGTAGAACACGCCCGGCGCTCACGTAGTTTTACGGCTGTCGCCGCCGGGCGCCGATTTCATATAACTACTACGACGTCATAACCAATACTTCGCAGCGATCTCATCCGTCTGCGAGAACTTATCGGAGGAGGAACATCTGACATGAGCAGACTGATTTTTGGCCACCTGGTCTATCTATACACGCCGCTGGGAATCATCGCCTGCATACTCGGCATACTCAAAGGCGGCGACTGGGTTTGGGTTGGTACCGGTATCTTCGCGATGAACATCGTGCTCGATACGCTGACCTCTTCATTTCACACGAAAGGCGCCCAAACAAAGCGCGACGGCAAACCGGCAGGCGTCGGTCCGATACTGAACCTGATGATGTACGCGCAGCTCGTCAGTTTCGTCGCGCTGCAGATGGCGCTTGCATGGCGCGTATTTCAGTACGCGAGCGGGGCGCCGGTTGAAACAATGGTCTATTCATTGCCGGCATGGACCGGCCTTGAAGCCAGCTTTGCCTACACCAGCGGAATCACCGGCATCCAGCTCATCGGGGCGACGCTGAGCGCCGGTATGCACCAAGGCCTGGGCATCATGTTCGGCCATGAGCTGTCGCATACCAAGGGTATCGGCTTCCTGATCTCACGTTGGATGATGGCCTTGTCCGGCGCCGCGCACTTCTGCTTCGCACATGTCTATAACCATCATCTGGAACTCGGTCGCGCTTGGATGGGTCCGGAAGGCAACAAGATGGGTGAGGATACCGATCCGGCAACTGCGCCTCGCGGACGCAGCATCTATACCCACTTCGTGATCTCGCATATCGGTCAGTCGTACTTCGGCATCATGACGGAGAAAAAACGCCTGTCGCGTCAGGGCAAGAGTTTCTTCTCGATATCCAACCGCTGGATTCGTGGCTACCTGATGAGCGTGCCGACGGCCGCCTTGTTTCTCGGGGCCGGTTACCTGGGCGGCGGGATGAGCGGCCTGTTGATCGGCTTGGCCGTGATGCTGGCGGTGTGGGTGATATCCAACTTCGAACTCGAAGCACTCAACTACATGGAGCACTACGGACTGATCCGCGTGAAGGACGAGCCGATCGAATACCGTCACTCGTGGGACAACGACAACGCCTTCACCAGTTGGGCGTTCATCGAGATCGGTCGCCAGGCCGACCATCACGACCGCGGTGAGACGCACTTCTGGGAGCTGTCCAGCGTGGGAACGGCACCGGACGGCGCCCCGAATGCACGTATCGGCTACTACGCCGAGTTCTGCCTGGCACTGGTCCCGCCGCTTTGGCACCACGTCTACAAGCGCAAGCTCGCTATATGGGACCGCGACTTCGCCAGCCCCGAAGAACAGAAGATCGCCCGTGAGATCAACAGAAAGGTTGGCTACGAGATCGATCCGGACGAGGTCAAAGGGCAGTCGCTGGCAGTGCCTTACGCGATGTGACCGAGCGACACAGGTACGGCGATCGGTCGTGATGCCGATCGCCGTCCAATGACAGCATACGAAACCTGGAGAGAGACAATGACGACATCAGAACAAGCCGTGATGCACGAACAAGATGCACAAGCCAGCCTGTACGACAGGCTCGGAGGCCGCCCCGGGATCGAGGCGATCGTCGAAGATATCTGGAACAACCACGTCAGCAATCCGCTGATCAACAAGCGCTACGCCGACAGTGATCCGAAAGAAGTCAAACGCCTGGTTGCAGAGATGTGCTGCGCCGGGTTCGGCGGGCCGGAGACCTATACCGGCAAGGACATGATCGCAGCGCACAAGGGCATGAACATCAACGATACCGAGTTCGTCGCCGTGTGCGATGACGTACTCAAGGCGCTCGATCAAAACAACGTCGGCCAACGCGAGAAAGACGAGATCCTGTGCATCCTGTACTCGCTGAAAAACGACGTGGTCTACCAATAGCCCATCTCATCCTGCTGCCACCGTACAACAAGGCCTTTCGTTATGTTCCGATTCTTTGCCCGCAAGCAATCCTATGTAGCTACGTTGCCCGATGGTCAACGCGTGACGGTCAAGCCCGGCGAGAATCTGCTCAAAGCTGCGTTGGAAGCCGGCATCGCCTGGCCACACAACTGCCGGGTCGGCAGTTGTGGCGAATGCCGTTCACGTTTGGTATCGGGAAAGATCAAAGCGCTCAACGATTTCAGTTACGTACTTTCGGACGCAGAGTTGGATGACGGCATGATCCTCGCGTGCCAAACCTGTCTGCGAAGCGACATCGAGGTGGACGTGCAAATCGACGGCAGTGTGGCTCTCAACAAGCCCGAGTCGTCGCCCGGCTGGATCGTCGGCCATCGCATGCTGACCCACGATATCGTCGAACTGTGTATCCGATTGAACGAGCCGATGCCCGCTTACCTGCCCGGCCAGTACGCGGAGCTGAGCATACCTGGCGTCGTCGACGAACCGCGCGCCTATTCCTACGCAACGTCGCCGACAGGGGAAAACATCGATACCGTCACCTTCTTTGTCCGCCGGGTGCCAGGCGGGCGGATGACCGGTTGGTTGCACGAAACCGACAGAAGCGGGACCAAGGTGGTCGTCAACGGTCCGTTCGGCAACTTCTGGCTGCGCAAGTCGCATAAACCGGCGGTGTTCGTCTGTGGGGGAAGTGGACTTGCACCGATCAAGGCGCTGTTGGAACAGCTATCGGCCGAAGGCTTCGAACGCGACGTCCGCTTGATCTTCGGTGCGCGCTCACAGCGGGATCTGTACTGCCTCGAGGATATCGAGGCGATCTCCAGCAAGGCCGGTGGCCGCTTCAGCTTTTTGCCCGTGTTGTCGGAAGAGCCTGCGGATAGCGGTTGGAAGGGCCTAAGAGGACTGTGTACCGAATATATCGTTGATCCGAACGCGGACATCAGCGAGAGCGACGCCTACCTGTGCGGCCCGCCCGGGATGGTGGATGCCGCGATTGAGGTATTGCAGTCAAATAACGTCGGGGACGATTGCATCTATTTCGACAAATTCCTGGACGCCTCACATGCACCAAAGGCGCGAGTCGCCAATGTGTGATGTAGGCGACCAGCGAGTGGTTATCAACGTTCGCTCACTGCCGATTGCCTGGAGGAAGGGCTATGAAAGTTGAATGGGACGAGAAGGCGTGTTGTCACAGCGCAAACTGTGTCAAATCGTTGCCGGAGGTGTTTGCCGTCGAGAACGGTAGTTTCGTGTCGCGGCCGGAGAATGCCGATGAGGATCGTGTGCGCGAGGTGGTCGCCGCCTGTCCAGGGAATGCCTTGAAGATCGTCGACGACTAGCGGTATACCGCCGTCGATCTGCGCGCTACCCGCCCGGGGCCCCATCAACGGGCTCCGGTGTGGTCAGCGCAAAGTCGAGGACGCGACGCTTGTTCCACCAGACCTTGCCCAGATAAACACCGGGTTCGACCTCGCGGATCTCGTCCCTTACGTTTCTGGCGAAGAATGACGTAGTGGAATAGTCGATGATGATGGTTTGCGCACCATCGAGCCAGCTTTCGCCACGAAACACCTTGGCCGTGATCAAGGTAATCCCCAACGGCAGGATGCGGTTGGTTAGCAATCCTGCATCGGCCAGCGGATCGGTGACGTCGAAAACTTTGCCCTGCCAAGCCAAAAGGCGCGCACCGGTGGCGACCGTGTCCGAGAGTTCGGAACCTGCCAGGATTGCCGTGCCGTGCATCTCACCGACCGGTAGTCGACCGGGCTCGGCGCGTTTGTAGACATCGTCGAGTTGTTCGCGGCTCATCCCGAGCCAGTTTTTGACCGTCGCGTGCATTGCTCGCACCTCCTTGTCTTCGCGTATGGTCCGATCAACGCCGCGATGGAGTCATTCCTCGGTGGCGTTCCTGACGTCGGCTGCAGCGTCGTATACCTGCCGACGTACGGCATTCATCCTCCCCAATGGCGCATGCGCAGGAAGGCTTTGCCAGGGATTTAAGCGGCTGCGCTCACACCGTGCCAGCACGTCGACGTCATCGACCGCCTGATCGGGTATCGTGATCGTGGCGACCGGGATAAATGGCGATCGGTCTTCGTCCCATACGACCGATGCGTCTTCGATCGGCATGGCCTCAGGATCCGTCTGGAGCTGGACACCGAAATGCAGGCACGCCGGCGCTTGTCGCAGATGCTCAACGACGGCCGAGCGCAGTTGATCTTTGCCTGGCTTGACGGCAACTTCGGTTTGATACGTCGAGCAAGGTGTCACAGAATATTTGACCGCCTGTCCCGTGTGTTCGCCGAGACGAAAGGGCACGGTGCTCCAATAGTGGATATCGAGCGGACTGAGATGCCTTGCGCGTGCTCGAAAGACTGTCCATAGCGCTTTCAGGTGTGGGTCGAAAGGGTTTAGAAAGAATCCCAACTCGTCGCCTTGCTCGCGCGCACGAATGAACGCAAGGAACTCCTCAGGCGTAGCGACGAACAGGGCAGGGTAGCTGTTCAGCAGGAAATCCTGTTTTCCGGGTTCACCCCAGAGCACTTCTGCGTCGATATCCGAGAGTCGAATCGACAAACCGCGGATGTCTCTTGCGGCGTCGTCTGCCTGGGTGGCATTGGCAAAGCGCAGGTATGCCGGATAGCTTCTGGCGTCTGCGAACACGCCATGGCGAAGTTCGTTGGGAATCTCCGCATGCACTTTGAACTCGGCCGTGACGCAGGCGACCGTCTTTGCCTGATTGAAGCGGGGAACGCGATCGCCTTGCCTGTCGCGCAGCGTTATCGTCTCGATGCGCCGGCTCATCTCGGTGGCGAGTTCGTCAACCGACATCGGTGGTGTTTCGCCGGTCGTGCTGCAACCGGCCAACACACACAACATGGCAGCTGCTGCACCGGCCCGGTTTAGTCTCGATCGATCCATGATCGGGCGTTCCGTTTGAGCTAGTTTGCGAACGCCGGATCGGATGCGGCGTCCGGGCGCGGTCGCCAATCGAGGCTGTAGTACTCGCCACGGTCTCGCGCCCAGGGGTCGAACACATTCTTCACAGGCAACAATTCCTGCGTCAGGTCCGGTAGGTTGCGCAACAACACGCGCTTCAGCGGAGACACCTCGGCCACGTGGCCGTTGTCTTGCTCCGGTTCGAGGCAGGCGTTTGTGCCGTCAATACGTTCGCTCAAGGGGTAGGGGCATTCTGCCAGCGGTCCGTTGTGTTGCAGCCAGTCGTAGCCCAAGGTCGAATAAAACTCGGGCCGGTAGCTCGAGGTGAAGAAACGATCACTGAACAGACGGCGCGAGGCGTTGAGTATAAAGATATGAAACTGCGTTTCAGAGATCGCAAAGCCATGCGGCCGGGTGTACTCGGCCAGCCAGCCGACCATGTTGTCGATATCTTCGACGTTGTCGACAAGCGTGCCATCAGGATGACCCAGGCAGTCATCGATAAAACTGCCGTCTGCGTTGCGCTGCACGACCGAGATGATCTTGCGCTTGTCACAGGTATGTGTTCCATAGACCTCGCGCAGCATCTGCACAGTCTCTTCCTGGTGCTTGCGCCACGGATCGTTCTCGTCGAGACGTACATCGACGAAGTCGTCGAAGCTGGTGAGCGTCTTCAGACCGATCTGGCGGCGAAACTCATTGAAGCGGGGTACGCCGCGTTCACGGTCGCGGATGATATCCAGTGCAACGATATCAAGTTTCTTGGTCGGCGAATCCAGATGCGGCATCGGCAGGTTCTGCAGAAACACCGGCAGGTTGCGCAGGTGCAGAACACCAAGGCGCTGACGCCCCATACTGAGTGCCCAGTTGTCGATGCCGCGACCTTGCATAAACTCGGTCGCACCACCACGTACGGTCTTGGCCACCGGTATCTTCGCCTGGATGGCGTTTGGATCGGCCTTGTCGCGGAACTCGATCAGGTCGGGCACCAGCGCATGCAGGCGATAGACCGAGGTGAACTCCTCCGGAAAATTGAACGGTGAGCCGAAGTGATTGATACCGCCGTTCACGTCACCGAGCAAATCGTCGATGTCCCAGGCATCGTGTTTCCACCACAGGATGCCACTGGGCTTGCTGTTGCCGATACCGAAGATCCCGGCACCGGAAGCCAGCACCGAGTAGGCCGAGTTCGCCTTCTTCGCGTTTTCAGAGTCGGCGAGCAGGCCGGCGAGCGAATCCGTTTTGCGACTCAATAAGCCTTCGTTCTCAGACACGATACGGCGCAGGATCTGCGACGCGCGGCTCTCTTTCTGATTGAACAGTCCAAACCAATTCGCGTTCATCGCGGCGTGCAGCGGTTCGTCGTACAGCAGTTGGGTCGTCCATTCGATGGTGTGGATTTTGGCGATCTCAGCCGACACAACCAACCGGGCCACCTGGAACAGGCGCTCGTCGCCAACGTCTTTGTAGGCGATTACGCGCTCCGGATTGTTCGGATCGCGCAGTCCGGAATCGTCATCGGGCGTGCGCTGCTGCAGCTCGCGAAAACGGTCTACGAAGTAGTTGTGTTCTCGCGCGAATAGGTTGTGGTAGAAGCTCATGCCGATATTCCAGTTATCGGGAAAGCCGGTGGCCTCCTGTCCGCGCCACTGCGGTTGCACCGGGCAATCTTCCGAGTGGCTCGCGCAGGCCGGCAGCAACGGCAGGTAGTTGTTGGGCGTAAGCAGTTTGGCGGGGTCGTTCGGATCGCGCTGGACGCGTTTCTGTGACGGCGTATCGTGCCCGTAAATCTGCGAGGCATCCCACCAGGCGGTGACCAGGTTGCCGGTAGTCTTCAGCGGTCGCTTGGCATGTTGCTCACTGCCGTGGTCGAACGTCTGCGGCTCACCTGACGCCTGAAACAGTGAAGGCTCGCGGCGATCACCTACGCGACAGCCGAGGGTTTGCGCCTGGTCCGACGTGCACCCGACCGGCTCCAGGCCGGGCGTGTTGCGGCCTTCGGCAGTGTGCGAGAACCAGTCGTGCGTCATGAACTGAATCCAGAACGCCGCCAACACGTTGAAGAAAGGCGCCTTCATGTACTCGCAGTCGACGTCGGCAGAGAAATCCGGCGAACCCATGCCGTCGTTGCACCCATTGCCGGGCGATTGTGTGCGCGTGAAGAGCTTGCGACTGATCAGCTGCGGGTCGGGCTTGAGGAGATCGATGCGCCCGGCGTGACGGTTGCGTGTGAGTTCAGTGAGACCGAGGCGGGGAAAGGTGGCCTCGAACTGCATATTGCGATTGAACGGCATGCCGGACGAGCCCATCAACGGATTTTGCAGGTCGTTGCAGATGCCGGTCAGGGTTCGGTGGGTGATCAGATCACCCCGGCAGACCTGCTCGTCGGCGCCACCCACCGCTGTGTAGTGCTCATGATCGGCCGGCAGGCGCATCTCATCCCATTGTTTCAGGGTTGCACCCGGCAGGCCGTCACGCCCGACGAGGTAGTCGTCGTAGGTATTGGGGTCGAACAGGTTGAACTTGATCAGTTCGATTCGCTGATATTCGAGGTCGAGCAGGGCGCCGTCGATGCCGCGGCCGTTGGGAAACAGGTGATCGCCCAGCTTGGTCTTCGCCTCGCGACCCTCTTTTAACGAACGCCCGTCGCCCGTCGCGTAATAATTCTGCCAGTCCACCCAGGGGCGATCGCGGTACTGCGCAGCCTTTTCGCCGCCACGACAACGCGCCGTGTCTTCCTCGACCTTGCCGAGGAAGCGCTTCGACCGGTCGTCAGGTATCTCGAGAAAGCCTTCCGCTGCGGCCTTGAGGCACGACCGGGTGTCGTCGTCGGCCAGCACATCGTTTGTCGTAGCAACGCAGAGCAGCGTGAACAGTGCCGCGACGGGCGTACGCTTGATCACTTGGCTTTTCCTCATCTTGTCTCCCCCGTAGGCTTATCAACCCGCGCGACCTTCGACGGGTGTTCCACTTCCCTGTGTATTTCGCCGACAGCCGGGCTCGCCTGTCGACGCCCACAGCAAAGAGTACAGCACCGATTCCACGGTAGCGGGTTGAGAATCCGACGCGACGAGAGAGCGGGTCAGATGCATTTTCTGTCAGGCAATTCCTACAACCTCGATGGTGACAGGCTCAGCCAGTTGCGCAACCCAGGACAATCGACGCGCCCATGCTGTTGTATACGCAATCGCGAACGCTTCATGCATTCCAGCCCTTTCGGCCATCACGTCGCCGGCATCTGAGTACAGCGTTGGACATCGGAATGTCTGGTGCAAGACCAGGGTCTGGCTCCGGTTGGTCGAGCTGCAGCCGGAGCGGTACGACGCCCGCCCATGTCGCGCGTTCCAGATCACGAGCTGCGTCAACCGGTGGCCCGGAGCGAACCTTGGCGGACCCTTCTAAGAGGGGAATCGCGATGACCGTCGTTGCCCGGATCTCGGCTTCGCTCGCCCGCCTGACTTCCGCCAGTCGGCCCGGTAGCATCCGCTCGATCAATGCATCCAACACACGCTGCTTAAGGTCAGCGTCGACAACCTCGTTCGCCTTCCCGTACAGCATCACGGAACGGTAGTTCAACGAGTGGTGCATAGCCGATCTCGCCAACACCAGGCCATCGAGCAACGTAACCGTGATGCACAGATCGGCACCGGCGATCATCGATTTGAACGTCGCATTGGTCGTGGCGCCGTGGACGTAGAGACAATCCTCGTGGCGGACGTACGCCGTGGGTAGCACCCGAGGAGCACCGTCGACCACGACCCCAATGTGGCAGATCAAGCCATCGTCAAGGATTCCATTGATCGTCGAGCGATCGTAGGTGCCCCGGTTGGCGCGCCGCTCGAGTGTTGTCCGTGCAGTCTGTTTCAGGTCATTCATGGCGTCTCGGCTCCTGGTTCGATGCGACCAAGCATGCGAGAATCACGGTCTGTCAAAAAGGGCCAGTTTTTCCAATATGGCTAGGCCAGTTAAAACCTGGGATATCGCGATCGAACTCGATCCGAGTGCCGCTGAACCGCTGTTTCTTCAGATTGCACGTGGTATCAGCGCCGATATTCAGTGTGGGCGGCTCTTGGCTGGAACAAGACTTCCCGGCAGCCGCTCGCTGGCGGCGACATTGAGCGTGCATCGCAATACCGTTGTCGCTGCATATGAAGAACTCTTGGCCGAAGGTTGGCTCGAGTCATCGCAAGCGAGCGGCACCTTTGTCGCCGATATCCTGCCGCCGTCCGTGCCTGAAAAGCGCAATAACTCGCCACGTAGGCTGCGCCAACCAGGATACGAGTTGCCTGAGCGTTCGACAGGTCTCCCAACCGATACACCGAACCGCGACGAATTACTGCCGATGGGCGATGGTGTCTGCGACCCGCGTTTGCTTTCGGTTACCGAGTTCGGTCGCAAATACCGCCGTATCCTGGAAACGCATCGGTTGGAGGTGTTGAGCTACGGAAATGCGCAAGGGCATCCTCGGCTGCGACAAGCGCTTTCCGAGATGCTGAACACGGCGCGCGGTCTCGATACGGACAGTTCTCACGTACTCGTCACACAGGGCACGCAGATGGCTCTCGATCTGGTGGCACGTGCGCTGATAAGTCCCGGTGACGTCGTCATTGTCGAGGCGCTTGGCTATCGCCCCGCGTGGGCGGCATTTCAGCAATACGGCGCCAAGCTGGTCCCGGTGAGAGTTGATGCCCAGGGTATCGACACAGATCGGATCAAGGCCATTGCCGCAAAACACAGGGTGCGTGCTGTCTACACCACCCCGCATCATCAATACCCGACAACGGTGATAATGAATCCGGCAAGACGAATGGCATTGCTCGAACTCGCGCAGCAACACCGCTTCGCCATCGTCGAAGATGACTACGACCACGAGTATCATTATGAAGGCCGTCCGGTGTTGCCCATGGCCAGCCGTGATGCCCACGGCGTGGTGATCTACCTTGGCACGCTGGCCAAACTGCTGGCGCCGGGTATCCGCCTGGGATTTGTTGCCGCACCGGCAGCTGTAATTGAACTTTTGACTGCACACCGCCTGATCGTCGATCGACAAGGCGATCACCCGCTGCAGATGACCGTCGCTGAGTTGCTCGACGACGGAACCATACCGCGACATGCCAGGCGAGCTCGAAGAATCTACCAAACCAGGCGCGATCATGTCGTCAAAGCGCTACGCAAACAATTGGGCGGCGCCATCACCTTCAACGTGCCGCAGGGCGGCATGGCGCTATGGGCCGAGGTCTCAGGCGATATCAACGTAGAGGCATGGGCGAGAAGCGCGGTTGAGCACGGAGTGGCTATCCGCACAGGGGGTAGCTTGGCATTTGACGGCCGATATCGGCCAAATATCCGCTTGGGATTCGCCGCACTCGACGAAGGCGAGTTGGACACGGCTGTCCATCGCTTAGCGAAAGCATTGGCTAATACACCGAAAAACTGAACACCGAATCGCCACCTTGTGCCGCGGCCCGATCAAGCGGGCGCGGGGCAATGCCAACCCAACGGAAGTGGTTGACGCCGCCGTCGGTTTGCAGCTATTCAGGCGTTCGTACGGTCGGAGATTCCCGCGCGAGATTGGGCGACCAACGGCCGACAGATAGTGAGGAGGAATACACGATGTTCAGGACCTTGATGCTGCTGACTTCGGTCGCACTCATCAGCGGCGTTTCGCACGCTGCGCCAGACACGATTCTCTACAACGGCAAGATATTGACCGTCGATGCCGACTTCAGTACCCGGCAAGCGGTCGCAATTGAGGGCGATCGTATCTCCGCAACCGGCACGGACGAGGACGTGCTGGCGCTGGCGGATGCACAGACCCGCAAAATCGATCTGCAGGGAAGGACGGTTATCCCCGGCCTGATCGACAATCACGTGCATATCGTACGCGGTGCCCGCCAGTGGACGCGCGATGTGCGCCTGACAGGCGTGCTCACCCGCGCTGAGGCCAAACGATTGATCGCCGAACGCGCAGAGAAGCTCGGCGAGGGCGAATGGGTGTTGGTACTGGGCGGGTTTACGCCCGAGCAGTTCAGCGACGACCGCAAGCCCTTTACCCGCGAAGAGCTCGACGAAGTCGCACCGAACAACCCGGTGTTCATGCAAGTGCTGTTTGGTATGGGGTACGCCAACTCGCAGGCATTCCGCGCTATCGACATCGACGAAGATACAGAGATCGCCTGGCTGGAGATCGCCAACGACATCGATCTCGATGCCGATGAGCGACCCACCGGAACCGTGCGTGGCGCCGCGATGAATCGCATGTTGGCGAAGGTGGCAGAACCGAACCTCGCCGAGGCCAAGGAACGGGCCTTAGGCAACATGCGCGACCTGCACGCCATGGGTGTGACCAGCGTATTGGATGCAGCCGGTGGCACCGGCCTGGACCTGTCGCTCTACGAGCCTTACGTCGAACTCGAAAAGGAAGGCAAACTCAAACTGCGCCTGTTTAATCTGTACAGCCCGGCCGTGATGGAACCGGGAAAAACCGGTGGCCTCGACCAGGAACTCTCAGCCTTGCCGTTCATGGAAGACAGCAATTGGCTGCAACGAACCGGCGTAGGGGAGCGCCTGTATAACCCGATTCACGACTCCATGCTGCAACCGGCCGCGAATGGGCCACAGCACAAACAAGCGTTTGCCGATCTGGCAAAGCAAGTCGCTGCCAAGCGTTTACACCTGCATCAGCACGCCACCCACCCGCGCTCGATGAAGCAACACCTCGATGCCTTTGAAGCGATCGACAAGCAATACTCGCTGAAGGAACTGCGTTGGGTATTCGCGCACGCAGATGGTATCGATCCGGAGATTCTGCCGCGGGCGAAGGCGCTGGGCATGGGCATCGCTTCGCACAGCCGCCGCCTGATATCCGGCAAATCGTTCTCTCATCCGCTGGCGATGTTGGCGTTCGGCAATCCGCCACTGAAAACTATCCAGGCCTCCGGCATCACCTGGGGCCTGGGCACCGATACCATGGTGGTCAACCAGTCGAATCCCTTCTATACGCTCTGGTGGGCCGTATCCGGCCGTGCCATGAACGGCGATCAACTCACCGACGAGACGGTAACGCGCGAACAGGCGCTGATCGCACATACGCGAAGCAATGCCTGGCTGGTATTCCGGGAGGACGAACTGGGCAGTCTCGAACCCGGCAAATTCGCCGATCTGCTGGTGCTGGACCGGGATTATCTGACCGTTCCGGAGGTCGAGATCCGTCGCATCAAACCATTGTTGACGATGGTCGGTGGAGAGATTGTGTATGGCGAACTGCCATAGCTTGGTTGCTGTTTGACCTCGTTCGACGATGCCCGCGCGGTCTTCCAGCAATAACCATGCTCCTACGGCATCTGCTGTTGGACGCTGGCTGTCGCGCAGTTGAAATCAACCGCAGAAGGCGCAGAATGGAAAAGGAAGGGCTAGCGTTCGGTTAGCCTGAGTTGCCTCGCGCAGACGAGGTGCGCAAACATGCCTGCGACCGCCGGAATTGCCAACAAAACCACGTGGACGCGTCTGTTGGTCGCTGTTCTGGCCGGTGCCGTGGTGTGGGGAGCGGCGGCGTGGGTTTTCCCCGGGACACAGGCCATTCTGACCGGTCTGATTGCGTTTCTCGTCATCCTGTGGACCAACGAAGGCCTGCCACTCGGGGCCGTATCACTGCTGCCGCTGATCCTGTTCCCCGCGTTCGGTATCGCCGACATGCAGGCGGTTGCGGCCAACTATGCAAATCCGATCATTTTTCTGTTTCTTGGTGGCTTCATGCTCGCCATTGCGGTGGAAGCGAGTTCCGCCTGCTGGCCATTTTCCCCAACACGGCGCGCGGCATGATCTTCGCGCTTGCCCTGGTAGCAGGGCTGCTCAGTGCGTTTCTTTCCAATACCACTACTGCACTGCTACTGATGCCCTTGGCTATGTTTCTCACCGACGAACCGCGGCTCAACGTGCGATTTGCCCTGGCAATCGCATACGGTGCCAGCGTCGGTGGCGTCGCTACGCCGATCGGCACGCCGCCTAACCTGATTTTGCTCGGCTTCATGGAGCAACACGCCATCGAGCCGTTGGCGTTTGTGCAATGGATTGGCTTGGTGCTGCCGCTGGCAATCGCGATGTTTATCGCGGTCGGCATGCTGCTGTCATTCGGTGTCAGCGAGACGCGCTTGTCACGCCCCGCATCAGCAGAAAAACTCAACCCCGGTCAACGCCGCGTCGCCTACACGCTGGGGGCCCTGCTGCTGCTGTTGTTGGTCAATTCACCGATCCAGCCGTTTTACGCGGGTCTGGGCCTGGACGAACGCGCGATCCTATTGGCTTTCGGACTCAGCATGTTGCTGCCTGGAGTAGGGGTGTTGAATTGGACCGACTGTCGCAAGATTCCGTATGAGATCATCTTTCTATTTGGCGCCGGCTTTTCCATCGCACATGCGTTCGGCGCAACAGGCCTGTCCCAGGCAATCGGCGATCTGCTGCTCGCACTGACCACACTCGACCTGTGGTTGCTGATTGTTATCGTTGCCCTGCTTGTGACCTTCACCACGGAGATTACATCCAACACCGCACTGATCTCGATGATTCTGCCGGTGGTGCACTCGGTAAGCAGTAGCGGCGCCTTGAACTCGACGCTGTTCATGCTCGTCGCAACCATCTGCGCCAGCTACGCCTTCATGCTGCCGATAGCGACCCCGCCGAATGCGATTGCCATCGCATCCGGTACCGTGCGGCCT
>MWSE01000057.1_pt1 | contig 57747 bp, 50 predicted proteins | sample 1021931 | NCBI WGS metagenome assembly MWSE01 (sample SAMN06338154, study PRJNA374545) | mollusc metagenome | biome: marine bay; material: sediment; isolation source: gill 28 cm from animal B | host: Kuphus polythalamius | place: Philippines: Mindanao | collected 2011-09-12 | reverse complement strand
TGCCGCTGTCACTCATCGGTTTGCTGGTGACAAGCGCTGCGCCGGCAGATATCTATCGGTGGACCGACGCCAACGGCAAAGTGCATTTCACCGACAAACCGCCTGTCGATCAGCAGACTGAAAAGGTCGAGGTGCGGGTGAACACCTATGAGAGTGTTAGCTACGACACCTCGATATTCGACACCGGCAAGAAAGTGGTGCTGTACTCGGCGAGTTGGTGCGGTTACTGCAAAAAGGCCAAACAGTATTTCCGTTCGAACAACATTGCTTTCACGGAATACGATATCGAAAAGAGTGCCAAAGCCAAACGCGAATACGATCGACTGGGAGCGCGCGGCGTGCCGGTGATCTTGGTTGGCAAGCAGCGGATGAATGGTTTCTCAGAGAAGGGATTCGAGCGTTTCTACGCGCGGGCCGGGGTTCAATAGCTCAGCGTTTGAACCCGGGCATGTGACTTGCGCTGGTACAATTCGAGACACAAAGAAAGCGCGGCAATGGGAAGCCGGACATGAAGCGGAACAGAAATGCGTGGTTCTACATGGAGACGCGGACGGTATTGCTCTGCCTGATGTTGCCGTGGGTTTCAGGTTGTATCACCTTGTATCCCTGCGTTGCTGTCGAGAACCCGGATGAGCGGAAGCTCACAGCGACTGTTTTGCACAAACGTCAGATCGATGGAGAGCTGACGGTCAACCTGCCTGAGAGTCGCGAAGTACGCGAAGACCCTTTCACGAATCCTACGTTCAATCGCGGGATCGCCCAAAGTATCGAGTTTCATGGTGGGTACGCATTGGGCTATCTGTACCGGCAGGCGGCATTGCTTCAAATACCCAGCGCGGAACTCGGGGACAATTGTAGCGATCGCCGTCCGCAGGTTGAGGATGGGTTTGAGTATCTCGTGAAAGGCAGCGATGACGGTTTGTACCGTGTACCTAGCGCGTACGCGGGGTTCGAGGTCGATCAGTGCGTGTTCTTATTTCTGGTTCCGGCTGACGACGGTTTTGCCGGGCGCATCGCGAGTGGGGCGGACTGCGGTTCAGTAGATCTCGGGCAGGCGACGGCGAATCCGCAGACCAGCGAGTGAGTTTGGCGGAACAGTCGCAACTGTGTACCAGTCATCGGCCTGCCTTACGCGATCTCTGTATTTTTATGCTTTGTAAGCGCCGGCCAGAGGTAGCCTGGGGTCACAAGCGGCTGAGGGTTTTCTGCAAGCCGTAGTATCTGGGAAGCGCTGCGAAACCGAACCACGATCGACGATATGCCGGGGGCGGAGTCCATGAATCGCCGAAAATTCCTAACGACATCGTTGGTTTCAGTCGCCGCGCTGGGCAGTGCGGGCTGGTTCTGGGGTGAGCGCTGGAAATACATCGTGGTGCACCACAGTGCCGGCGGCTTCGGCAACATCGCATTTCTGCAGCAGGTGCATAGAGAGCGCCAGGCGCGCGATCCGGTTGATGCGATTCCCTACCATTATGTTATCGGCAACGGAAACGGTATGGCGATGGGTGAGGTCGCGTCTGATTGGCGACAGGAGTACGGTATCTGGGGTGCCCACGTGTCGGGCAGAAACTCGGACCGCAACATGCGCGGCATCGGTATCTGCCTGATCGGTAACTTTGAGCAGCATGCGGTTCCGCAAAAGCAGTACGATGCCTTGGTGGGTTTGACCAAAGCGCTCATGAAGCGTTACAGGATTGCAGCGGACCATGTAGACGGCCATGGGCACGTCGACGGCGAGCAGACGAAGTGTCCCGGTAAACACTTTCCAATGGAGCGCTTCCGCAAGGAGATTGCACAAGCGTAGCGCGGTTGTTCTTGGGTGAAGCGCATAGGCAAAACTCCACGTTCATATTCTGTTGCGGCGGCAACATCTGGAGATACAGGATGAAGAAATGGATCTTGGTGATGGCGGCTTTCCTGGCTACGGCCTCGGTCGGGGCGGAAGAGCTACCTGACGAGTTTCTGCGGGACTATGTGTTGGGCACCTATCACCTGATAGGCAAAGGTGTGGGATCCGAGGAGAGCTACTACGGCCAGGCCGTTTTCGAGGTGGCCGGCGACGGGATGCGCGTTACTCGCGAGGTCGGCGGCAAGTCGGTCGTCGGTAGCGGGGCAATTGAGAAGGCGACTGGCGATAAGATTAAGGTGGTGCGAATCCGCTTTGAACAGGAAGGCTTTCGGTTTGAAGAAACCTGCGTTATCGGCACTGATCTCGACAACTACGCGACGTTGACATGCCACGTCTATCCATCGGGCACAGAACAGCTTGATCCAGGGTTGGAAGCCTATATCGCAAAACACAAGGCCAACTGATTCTGCTGTCTGGCCTGTTATGGACAACTCACCGAATCGACTGCACCGCGTATTCTTCTACGGCTTGTACATGGATCCCGATATCTTGCGTGATAAAGGTGTCGAACCCCGCAACCCGGAGAAGGCTCGTGTAGCTGGCTATCGCTTGCGTGTCGGCAAAATGGCCACGCTGTTGCGTGACGATGATGCGAGTGCGCATGGGATGGTCTACCGGCTAACGTATCCTGAAATCGAGAGCCTGTATTGGGGAGCCGGTCTGGATGCCTACATCGCCGAGGCAGTGCTGGTGGAGACCTTGGACGGTGCAGTGAGTCCAGCCTTGTGCTGCAACCTGCGCATGCCACCGGCAGACGAAGAGGACAATCCGGACTATCTGCACCGCCTGATCAGCGTCATGCAGAAACTGGGACTGCCGAACCCAACGGACTGATTCAATTCGGCCACGGGTGAATCTGGCGAACGGTTGTCACGCTGCTGCAAGGCGCTAGCCGTTGTTACCGAAGTCAGCCAGCCAGACGATAACGAGCCGCCATGTTACCGCGATGACGCCGATGCTCGTGGCGAAGAACACCAACGCAATCAACCAATACCATGCACGGTGCAGTGCCCGGAGCAGGCGGTGAAACAGTCTGCTTGATGAGTCCGCCTTGGGAGGCACCCGATGAAAGGCGGTAATCAATGCGTAGGTACTCAACGCCCAGCATAGACCGACGATACTCGGGATCAGGTAGCGATCGCCTTCGGCAGAGGCCGAGGTAACCAGGGTATAGACGAACAGGGCGACGCAACCAACGCCGATGACCACGGCGGGCCAGCGTAGAAAGCGGATTGTGCGGGCGACCTTCTGAAGTTTGTCGATCATAGAGCAAAGGCTGTCGTTCAATCGGACCGTGCCATTCTATTGAAAACCGCCAATGAACCCCATAGCCAGGAAGCAGCGAGCCCGGCATTCATCAGAAAGCAGACCTAGGTGAGACTCGCCGGTCGATACAGCGCCAACGCGTTCGCAACCAGAATCTTGTTTGCGGCCGTTTCGTCGAACGTCTCCATGATCAAGTTCAGGTCATCATCCCGGTAGGCGCGCGGTGCGCGTGTCGACGGTAGGTCGGTGCCGAACATCAGGCATTCGGGGTTCGCGGCGTACAGTTGCCGCAGCGCGGTTGCCACATCGAAATCGACTCTGCCGAAACCTGTCGCTTTGACCTTTGCGCCTTGCTCAGCGAGCCGTAACAGATGCGGTAGTCCGTCGCTGGAAAGTCCCAGGTGGTCGATACTGATCGCCGGCAGTTTGCCGATCGTTGGCAGCAAATCGATCAGGTCGCGTGCGTCGACATACAGCTCGGTATGCCAACCTGCGAGTTCGAATACCCTGCGGGAAAGGCTGTCCAGATGGGTGATGTCTTCTGAGCCGCCCCGTTTCAGGTTGAAGCGCACTGCCCGAACCCCAGCGGCGTGCAGCTCGACAATGTCGTCGTCGGCAATTGATGCGGGCACTTGAGTGACGCCGACGTAGCCGCGGCCGAGCCTCTTCAATGCGTGCAGCAGGTAACTCTGATCGAAGCCCTGAAATGACCCCGACACTACGGCGCCACCGACGACATCGCTCGCAGCCATCCGCGTGATGTAGTCGTGACAGGTGAAAGGCTGTGGCAGAAAGCCGTTGTTCTCGGTTAGAGGAAAGCCCGGTTCGATGATATGCAGATGGGCATCGAACAATGTCGGTGTGGGCGGCATCAGGCCGGCATGGTAAGTGGCAGAGACATGCCACCAAGACTACCCCGGCGGTGGAGCAGGGGGAACCCGTTCTTGCTGCGTGCGTGTCAGCCGTTCAGGTTGCGCGCTTTCACCGGGTCGCTCTCCGCACCCGGGTTCGACGAACGCCGTGTAGGTGCGCGATGGTAGTTCGCGCAGCGCGTGACATGAGTCGATGCAAGGTTATGCCGCACGCTCATGCAGTCCGGCATCGAGTTTCCGATTTTTCAGCAGATAAGTGAGTTCATGTGCACCGAACGCCTTTGGTGTGATGCCAAGACTGATCAGATCATCGGTTGGGCAGGTGTTTCCTTCGAGCAGCATCTGCAGCTGGTCGTGGGTGATCGGGAAAGATTCGAAGCGGTCGAGCAGACGCGCGGCTGTCGACACGCCGAATGCCGGGACAGGCAGCTTGTGTTTGCTCTTGCCCACAACGTCGGCGATGGTCGACAGTATTTCTCGCCAAGTAACCTCGGCGGCACCGCCGAGGCATAGTTTCTTGCCGTACGTTCCAGGATCGCGCAGAGCGCGCGCAAATGCCTGGGCGACGTCGTCGATGTGCACCGGCGTCAGTCTGATCGGGTCTGCGTCACCGGGTAGCATGCCGGTATAGAACAGCGGGGCGGGGATCGGCGGTTCGATGATGTCCTGCAACAACTGCGTGGCGAACTCCATCCGGCCGCGCGGGTCGCCGAAGATCACGGAGGGGCTGAATACCGTCCAGTCCAGCCGGGTCTTCATCAGGTACTGTTCGGCCCGGTACTTCGTCATTTGATACGGCGTGCCGTCCGCCTTTGCGCCATTGGCGCCCATCAGTATGAAGCGGTTCACGCCGGTCCAGCGCGCCGCGTCGATAACACGGATTGCCGCCTTCTCGTGAAGCTGGTCGAACGTGATACCGCGCTTGGGGAACTCGCGCAGAATGCCGATGTTATAGATCACCGCATCGGCGCCATCGAGCATCTGCAACATGGCAGCGTTGTCGCTGATGTCTCCGGAAACCAATTGGCAACGCTCTGGGTGGCGCATTTTGTGTTCGCTGCCAGGGCGTACCATGACAATGGGTTTCACGCCGGCACTGACAAGTGCATCGACCAGGTAGCCGCCGACAAATCCCGTTCCACCAAAAATCGCTACTCGCATGTTACCTCCCGACTATCGGTCGTCTCGGCCCACGGCGTAGCTGTCTGCAATCGACGCGTGGGCATGGACGGTCACCAGTTCATCGCTGTTACCCGAGTCTAGAAGACGGCCCGGGATAAAAACAGGTCAAAAATTGGACGGTTTGCCCGAAAGTGCGCATAAATCAGGACATACGACCTGAAAATCTGGACAATATTGCGTCTAAGAGGTCAGGGTAGCTTGAACGCCTGAACAGGGGCTAGACGAGGCGCCCTTGCACTCCGTCGCCTGCTGCTGCCTCGCGGCTTTGGGCTTATCGCCTGTCTGTATTGACCAAGACAATTGACGATACGCCTCCAAATCCGTCAAGGTTGCGCCACACTTTCAGAGGGTGGACAGGGCTTTGCAGAGGGTAGTACGGCGTAAGCATTCGTTAGCAGTCACAGGCGATGCCGGCGGCAAGGCGGTCGACAGATGATTCCACCACTGGAGGCCCTGCAGCGGCTGCGCGAAGGCAATCAGCGATTCGCTTCCGGCGATCGCAGTCTCGACAATCTGCAGATGCTCACGCGTCGTGATGCTTTGTTGGCAGGTCAGACACCGTTTGCCGTAATCATCGGCTGTTCCGATTCGCGCGTCCCGGTCGAGATCATTTTCGACCAGGGTCTGGGTGATCTCTTCGTTATCCGCGTGGCGGGCAATGTCGTGGCGCCTTCGCAGATCGGTAGTGTCGAATTCGCGGCGGAGAAATTCGGTACCCGCCTGGTCGTCGTCATGGGCCACACGCGCTGCGGCGCCGTTCAGGCGACGCTCGAAGAGCTGCAGCGACCGACCGAGTCGCAATCGCGCAATCTGCGCTCGATCGTCGACCGCATTCGCCCTTCAGTCGAGGGGCTGCTGGCGACCGAATTGCGCAACAACAAGCAGGAGCTGACCGAGCAGGCGGTGCGGGCGAACGTAAGGGTCGCGGCCAACAACCTGCGTCATGGCTCCGAGATCCTCGAATCGTTGATCGATCACGATGAACTGTTGGTGGTGGGCGCCGAGTACTCGCTCGAGACCGGTATTGTCGACTTCTTCGACGGTATGCCCGATTCCGGCTAAGCAGGCTGTCGCTTCAGTACGCCGTTCGGTCGGTCAGCCAGTAGAAACGATAGGCCGGAACCACCAACTGATCGTTGAACTGCTGGGGCGACTCGCCCGAGTAGAGGTCGCGTAGCTGTCCGAACGCGAAATGCCCCCGGTTGGCCAGGTCGCTGAGCGTCAACGACTGCGGGAAGCTGTCGAAGTTCGCCACCACCAGTACGTTATCGTTCTGCATGAACGGGTTGTTGCGGATGAACACGAACAGGTGCGGGTTCTCCGATTCGATCAGCGTGCGGTTGTTGTAATCGGCAAAGGCCGGTGTGCTCTTGCGCACCGCGATCATCTTCTTCAGGCCATCGTAGATGCGTTGTTCGACCGTGCCGTGCTGCTGACGCAGCTCGGCCTTGCTCCAGTCGATCTTCGGGCGATGCATCCAGCGGTTGTCGTGCGCCTTGTTCTCGTCCTGGAGGAAGGTGCAGTCGTTCAACGTGCCGATCTCGTCGCCGTAATACAGCAACGGAATCCCACCGAACGACATGATCATGCTGTGCAACAGCAGTATCTGGTTGACGCTCTGGTCGACGGCTTCATGATCGTTGCTCTCCAACGCCGCTTCCAGGCCAACAAGTGAGGCCAGCGCGCCCGAGATGCGGGCGTCACCGGTCTTTTCGTTGCGCCCGAATGGCTGGCCGCGCGCCGGCGAGGTATCGTAGGCGCCGGTGAAATAGTCGACCAGAAAGCGGCGGTGCGAGTAGGGGTCGTAACCGACCTTGGCGATGTCGGCGTCGTCGAAGCCCAAACCGATGTCGTCGTGGCATCGCACATAGTTCAGCCAGGTGGCGCGGTCGAGCTTGTTCGGCAGGCTCAGGATGCTCTGGTTGAGCAGCTTGGCGTTCTTGGTCGCGACCGCTTCCCACAGCAGCGCCATGTAGGTCGCGTTATAGGCGATCTCGCATTCCTTGGCGATGACGGCGTCTTCGCCGAAGTATTTGATGATCTCGACCGGTGCGACGATCGCCTCGGCGATGAACAACACGCCCGGTGCCGTCACCTGGCTACAGTCCTTCATCAGTTGCAGGATCAGGTGCGCCTCGCGTTCGTTCTGGCTGGTGGTGCCGATTTTCTTCCACAAAAAGGCAACGGCATCGAGGCGCACGATATCCGCGCCCTGGTTCGCCCAGAACAGGATGATGTCGAGCATCTCGATGAATACCGCGGGATTGCTGTAGTTCAGATCCCACTGGTATGAATTGAAGACCGTCATCACCCACTTGTTCATCGTCTCGTCGAAGGTGAAATTGCCGGGTGAGGTTTCCGGAAACACCTCGGGCATAGTCTCTTCGAACATATCCGGAATGTCGCGGTTGTCGAAGACGTAGTAGTAGTCCTGAAACTTCTTCTCGCCCTCGCGCGCTTTCTGCGCCCAGGCATGCTCGTCGGAGGTATGGTTCACGACGACATCGAGGGTCAACAGGATGTTGCGTCGGCGCATGTCCTTGGCGAGATCACGCAGCTCTTCGAGCGTGCCGACTCGCTCGTCGATATCGCGAAAGTTGCTCACCGCGTATCCGCCGTCACTCGCGCCGGCCGGGCATTCGAGCATCGGCATCAAGTGCATCATGTTGACGCCGAGTTCCTGGATGTAGGGCAGGTGCGACTGCACGCCCTTGAGGTTGCCGGCGAAACCGTCGGTGTACAGCGCCATGCCGACCCACTGCTGGCTCAGGAACCATTCGTGGTCGTTTTCGCGTTCGACATCCAGTCGTTTGAGGTCGGTGTTGCGTTTGGTGTACTGCACGGCCATGACCTCGACCAGGCGCAGCATCTGCTGTTTGAAATCATCACGCTGGCCATAGAGGTGATGGAACAGCGAATAGATCGCATAGAAGTTGGCACCCAGCCGCGTATAGAAGTGCCGCAGATCGCGTTTGCGAATGTCCGGTTTCAGCTCGTCGAGGATATCGTTGAGAAGAGAATGCGAGACCTGTTCGTACATAACTGCTTCTTGTTGTCTTAGAGGTTCCAGTCTTTGATGAGCGGTGCATAGAACGCCGGGTCATCGACCGTGGCTCCCCGGTTGCCGACGATCCTGGACGCGAACGTTTGAGCGCGTTTGAGGGTATCGGTCAGATGCCATCCGCGCACCAGTCCCAGGATCATCACCGAGGCGAAGGCGTCGCCGGCGCCGACCGTGTCAACGACATGGTTGGCGCGTTCGGGTTCAACGGTAAAGCTCTCGCCCGCGGCGGTCAGCACCTCGGCGCCTTTCGCGCCATGCGTGACGAGCAGGCCACGCAATCCCTGTTGATCGAGGAAGTCGGCCGCCGACGTGCCGGGTGCCAGTTCGTCGAGCTCGTCGCCGTTGAGCTTCACCCAGTCGGCGCGGCCGACCAGCGACAGCACTTTCTCGCGTTGCCACCACGGCGGGCGCAGGTTGACGTCGAGAAACACCGTGCCCGGGTGTTCATCGGTGATGTGCTTGAGTGCGCGCATCGACGCCGGCTCACGCAACGCCAGGCTGCCGTGATACAGCCAGCGACAGCCTTTCGCCATTTCCGGTTTCTCGATCGCATCGTAGGCGCAGGGGTTGACGATGTCATAACTCGGTTCGCCGCCGATCAGTGACACGTCCACCTTGCCGGTCGGCAGGGTTGCATCCGTCTGCAAGCCGCTCGTGTCCATGCCCCAGCGCTGCATGGCGCTACGCACCGACTCACCCTCTGCATCGTCACCCACGCGACTGATGAACAGCGGTGCACAGCCGAAGGCCTGCAGATGCCACGCGACATTGAATGGGGCGCCGCCCAGTACGCTGTTGCCGTCGGGGAAATGGTCGAACAATACCTCACCGAAAATGCACAGCTTCTGTTTCACGCAGACGGCTCCTCGTCGAACGCCATCCACGCGACGGCCTCGGGGTGGTAGTGCGCAATGCCTTCGAGCATACCGGCACTGTAGTTTCCGTTCATGCCTTGAAAGCCGCCTTCAGCGATATACAAGCGGTCCGATGTGCCGCCATCTTCGGCCAGTTGTCGTGCCAGTTGTCGCACATCGGCCTGGCTGTTCGCGACGAGCACCGCTGGAATGGCGCTCGCCAGCACTTCGATGTCGTTGCCGCTGTCGCCGCAAAACACGGTGTTGTCTTGGCTGAAGTCGTGCATGCGCATCAAGGCCTCGATCGCGTGATATTTCGAGGCGCGTCGCGGTAGTACATCGAGCAGGCCGATGCCGTCGGGTTCGTCGACGCTCCAGATCAGGCGCGCTTTCACATCACTTGCCTTCAGGCGGGCATCGATCATGGCAGATAGCGTATTGCGGTCGCTGTGCAAAGGTACGTAATAGCTTAGCTTGTAATCGTTCTGCTTGGCGGATTCCTGCAGTCGTAGCGCGGGAAGCCCGCTCAGCAGCGATTTGATGTCCATGCGGGTGCGTCCGCCCCAATCCTGGGCAATCTGTTGTTCCCAAGTGGTTTGTCGCACCCATTCCTTCTCTGGGCCGACGTGATAGATGGTCGTGCCGACGTCGCCGACCACGAAGTCGGGCACGGGCAGCAGGTAGTTGCCGATCGCCTGCTCGACGAGTGCGCGATGCCGACCGGTGACGTATGCGATCGTGACCTCGGGCCGCTGCGCCAGCATTGCGAAGTGCTTGCGTGCGCCCGCCGATTCGGACTGTGGCCCATTGGGTATCAATGTTCGGTCCAAATCGGTGCAGATCAGCAGGCGCCTGGTCATGAGTCGTGCGGTATCTCGCAGGTATTGAAGAAATCGTAGTGATCGATGGCTTCAAGGATGCCGCCCGCATGCGGACGCGCAGCGAAATAGATACTCTCCTGGTCGACCAACTGCGACAGTTCCTCGTGATGCCGGTTTGCGACCACGACCGCCAGCGTGTTGCCGCGCATCATGTCTTCATCGGCGCCCGAGCCGCCGGCGGCGAGGATCTGCTCCATGGGAATGTCGAGACGCTGTGACACATAACGCAGCGCCTGGCCTTTCGACGCGCGCGCCGGCACGATGTCGAGGAACTGGCCGAACGAGCAGAACACGTTTGCGGTGAGTTCCTTCTGCCGGATCAGCGCGATGATCTCGTCGACCGATGGCGCGTTTGTGGGGTCGTAATAGAACGACAGCTTCCACGCCGTCTGTTCGTTCTTCGGCTGGCGTTTCAAACCTGGCAACTCGCTGATCATGCGCCAGATCGGTTTCGGGTCCCAGTGGTGATCGATGTGGTCGGCCCAGTAGTCGTCCACGGTCAGTGCCTGGCCGTAGTGGATGCGCGTGCCCAGGCTGCTGATCAACACATCGGGTGTCGGGATGCCTTGCTTCTTCATCAGCGCCAATGCGGCATCGATGCGGCGCCCGGTCGCGATGCCGAAAGTGACGCACTTGCGGTTTTCGCGCAACGCCTCGACCAGCAACTTCAACGTTGCCGGGTCGCCGATCAGGTTCTGATCGAGATCGGTGAAGATCGCACGGTCGCGATAGCGCAGCGCGCGCGGCGGTTTTTCTTCGCGCGGCAGCGGCTGATACTTGGTCGGCAGGGCGGCGAGTTGCGCCATGTAGTTCTGCGCATGTGCCTGCCACGAATAATGCTTGCGTACACCCTCGATACCGTTGCGCGATGCCACCGACCATTGCTGCTCATTGCGCAGTAGCTTGAGCAGTTTGCGGGTGATGGCCTCCTTGTCCAACGGGTCGATCAGTTCACCGTTATGGCAATTGGCAATGATATCGACCGGGCCACCGTTTTCGGTGGCGACAATCGGCAGTCCGCTGGCGGCTGCTTCCAGCAGCGTCAATCCAAAGGGTTCGGTCAGCGCGGGGTTGATGAAGATACCTTTGCCTGCCGCGACCATGCGGTAGATCTGCGGGACCTCGTCGGCACGGTGGCTCTTGGGCAGCGCGACGCGCCCGTACAGGTCATAGGAATCGATCAACAACAGGATGTTTGTCAGCACGCCCTGGGCGCCGGTATCCATGTCGCGGATATCGTCGCGGTTGCCGGCGACGATCAACAGGTTCGCTGCCTGCTGCAGCGCTGATGATTCGCCGAAGGCCTCGATCAGCGTCAGGATGTTCTTGCGTTCGTCAGGGCGCGACAACGCCAGTACCAGCGGCTTGTCGGGATTGCGCAGAAAACGGTCGACCTGTTTGCTGAAGGCGATGTCTTCTTTGCTATCGGGTGGATGAAACTGCTTGAGATCGGTGCCCGGCGGTACCACCGCCATGCGGTCGGCATCGTAGTAGTTGTACAGACCGTACTGTTCTTCGATCTCGTTGTGCGTGCTGGTGATCACCAGGTCGGCGTTGGCCAGAATCTCTTCTTCGGCATCGATGCGTCGGCCGATGTTGTAGGTGCGCTCGATCGCTTCGCGCGTCAGGCCGCGGGCGAGCAGGCGTTTACGCTTGTCGCGTCCAAGCGAGTGGCCGGTATGCACCAGCGGCGTGGCGAACAGGTGCGCCAGGCGTACGCCGACGTAGCCGGCATCGGCGTAGTGGCTGTGAACGATATCGGGTGCGCGGTGTTCCTCGTTCAGCCAGTTCACCAGATTGTCCATGAAGCTGTCGAGATGATCCCAGAGCTGCTCTTTCGGGATGTATTGATCGGGACCGGCTTCGATCCGCACGATGCGCGCCTTGTCGGTGAGTCGTTCGATGGGCTGCGCATAGTCGTCGCTGATGTGTTTGTCGACAACGCGGCGAGTGATCAGATCGACTTGGTCGACCTCATCGCGTTCGGCGAGTGCGCGCGCCAGGTCGACGACGTATTTGGTTTGCCCACCGGTGTCGGCGTCGCGCCCGAGTTCCAGATTGTTGCTGCGGATCAACCCGTGGATGCTGATCAGTAGGATGTACTTGCCGGGTTTGTCGTTGCTCATAGCGCCCCGATCACCGTGTTTGGCAGTGACAACATGATGGTGTTTACGTCCTTTGCCAATGGATTCATGTCTATTGTCGGGAAAGCGGCACACGATGCCAAGCGGGGTAGCCGCCTTTAGCCGACATATTGCACCGGCATTAAGTCACAGGTCTGGTAGTTGACCGTTATACGCGGGCTTTCAGTAGAAGTTGACGCTTCTGCATCAAGGGTTGTACCTGTGATCGACGCGGTGGCTATGCGGACGGGGTTGCAGGCGTGCTATGTGGTTTGCTCAATGCGCGGCGCCGGCAGGCGGCAGCTGCCAGATCCGCACGCTGGCGTCATCACTGCTGGTCGTTAGATAGCGACCGTCGGGCGACGGTGAGACGGACGTTCCGCACAGGTCGTGTTGTTGCAGCCTTTCCAGGGTACGACCGCTGCCCGCTTCGAGTATCAACACGGCGCTGTCGGTCTGGCGGCTGATACTGGCGAGTCGCCCATCGTTGAGGTAGGCGAGATCGTTGATGATCCCCTGGTGCTCGGTTGCGATGGTATCCAGATGACCGTCACTCAAACGCCAACGGAACAGTCGAAACCAACCGGCGCCGAGCAGGTTCGAACCGTCGTCGCTGAAAAGCAGGGTGCGTGCGTCGCTGGGTGGGGCATCGAGCCGAAGGGGAGGGGTGTCGACACGCCACGCGAAGACCGCGCCGTCACCACCCGATGATGCGAGTCTTTTGCCATCGCTGGCCAAGGCGCGGACATAGTCGCCGTGCAGCTTGGGCCAGGCGGCGACGGACTCACCGTCGGGATTCCACGCACGCACGCTGCCGTCTTTGTGTCCGCTGATGAACAGCGACTGATCGGGCGTCGCGGTGAGCGCGGTGATCGGGCTGAGGGTTTGCCACTCACTCAGTAGCCTGCCGGTCACCGACCAGATCGCGATCCGCCCGTCGTATCCGCTGCTGAGCAGGCGTTGCGTTTGACCGGGTTGCGCCCTTAAAAAGATCAGTCCGGTCACGTTGCCTTTGTGTGCGTTCCAGCCGGCGTAGCGCTGACCACTCTCTAGACGCCACAGGCGGATGCGGCCGGCCCAACCGCCGGAGGCCACGAGTGCCGAGTCCGGACTGGTCGCCAACACGCTGCCGCCACCATGTGCGTCGGAGATGATCAGGTCGGCGGGACGCTCCGGCTTGGATTGGCAGCCGAGCAAAGACAAGCTCATCGCGAGCCACACGCCGGCGATCGCCAACCGCGAACTACACGCATGCTTTGTCGTGTGGAAAGTCGTCATGAGCACCATCGCCGAACCAATCAACCTGATCGGGCAAGCTTGCAGCGTTTGGCGGCGCATTGAAAGGCCGTTAAAGGTTGATGCCGTCAGACCGATCTCTGTTAGGGGGAAACCGTGGGGAGTCTTCGAGTGTTGCGCATCGTTGTGGTGTTGGGATTCATCCTTTTCTGGGGTTCGCCGGCAATGGCCGGCGGCGCGGCGTGCGTGATGGCCAAGTATCAGGGTGAAACACTCGATTACGCCCTGGTCTACGGCAAGTCGCACCCGGTCGAAGCGCAAGAACAGGCTGAGGCCGAGCTGCGCGACAAGGGATACGGCGACTACCTCAAGCACCTCGACGTGATTCGCGCGCAGAACCTGTCCAATCTTGAGCACGCCTTCGTCATCGTCATCCGCAGTGAGTTCACCGATTTCCGCGATCGCCAGCGTTCGGCGATGGGCTGCGGTTTCAGTGCCTCCTCTTATAAAGAGGCCGAATGGGATGCGCTGCGTGATCTACAGTCTTACTTCTGGGGATGGAAACCCGACCAGCACGGCTACCAATTGGTGCGCAAGTTCCGCTACTGAGCGCCGGCCGCGACTGAATTCTAAAAACACAAAAAACTGACGGGTATGTGCCGGTCGTCGCTGCAGGCGTTGCGGCACAAGGGTTTTCGCATGTCTGCGAGTCGCTGCGCGGAGCATCGAGACGCCCCGATCGGCTGCGCGGTTTGATATTAGGTATAGCGAATATTAGAATGTTAGATTGTTTTCATAAAAGAGCCTTAATAGGTCATAAATCAAAAGGTTAGGGCATGTTGGATCCCGTTTTGAGTGTCGAATCCGAGGTAGGTAATCGCGAGGTCAAAAACACGACCTGCTATATGTGCGCCTGCCGTTGTGGGATACGTGTCACCCTGCGCGATGGCGAGGTGCGACACATCGAAGGTAACCCCGAACACCCGTTGAACAAGGGTGTGATCTGCGCCAAGGGTGCCTCGGGCATCATGAAGCAGTACTCGCCGGCGCGTATCACCAAGCCGTTGATGCGCAAACCGAACGGCAAGCGTGGCGAATCCGATTTCGAAGAGATTTCGTGGGACCGCGCGTTCCAGATCATGGAAGAGCGCCTCGTCAAGCTGCGCGCCGAAGATCCGAAGAAGTTCGCCCTGTTCACCGGACGCGACCAGATGCAGGCGCTGACCGGCATGTTCGCCAAGCAGTTCGGTACGCCGAACTACGCGGCGCACGGCGGCTTCTGCTCGGTCAACATGGCGGCCGGCCTGATCTACACGATCGGTGGTTCGTTCTGGGAGTTCGGTGGCCCCGACCTGGATCGCGCCAAGCTGTTCGTAATGATCGGTACCGCCGAAGATCACCACTCCAATCCGTTGAAGATGGCGATCTCCAAGTTCAAACGTCGCGGCGGTCGCTTTATCTCGATCAACCCGGTGCGTACCGGTTATTCGGCGATCGCCGACGAGTGGGTGCCGATCAAGCCGGGCACCGACGGTGCGCTGATGCTGGCGATCACCCACGAGATCATCTCTCAGGGCCTGTACGACCGCGAGTTCCTGGTCGATTACACCAACGCCGCCGAGCTGGTGAACCTGGATACCGCTGCGGATGACTACGGCATGTTCATTCGCACCAACCGTCCGGTCGAGGAGGGTTGTTTCGATGCGCAGAACAAGCTGTGGTGGGACCGCAAGACCAACGGTCCGGTCGATGTGCGTTGCGAAAGCTGCGACCCGTTCTTGCTGGGCAGCTACGAAGTCGACGGCAAGCCGGTCAAGACGGCCTTCCAGATGCTCAAAGAGCGCGTCGCCGAGTACACGCCGGAATGGGCCGCCGGTATCACCGGTATCCCGGCCGAGACCATTCGCCGACTGGCCCACGAGATGGGCGTCACCGCGCGTGACCAGAAGATCGAACTGCCGATCCAATGGACTGACGTATGGGGCCGCGAGCACAGCTCGGTGGTCGGCAACCCGGTTGCCTTCCACTCGATGCGCGGTCTGGCCGCACACTCGAACGGCTTCCAGACGATCCGCGCACTCGGTGTGCTGATGACCATCCTCGGTACCATCGATCGTCCGGGTGGTTTCCGCCACAAGGCGCCGTTCCCGCGTCCGATCCCGCCTTGCCCCAAGCCGCCCAAAGGTCCGGAAGGCGTGCAGCCGAACACGCCGCTCGACGGCATGCCGTTGGGTTGGCCGGCCGATCCGAACGACCTGTTCGTCGACGACCAGGGCAACCCGGTGCGTATCGACAAGGCGTTCTCCTGGGAATACCCGCTGTCGGTGCACGGCCTGATGCACAACGTGATCACCAATGCATGGCGCGGCGACCCCTACAAGATCGACACCCTGCTGTTGTTCATGGCGAACATGGCATGGAACTCGTCGATGAACACCGACAAAACCCGCGAGATGCTGGTCGACAAGGACGAGAACGGCGAATACAAGATTCCGTTCATCATCGTCTGCGATGCCTTCCAGTCGGAGACAGTGGCGTTTGCCGACCTCGTGTTGCCCGACACCACCTACCTCGAACGTCACGATGCCCTGTCGATGCTCGATCGCCCGATCTCCGAATTCGACGGTCCGTGCGATTCGGTGCGTGTGCCGGTCGTACCGCCGAAAGGCGAGTGCAAGCCGTTCCAGGAAGTGCTGATCGAGATGGGTTCGCGCCTCGGTCTGCCGGCCTTCGTCAACGACGATGGCTCGCGCAAATTCCGTGACTACCCGGACTTCGTCGTCAACTACGAGACCTCGCCGGGCTCCGGTATCGGCTTCCTGTCGGGTTGGCGTGGCAAGGGCGGCGAGAAGTTCCTAAAAGGCGAACCGAACCCGCGCCAGTGGGAGATGTACGCCAAGAACAACTGCGTGTTCCACTACGAGTTGCCCAAGTCGTACCAGTACATGCGTAACTGGAACAAGGGTTACCTCGAATGGGCACGTGCCCACGGTATGACGCGCTACGCCGAACCGATCAACGTGCACATCTATTCCGAGGTGCTGCAGAAGTTTCGTCTTGCCGCACAAGGTAAGCGTCCGGGCAAGCAGCCGCCGAAGCACCTGGCCAAGCGCGTCGAAACCTATTTCGATCCGCTGCCGTTCTATCACGAGACGCTCGAGTCCGAGCTGGTCGACACCCATGAGTACCCGTTGAATGCGCTGACCCAGCGCCCGATGGCGATGTACCACTCGTGGGACAGCCAGAACGCCTGGCTGCGTCAGATCCACACCTACAACTATCTGTTCATGAGCCCCAAGCTGGGTGCAGCCAAAGGCTTTGAGGACGGTGACTGGGTGTGGGTCGAGTCGCCGCACGGCAAGGTGCGTTGCATGGCGCGTTTTTCAGAGTCGGTCGAGCCGGGCACGGTCTGGACCTGGAATGCGATCGGCAAGGCCGCAGGTGCCTGGGGTCTGACCCCGAAGGCCAACGAATCGCAGAAAGGCTTCCTGCTGAACCACGTGATCTCGGAAGAACTGCCGCCGTGCGAAGCGGGGCCGCACTTGTCGAACTCCGACCCGGTCACCGGCCAGGCGGCCTGGTTCGACGTGCGCGTCAAAGTCTACAAGGCCGAAGAGGGCGAACCGGCTGTCAGTTTCCCGCAGTTCGACGCGCAGCGTCGCGTGCCGGGGCAGGATCGCAAGCGCGGCAAGTGGCAGGCCTATTTTGCCGGGGTGTTCCGCCGCAAGACGGGCATCGAGTAAGGGGAAGGTAGTAATAAAATGACCCAACTAGCATTAGTTATCGATCTGAACGTCTGCGTGGGTTGCCACGCCTGCGTGACGTCCTGCAAAGAATGGAATACCTCCGGCTGGGCCGGCACGATGGTCGACCAGCGCCCATACGACGCCGATCCCACCGGCACTTTCTTCAACCGCGTACAGATGTTCGAGGTTGGCGAGTATCCCAACACCGAAACCGTGCACTTCCCGAAGAGTTGCCTGCATTGCGAAGAGCCGCCTTGCGTACCGGTTTGCCCGACGGGGGCATCGTACAAGCGTGAAGACAACGGTGTGGTGCTGGTCGACTACGACAAGTGCATCGGTTGTAAGTATTGCTCGTGGGCGTGCCCGTACGGCGTGCGTGAGATCGACGAGCAGCAGAAGGTGATGAAGAAGTGCACTTTGTGTATCGACCGCATCACCGATCAGTCGTTGCCCGAGAAAGAGCGTCGCCCGGCGTGCGTGTTGTCGTGCCCGACCAGCGCACGTCTTTTCGGCGATGTGCACGATCCGGATTCCGAGGTCTCGATGGCGATCCGCGAGAACGGCGGTTACCAGCTAATGCCCGAGTGGGGTACGCAACCGGCGAATCACTACCTGCCGCGGCGCAAGACCCGCATCCAGATCTTCGACGACGAACTGGAGCGCGCGGACAACCCGCTGAAGAAAGAAGCCCCGCTGCCGGCGGCAGAAGGCGAAACCCTGGACGACGTCGCGTTCTAAGTCGCGCCGCCTTGTGGAAACTGGAGAATTCAGATGCATCCGGCATTTTCGGTAATCTTTCTAACCACCTTGATCGGTGCGGGCCAGGGCCTGTTCATGGCGCTGGTGACCGGTCAGTTCTATTCGATGTTGAACCTGCTGGCACCGCAGGACAGCGTGTCGTTCTACGCGACCGGCAGCCTGTTGTCGCTGGCGTTGCTCGTGCTCGGGTTGTTCGCCTCGTTCTTCCACCTCGGGCACCCCGAGCGTGCGTGGCGCGCGGCGAGCAAGTGGCGTACCTCGTGGCTGTCGCGTGAAGTCATCGCGCTGCCGGCTTTCATGGGCTTGGTCGCGCTCTACGGCATCAGCCACTACTTCGGCTGGACCCAGCCTTGGATCGTGATCAAAGGCCAACTGCCGGTTGACGCGACACTGGTGCTGGGCGTGCTTGGCGTGTTGATGGCGGTTATCTTGTTCGTCTGCACCGCGATGATCTATGCGAGCCTGCGCTTCTTGCAGGAATGGCACACGCCGCTGACCGTCGCCAACTTCATCCTGTTCGGTCTGGCGTCGGGCTTCACCCTGGCGGCTGCATTCTCGGCGTGGACTGGCGTTGGCCTGGTCGTGTTTTACGGCACCTGGGCGGTCATCTTCACGATCTTGGCGGCGATCACACGCGGTTTTTCGATGTACCGCAATTCGCGCATCAAGCATAAGTCGACGCTGCGCAGCGCCATCGGTATACGTCACACCACGATCCGCCAGAAGTCGATGGGTTTCATGGGCGGCTCGTTCAATACACGCGAGTTCTTCCACGGCGCCAGCGGCGGCACGCTGACCATGGTCAAGCTGTTCTTTGCGGTAATGGTGTTCATGGTACCGGTCGTGCTGCTGGCGATGGCCAACCTGATGGAATCGGCCTACCTGCCGTTGTTGGCCTTTGCCGCGCAGTATGTCGGCCTGATGGCCGAGCGTTGGTATTTCTTCGCCGAGGCCAAGCATCCGCAGAACCTCTATTACCAATCGGTCGCCTGACCGATGCTGAAAAAAGGCGGTCTTCGGACCGCCTTTTTTTCGTCGCCATGACAGGGCGCGACCTATTCCCATCCGCCTGACGTTACAATCCCCCGAGCCGAGCAGTTGACGACACGGGAAGGGGACGAATGCGTCTGATCGAGATCATTGCCGACGAAGGCAACACAGCGACCCTCGCCGGTATCGCCGACCAACACGAGATCACCGACTACTGGTGGGGTGCGCCGGCGGACGACGGTCGACGTTCGTTCCGCATGCTGGTCAGCGACGATATCCGCCAGACGGTGATCGATGCGGTGCAGAACATTCTCGGTGCCGCCGAGAACGCCCGCATCGTTGTGCTGTCGGTCGACGCCGTGCTGCCGCACGATCCCGACGCGACACCCAGCGCCGCGGCGACCCGCGAAGAACTCTACAACCAGATCAGCAAGGGCGGTCGCATCGACGGCAACTTTCTGCTGCTGACCGTGCTGTCGACCGTGGTCGCGGCCATCGGCCTGATCGAAGACAACGTGGCCGTCGTGATCGGTGCCATGGTGATAGCGCCATTGCTCGGCCCGATCATTGCGCTGTCGTTCGGTTCGACGCTCGGCGACAGCAGGCTGACGGCTCAGGCGCTCAAGGCTGCCGCGGTCGGACTCGGCGTTGCATTCGGTCTGTCGGTATTGATCGGCTTTGCCTGGCCGGTTGATATCGCGCGCGGTGAGATGCTGATGGCCAGCACCGAGATCGTCGCCCGTACCAACGTCGGTCTCGATGGCGCGGTGCTGGCTTTGGCCGCCGGTGCGGCGGCGGTGCTGTCATTGACCACGGGCTTGTCGTCGGCGCTGGTCGGGGTGATGGTTGCGGTCGCTCTGCTGCCGCCTGCCGCGACCATGGGGCTGCTGGTAGGTGCCGGTTTCTTTCAACTTGCCGCCGGTGCCACGATGTTGCTCGCGGTCAACGTCATCTGCGTGATCGTCGCGGCCAAGCTGGTGTTTCTCGCCAAGGGCGTCCGCCCGCGAACCTGGTACGAGCAGCAGAAGGCGCGCCAGTCGACGGCGGTCTCGATCGCGTTCTGGATTGCCTTGCTGATCATGGTGCTGATCACCGTGTATTCGCGTCACGGCCCGATCGGCTAGGCCGGCGCCGGCCTAGCCGGGCTTTTCCCTGTTTGTTGTGAGCTTTGGTGTGCAACCGCAGCGCAGCGGCCGAATCTGAGACATAATCACCGGCCTGTCGTCGATCGATACGCACCCGATGAAAACACCCGAATTGTTGGCCCCCGCCGGAACCCTGCGCAACATGCGCTACGCATTCGCCTATGGGGCCGATGCGGTGTATGCGGGTATGCCGAGGTACAGCCTGCGGGTGCGCAACAACGATTTTCTCGAAGACAACCTGCGCACCGGTATCGACGAGGCGCACCGGCAGGGTCGCCAGTTCTTCGTCGCAACCAACGTCATGCCGCACGGCGCCAAGCTGAAGACCTTTCTTGCCGACATCGAGCCGGTCGTCGAGATGGGGCCGGACGCACTGATCATGGCAGACCCGGGTCTGATCATGCTGGTGCGCGAACGCTGGCCAGATATGCCCGTTCATCTCTCGGTACAAGCCAACACAGTGAATTCGGCCGGCGTGAAGTTCTGGCAATCGGTCGGCCTGTCGCGCGTCATCCTGTCGCGCGAGTTATCGTTGGACGAGGTGGCGGAGATTCGCCAGGCCTGCCCGGACATGGAAATCGAAGTGTTCGTGCACGGCGCCTTGTGCATCGCCTACTCGGGACGCTGTCTGCTATCCGGCTACTTCAATCATCGTGACGCCAACCAGGGCACCTGTACCAATTCGTGCCGCTGGGATTACAAGATCGCCCGCGAAGATCTCGATGCGGTTGCCGAGATCCCGGTCAGCGAGATCAAACGCCATCCGAAGGCCGACGAAATCTATTACCTCGAAGAGCGCGAACGCCCGGGTGAGTTCATGCCGATCTTCGAAGACGAGCACGGCACCTACATCATGAACTCGCGCGATCTGCGTGCCGTCGAGCATGTGCATCGGCTGGCCGAGATCGGTGTTGATTGTCTGAAGATCGAGGGGCGGACCAAGTCGCATTACTACACGGCGCGTACAACACAGGTATACCGGCGTGCGATCGACGATGCGGTCGCGGGTCGACCGTTTGATCCGACGTTGCTGCATGAGCTGGAACATCTCGCCAATCGTGGATATACCGACGGCTTCTTCCAGCGCCACGAATCCCATGAATTGCAGAGCTACCGCCAGGGGGCATCGAGCAGTACGCGCTCGCAGTTCGTGGCCGAGATTTCATCGACCGACGTTGAAAGCGGCCTGACCCGTCTGGAGGTGAAGAACAAGTTCCGAGTCGGCGACGAGATGGAACTGGTGTCGCCCGGCGGCAATCGCCGGTTCCGTTTGGAACGATTGTTTGATAAAGATGGGAAACCGCTCGAAGAAGCGCCCGGCGGTGGCTGGCAGGTGCAGGCCCCGCTACCGGCAGAGGTCAACGAGATGGCCTTGTTGACCCGCCTGATGAAATAACAGCAAAAATACCGAACACAACAAAAAATGCGCGCACGGCAAGTCGTCGATGCGCGAATCGTAACGGTTTATTAGGAGGAGACACTTTGAACCACAGGACAACTGTGCAACGCTTGCTGTGCGCGGCGTTGCTTTCCGCAACTACCTGCGTACACGCTACCAACGGCTATTCACCGACGGGGTTTGGTACGACCAACAAGGGTCTTGCCGGCGCCGGTGTGGCCTTGCCGCAAGACGCGATGGCCGGTGCGACCAATCCGGCCGGCATGGTGCTGGTCGGCGACCGCATCGACCTCGGATTTGCACTGTTCAATCCGAACCGCGGGTTCACCGCCGACGACAATGCCGCGTCGCCGCCGCCACCGCCGAGCGTGCCGCCGGGCAGCTACGAGAGCGAAAGCGACCTGTTCCTGATTCCGCATTTCGGTTGGAACAAGCGGCTCGACGATGTCAGCAGCATCGGCATCCTGGTGGGCGCCAACGGCGGCATGAATACCGACTACGAAGAAGATATCTGGCGCAATTTCAACAACCCGGCCGGCACCGCCACATCATCGACCGGCGTCAACTTCGCACAGCTGTTCTTGGGTGTGCCGTATGCCCGCAAGCTGAACGAGCGTCACTCCATCGGCATCATGCCGATCGTCGCCGCACAGCGCTTTCGCGCCAAGGGACTCGAGCCCTTCCTGTCGATCGACCCGACGAAAGTGACCAACAACGGTTATGACTATTCCTGGGGATACGGCGTTCGTGTCGGCTGGCTGGGACAGTTCACCGACCGCCTGTCGATCGGTGCCTCGGCGCAGTCGCGCCTGTACATGACCGAGTTCGACGACTATTCGGGGCTGTTTGCCGAAGAGGGCGATTTCGATGTGCCGCCGACCGTTACGGTGGGTCTCAGCTATAAGGTGAGGCCGGATGTGATCGTCGTCGCCGACTGGCAGCGCATCTTTTACAACACGGTCAAGTCGCTGGGTAATCCCAACGATACGCCGATTACGCCAACGACCCTGCTGGGTTCCGACGACGGTCTGGGCTTCGGTTGGAACAATGTCGATATCATCAAAGTGGGTGCGCAATGGGCGTACAGCCCGAAGCTGACCCTGCGTGCCGGCATCAGCCATGCCGACCAGATGTTCGATAACGGCGAAGCCTTGTTCAACGTACTTGCACCGGCCACCATCCGCACCCACGCCAGCCTGGGTATGACCTACCAGATCGATCGTTCAAGTGCCGTATCGGTGGCCTACACGCGTGCCTTCAAGGAAAAGATCGACGGACAAAACCCGAACTTCACCGGGCCGCAGACAGGCAGTGTCGAGATGGACCAGCATGAACTCGAAGTAAGCTGGGCCTGGTTGTTCTGACGCGGCACTCTCTTCGCCACGCACTCATCGCACAGGGCCCGGTGGTCGTGTGCGATGGGTATCCGGCCGAGCCCGAAGTACGGGTCTCGCGGGACGGATTGGCCTAACGCACCGGCCGATCAGGTGGTTTGCGTTTGCCCGGTCAGGTTGCCGAACGCTTCGCGCACGCGGTGTGACAGGCTCGGATCGCGGAATTGCTCGCGCACCGTTCCGGCCAGCGTGGGCAGGCTCAGCAGGTCGCTGACGCATTGGTTGAAGGCGGCCTGACCATGCTCATTGTCTACCAGTCGTTCGAGGTAGTCGCGCAGATAGGTCTTGTCGCCGAGCAGTTCCCAGGCACGGCCGGAGACAGCTGCCAACAGTTCGATATCCGTATTGGCCGGGTCGCCGAGAACGCCCCCGAGCATTTGGCGTACCTCGGCGTGCGCCAGGCCGCCGGCCAATCCGCGGATCAGCGCTGCGATCACTGCCGGGTCGCGTGGCTCATCTTGCATGGCTCGCTGCAGGCGGGCGAGCAGGGCGGCGCTCAAAGCCGCGCTGAGGCACTGACTCTCGAGGTTGTGGCACAAGGCGACCAGCGGTTCCGGCGGCAGATGGGGCAGTGCCTCGCTCAGCGGTGAATCGGCATGTCGGCAGGCGACATCGGCAATGCCCTGGTAACCAACGAAACCCCATTGATCCCACCCGGGTTCACCGCGGAAGTAGGCCAATGCGTGTTCGTAGAAGCGCGACGGCGGCAGGCCGAGGTCCCGGCTCAAGCAGGCATGGAACAGTGCCATGCGATCATCACGCGGCGTAAAGGCATAGGGGTTGTCTTGCAGGAAACCCTGGGCGTCGGCTCCCGCCGACTGCGCCTTGGCAGACTCGAGCAGCCGATTGAGCAGGTAGTCGCGTTCGGCCTGCACGAGCAGGCCCTGTTCGTCGAGAGACAGCCGCAGGAACCAGATAACCGGTTCGCTTGCCTGCGCCGCAGCGTTCTGGACCAGGGCGAACCAGGCCTTGCGTTGCATCGGCTGTGGGTAAGGTTGCGTCGCCTGTTCAAAGGCCAGGAATTGTTCGCGCGCCAGCGGTCCGACCCGCCTGCCCAGATCGTAGACGTGCACGTCGGCGCCGGATTGTTCGAGCAGTTCCAATAGAGTCAGCGAGTCGGCCACGGTGGCGGTTCCTGGGGTAGTTCGGTTTTGGCCTAATCGATCCAATCGACAAGATGGTTTTCCAGCGCGTCGGCATCGTCTTCGCACACGGTTCGATGACACACCCGTTGTCCGGCGCGCACCACACTGTCCGGGGTGCCGGTGATCAACGGGTGCCATCGTGGCAGGTCTTTGCCCTCGGCGAGTAAGCGGTAGGCACAGGTGCGCGGCAGCCAATACGGGTCGTGCAGAATCTCGGGGGTGATCGTGATGCAGTCAGGTACGCGAATCGAGCGACGTGGATAGTCTGTGCATCGGGCGGTTTCGGTATTCAGCAGGCGACAGTGCACGTTGGTGTAGTAGATCTCTCGCGTGTCCTCATCCTCGAGTCGGTACAGGCAGCATTTCGCGCACCCGTCGCAGAGAGATTCCCATTCCTTATGGTTCATTTCGGCGAGTTTTTTTTCTTTCCAGAATGGCAGATCAGGGCTTGACATTTCGATTGAACGCTCGATTTGCGCTGTTAATAAGTGACTGATTATGCACAGGTGCTCCGGTGCTCTGAATTCGGGTGCAATTTGCTGAATATTTGCCAAGTGTTACATTAGAATGACATTATAACTAAATGAATCTAAAAGAAAAATAAGCAATTGGTCAATTTTTGGTCAATCTGATGACCACTACGACAGGATGCGGCCTGCACGCCATTCTCTTCATGTTCTTCACAGAGTTTTCCACAGGCAATGTGGAAAAATAAAGTCGCATCTCGTCGGTTAATTCGAGCGGGTGCTGCCGGTCCCCAGCAGGCTGTCGATCTGACTCACGATGGCGATGATGCGGTCACTGCCAACGGCGTCGGCGGCACGATAGACCTCTTCCGCCATCGGCCCGATCGCGCAGTCGCACGGCAGTGGCAGTTGGCGCATCAAAAGCTCGTGCATGCGCGGCAGGAATAACCACTGCAGCCATTGATCGAAACTCAGCGTGTCGACGGCGAATGGCTGTCGGCTCTGCAGCGCGGCGGCATCCGGCGGCTCACTCTCCCAACGATGTTGCGCCTGAAGCTCGGTCTCCAATTGCGTCAATAGCGTTCTCAGTTCGTCGCGCATCCGCGCCCCCATTCCGCGCACCACGCGTTATCCTTGCACCGCCGTCGCCGCATGTCACCCAAGCTGGGACAAGCGAGGCGGCGCCCATCACAATGGCGGACACCGGGGCAAAGTGGCTTCTTCTCACGACCGAAAACTCAGCGACGCCGATGCCCGGATCATCGAGCGCTTCAGCGACGCCTTGTGGATGGAACGCGGATTGTCGGCCAATACCTTGAATTCTTACCAATCGGATCTTCGCCATTTCGCCATGTGGCTCGACGAGCAGGCGGCGACGGCGATGTTACAGGCCAAGCGCGACCAACTGCTCGGCTACCTGGCAGCCGGCGTCGATGCCGGCGTGCGGCCGCGTACCAGCGCGCGCCGCCTGTCTGCGCTGCGCCAGTTTTTTCATTGGGCCGTGCGCGAGCAGTTGATCGGTGGCGATCCGACCGCGCAGATCGAGGCGCCCAGGCTGGGGCGGCCGTTACCCAAGTCGTTGAGCGAGGCGGAAGTCGAGGCATTGCTCGAGGCGCCGGAACTGGAAACGGCCGAAGGGCTGCGTGACCGCACGATGCTCGAGGTGTTGTATGCCACCGGGCTGCGCGTTTCCGAACTGGTCGGTCTGCGCCCCGACCAGCTCAGCCTGACGCAGGGGCTGGTGCGCGTGATCGGCAAGGGCGGCAAAGAACGCCTGGTACCGCTCGGCGACGAGGCGGTGAGCTGGATTGAGCGATTCATCAAAGGTGCGCGCGTCGAGCTGTTGAACGGCCGGCCGTGCAATGCCCTGTTTCCGACCCGGCGCGGCGACGGTATGACCCGCCAGGCCTTCTGGTATCGCATCAAGAAACACGCCCTGACCGCGGGCATCCGCCAAACCCTGTCGCCCCACACGCTGCGCCACGCCTTTGCCACGCACCTGGTCAACCACGGCGCCGATCTGCGCGTTGTGCAACTGTTGTTGGGCCACAGTTCCTTGTCGACGACGCAGATCTACACCCACGTGGCCCGCGAGCGCCTGCAGGCGCTGCACGCCGAGCACCATCCGCGCGGTTAGCGGCATGCCGTCGATTTCCTTCGATGTCGGCCGGCCCGGCAAGCCCGCCCAACAGTGGCGGCGCCTTGTGGTAGCCTTGCGGCTGTTTTTTACGGAGCCCCGATATGCCTTCATTTGACGCCGTCTCGGAAGTCGATCTGCAAGAGGTCCGTAATGCCACGGACCAGGCCAACCGCGAGGTGGGCACCCGTTTCGATTTCAAGGGCAGCGATGCCCAGTACAGCCTGGACGGCGACAGCGTCACCTTGAACGCACAGAGCGAATTCCAACTCGAGCAGATGATGGACATTTTGCAGCTCAAACTGGTCAAACGCTCGGTGGACATCGGCTGCCTGGATATCGGCAAGGTCGAAACCGCAAATAATCGTGCCCGCCAGTCGGTCACGATAAGGCAGGGTATCGATACCGATACCGCGCGCAAGATCGTCAAGGACATCAAGGCTGCAAAGCTGAAGGTGCAGGCGCAGATACAGGGCGAGCAGGTACGGGTGACCGGCAAGAAGCGAGACGACCTCCAGGAGGTGATCGCGTTGCTGAAAAAGGGTGAGTACGGCCTGCCGCTGCAATTCACGAATTTTCGAGACTGACTATGATCAAGAGAGTTACTGCCGTTGTTATCGCCGTGTTTTTCAGTGCGGTGGCGCAGGCCGCAGTGGATGCGGCAACCCAGGAAAAGATTCGCAATTCACTGAAGGTGCTGTTGCCAGGACTGGTGCCGGACGAAATCAGGGAAACGCCTCTGGACAACATCTACGAGTTGACCTTTGGTGCGCGACTGGCCTACATCACGGGCGATGGGCGTTACCTGATGCAGGGCAAGATCATCGACATCGAACAGCGTGTCGAGATCACCGAGAAGCGGTTGACCGAACTGAAAAAGGCGGCGTTGAGCAATATCAGCGAGGATCAGATGATCATCTACGGGCCGGAGGACGCCAAACACACCGTCACCGTGTTCACCGATATCGACTGCGGCTTCTGCCGCAGGCTGCATTCGGAGATGGCCAGCTACAACGACGCCGGCATCCGTATCCGCTACCTTTTCTACCCACGGGCGGGGATCGGCAGCGACTCTTACAACAAGGCGGTTTCGGTGTGGTGCGCCGATGACCGCAAAGCGGCGATGAATGCCGCGAAGGCCGGTCAGGAGATCGAGGCCAAAACCTGCGACAATCCGGTCAGCACGCATCACGCCCTGGGGCAGTCGATGCGTATTCAGGGAACGCCTGCTTTGATGTTGGAAAGCGGCGAGTTGGTGCCGGGTTACGTCCCGGCGGATAAACTGCGTCGTGCGCTCGACGAGAGCGGCACACAGGCCGGCAGCTGAACAAGGCTGCGAGAGGTCTGTTCGACGCACTTGCTGTCATGAGGTGCACGCCCGCATATGGCGGTTCATGCGATTGAATTGGCCTGTCGCAGTGACAAGGGACTGGTGAGGAAACGCAACCAGGATAGTTTTCGCGTTGATTCCGATCTGGGCGTTATGGTGCTGGCTGACGGTATGGGTGGACACCGTGCCGGCGAGGTCGCCAGCCGCATCGCGGTGCGCACGGCGATCGAAGACCTGTTGCCGATACAGCGCGAAGACAGTGCCGACGGCATGGAGACCTTGCTGCGCGTAGGGCAGGCTCTGGAGCATGCCAACCATGCCGTGCTCGATGCCTGCGACGAGCGCCCCGAGTTCGAAGGCATGGGTACCACCATGGTAGCCGCCGTGTTTCGCGACCACCGCATCTACTATGCCCACATCGGCGATTCACGCCTCTACCGGGTGCGCCTCGGGCGCATGCGCCGTCTCACCCGGGATCATTCGCTGATCCAGCGCATGATCGATGACGGGGTGTTCATGAACCGTCGCGAGGCGCGCGAGGCGGGCGTCAAAGACAACGTGCTGACCAGGAGCCTGGGCATGCAACGCCAGGCGGATGTCGATGTCCGCGATGCCCTGGTCGAGCCTGGCGACACCTACCTGGTGTGCAGCGACGGCCTGCACGGCATGATTTCCGACAACACCATGGCGCGGATACTGCGCGACCCCAACGGGAATCTCGATGAACAGGCGCAAGCATTGCTCGATGCCGCGCTGGAGGCCGGCGGTAACGACAACGTCAGTGTGCTTCTGGCGCGGCCTAGCATCACCCGCTGATCGCAGTCAGCGTTCGAGCAACTCGCGTTTGCCGGTCTTGCCGTCCCAGTCTTCGGCGTCCGGCGGTGGGTCTTTGCGTTGCGTGATCACCGGCCAGTTCGCGCACAGGTCGGCATTCAACGCGATGAAGTCCTGCTGGTCAGCCGGCACGTCGTCTTCGGCAAAAATCGCGTTTGCCGGACACTCCGGTTCACACAGTGCACAATCGATGCACTCGTCGGGATCGATCGCCAGAAAGTTCGGCCCTTCGTGGAAACAATCGACCGGGCACACCTCCACGCAATCCGTGTATTTGCACTTGATGCAGTTTTCACCGACAACGTAGGTCATAGACGTATCCCGTGTAGTTGATTGCCTGCCTATTCAGGATCGTGCATCGCACGCAATTCGTAAAGGGCATCGAGCGCTTCGCGCGGCGTGAGTTGATCCGGATCGAGTTCCGCCAGGCGTCGGCGCAGCGCATCGTCGCTCGGTGCGTCATCCGCTTCGGCTGCAGGCTGCTGAAACAGCGACAACTGATTGGATTCCGCCTGTGCGTGGCGCTGCGCGGCATTTTCCAGTTCACGCAGACGCTTGCGCGCCAGCTCAATGACCTTGCGCGGCACACCGGCCAGCGCAGCGACTTGCAGGCCGTAGCTTTGGTTGGCCGGGCCATCGCGCACCGTATGCAGGAAGACAATGCCGTCGCCGTGTTCGACCGCATCGAGATGCACATTGACGATGCCCGGGTATTCGTCGGGCAGCGTTGTCAATTCAAAGTAGTGCGTCGCGAACAGGGTAAAGGCCCGGATACGCGTTGCCAGTTCCACAGCGCACGCCCACGCCAGCGACAGGCCGTCGAAGGTGCTGGTGCCGCGGCCGATTTCGTCCATCAGCACCAACGACTGGTCGGTTGCGTTGTGCAGGATGTTGGCGGTTTCCTGCATCTCGACCATGAAGGTCGAGCGGCCGCCGGCCAGATCGTCGGAGGCGCCGATGCGCGAAAAGATACGGTCGAACGGCCCGAGCTCAGCCGCGGCCGCCGGCACATAGCACCCGGCATAGGCCATCAATACGATCAGTGCCGATTGCCGCATGAAGGTTGATTTACCGCCCATGTTCGGTCCGGTGATGATCAGGATGTTGCGCCGCTCGTCCATCACCAGGTCGTTGGCCACGAAGGCGTTCTCGCTGACCTGTTCGACCACCGGGTGACGACCGGCCTGCACATTCAACCCGGGGGCATCGCGGAATGTCGGGCGAGCCAGGTCCAGGCGTTGTGCACGTTCACCGAAACACGCCAGCACATCGAGCTCGGCGATGTGCGCCGCGCTGTGCTGAAGTTCTGCCAGCGGCTCGGCCAATGTGGTCAGCAGTGCTTCGTAGAGCAACTTCTCGCGTTGCAGGGCCCGCTCGCGCGCGGATAGCACCTTGTCTTCGAAGGCCTTGAGTTCCGGCGTGATGAAACGCTCGGTGCCCTTGAGGGTCTGGCGGCGGATGTAATCATCGGGCACGGCGTCTGACTTGCTGCGTCCGATCTCGATGTAATAACCATGCACCCGGTTGTAACTGACCTTCAGCGTCTCGATACCGGTGCGTGCGCGTTCGCGTTGTTCGAGGTCGACCAGAAACTGGTCGGCGTTCTGCAACAGATCGCGCAGCTCGTCGAGCTCCTGGTCGTAGCCGTGCGCGAGTACGCCGCCGTCGCGCAATACCACAGGTGGGTTTTCGATAATCGCGCGTTGCAGCAGGCTGAAAGTATCCGGGTGTTCGCCGATTTGCCGCGCAAGGTGATGAATGCCGGCTTCGTCGATGTGTTGCAGCATCTGTTGCAGCGTGGGTAGGGTGCCGAGACTATCGCGCAGCACGGCCAGGTCGCGCGGGCGTGCACTGCGCAGCGCAACACGCGCCAGGATGCGTTCGATATCGCCGATGCTGCGCAATAGCTCCTGCAGTTCGTCGACTTGGCGGTGGTCGAGCAGGCCGGCAATGGTCGCATGCCGCTTGCGTACTGCTGATTGATTGCGCAGCGGGCGGTTGATCCAGCGGCGCAACAGTCTGCCGCCCATCGGCGTGGCCGTGGTGTCGAGCAAGCCGGCCAGGCTGTGCTGGCGCTTACCCGATGCGGCATCGACCAGTTCCAGGTTACGCCGGGTCGCCGCATCGATAATGATGGCGTCGTCGTGATTGTCGACCTGCAGACGCGTGATATGCGGCAGCGCACTGCGTTGGGTATCGTCCACATACTGCAGCAGTGCGCCTGCGGCGCTGATCGCCAGCGTCAGTTCTTGGCAACCGAACCCGCTGAGATCCTTGGTGCCGAACTGCTGGTTGAGAAGTCTGACGGCGGTGTCGTGATCGAAGTGCCAGGGTGGACGGCGCGTGATCCCGCTCTCGCGTGTCCAGGCGCTCGGCTGAGACTGATCTTCGGACAGCAGCAGCTCGGCCGGACGCAGGCGTTCCAGTTCGCCCGCCAATGCCTCTTCGGTGGCGACTTCCTGCACATGAAACCGCCCGCCGGTCAGGTCGAGCCAAGCCAGGCCATAACGTCCGTCGGCGATCACCAGCGCGGCGAGCAGGTTGTCGCTGCGCTCGTCCATCAATGCCTCGTCGCTGACCGTGCCCGGCGTGACGATGCGCACCACCTGGCGCTCGACCGGTCCCTTGCTGGTCGCCGGGTCGCCGATCTGTTCGCAGATCGCCACTGATTCGCCGTGCCTGACCAACTTGGCGAGGTAACTCTCGGCCGCATGAAACGGCACACCGGCCATCGGGATCGGCTCGCCGGCCGACTTGCCGCGGTGGGTCAGGGTGATGTCGAGCAGTCGCGCGGCACGGCGGGCATCGTCATAGAACAGTTCGTAAAAATCGCCCATCCGGTAGAACACCAGGCGATTGGGGTGCTCTGCCTTGATACCCAGATACTGGCGCATCATGGGTGTATGGCTGGATACTTGTTTTTCCACGTGGCTGGTACGAGATTTCAGAAACTTTGGGCTAGCTGCGAGCGAGCGTGAGGATCACGCAGGTGCGTAGCGTAACCGATTCCGCGGCCGTTTCGTTACCCGGGCGGCGATGGGTTAGGGTCGGTGTGACGCTGTCAGACAATTTGGCGAGGCAGGGTAGCCGGGAAGCATATGAACGAACACAAGCGACAGCTCAAAGAGCAATTGGCAGACATCGAACACCAACGCTGGGCACATTGGCAGAGGTATTGCCACAGCAAGATGCAAACGCAGAGTTCGCCTCTCGGTGTCGTGCTGCCGTTCGACCTCTACGAACATTGGGAGCGCCAGATCAACACGCCGTACGCCGAATTGTCGGATATCGAACGCCAGTCCGACCGCGAGCAGGTGGATCGCTACTGGCCGCTGATCGAGGGCTTGATCGAGCAGGTTGTTGACGACTTCATGCAGGCGTTGGATGGACACGTATTGCCACAGGAGGTGGCGCATAAGCTGGCAGCACTCAACGGCAGATGGCGGCAGCCAGGCAGCAGCAATCCTGCGCCGTCGGAAGGCTAGGTATGCAGCGGTGAGTCCCTCGCCATTTCGATGCTTGACATACCGCAAAACCACCCGAAGCATCCGGCGTCACTTGAGGTAATTCGGCTAACTGTATGTAACTGCGACGCTTGTTGGTGACGCCATGCGTTGGAAGGGAAAACTGCATTGATGTTGACTTAAATCATGTCAAGCCGCTTACTTTTCGCATGGCTGTGAAATGGTTCCGGCGAGCCATCGAATGTTCTGTACGGCAAGCTGTTGAAGCGGTTAAATATGCGGTCTCATTGCAGTCGAGAATTCGTCGATGAACCGTGCCAGCCTGCTGATCACCCTCCTGATGGGCATCCTGACAGTGGTGTTGTGGGGCATAGTCAACCGCCCCGATATCGAGCCGCCGTGGCCAGCCAAAGTTGAAGGCTTCTCTTTCTCGCCCATGCGCGGCGAGCAAAGCCCGATCCGACGCGAATACCCCGACATCGCCAGCATCGATGAAGATCTGGCGTTGTTGGCCGGCGATGCGCATGCCGTGCGCACCTACACCGTTGAGTCGACCATGGCCGAGGTGCCCCGGCTCGCCGGCGTGCATGGTCTGAACGTCGCGCTCGGAGCCTGGATCTCCAATAACGAAAAGCGCAATGAAGAAGAAATCAAGCAGCTGATCAAGGTGTTCCGCGAGAACCACAAGCAGGTGGTTCGCGTGTTCGTCGGTAACGAGGTGGTGTTCCGTACCGAGCAGACGGTCGACGAGATGATTCAACACATCCGTCGCATCAAGAAATCGGTCTGGGCCCCGGTAAGCACCGCCGAGCCGCCTCACATCTGGCAGCAGAATCCCGAGCTCGCCCAGGAAGTCGACTTCATTGCAGTCCATCTGCTGCCCTATTGGGAAAAGGATATTCCGATCGAGGGGGCGGTGGACTATGTGCTCGAGAACTATCACAAGCTGCAGGAGCAGTTTCCCGACAAGGAGATCGTAATCTCCGAGGTGGGCTGGCCGAGCAACGGTCGCACGCTCGGTGTGGCAGTGCCGAGCCATGCCAACCAGGCGAAGTTCCTGCGACGCTTCCTGGCCGAGGCGGAACGCGAAAACATCACTTACTACATCATGGAGGCCTTCGATCAGCCGTGGAAGCGCGAGATCGAGGGCGAGGCCGGCAGCCATTGGGGGATCTACAACGTCGACCGCGAGCCGAAGTTCGCGTTCACCGCGCCAGTCGTGCCGGTGCCGAACTGGACCAATCTTGCCGCCATCAGCATCGGCCTGTCGATCCTGGTGCTGGCGCTGCTGTTCCGCGATAGCGGGGGGCTTTCGCCCGGCGGGCGCGGCTTCCTGGCATTGATTGTCTACGCCATCACTACGTTCGTCGTGTGGTTGCTATACGACTTCACCCAGCAGTACCTGACCCCATTGATGCTGGGTGTCGGCATCATGCTGTTCGTCGCCGTGATCGGGGTCATTGTCGTGTTGTTGGCCGAGGCGCACGAGTGGGCCGAGGCCTTGTGGTTGAAACGCTGGCGTCGCTCGCCCGAGCCGCTGGTGGTGTCGGATGCCGAGCTGCCGAAGGTGTCGGTGCATGTGCCTGCCTACAACGAACCGCCGGACATGCTGATCGAAACGCTGGACGCGCTGGCCGCGCTCAACTACCCGGACTACGAGGTGTTGGTTATCGACAACAACACCAAGGATCCGGCGGTGTGGGAGCCGGTCAAGGCGCATTGCGAAAAACTCGGTGAGCGTTTCCGTTTCTTCCACGTCGCGCCGCTGGCCGGTTTCAAGGCCGGTGCGCTGAACTTCGCGATGCGCGAGACGGCACCCGATGCCGAGGTGATCGCCGTTATCGACAGCGACTACCTGGTCGAAGAGAACTGGCTGCGCGAGCTGGTGCCGATGTTTTCCGACCCGAAGATGGCCATCGTGCAGGCCCCGCAGGACTACCGCGACGGCCACGAGAACGCGTTCAAGGCGATGTGCCAGGCCGAGTACCAGGGGTTCTTCCACATCGGCATGGTCACGCGCAATGAACGCAACGCCATCATCCAGCACGGCACCATGACCATGGTTCGCCGCAAGGTGCTCGAAGAGGTCGACGGCTGGGCCGAGTGGTGCATCACCGAAGATGCCGAGCTGGGTCTGCGCATCTTCGAGCGCGGCTACGCCGCCACCTATATTCCGCACAGCTATGGCAAGGGCCTGATGCCCGACACCTTCCTCGACTTCAAGAAACAGCGTTTCCGTTGGGCCTACGGTGCGGTCTTGATCATGCGCGATCACCTGTCGTCGTTGCTGGGGTTGAGCAAGACCAAGCTGACCGCCGGGCAGCGCTACCACTTCATCGCAGGGTGGTTGCCGTGGTTGGCCGATGGCTTCAACCTGGCCTTTAACCTGGCGGCAATCGGCTGGACGGTCGGCATGATCGTGGCGCCCGAGCATTTCGCGCCGCCGCACGTGATCTTTGCGGTGATGCCGCTCGCGCTGTTTCTGTTCAAGGTGTCGAAGATGTTCTTCCTGTATCGACACCGCGTGCAGGCGGGTTTCCGTCAGAGTATCGCGGCCGGACTGGCCGGGCTCGCGTTGTCGCACACGATCGCGCGGGCGATGCTCACCGGGTTCATTACCCGCAAGATCGGCTTCTTCCGTACGCCGAAGAACGCGGATGCACATAGTCTGCTGCGTGCCCTGCTCGATGCGCGCGAAGAGCTGATGTTTCTGACGGCGTTGTGGCTCGGTGCCTACGCGGCGCTGCAGCGTCCCGATGGCGATATGCTCGACGTCCGCATCTGGGCGCTGATGATGGTCGTGCAGAGCATCCCGTACGCCGCTGCCGCATTGATGTCGTTGATCAGCGCAGCGCCGAAGCTGCCCGGCTGGTTGGTCGGGCGGATGCGCGCGCTGTCGCACCAATCGTCTGCACAATAGCTGACCCAAGAATTGCCTGATACCGGCGCCGTACTACGGCGCCCGGTTAGACATGTCCATCCGGGTTACGCGCCTTACTTATTGGAAGTCGTAGTGCTTCTCGACGTCTTCGGTGATCTCCCAGGTGCAGCTCATGCCCTGCGGAAAGGTGATCAGGTCGCCGCGCTTGAAGCTCTGCGGTTCGCCGCCTTCGGGCGTCACCGTGAACTTGCCGCGCAGGATGTAGCAGGTTTCCTGTTGCTGATAGGTCCACGGAAAGGTCGAGGCCTCTTTGCGCCAGATCGGCCAATCGTAGACGCCCAGCACTTCGAGTTTCATCGGCGAGGGATTGCGCTCGACTAAGATCTGATCGTTGCTCATCATGCATTCCTGTTCGTTTATGCTGTCATCGACAGCCCGTTATGGCGGGCAAGTTTACCCGAACGCAGCCAAGGGCATTGAATGGAACGGACCGCAACAATCACGAGCTTGGCCGAACATCTGCTGCAACGCGCTTGGCAGATTGCGTGCGCCGAGTCATGTACCGGCGGCGGCATCGCCGCGGCGCTTACCGACGTGGCGGGTTCGAGCGCCTGGTTCGATCGCGGCTTCGTGACCTACAGCAACCAGGCAAAACAGGAAATGCTGGGGGTCGCCGCCGAAACGCTGGCTGCGTTCGGCGCGGTCAGTCGTGAAACGGTGATCGAGATGGCTGCCGGTGCTCTGCAGCGGAGTCACGCGCAACTCACGGTGGCCGTCAGTGGTATCGCCGGTCCGGGCGGCGGCACGCCGCAGAAGCCGGTCGGCACCGTGTGGCTGGCGTGGGCGACCGCCGATGAGGTCGTCGCGGTCGATCATCTGTTTCCCGGTGACCGTGCGCAGGTGCGCGCCGCGACGATCGACGCGGCCCTTCAGGGATTGCTGGACAGGGTGACATGAGCGACCAGGCGCGTCGCCTGTTCTTCGCCCTGTGGCCGGACGATGCGACGCGCCTGGCGTTGTTTCACTGGCAGACCTATAACCTGCCCGCCGACGTGCGCTGGCAGCACCGGGCCGATCTGCATATGACGCTACATTTTCTCGGTCAGGTCGAACCCGATCGGATCGACGAGCTGCTGGATCTGGGTAAATCCGTTGGCAAAACGCCGTTCGGCCTGTTGCTCGACGAGATCGGCTACTGGCCCAAGCCACAGGTGCTGTGGGCCGGGCCGACGTCGCCCCCGGCCGAGCTGCTGAATCTGCAGCTGGCCTTGGGTGAAGGCCTGCACGGGCTCGGTTTTGCAACCGACGAGCGACCTTTTCGCGCCCACATCACGTTGGCGCGCCGGGTGCGCGAGCGACCTGCGACTGAGCCGCTGGCGCCGGTGACCTGGTCGGTCAGCCAGCTCGCCCTGGTCGAATCCCGGCCGGGCAGGGCGCCGATGTATCACCCGGTCGGTCAATGGGCGCTGGATTGAGTGTCGATTGAAAAAATCCACTAGAAAACAAAAAGAGAACGAACTACACTGTCGCCAACCACGTTGAATCTGCTACCGGGGGATTAGGGAATGGACGATAACCGCAAAAAGGCGTTGGCTGCCGCGCTCACTCAGATTGAGAAGCAGTTTGGTAAAGGCTCAGTCATGCGCATGGGCGATGCCAATGCCATACGCAATATCGAGGTCGTGTCGACCGGCTCATTGAGCCTCGACCTGGCGCTCGGCGTAGGCGGCGTACCTAAGGGGCGGGTGATCGAAATCTTCGGTCCGGAATCGTCGGGTAAAACGACCATGACCCTGCACATCGTCGCCGAGGCACAGAAAACCGGCGGCACCTGTGCGTTCGTCGACGCCGAGCACGCACTCGATCCCGTTTATGCCGAAAAGCTCGGCGTGGACATGGACGAACTGCTGGTCTCGCAGCCGGATACCGGTGAGCAGGCGCTGGAGATCACCGACATGCTGGTGCGTTCGGGCGCGGTCGATGTCGTCGTGGTCGACTCGGTGGCAGCGTTGACGCCGAAGGCCGAGATTGAAGGCGACATGGGCGACTCGCACGTCGGTCTGCAGGCACGTCTGATGTCGCAGGCATTGCGTAAGCTCACCGGCAACATCAAGCGTTCGAACACGGTCGTTATCTTCATCAACCAGATCCGCATGAAGATCGGTGTGATGTTCGGTAACCCCGAGACCACCACCGGCGGTAATGCGCTCAAGTTCTACTCCTCGGTTCGTTTGGATATCCGCCGTACCGGCGCGATCAAGAAGGGCGACGAGGTGGTCGGTAACGAAACCCGCGTCAAGGTGGTCAAAAACAAGGTCGCGCCGCCGTTCCGTCAGGCGACGTTCGAGATCCTGTACGGTGAGGGCGTATCGCGCGAAGGCGAGATTATCGAGCTCGGCGTCGCCCAGGGTCTGATCGAGAAGTCGGGTGCTTGGTACAGCTACAACGGCGACCGCATCGGCCAGGGTAAAGAGAACGTGCGCAACTTCCTGAAAGAGAACCCGGATATCGCGCGCCATGTCGAGACCCAGATCCGTGCTGCGCTGATTCCGGAATCCGTGCCAGAGCCTGACGCCGCCGAAAAGCCGGCGGCCGAAGACGACGCATGAGCGATGTCGTCGAGCAGGACGATGCGACAGCCGTCGAGCTGACGGCTGTCAAACTGCTCGCCAGCCGTGAACACAGCCGCCAGGAGTTGCGCCGCAAGCTGGTGGCGCGTCATCCTGACGGCGCGCTCGTCGATGCGGTTCTCGACGACCTGACCGGTCGCCGTCTGCTCGATGACGAACGGTTCGCCGAATCGTATGTCGCCCAGCGAACCCGCAAGGGTTACGGCCCGGTTCGGATTCGCGCCGAGCTTGCCGAACGTGGTATCGACGGGGCGCTGGCCGAATGTTGGCTCGAAGCAGCCGGTGATCGCTGGACGGAATTGCTGGCCGACGTGGCGCATCGTAAGTTCGGCGATGCGCCGGCCGAGGATATGCGGGCGCTGAGCAAACGCGGCCGGTTTCTCGAACAACGTGGTTTTCCCGTCAGTCTGATCCGCCGCTATCTCGACGACGTCAAGGCGTTCTGATCCACCTCTAATCTGCAGGCTGAGCCGCTCCTCCCATCTCTCTCGTTCACTCCCTGTTTGCCCCGATCGGGTGCATGGCTTTCGTGTGGGAGCTAATTGACTGAAATCTCGTGGTTTTGACAGCAATCCTCGGGTGACTTTTTCGCCCAACCTGCATACCATTTCTGTTTCGCTATCCGATACCCACTCCTGTATGAAAACCAGCGCTGATATTCGCTCCGCATTCCTGAACTATTTCGCCGGCAAGGACCACGCCATCGTCGAGTCGAGTCCGCTGGTGCCCGGCAACGATCCGACCCTGCTGTTCACCAACGCCGGCATGGTCCAGTTCAAGGATGTGTTCCTGGGCAAGGAAAAGCGCAGCTATGTACGCGCGACCACATCGCAGCGTTGTGTGCGTGCCGGCGGCAAGCACAACGACCTCGAAAACGTCGGCTATACCGCGCGTCATCACACCTTTTTCGAGATGCTCGGCAACTTCAGCTTCGGCGACTATTTCAAGCGCGAAGCCATCCAGTACGCCTGGGAGTTTCTGACCAGCGTCATGGGGCTGCCCGCCGAGAAACTCTGGGTCACGGTCTATCTCGACGATGACGAGGCTGCCTCGATCTGGCTCGATGAGATCGGCGTTGATCCATCGCGTTTCACCCGCATCGGCGACAAGCCGGGCGGCAAACCGCATGAGAGCGACAATTTCTGGTCGATGGGCGATACCGGACCCTGCGGTCCCTGCTCGGAGATCTTCTACGACCACGGCCCCGAGGTGTGGGGCGGCCCGCCCGGCACCCCGGAGGAAGACGGCGACCGCTACATCGAGATTTGGAACCTGGTGTTCATGCAATTCAACCGTGACGCTGACGGTGAAATGACGCCACTGCCCAAACCCTCGGTGGATACCGGCATGGGTCTGGAACGTCTCGCGGCTGTGATGCAGCACGTGCACTCGAACTATGAAATCGATCTGTTCGAATCGCTGATCAAGGCGGCGGCCGAGGCGACCAACACGACCGACCTGTCATCGAAATCGCTGCGCGTTATCGCAGACCACATCCGCTCCTGCGCCTTCCTCGTGGTCGACGGCGTGACCCCGGGCAACGAGGGCAGGGGCTATGTGTTGCGTCGGATCGTTCGGCGCGCCATCCGCCACGGTTACCAGCTCGGACAGCAACAGCCGTTCTTCTATACCCTGGTCGAGGCGCTCGACAAAGAGATGGGCGATGCCTATCCCGAACTGCGCCGCTCGAAAGAGGTGGTCGCGCGCGTGCTCAGGGTCGAGGAAGAGCGTTTTGCCGAAACGATCGAGCAGGGCATGCGCATCCTCGACGACGCGATCCAGGGATTGGACAGCAAGGTGATCCCGGGTGAGGTTGTGTTCAAGCTGTACGACACCTACGGATTCCCAACCGATCTGACCGCCGACATTGCGCGCGAGCGTGGTATGGAGATCGACCAGGAGGGTTTCGACAGGGAGATGGCGGCGCAGCGTGACCGCGCGCGTGCGGCCAGCCAGTTCGGCGTGACCGAGGTCGCCGAGTTCGATGTCGAGGGTGAGACGGATTTTACCGGCTACGAACGCCTGCAGGACTCGGCGACGGTGATCGCCTTGTTCAAGGACGGCCAGTCCGCCGATCAGCTCGACGCCGGGCAGAACGGTATGGTCGTACTCGATCGCACCCCTTTCTATGCAGAGTCCGGCGGCCAGGCTGGCGATGTCGGCTATCTGAAGGTCTCCGGTAGCGCCGAGTTCGCCGTTACCGATACCCGCAAGCACGCCGGCACCGTGTTTGCGCATATCGGCGAGCTCAAGAGTGGCGAATTGCACGTTGGCGACAGCGTGGTCGCCGAGGTCGATTGCGACCGACGCAGCGCCACCGCGCTAAATCACTCGGCAACGCATTTGCTGCATGCAGCACTGCGCAAGGTGCTCGGTGAGCATGTCGGTCAGAAAGGCTCGTTGGTCGAGGCCGATCGTCTGCGTTTCGACTTCTCGCACTATGAGCCGGTAACGCGTGAGCAGCTGATCGAGATCGAACGCTTGGTCAACCAGCAGATTCGTATGAACCACATGGTCGAGACGCGCATTATGGCGATCGACGACGCCAAGGCCTCGGGTGCCATGGCGCTGTTCGGCGAGAAGTACGACGAGCAGGTGCGCGTGTTGCGCATGGGGGATTTCTCGACCGAGCTGTGTGGTGGCACGCACGTCAAGGCGCTCGGTGACATCGGCCTGTTCAAGATCACGATGGAGACCGGCATCGCATCGGGCGTGCGGCGTATCGAGGCGGTCACCGGCGGGCGCGCTGTCGAATGGATCGAGGCGGACGAAGAGCGTCTGCTGCGCATCGGCGGCATGGTGAATGCGGGCAAAGATGAGCTCGAGGACAAGCTGGGCAAGCTGCTCGAGCGCAATAAAAAGCTCGAGAAAGAACTCGACCAACTCAAGTCCAAGCTGGCCTCGGCTGCCGGGTCGGACCTTGCATCGCAGGCGGTCGACGTCAATGGCGCGAAGGTGCTTGCCGCCAGCCTCGAAGGTGCGGATCCGAAGTCGTTGCGCGACACCCTTGATCAGCTCAAGAACAAGCTCGGCAGCGCCGTAGTCCTGCTGATCGCGGTGAACGGCGAAAAGGTCAACCTGATCGCCGGGGTCACCAAAGACCTGACCGACCGCTGCAAGGCGGGCGACCTGGTCAAGCTGGCCGCGGAAAAGGTGGGTGGCAAAGGCGGCGGTCGGCCGGACATGGCGCAGGCCGGTGGCTCCGACCCCAGTGGGGTGCCGGCAGCGCTCGAGGCCGCCCAGGCCTGGGCGGCCGAAAAGCTTTAAGTCAGGGCGAAAATGTTGTTAAATCGCGCGTTTTCGCGGGCCTTTCAGGCCCGCCGATCAACTACAACCCAACGGGATTTCAGAGCGTCATGACGCTGATCGTCCAGAAGTACGGTGGCACCTCGGTAGGCACGGTCGAACGTATCCAGAATGTTGCTGCGCGCGTGAAGAAACACCGCGATCGCGGCGAAGACGTGGTCGTCGTGGTGTCGGCAATGTCGGGTGAAACCAATCGATTGATCGGTCTGGCCAGCGAGATCAGCGGTACGCCGAGCGCACGCGAGATGGATGTGCTGGTGTCGACCGGCGAGCAGGTGACGATTGCCTTGCTGTGCCTGGCCCTGCATGAGATCGGCTGCGATGCGCGCTCGTACACCGGGGCCCAGGTCCATATCCTGACCGACAGCGCGCATTCGAAGGCGCGCATCATGGATATCGATCATGCCCGCGTGTGCGCCGACATCAAGGCCGGTCGCGTGGTCGTCGTCGCCGGGTTCCAGGGTGTCGATGAAAAAGGTGATATCACGACCCTCGGTCGTGGTGGATCGGACACCACCGCGGTTGCAATGGCGGCCGCGCTCAAAGCCGATGAGTGCCAGATTTTTACCGACGTCGATGGCGTGTACACGACCGACCCGCGCGTCGAGCCCAAGGCGCGCAAGCTCGATCGCATCACCTTCGAAGAGATGCTCGAAATGGCGAGCCTCGGGTCGAAGGTATTGCAGATTCGCTCGGTGGAATTCGCCGGCAAATACAACGTGCCCCTGCGCGTCCTTTCCAGTTTCGAGGAAGGCGGTGAGGGCACACTGATAACTTTGGAGGAAGACGGCGTGGAAGCAGCCAAAATCGCCGGGATCGCGTTCAACCGCGACGAAGCCAAGCTGACCATCCGCGGTGTGCCCGATCAACCCGGTGTTGCGTACAAGATTCTCGGCCCGATCGGCGAAGCCAATGTCGAGGTCGATATGATCGTGCAGAACATTGCGAATGACGGCACGACCGATTTCACCTTCACGGTAAACCGCACCGACTACGCCAAGGCGATGGGGATTCTGCAGAAGGAATCGGCCGAGCTGGGCGCGCGTGAAGTGGTCGGCGACGACAAGATCGTCAAAATCTCGCTGGTCGGCGTCGGCATGCGCTCACATGCCGGTATCGCGAGCAAGATGTTCGAGGCCCTCTCCAAGGAAGGTATCAATATTCAGATGATTTCCACCTCCGAAATAAAAATTTCGGTAGTGGTCGACCAGAAATACCTCGAGTTAGGTGTGCGATCTCTGCACGAGGCATTTGATCTTGCTGAGGAATCTGTCACCTGAATCAACGTTTTGCCTTCTTCTGGCGCAAGGATGTTGCTAAACTTGCTGCGCCCCTGATCCATAACTACAAACGGGGCAAGGTTGGCAAACAAGCACTTTCAGCGCGGCCCAAGGATCATGGTGATCCCGCTGGTGAGTGGCAAAGGAGTGGATCCATGTTGATTCTGACGAGGAGGGTCGGTGAGACCCTTATGATTGGCGACGAGGTTACAGTCACGGTGCTGGGCGTGAAAGGTAACCAGGTACGGATCGGCGTCAATGCACCGCGCGACGTGTCGGTGCATCGCGAAGAGATTTACGACCGTATCAAACGCGAAAACGGACAAGCCGACGACTGATACGTCGGGTTTATAAAGTTTTAGTGCCTAACTGATTGCGGGCGTCTTGCCCGGTGCATGCTCCAGGGCCAGCAGCGATGTTGGTCCTGGAGCATCACCCGATTGACAATCTCGGGTTGTCGCGAGGTTGCAAGGTGTCGCTTTGCCCTTAAAATAGCGCGCCTTGCCGATGTCGGATTGACCCGGCGACAGCCCCGAAGGGGTGAGGGACAAAGTCCCGAATAATCGCGCTCCCCGGCATGGTCCGCAGGACCATTGGAGTGCCGAGCACAGATTTGGAGAGATGGCCGAGTGGCTGACAAGACAGCCAACGGCTGTCGCAGAACGTCGCCTCTGGCGACGGCCCCGAAGGGGTGAGGGACAAGGTCCCGAATAATCGCGCTCCCCGACATGGTCCGCAGGACCATTGGAGCGCCGAGCACAGATTTGGAGAGATGGCCGAGTGGCTGAAGGCGCTCCCCTGCTAAGGGAGTATGGGGTTAATAGCTCCATCGAGGGTTCGAATCCCTCTCTCTCCGCCATATTCCGGGCGCGGACTGATTGACATTCGTGCTAAAAACACGCAATATCCGCGCCTCGAAATTGCGCATGTAGCTCAGCTGGATAGAGTACCTGGCTACGAACCAGGCGGTCGGAGGTTCGAATCCTTCCATGCGCGCCATACAGAAAAGGCTCAGCTAATCGCTGGGCCTTTTGCTTTTCTACCGGGTCCGAGATTCGAACCTCCGACATCGAATTGGTGTTCGACAAGCGCCGGCGGCGCGCAGAACGGCCGCAGGCCGGTAATCCTTCCATGCGCGCCATACCTAAAAGGCTCAGCTATTAGCTGGGCCTTTTGCCTTTCTACGAGGTCCGAGATTCGAACCTCCGACATCAAAATGGTGTTCGACAAGCGCCGGAGGCGCGCAGAACGGCCGTAGGCCGGTAATCCTTCCATGCGCGCCATACCTAAAAGGCTCAGCTCATCGCTGGGCCTTTTGCTTTTCTACCGGGTCCGAGATTCGAACCTCCGACATCGAATTGGTGTTCGACAAGCGCCGGCGGCGCGCAGAACGGCCGTAGGCCGGTAATCCTTCCATGCGCGCCATACCTAAAAGGCTCAGCTATTAGCTGGGCCTTTTGCTTTTCTACGGGGTCCGAGATTCGAACCTCCGACATCAAAATGGTGTTCGACAAGCGCCGGCGGCGCGCAGAACGGCCGTAGGCCGATAATCCTTCCATGCGCGCCATACCTAAAAGGCTCAGCTAATCGCGGGGCTTTTTGCTTTGCTGTGCAGCAATAACCGCATATCGACCGCGAATCATAGCCGCCACTCAAACATGCAATTCATCATGACGTGCCGGCATGACGACGTCCGCATTGTCGGGCAACGCCTCGGCAAAGCGCTGCATGGCTTCCGGTTCACCGTGCACCAGGAATGTCTTGTCGGGCTTGGGCGCTGATTGCCACCACGCCAGCAACTCGTCGCGGTCTGCGTGCGCGGAAAACCCACCGATGGTGTGTATCTGCGCATTGACCGGCATCTCTTCGTGGAACACGCGCACCGTCTGTGCGCCGTCGATGATGCGTCGTGCCAAGGTACCGCGCGCTGCATAGCCGACGAAGATCACGCTGCTGTCGCGTCGCCACAGGTTGTGCTTGAGGTGATGCCGTACCCTTCCACCGGTACACATTCCCGACCCGGCGAGGATGACCGCGCCACCGTCGACCCGGTTCAATGCCATCGATTGCGACGTTTCACGCGTGAAATGCAGCCCCGGCAGGTCAAAGGGGTCACGACCCTCGCTGAACATCTCCTTCGCTTCGGCGTCGTAGCATTCGGGATGGTGGCGAAAGATCTGGGTTGCCGAGATTGCCATCGGTGAGTCGAGAAACACCTGTATGTGTTTCGGTAGCTGTCCCCCTTCGACGCCTTCGCGCAGGTAAAACAGCAGTTCCTGGGCGCGTTCCAGGGCGAAGGTGGGAATGATGACGTTGCCGCCCCGGTCCAAGGTGTTGCGGATGGCGGCGTACAATTCATCGATCGATGGTTGCAGCGCCTTGTGATCGCGATCGCCGTAGGTTGTTTCCATGACGACAAAGTCTGCCGGTGGTCGCGGCGGTGGGTCGCGCAAGATGGGCCGGCCGCTGTAGCCGAGGTCACCAGAGAACAATACCCGTCGCTGTGAACCCTTGCTGTCGAACTCCAGCAGGACACTGGCCGAACCCAGGATGTGGCCCGCATCAATGAAAGTTGCACGAACGCCGTCAGCGAGCGGTATCGGATCGCCGTAGCTTGCGGTGCGTCCGAAATAGTCCAGGCTGTTGAGCGTGTCGAGTGTTGTGTACAGCGGCTCGACTTTCTTCTTGTTGCCACCGTGACGTGATGCCCGGCGGTTTTTGCGTTCCGCGTCCTCTTCCTGCAGGTGGGCTGCGTCGAGCATGACCAGCTTGGCGAGTTCGCGCGTGGCCGCGGTGGTGACGATTTCGCCGCGAAATCCGCGTTCGGTCAACAAAGGTATGCGGCCGCAGTGATCGAGGTGCGCATGGGTAAGCAGCAGATAGTCGATGGACGACGGGTCGAACCCCAGGGGCTCGTGATTATCTTCTTCGAGTTCGCGGCCACCTTGGTAGAGCCCGCAATCGACCAGAATCCGCTTGCCCGCACATTCGACCAGGTGGCAGGAGCCGGTGACGCCTTGATCGGCGCCGTGAAACGCCAATTTCATGTTTTGCCTCCCGTTCTACCGAAAGGATCGCGCACGCCCCAATACGAGCAACACACGCGACACGCGGTGGCGTGCTTTGGGTGTACGGCTATCGTCTCACCGAGTGCAGGTAGCGACAAGCGAAATGCGAGAGTCAGTCGGTCGGCGCATGTTGAACAGGCAGTGTGAGTTCGGCGCCCGGCGAGATTGCATGTTCGGCAAACCAGCCTCGTGGGACTTCGAGCGCATACAGTGCAGGCCGATCTGACTCGTGGAAGGTACGATCATCGAGCGCCTGCATACGACGTATGTTGATGAGCCGGCCGTCCAGATCGAAGAACCCGATATCCAGGTCAACGGGTGTGTCGCGCATCCAGAACCTGAGTATGCCCGGTTCCGGGTACACGAAGAGCATCCCGGTTCCCGAAGCCAGGTCGGTTCGATGTTTCAGGCCCTGTTCGCGTGCGGTGACGCTGCGTGCGATTTCGACCACGATTGGAACATCGTTGACCCGAACATTCGCTTTCGGCAATGGACTGTCGGTGGAATGAAACCAGTACCTGGCACCCGTTGCCAGCAACATGGCCGCCACGACAAGGAACCAAGCAGCCCAGTGGCGTCGTGTGTTTCGTGGATTCATGGTTTTTCGATGATTCATGGTTTTTCGATAGACATGCGCATGGCCGGGTTCGAGCGACGGTGCGCTTATCGGGCGGTGGTCGAACGAAGGCCAGTCTATCGCCAACGGGCGGTTGAGGCCAAAAATCACTGACGTGGTCGACCGATGAAAATACTATGCTGCCGGCCATGCGATAGAGCGAAGATCGAACGCTAGTTGGTGCCACATGGGGCGCGCTGAACGATAGGGGCGGCGGTATATGCCAGGTTCCTGCGGCGATCGTACGAATGCCGGCGCGATAGCATTCGGCTCGTCAGCTTGGTGGTGCTGCAGTCAGTTGTTCAGCGATCGCCGCATGATTGCGTTTCTTTGCCCAGTCCAACGCACTGTTGCCATTGGCATCGAGTTTTGTAGGGTCTGCGCCGGTTTCCAACAAGGTGTTGACCACATCGGTATGGCCGGCGGCAGCAGCAATGATCAGCGGCGTAACGCCGTTGTCGCTGACTGAGTTCACGTCCCACGCGAGATCAAGAGTTCCGCCGCCGCAAGCTGGTTGGTCCAGACTGCACCCATCAATGGAGTGAATCCGCGCCGTCCATCCACGGCATCGACCTTGGCGCCTGCGTCGAGAAGCGACGTGATCAGATCAACCCGCCCCATGCCCGCGGCGATCATCAGCGGGGTAATGCCGTAGCGATCGGCACCGTTGACGTTTGCACCGTGTTTGAGGAGTGCACCGAGGAAATCGGTATTGCCCTGCCGGACGGCATAGAACAACGGCTGCCAGCCCTTCTTGTCGACGGCGTTGGCATCGGCCTGATGTTCGAGTAGTTGTTTCGCAATCCCGAAGTGGTGCTCCGCCGCTGCGACCAAGAGCGCGGTGGACTTGTCTCTGGCGACGCGGTTAACGTCCGCTCCCTGTTTCAGCAACAGCGTGACGCACTCCGTATCGCCTCGTGCGGCCGACAGCATCAGCGCATTGTATCCGGCCGCATCCGGGATCGCGTCCAGATCGGCGCCATGGGAGATCAGAAGCCCCAGCATTGCACTGTCGCCTCGCCCGGCGGCAAGCAGCAAGGGAGTTATGCCGCTGTTGTCTACCGCATCGGCATGCATGCCGCTTTTCAACAGCAGGCGCGCTGCATTGATCCGGCCTCGCAATGCTGCCCAATGCAGCGCGTTCTTGCCGGATTTATCGGCGATACCGGCGTTCGCATTGGCCTGAAGCAGCGCATCGACGACGCCATCGTGGCCGGCACCGATGGCGTAGATCAACGCGGTCTTGTTTTGCCGATCACGCGCATCGACCTTGGCCCCGGCGGCAAGCAGACGCTCGACGATATCGAGATGTCCGTTGGCGGATGCCTCCATCAACGCCGTGCGTCGACCGGAAGCCGAGAGTGGTGACGAATCATCCGTGGCGAGCAGTCGTTCCACCGTCGGCAAGTCTCCGGTGCGCGCGGCATCGCGCAACGCGCGCTGTGCAGCGTCCGCCGGTTCGATGTCGGCCATTGCCGCAGACAGCAAGACACTGAGCACAGTGGCAAGCACACCTTGGACGGCGGTATGCAGACAGGTTGTCGAGGTGGCAAACGGGTTCAGTCGCATGGTGGTTGCTGGTTTGAGTCGATAGGGTGAGTGTGGGAAACGACCTATTGATCGCCGGCCGGATTCGGTGGATATCCCGGTGGATTACCGTATTGCCGATGTCCCGGATAACCACTGCCGCCGCGGCCACGATAGCCGGGGTAGCCGTAGCCCTGCCGATGCCATGGCGTCATGTAGCCGTAGGGTGCCGGGTAGGGGCCTCCGAACTGCGGTTGCCAAGCCGGGTAGGGATAGCCTAGCCCCGGCGCGACCGTTGGTGGGGCCGGCATAGGCGGTGCGGCAGGGGGTGCTGTCTGATCTTGTGCTTGTACGTTGTCGCCGGCGTTGCGGCCGGGACCGCCGACATTGCGTCGGTAATCGTGACCCGAGCCAGGACCTTTTCCGCCTGCCGCGGGCGACCCGCCGCCGGCCGGAGTCGATGTATCGGCTGCCAGGCACGGAGTCGCCAACAGCAGCGCTAGCAGCGCGGTCAGCATCGTGGTGTTCGTTTTCATGATGAGTACTTCGGTATCTTGCTGGGGATGACAATCAAAAGGGTAGGCGAGAGGCATCCCGCAGGGTGTGATGGTGTTCGAACGGCGGGAGAGGTCCGAGCCTCTCCCGCATTGTTTCACCGATGAACGGTGTCCCGATCAGTCACGCAACGGGTAGACCAGGGTCTGTCCGGTCGCGGTGTTGTTGGTCGGATTCGGATCGACCAGGTCGCCGGTTACCGTCACTTCGGCCGCCCAGGAGATGGACGTGCCGACCGTCGGCGCAGTCCACGTGAACGTAGCCGTGTCGCAGGCTCCCGGTGCCAGATCGGTGAAGCTCTGTGCGAAATTCACCGGCTGGATGCCCGGTACCAGCGACGTGCCGGTCAAGGTGATGATGCCCGATGCGTTGGTGTCGTCGTCATCGTTACACGCGGTAACGAACAGGTCCTTGACCCGGCTGCTCGGCGTCTGACCCGACACCTTCAGCGGAACGGTCAGGTTGGCAAGCCGCATGTCGACTTCTTCGTCATCGACGGGCACTTCACCTTCATACTCGACAATCAGCTGTGCGTTGTAGACGAAGGTCGGTTTACGGTCGCCTTTGACATACACGGTGAGGTCGAAGTCTTCACTCATCGGCGAGCCGATGGAGGTGATCTGACGCTCTTCGCCATTGTCGTCGATGACTGTACCCACGATCTCGATGAACGGGTTGTACAGCTCGGAGTCGATCCACCCCTTGCTGGTCGCCAACGGCGACGGACCTTCCTCTTCATCCCAGTCGAGCAGGTTGATCACGGTCGTGGTCGGCGCACCGACCTCGTACTTGATCAGATCTCTGTCGAACGGTGGAGGCGTGCAAGGCTCTTCCAGAGCGGCCGTGGTTGGGATCTCCAGGCCGGGCAGGTCCTGGCCGAATTTGTTCGGCTTCAGGCGCCAACGCGGGCCGGAGAACAACGGTGCACCTGCGGGAACATTGGTACAGGTGGCAGCGTAGGCCGGGTCTTCGACGGGTCCGGGGCAACCGCGATAGTCGACAGTAACGATACCGGTTGTCGGATCGGTGGTAACGACCTCATACGACCACTCGAACGGTTCACGGTCGATGGTGGTGTACCAAGCGTTGGTCAACGCAGCACTTAGGTCAGCAGAGAAGGCAAAAGGTGGCTCTTCCTCTGCGGTGCCCGGTGCGGCCGCCGGATCGAGTGCGAACGGACCGTTCTTCAGGTAAGTGCCGATACCGATGGCAGTCGGGTCTCCGGTACCCTCTTCGGTGTCGATCAGATCGCCGTCACCCTCGTAGCATTGCTTGGTCGAGCGCCATACCTCGTCGGGCGTACCCTGGTTTTCGATCGTATGGTCGGGCAATACGCCGATCGCCGCTTCGTTTTCCAGGTCTTCAGGACGAAGCTGATCGTTCGGGTTGTTGGTGATCGTGTGATTCACCACCAGCCATGCCTTGGTGACCTTGAAGTCGTTGGTGAGTGTGCCGTCCGCATTGCGCGCCTTCCACGCGTCCGGCAATGCGAGGCGGGCATACATGCGCACGTCGTTGGGCCGTTTGATCAACGCACCCCAGCGGTACAAAGGCTTGCCGTCGTCCTTCAGCGTGACCGAATAGTCGGTGCTCACCGCAAGGTCGTCCAACACAGACGTGTTGTCGTTCGGGTCCATCTGAACGAATGGCTCAGCGTCGGTCAGGCGGGTGCCTGATTCGACACCGCCGACCAGGATCTGCAGGTCATCATCCAACGCGGTTGTCGAGCAATCGAGTTGCAGGCTGCCGTCAGGAGTCTGCTGGGTGCCTTGTGTCCCGGTTACAGGGTCAGCATAGAAATAGGGGATCACCTCGTGACAACTCAGCACGTGTTCCATGACCGTATAGTGTTCGGTAGAACATTTCACTGAGTTTCCGCCAAGACCCTGGCACCAGGTGCCCATCGGCGGTTTGACCTTGTAGCGATCGGTTGCCGCGTTCGATACGGCAATACCGGAGCCGTCCGGCAGGTCGCCAACCCAGCCTTCGCCGTAGTCGCCGTCCGGGGTCTTTTCCTGTGCGCCGACGAAGTCGACGACATAGAAGCCGAATTCACTGTCGATCGGGAAGAGCTCCACGCCCGACTTGTCGACGAAAGGTTGTGCGGCAGTCGACGGACAGGCCGAGTCGATGCCGCAGATAATGGATTTGTCCTCGTAGGCACCCGAGGTGCCGTAGGTTCGTCCATCGAAGCCGCCGAGCACGTCGTCGACAGAGAACACGTGAAGCGGCGATTGATAGGCCTGTGCTGTGGCGGCGGATAGTCCGAGCGCCACGCTGATAGCCACGGCCAGCGTCGTTACCGCTGGCTTACGGCCCTTCGCCGTTGGCTTACGGTTAGCGAGTTTCATTGATCCCCCCACCGGATTTCATCCGGTTTGTTTCCCTTTGAATATTGCTTCGGTTGTGTCCGGCAAAAGTTGCGAGAGGTGCCGGACCCGAGCTCCCGATCGTATGGCCATCGGGGCGATTGCCCTGGCCATACCCACTTTCATTGTCTGGCGTTGAAATTAATGGCCTTGGATGCTGTCACCTCCTCGTCGTCATTGAAGCGAACGCCGGGCTTGTGCCATCAAGCGCGAATATTGAATGCCCGACCGCCGCGCGCCATACCGATCAGACCTGCCGCCAGCAGTGCGAGCGTTGCCGGCAGCGGTACGCCGTTGTCTGGTTCGGAAATGGAGATGGCCTGGCCGAGTGCCGAAAGGTCGACGTACACGCCGTTGAATTCACCAGGCTGCAGCGTCAGCGTGTAGCTGCCGAAGTTGAATATCGAGTCTTGGCCGGTATCGAAAAGATCCAGCACCACATCGACGATGGAGCCACCCGGCAATCCGGCGCCACCGAACACCGTGTCCATGAAGATGCCTGCGCTGGCGAATGCCGATTCGGTCACCATGTCGGTCAACGAGGCCATCACATCGGCGCCGTAGATGAACTCGAACACGACATCGACTGTTCCGCCGCTGCTATTGGTGTTCAGGGCGGCAACGGTGAGTCGATTGAAGGCATCTGCGCTGGAGATGGAAGCGCCGGGTACCAGGCCGGCACTGCCGGTGACGCGGACATCCTGTATTGGATCGCTTACCGGGCCAACGGCCGGATCACTGGTCGCAGTCGCCGTGGCGCCGATGGTCGTTGACGTGTTGATGAGGTTGTCATCCGGTTCGACCGAGATGTCGAGGAAGACGCCGTCGTCAGCGGTAATGCTGGTAAATTGGAAGAACGCACCTGCATCGTAGCTCGCAATTGCCAGCACCGATGATGGAAAGAGCGCAGCGGCCGCTATCAGGCCGAACAGAACGCGAGTGGTCGGTGAACGTGGGATGGATTGACGCATATTTGAATCCCCTAGTTGATTCTTGTCTTGCTTGTCATTTCTTTGAGGCAATACAAAGCCCTTTCGTTAGGCCGAATGCCAGACAAAACTAAAGTTACGGAACGGTTGAGAGAGTCTTGTGTTACGTTTTATGCACGTTGATTGTTCCTCCTGAACGCAATACGAAACGGAGTACCCATCTGCTAGTGTGGAGTTGCCGATAGTCGGCGACGCCTATCCGACAACAATCGTTGCCGGCTGCCGTGGCGGTCTGTGGGTTTGCCGTTGTGCGCATAACCGAACTCAACAGTCGGAGCGGCCGGGTATGCTATACGTTCGCGCTTACGCGATAGAGAATGGCGTTTCGTGACTGGACTGGATCGGCACGAAGCGAACGCACGTATAGAAGCATTGTCTTTCCCCTGTATAGGCTGCAGGCCTTTCTCTGACGAACCGAGTCATGTCCGGCTCTTGGGCGCTGTCAGTCAGTTGTTGGTCGTCTTCCTGACGTCTTTGTCTTCCAAATCTGTTACTCGGAAACCCGAGGCACGCAGATTGTTGCTTCTTGTTTTTTGTGCCTTTGCGAGATTCTCAAGATCTCTTGTTGATTGAACATTACACCCGTTAACTGCGTTCGATTTATAACTCCTGTTAAAGCCTATGAAGTTTTTTTGAACGTGTAATGTTGCCTATCGATGAGCTTTTTTTAGACGTCTGTCGTCGCAGGATCAATGTCGCTAAGTGCGATACGACATAATGATTTGGCGCTCAAAATGCGAACCCTTGAACCGGACCTAGACGCGATCTACTTCACGAAACAGATACGACAGAAAGTGGGTTGAGTATTCGGTCGCCGCGGTGCGCCGTTTGCTTGACCAAAGTCAACGTACCGAGTGCGCAAGTCGCGACGCATCGCAAGCGTTGCTTTCGAATGGGATCTTTTTTAACCGCGCTGTTGTTTGGATGGGCAACAGCGAATTGCAAACGCAGCGCATTCGAAGATGAGAATCAGTCCGTATGGCGGTGAGTCGCTTGCGCGCTACTCGCAGGGTGTCGGTGGGTTCGGTCAGGCGAAGTGCAATGTGCTTCGTTTCTCAATGCTGGCGGCCCGACCAAGGTGCATAGCAGGTGCTGCTTGATAAAATGCTCGAAAGTGCAATGAGGTGTGCGAAGACGGATGGCATCGGCTAAGCAAGATGAAACGCAGCGAACGAAATCGAGCGGGTTGGTGATGTTGATCTGGGTTATCAAGATCACGCTGTTGATCTATGCAGGTTTCGGGATTTACCTGTATTTCGCCCAACGTTCGTTCATGTACTTCCCGACGCCGCAGCGGGAAGTTACTGAGGCGCAAAGCGAGCTGCTACACAGTGGCGGTGAGACGCTCAAACTCTGGGTGGTTTCACCGGGTAAGTCGCACGCAGTCATCTACCTGGGCGGCAATGCTGAAGATGTATCGGCCAATATCTATGATTTGCGCCATGCCTTGCCCGACCGGACGGTCTACCTGATGAACTACCGAGGCTATGCGGGTAGTACCGGTTCGCCGACACAGGAAGGTTTGTTCGAAGATGCGCTGAGCCTGTTCGACGCGATCGCTGGTCGGCACGAATCGGTCGCGGTTATCGGTCGCAGTCTTGGCAGCGGTGTGGCGACCTACCTGGCAAGCCGCAGGCCGGTTGCGAAGCTGATACTGGTCACGCCATTCGACAGCAGTCTGGCTTTGGCACAGCGCTATTACCCGGTCTATCCGATGTCGTTGATGCTCAAGGACAAGTATCCCAGCGACTCATTTGCGCCCAAGGTGCAGGCCAATGCACTGCTGCTAGCTGGCGAACACGATAACCTGGTGCCGACCGCGCATACGCAAAGACTGCTGGATGCTTTTCCGCAGGGCCGGGCGTCTCTGACGCTGCTCCCCAATGCGGGACACAATGACATCTCTGGGTATAGCGACTACTGGCGTGCCATCTCTCAGTTTCTTGCTATCGGTTCGTGAACGGCCGTACGAACGAGAGAATGGGACGCGGCTGCGTTAGAGAGTGGGGCCGGCAATGCCGATGGCCGTGATCAGCATGCCGAGTGTCAGGTTGGTCAGCATCACCGGACGCATCTTCATCATGGTGGCTGCTGCCGTCTGCGTGTCACCGGTTTGCAAGGCGCGGCTCAGTTTCCGGTAGAGCCCGAAATACAGATAGGCAAAGGCCAGCACCATCAGCCAACCAATGCCATGCATGAGCTTCAGATACAGTGCGCCGGTCGCGAAACCGGCGAAACGCGAGAACAGGTCGAGGTAACCGCTGACCAGCAGCAGCGCGATCATCAGCCACACCCAGGGGAAGAAGTGCGCATACGTCGCCTGCCACAGCTTGACTCGCTGAGGCGGCTCGAGTGCCTTGTTGGCAGCGGGCCGCAATGCCATGTACGCGAAGAAGATGCCACCGATCCAGGCGGTAGCCGCCATGCCATGAATCGCCTGGACCAGTGTCATCGTCATGTCGCAGTCCTCAGGCAGCTTCCCACGCCATCGCCGGATGACCGGTTTCGATCGGCAGTTCCGGGTCGCGCGACCATTCGTTCCACGAACCGAAATACAGGCGGACATCCTTGACGCCGGCCTCTTTCAAGGCAACGAAGGTATTGGATGCACGTGCGCCCTTGAAGCAGTAGATGTAGACGGTGGAGTCGGGGCTGATACCGACGGTGCCGCATTCGGCCTGCAGTTCTTCCTTGGTCTTGAATACCGGCGCTTCTTCGCCGGGCTTCATCATGCGATACCACTCCAGCCAGACGGCACCTGGGATGCGACCCTTGCGCGGACAGAAGTCGACGCCATAGGGCGATGAACTCGTGCCGACCCATTCGTCGACATCGCGAACATCGAGTTTGACGATAGCGTCTTTTCCAAGTGACTCGAGCATATCGTCCTTGGTCAACATGACACTTGCACTGGCCTCATCAACCGGGAATGTCTTCGGTTCCGGCGTGGTCGCATCGGTCGTGGTAGGCAGAGACTCGGCAAGCCATGCTTGGTAGCCGCCGTGCAGAATCGTAGCCTTGGGATAGCCGAGGAATTGCAGCAGAAAGTAACCGCGGCACGACTGACCGAAGCCGGTGTTCATGCTGTCTTCATAGATCACGGCAACTTCTTCGCCCGACAAGCCGGCAGCGCCGAATGCCTCGGCGAACTTACCGCGCAGTTCTTGCATGCCTTCTTTCGACGAGGTGGCCAGGAAGGTGAAAATATCGTGGATGTTGACGGCGCCCGGGATGTGTCCGGCGGCATAGGCGTCGGGTGACCGGGTATCGATGATGACAGTCGGCAAGGACTCGGCCATCTGTTTCAACTGGGTCGGCGTGATAAGAACGTTCTCAGACATCGAGGTTTCTCCAACCGAGGCCAATCAGGATCTGCGGCCTCGCGCTCAGGGTAATGCACTGAACAGCCCCGCTACGTGCGGGGCTGTCGTTGATTGCGTATCAGCTCAGGTTCATCGCCAGGAAGGCGGCGCCGGTGGCAGCGGCGAACAGGCCGCCGGTGCTGCGGGTAAGGCTTTGGGCGCGCTGCGAACGCTGCGCGATCATCGACAGGCCCTTGACGGCGGCAGCGATGACGGCGAACTGGATCAATGCGAAGCCGGCCAGGTACGCCAGCAGCGGCGTCTGCTCGGCACCGACGATCGATTCACCGTAGGCGTAACCGTGGAACACGCCGATTACGGCGAACAAGGCACCCATCAGCAGTGCCGGCACGCTCTGTTTGAGCAACACGGCGACGCCGCCGAGCAATACCGACAGGGCGATGACGGTCTCGACCAAGGGCAGGTCGGCTGCAGTCAGGTGGTACAAGGTGCCGGCCACGGTGGCGCCGACAAATGCCAGCGGTACCAGGTAACGGGCCTTGCCGTTCAATGTGAAGGCCATCAAGGCGGCGACCACCAGAAACGCAAAGTGGTCGACGCCGATCACCGGGTGGGCGAGTCCGGACAGAAAGCCCTCGAAAAAGTTGGTGGGGGTGGCGCCATCCATCGCGTGGTGCGCCTGTGCGACAGGTGCTGTCAGCGCGATGCCTGCAAGCGCGATCAGGCTGTTGCGACGGGTAGTAGCGGAAATACGGTCGGCATTATGGGTCATCTCGATTACCTCGATGTCGTAGGTGCGTTCGGTGTTTGCGGGCTTACCAGGATTTGTACGGGAGGAACTTGCCGTTCATCGTCACGACGACGCGGTCACCGGCGGGGTTCTCTTCCTTGTCGATGTGCATCGAGAAGTCGATGGCCGACATGATGCCGTCACCGAACTTCTCGTGAATGATCTCTTTGATGGTGTCGCCATACACACCGACGATCTCGTACAGGCGATAGATCACCGGGTCGGTAGGCACCAGCTTGTCCCAGCTCTTATGCGGAAACTCCTGCAGGGCAGCGCTCACGTCACCATCCAGCCCCAACGTCTCGGCGACCTTGTCGGCGAACTCAGGCTTAAGGCTGTTCATACCGAGACAGGCGCTGGTCAGAAAGACCGGTGCCAGACCGACCTTCTCAGACAGTCCTTCCCAGCTCAGCTCCAGCTTCTTGCGCGCGGCCAGAATGGCCATGGTCATATCGTCTTTAGTCAACGTGTGCCTCCTCGTCTGGCGACGTCGTGGAAGTAGGGGGATTGGCGCGGTTGCGATCGACCAGGTGCAGGGCACCGCCGGTATCGCCGACCGCCAGCACGAGGCTGTCGTTGCGCCATCCCAGGGTAGAGATCTCGTGGTCGAGCTTCTGGCTGAACACCGGGTCGCCTTCGCTGTCCCAGATACACAGCCGCCCGGCGCGGTCGCCGGAAGCCAATAGCGTGCCGTCGGGCGACCAGGTGATTGCGGTCACGGTGCTTTGATGGTGACGCAGGGGGTTGCCCTTGGTGCCCTTGTGGGTGAGTTGCCACAGCACCACGTCAGGTCCGCCGGCGGTCGCGATCGTGGTCGTTGTCGGGTGCCAGGCAAGGCAGTTCACCTTGCCGGGATAGCCACGCATCGTGAGCTGTTTGGCCGACTCATTGCGTTTGCCGCCGGCATTGTCGGCCGGACGCCAAATCTGCAGAAAGCCATCCTGGGTGCCGACGGCCAGCGCCTTGCTGTTGGGTTGCCAGGCCAGCGAGACCGGCGCACCCGGAAAGCTCAGCAGCTGCATCGGTTCGGAACTGTCGTTGCCGGCATCCTGCATGCGCCACAGGTAGAGACCTTTGTTGGCGGCAGTTGCGAGGCGCTTGCCGTCGGGTGCCCAGGCCATCGCGAGCACCTGGCGACGCGCGTCGTACCACATGCCCAAGGATTCATCACCACGCCACAGCGAGATGGTTTTACGCGCCGCTGCGGCCAGTACGTTGCCGTCCGGTGTCCAATCGAGGTGTTCGATCCAGTCGCTTTCTTTGATCAGCGTCGACTGCTCATGGCCGTCAGTGCTGTTCCACAGCACAACGCGACCGTCTTCGCCTGCGCTCGCCAGCACATCGGGGTGATTCGGCTGCAGGCGCAGGCGGGTAACGCCGCCCTGGTGTGCCTGCCACTGTGTCAGCAATGTGCCGTCGGTATCCAGGTACTCGATCTCGCCGGCAGCACTGGCGGCATACAGTCTGTCGTTCAGCGGCGACCAAAGCAGATCGGTTACCGCGTCGCTCAACATGCGGGGTTCGCGCATGGAGAACAACATGGGCGTCTCGATCGCCGCTAGACCAGGCACGCCCGCAGCCCTTCCGTGAGTTCCGTTCGGTCGAGGTCGCGGCCGATGAAGACCAGCTGGCTTTCGCGCGCGACGCCGTCTTCCCAATCGCGGCCGGGTTGACCGTCGAACAGCATATGAACGCCCTGAAACACAAATCGCTTGGCGTCGCCGGCGAGACTCAACACACCCTTGGTACGGAAGATATCGGTGCCGCGACGTCGCAGCAGGTCGACCATCCAGGTTTCGAATCGGGTCGGATCCAGATCGCCGGCGAGATGGATGCCGACCGAACCGACGCTGTCGTCGTGTTCATGGGGGCTGGCGTATTCGAAAGACTCGACCGGCTGTTCGACGTCGCCTTCGCGTACCAGCTGCAGTTCAAACTCCTCGGGCAGGTGCTGGGTGAACAACACGTAGCGACCTGCGGTTTCGATCTGGATTTCCGTTGCGGCACCGGTTTGTTCACCGACAGGAAGGCGGTACAAGGTATCGCCCGGTTTCATCGGCGAGTTCGCGTCGAGGATCGTTGGCTCGCTCGAGTAAAGGACAATGCTGTTGCGTTTCCAGGCTTCGAAGATGGCGCTGTCCTCAAGCCCCGGCCCGCCGAGCACCAGGTCGATCGACGGGTCGAGTCCGGGCTTGAGTTCGAGACGGTAGCGGCCGGGCGATAGCTCATACTGGCCTGCCCATTCGAACGGCAGTTCCTCTTTCAGGAATTCAGGCATCTCGGCGGCGCGCGATTCGAGATCGAAGGCGTTGACTCCGAGCAGCAGATCGATATCGATGCCGCCCTGTACCGTGCGGTGGACACCGGCCAACTTGTTGATGCTGTGAATGTGATCTTCCAGACCCGTTAAAGCGTCGTTGTCGACCAGGTCTGCTTTGTTCAGCAGGACGATGTCGGCGAACGCCAGTTGCGCATGACACTCATCGCTGTCCATGTGGTGGACGACATGTTTGGCGTCGACCAGCGTGATGATCGCATCCAGGCGCAGCTTCTCTTTCATCTCTTCGTCCATGAAGAAGGTCTGCGCCACCGGGCCCGGGTCGGCCATGCCGGTGGTCTCGATGATGATGTGATCGAACTTGTGCTTGCGCCGCATCAGGCGACCGAGGATGCGGATCAGGTCGCCGCGCACCGTGCAGCAGATGCAGCCGTTGTTC
>MWSE01000005.1_pt2 | contig 57782 bp, 48 predicted proteins | sample 1021931 | NCBI WGS metagenome assembly MWSE01 (sample SAMN06338154, study PRJNA374545) | mollusc metagenome | biome: marine bay; material: sediment; isolation source: gill 28 cm from animal B | host: Kuphus polythalamius | place: Philippines: Mindanao | collected 2011-09-12 | reverse complement strand
CTTTTTTGATAGCGCGCGGCGGCGCGCACTCGCGGTACTTTTCTTTGCTTGCCCAAAGAAAAGTACCCAAAAGAAAAGGCACCCGAAGACTTGCTCCTTGCTCGCGCAAGGAGTTCCCTGCGCTTCTCGCGACTTCTGGGCGCGCGTGAACTCCCTCCCGCTGGTCGGTCAGACATGCACGCGCTGATTCCCAGAATTCGCTGCGATGCTCGGCGGCGTCAACGGGATCGGGAGCGTGTCGCTACCCCCTTGGTGCAGCCGAGCACCGCAGGTCAGAAACCGACGAGCGCGAGGACTGTCTGAGCGATTGAAAATCGCGAGTTCCGCAGCGCCGGTTTCGGACCGAGGAGCACAGGGTAGTCAGCGTGAAACGCTGACCCAGCCGTGGGGCGCCTTTTCTTTTGCCTTCTTTTCTTTGGGCGAACAAAGAAAAGAAGGGCTGGCGCGCTGAGCCCAGCGCATCAAAATTCAAACTCTTCCTTTGGTTGTTTCTATCGGACAGCGCTGGCGGTCCGCTCTACGGCAACATCTCCAACGCCACCGGAAACACCGAATCACCATCGATCGCGCCGCCATCCAGGCTCACCCACAGATCCGTATGATCGTGCAGCGCGCGGTAGTAACTGATCTTGTCTTCCAGCCGGTGCAGAAAATCGATCTGCCGCCGTGCCGGCCAGGTTTCCCAGTCTTCGAGCGACAGGTTCATGACCTCGCCGGTGTACGGCAGGTCTTCGATGTACTCGCGCATGAAACCCAGGTCGGCAAGGCTGTTGCCTTCACCGGCGGTGACCGCCGTGGTGCTGCCGAGTTGTTCGGGGTCGCGCGCGATCGTCGCGGCGAGGCTTTTGAGTTCGTTGAGGAAATTTTGCGGTGACAGCAGGCCTTCTTCGGCGGTTTGCAGCACGCTCTTCAGTACGTCGTGCATATCCGACAGCTGATCGCGCGTCAGCAGCACCTGAACATCGAGCGTGCGCTGTTCCGGGTGCTTCAGGTCGCGATCGAGCAACCAGGCATTGAACACGTTCGGCATCTTGCCGCCTTCGGTGCGCTGCAGGTATTGCATGCGCAGCGCATAGCCCAGCTTGGCCACCTTGCTCTGCAACTCGGCCAGCTGCGGGTTGGCATCGGGTTCGGGTTCGACCGGCTTGGGCGGCAGTGGCTGGGCACCGGCGGCCATCTGCACCTGCATCGTGATCTGGCCGGCCAGGGTGTCGAGCACGTGGCCGAATTCGTTGACGTCGCCGGTCGGTACCGCGTAGTACAGGCTGCCGATGCCGGGAAAGCGTGCGAGTTCCTTGTACTGGTCGGCGGCGGCTGCGTGATCGGCATTGCTCGACTCGGTGAGCAGATGCAGCACGAAGATCGCCACGCCCTTGTCACGCGCCAGCTGGCGCAGGGCAGCCGCATCCATGCCGGTGCTCGACAGCGGGTCGCTGCCGGCGCGTGGCCCCGCATCGGTCACCAACACCAGGTAGCGGGCCGTCTGCGACGACCAGTTCATTCTGTCCAGCGCTTCTTTGATGCCGGCATAGGCATCTTCCTGAAAATCCTGGCTGGACACCTTGGCCGCCGACAACTCGTTGACCTGCTCGATGAAGGTTCCCGGGTTGCGACCCTGCTCGAGGGTGACATAGGTGCGTGCAAGGTACTCGAGCTCGGGCACGGCCTCGTTTGAATCGCGGAACGCGACCAGGCCGAAGTTGACGTTGCCCACCAGCCCGGCATCGCCCAGCGCGTCGTAAATCTTCATGACGGCTTCGCGCGTGCGATTGATGTACGGATCCATCGACAAGGTCGAGTCGATGGCGAACACCAGGCCCGCGCGGTAATCACTGTCGACGACCTTGGGTTGTTCTTCGGCAACGGCCTGCTCGACCACCTGGGGTTTGGCCGGCTCGGGTTCTTCGACGTTGCCCTGCAAGGGCACGCTCGACACCTGCAGCAGCCGGGCCTGTTCGTTGCCCAGGTACATATCTTCATGGCGCAGGATCGGCACCAGATAGAAATTTTCACGGATATCGAGCTTGCCGGGTGGCTGAATGGCCACTACCGGTGAGTCGTTGGACATCTCGCCGGCTTCCGCTGACTTGTACAAGGCGTTGTACTTTTTCAGGTCGGGGCCTTTGACCAGGGTTCTGACCGACGCGGCATCGCGAAACAGCAAGGCGCGGTCGCGGTCGATGGCCTCGCGAAACGTCACCGTCAGCCCCTGCGACCACTCGATCGTGCTGCGCTGGGGCAGCCAGCCGCTGACGCTGCCGTGTCGGTCCATGCCGACCTGCAACCATTCGCCGCCGCCCTGCTGCTCACGTGCATACACGTACAGTGCGGTGAACGGCGTCACGCCATCGCCCGCCGGGCTCTCCGGCGTGGCGTGCAGGCGGGCTCCGGGTACCGCGAGCACACGCTGGAACAGCGATTGTTTGCCGGGCATCAGCAGCGGTTGCTCGGCAGCGACAACGCCCGCTGAGAACCACGTACATACCAGGATCAATACCGCAGTCAGTACTGCCCGGGCGGATGTGCGGGTTCTTCGGGTCACTGCCATAACAATGTGATTCTCTGTGCTTCTGGGTCGCCGCCGGCGGCGAGTGTCTCGACGCGAGTGCGCAGATCCGTAAGTCTCTTGCTACCTTCCGTGTCGCCGTTCTCGGCGGCCAGCTGGTACCACTTGTGCGCCTGGGTCAGGTCGGCGGCGTCGAACACGCTGGTGTCCGGGTCGCGGGTCGCCGGGTCTGCCTGCTCGCCAAGGACGAGCGCCGCAGGCGCATGACCTTCGCGTGCCGCAAAGAAGTACAACAGGTAGGCATCTGCCATTTCGCGGTTGGCGCGTGCCGATTCGGCGGCTTCGAAAACCTTGCCGAGCTGCATGTCGCCCTCGGCGCGCAACTTGGTGATGAATGCCCGCGCCTTGGCGCCCGGACGGTCGTCGACCGGCTCGGCGATGGGCGCGCCGCCGGCCGCCGTCGGTTCTGCATTGTTGATCATCGCGACCGCGGATTCTGTGTCTTCAGTCATATCCACGGCAGGCGCCGGGTCAACCGCCGGTTGTGCAGCGAGTGCCTCTTCAGCGGCCTTCTCGGCCTGGGCGGCCTGCGCGGCTTCTTTTTCGACCGGTGTGGCTAGCAGGCTGGGGGCATTGCCGGCATCTGCCGGGCCGCCCGGGATCGGCGGTGTGCCGGCCGGTTTTTGCACGATCGGCCCGTGTTCAGGCGTGTTGTTGGGTACCAACCACACGCCGACAGCGGTAAGCACGGCCACAAGAAGGATCAATTTCCATGGCCCGGAGCGGCGCTGCGGCGGCAGGTCGGCGATCTCGGACTGCACCTGAGGTTCATCCATTGGTGGGGTGCTCTCTTTTCATTTGCTCTCGGTGGGGGGATTATCCCGAACTCCGTGACGACTGGAAAGGAGCCGACGTGAAACGTGTCATGTTTGTGTTGATGTTGCTGCCGATGTCCGCCTGTGCTCAATCGGCGAACTACCTGGACACGATTCCGGTGTTCTGGCGCACTCTGTACGCGGATGGCGGTGAGGGATTGTACTGCGGCGCCCGGTTCCGCGCTCACGACCGTAGCTACAACATCGAACACGTGTTTCCGATGAGCTGGGTGACCCGCTCGCTGCGCTGCGGAGATCGCCAGAGCTGTCGCCGAAACAGTCCGCGTTTCAATCAGATCGAGTCGGATATGCACAACATGTATCCGGCCCGCAAAGACCTCAATGCCGAACGCGGTTCGTATCCGTTTCGCGAGATCAGGGGTGAGCGCCACGTCGAGCGTGGTTGCGACCTGGAGATCGACCATCGGTCGCGGGTGGTCGAGCCGCGCCCGGCGTCGCGCGGCAACATTGCGCGCGCCATGCTGTACATGGCGGACCGCTACGAGCTGAAGCTGTTCGATCGCCAGCGCGCGCTGCTGATGAACTGGCACCGAGCCGACCCGGTCGACGGCGAAGAGCGTCGACGCAACCACCTGATCGCCGAGGTGCAGGGTAAGCCCAACCCTTGGATCGAGTGATCCGGCGCGGCTGCGAAAAGCCGGCGAAAAAATCGTTTGTTTCCCAAATCGGAATGACGTGCTCAGAACGCGCGTGATTATGTGAACAATCGTTAAAAAATCCGTTTAGGTGGCCGATTCAGCGGTAATCCACCCAACCGCGGCGCCGAACGATTTTGATCACGTCTAGCCCCACCACCGTCTCGCAGGGAGTGAGCGTCAGACACCGGGATCGTGTGACCGAACTTCTGTCTACCTCGACCCCTGGCGAGCTGCTTGAGGCATGCCGCAGCGGCATGGCTTCTCAGGCTTCCTTCGTCGAGCAACCTGCGGGGCGCTTGTCGGCTGATCTCTCGCTTTCTTGGTTCGCTGACGGCCCGCTGCGCATCACGACCGACGGTGCAGCCCGATGAACAAGGGATTGCTGAAGTCGCTGCGCTTCCGTCTGACGGCGGGCGGTATTCTCACGTTGCTGGTGTTGTTCGCATTGGTCCACTTGAACACGTTTCGTGTCATGCACAGCTTCGCTCTTGAAGTGGCTGAGACTGACGTCGATCAGACGTCGGTGGCGCTGGCGTTCGTCTTGCAGCAGCAAGCGTTGCCGGGTGATGCGCAGGTTCTCAACGACTATTTCAACCGCCTGGTAAAGGCGGAAAACTCTCAGGTTCTGTATATCGCGCTACGCGACGCCGACGGCAAGCTGATCGGCGCGAGTGACGGAGTGCCTGACCCTCTGCCGACCCTGGGCACAGAAAATTTCGTGCGCCCCAATCATGAAGAGGTTCACGTGGCCTTGCCGGTGATGTTCGCCAGCAATCAGTCGGGCACCGTCCACTACGGCATGTCTACCCTGTTGACCGAACGGGCCACCCATCACCTGTTCGAACGGAACATCCTAGTCCAGGGGGTTGGCCTGATCATCGTCATGCTGGCACTACTGTTCATCGGCCTGCGTCTGGGCAAGAAGCTGAACGGCCTGGTGGTCGTGAGCCAGGAGTTCGCAGCCGGCAACTTCCAGACGCGCGCCCCGCAAGACGGCGACGACGAAATCTCGCATCTCGCCCGCAGCCTGAACCACATGGCCGATGCGGTGGCGGAGCGCAATGCGGCGCTGCACGAGAGCAAGGCACAGCTCGATGCCATGCTGAACAATCCGTCGTTGATGATCGGACTGGTCGAACCGCAGGGCACCGTGCGTGCATTGAACAAGGCCGTGCTCGAGCTGCGTTCGAACACCATCGACGAGATCGTCGGTATCCCCCTATGGGAGATGGAAGTTTTTCGCCACGACCCGGACGTTCAGCACCGAATTCGCGAGGCCGTAAAGCGTGCCGCCGCCGGCGACGGCAGCCTGTTCGATATCACGATCTCTACCGTGCAGGGTGTGCGCGCCGCAGAGTTCAGTCTGCAGCCGGTCAAGAACGATAAGGGCGAAGTCACCTGGCTGGTGCCGCAAGGCATCGATATCACCGACCGCCTGTCGGCACGCGATGAACTGCATGCATCGAAAGAACGTTTGCGCAAAACGCTCGAGTTCTCGCCGAACATTGCGATCCAATGGTTCGATCAAGAGGGTCGGGTGACCTTCTGGAACGGCGCCTCGGAGCGCCTGTACGGCTGGACTTCGCAAGAGGCCGTCGGCAAGACGCTGGAAGACCTGGCCTACCCACCGGCGGAGGTCGATGCCTTCCGCCGCACGCTGGAACAGGTTGTGCGGACCGGCGAGGTCGTCGGGCCGGTAGAGAACGCCAGCCGTCATCGCTCCGGCGAACCGCGTTGGGTCGAGGCTACGGTGTTTTCGATACCCGGTGAGTCACACGACGCACCGATCGTCGTCTGTATGGATGTCGACATCACCTCACGCAAGCTGGCGCAGGAGGCGTTGGAGCTCGAGCGCGGGTTCCTGTCGACGCTGGTGCAAACTATCCCTGATCTCGTCTGGCTGAAAGATCCCGAGGGTGTATTCCTCAGTTGTAATCCACGCTTTGAGCAGCTCTACGGCGCTTCTCAAAAAGACATCGTCGGTAAGACGGATTACGATTTCGTGGACAAGGAGTTGGCGGATTTCTTCCGCGAGCACGACCTGAAGGCGATGCACAAGGGCGCAGCTTCGATCAATGAAGAATGGATCACCTTTGCTGCAGACGGCCATCAGGAACTGGTCGAAACGACCAAGACGCCGATGCTCGACGCCCAGGGAAGACTTATCGGTGTGCTAGGTGTCGCGCACGACATCACCGCGCGCAAGCGCATGGAAGACGAGCTACGCGAGAACGACGAACGGTTCCGCACGCTGTTCGAGTTGTCGGCGGATGCGGCTTTCATCGTCGACGAGGGGCGGTTCGTCGAGTGCAACCAGGCGGCCGTCACCTTGTTCGGGTACGACTCGAAGGAAGCGCTTATCGACAAGACGCCTTGCGATGTGTCGCCGCGGCGCCAGCCGGATGGTATGGAGTCCGATTGCAAGGTTGAGAGCGTCCTGGAGACCGTGCGCAGAGAAGGTGTAGATCGATTTGAGTGGTTGCATGAGCGCGCTGATGGCAGCGTTTTCGACGCCGAGGTTACCGTTTCGGCATTCACGCTTCGTGGCAAGCAGGTTATTCACTCGACGGTACGCGATGTTTCCGATCGCAAGCGTGCCGAGGCCGAGATCGAGCAATACCGCGAAAACCTCGAGGAACTGGTGCAGCGACGCACCGGCGAACTGCATGAGAGTCAGCGCCAGCTGTCGACGATCATCGAGCATATTCCAGCGGTCTTCGTCGTCAAAGACGCTGAAGGGCGATACCAGCTCGTCAACCGACGCTTCGAAGAGGCGGTCGGCCTGTCCCGCGAAGAGATCATCGGGCATTCGGACAATGAGGTACTGCGTTCTGATCTTGCCGACGCGATTCGACTCAGGGACCAGAAAGTACTATCGAGTTCGGAGAGTCTTGCTTTTGAGCATGCCGCGCAACATCCGGACGGTTCACAGCATACCTACCTGACGACCAAGGTGCCGATGCCGGACGAGAACGGCAACAACGTTGCGCTGATCGGTATATCGACCGACATTACTCAGGTCAAGCTGCTGCAGGATGAGCTTGCCAAGGCGCAGGCTATTGCCCATGTCGGTAGTTGGCGAGTCGATCTGTTGCGCGACGAGCTGACCTGGTCGGATGAAACCTACCGCATCTTCGGCGTCGAACCGGGATCGAGTTTGAACATGAACGGCTTCCTGCGACGTATACATGCAGAAGACCGTGAGAAGGTTGAGCGGGCATGGGCGCTGGCGCTGACCGGTGAACCCTATGATGTCGACCATCGCATTACTGTAAACGGCGAGACGCGATGGGTACGTGAGCAGGCCGAAGTGCAATTCGACCATCAAGGCTGCCCGATCGCCGGTGTCGGTTCGGTACAGGATATAACCGACATCAAACGGGCGCAGGACGCAACGCAGCAGGCGTTGACCGAGGCGCAGCATCTGGCGCGCGCGCGCCAAGAGTGAGTTCCTCGCCAACATGAGCCATGAGATCCGCACGCCGCTGAATGCCGTGCTGGGTGTGGCGCGGATCGGTATGCGTGAGGATAAGGGCAGGAAATCGTTTGACCTCTGGCAGCGGGTATCTGGGGCGGGTGAACATCTGCTGGGCGTGATCAACGATATCCTCGATTATTCGAAGATCGAGTCGGGCAAATTCAGCGTGGAGCTGGCGCCGTTCCAACTGCGTCGCACGATCGCTGCCATCGTCGATGCGGTCAGTGACATTGCCGTGCAGAAAGGCCTGCAGTTTGTAACCGAGAACGATCCGGCGTTGCCGGAGTGGGTGCTCGGTGATGCCCAGCGCCTGCAGCAGATCCTGCTCAACCTGGTATCGAACGGCATCAAGTTTACTGAGAACGGCACCGTCCGTTTGCGGGTTGTCTGTGACGGCGACGATGTGAGGTTCGTCGTCAGCGATACCGGCATTGGTATGAATGCCGCGCATATCGATCGTCTATTCAGGCCTTTCGAGCAGGCCGACACCTCGTTTACCCGACGCTATGGGGGAACAGGGCTGGGATTGGTGATCAGTCGCGATCTCGTTCAGATGATGGGCGGGGAGATCGCCGTTCAAAGCGAGTTGGGCGCCGGTTCGGCGTTCTCGGTGCGTCTGCCGTTGCCCGCAGTCGATGCTCCGATGCAGGATTCGGTCGATGCGGCGCAGGCTGCCGGCAGTCGTCTTAAGGGTGTGCGTATCCTCGCCGCCGAAGATGTCGATGCGAACCGTTTCATTCTCGAGGATCTGCTCGACTATGAAGGTGCGGTGGTGACGTTCGCCCATGACGGTCAGCAGGCCGTCGACCTGGTCGCCGAGAAAGGTGCTTCGGCGTTCGATGTCGTGCTGATGGATGTGCAGATGCCGGTGATGGATGGCTACGAGGCGACGCGCCGCATCGCGTCTGCAGCGCCGCAGCTGCCGGTGATCGGCCTGACTGCGCACGCACTGGACGAAGCGCGACAGCATTGCCATGCCGCCGGCATGAAGGCGCATGTCGCCAAACCGGTGGACGCAGATGCCCTGGTCGGTACGATTCTGGAATTCGTTCAGCCGCAAGCGGCAGCGAATGGAGCGAGTCCGGCGAACGCGATTGCATACCCCCAGGCTCAACAGTCTCCCCACGAGGCTGCGAGCGATGTTGAAGAGCCGATCGATTGGGAAGCGTTAACGGCGCGTTTCAGCCGTCGGGAGGCGTTTGTCACGAAGCTGGTCGACAAGGCGATCGAGAGCGTCAAGGAAAAGCCGGGCAAACTGCGCGAGGCGGCGAGTGCGGACGACTATGAGTCATTGGCTTTCGTCGCCCACGCATTGAAAGGCGTCGCCGGCAACCTGATGGCAAATGGCGTATTCGAGATGGCGAAGTCGACCGAGATGTCGGCGCGCGCAGGTGAGCCCGGAGCTATCGAGTCGGCACACGAGTTGGCGGGCAAGATCGACGAGCTGCTCGTCGCCTTGGAGCGGCGCAGCAGTTTTCTGCACCAACAGCAGCAAGCGTCGGCGGAATCCGTCGGCGAGGCGGGGAACGGCTGAACGGCAAAAAAGAAACCCGGCACTCGGCCGGGTTTCGATGTGCCAGGGCGACGCTCGCTGACTACTCGGTTTCGATCTGTTGCATCAATGCGAAGCTCTTGACGAAAGGCCCGGCCATACGGGGGTCTTTGATCATGCCCTTGAAATCGCCCGTGAGAAACTTGAGTTTCCCCATCGCAAACGCAGTGCCCAGGCCTGCCATGCCGATGCCGTCGTGCGCCCACTTCAACCAGTTGTCGCGATCGGCGCGCATATCCCAGTCAGGCTGGGTGCCGTCGTAGTCGCCGGCACGCACGCATTCGCCTTTCTCGACGACGAATACGCCGCGTGGATTGTCTTCACTCTTGAAACCGCAGGTGATGACCGAGTCGAAGCCGATCTCTGCCAATCGGTCTTTGACCTCCGGGTCTGCGTTCCATGCCTCTTTCAGGGCGTTCATCCAGTCCGCTGAAAACAGTTCTGCCATTGGTGTCTCCTCTATTTACCCGTGTAAAGGACGTACCTGTCTATCTATGTCCCTTGCTGCCGCGACGTGCCGTTGGTATGGGGTTGCCCCCCTGTTGTCGTTGGAATCGGGGGAGGGCCGTTCTGCGGCGTTCGTCATATAACCACAGTCGGAATGCAAAGTGCCTTCAAAGCTACTTATGCGGTAGCTGCGCAGGCTTATCTGGCCGCCGGGTGGCCTGATGGGACAACGCAGCGGGTGCTTCCTGCCTTATAATCACGCGTCTTTGCCGCAATTGACCTTACGCCATGTCCCGCGACTGCACCGAACAACTCAAGGCCCTGATGGCCGAACGAATTCTCGTCATGGACGGTGCCTACGGCACCATGATCCAGCGCTACAAGCTCGACGAGGCGGCCTATCGCGGCGAGCGTTTTGCCGATTGGCCGAGCGACCTCAAGGGCAACAACGACCTGCTGACGTTGACCCGTCCGGACGTGATCACCGAGATACACGAACAGTACCTCGAGGCCGGCGCCGACATCATCGAGACCAACACCTTCAGCGCGACCACGATCGCGATGGCCGACTACGACATGGAGTCGCTGGCCTATGAGCTGAATGTCGAGTCGGCCAAACTTGCCCGCGCGTGTGTCGAAAAATACTCAACGCCGGAAAAGCCGCGCTTCGTGGCCGGCTCGATCGGCCCGACCAACCGCACCGCATCGATCTCGCCGGATGTGAACGATCCGGGGGCGCGCAACGTCACGTTCAACGAGCTGGTCGAGGCCTACGCCGAGGCCACCCGCGGCCTAATCGATGGCGGTGTCGATATCCTGCTGATCGAGACCATCTTCGATACGCTGAATGCCAAGGCGGCGGTGTTTGCTGCCGAACTGGTATTCGAAGAACTCGGCTACAAGCTGCCGATCATCCTGTCGGGCACGATCACCGATCAGTCGGGCCGCACGCTGTCGGGCCAGACCACCGAGGCCTTCTACAACAGCCTGCGACATGCCCAGCCGTTGGCGATGAGCCTGAACTGCGCGCTCGGCCCGGACCTGTTGCGCCAGTACGTCGAAGAGATGTCGCGCATCTGCGAGACCTATGTCGCAACCTATCCGAACGCCGGCCTGCCGAACGAGTTCGGCGAATACGACCTGACGCCCGAAGATATGGGCAAACACATCGGCGAGTGGGCCGACGCCGGTTTTCTCAACATGGTCGGCGGTTGCTGCGGCAACACGCCACCGCACATTGCCGCGATCGCCAAGGCGGTCGAGGGCAAAAAGCCGCGCATGCTGCCTGAGGTGTCTGTCGCTTGTCGTCTTTCGGGACTCGAGCCGCTGAACATCGACAAGGCGCTGAACTTCGTCAACGTCGGTGAGCGCGCCAACGTGACCGGTTCGGCCAAGTTCAAGCGCCTGATCCTCGAAGGCGACTACGAGACCGCGCTCGACATCTGCCGCGAGCAGGTCGAGAACGGTGCGCAAGTCGTCGACGTGAACATGGACGAAGGCATGCTCGACGGCATCGCCGCGATGCGCCGCTTCCTCAACCTGTGCGCAGGCGAGCCGGACATCGCCAAGGTGCCGGTGATGATCGACTCGTCGAAGTGGGAGATCATCGAGGCCGGCCTGCAGTGCGTGCAGGGCAAACCGATCGTCAACTCGATCTCGATGAAAGAGGGTGAAGAGAAGTTTCGCGAGCAGGCCAAGCTGTGCCGTCGTTATGGCGCGGCCGTGATCGTGATGGCTTTCGATGAAGTCGGTCAGGCCGATACGCAGGCACGCAAGGTCGAGATCTGCACACGTGCCTACCGCATGCTGGTCGATGAGATCGGCTTCCCGCCCGAAGACATCATCTTCGATCCGAACATCTTCGCCGTGGCGACCGGTATCGAAGAGCACAACAACTACGGCGTCGACTTCATCGAGGCGACGCGCGATATCAAACAGACGCTGCCGCACGCGCTGATCTCGGGTGGCGTATCCAACGTGTCGTTCTCGTTCCGCGGCAACAACCCGGTGCGCGAGGCGATCCATGCCGTGTTTCTGTATCACGCGATCAAGGCGGGTATGGACATGGGCATCGTCAATGCCGCTCAGTTGGCTGTCTATGACGACCTGCCGGACGAACTGCGCAAGGCCGTCGAAGATGTGGTCCTCAATAGTGATCCCGAAGCCGGCGAGCGCCTGGTCGAAATCGCGCCGAAGTATGCGGGCGAGGCGCACGCCGAGAAGGTTGAAGACAAGGAATGGCGCAGCTGGCCGGTTGGCAAGCGTCTCGAACATGCTCTGGTCAAAGGCATTACCGAGTTTATCGAGGAAGACACCGAGGCCGCGCGCCAGGCAGTCGAGCGCCCGCTGCACGTGATTGAAGGCCCGTTGATGGACGGCATGAACGTGGTCGGCGACCTGTTCGGTGAGGGCAAGATGTTCCTGCCGCAGGTGGTCAAGTCGGCGCGCGTGATGAAGAAGGCGGTGGCCTATCTTGAGCCTTATCTCGAAGCTGAAAAGCAGGAGATGATCGCCGCCGGTGGCGAGTTGAAGAGCAACGGCAGGATCCTGATGGCGACGGTAAAGGGCGATGTGCACGACATCGGCAAAAACATCGTCGGCGTCGTGCTGCAATGTAATAACTACGAGGTATTCGATATCGGCGTGATGGTGCCGGCCGATACGATTCTGAGCAAAGCCAAAGAACACAATGTCGACATCATCGGTTTGTCTGGTTTGATCACGCCATCGCTCGACGAGATGGTGCATATCGCCAAAGAGATGAAGCGCCAGGGCTTCACGATTCCGTTGATGATTGGTGGTGCGACCACGTCGAAGGCGCACACGGCAGTCAAGATCGAGCCTGAATATGAACACGGTGCCGTGTATGTCGCCGATGCCTCGCGTGCAGTCGGTGTGGCAACCGCCTTGTTGTCCGACGAGCAAAAACCCAAGTTCCTGGCTGACATGCGTGCCGACTACAACGAGGTGCGTGCGCGTCGTGCAGCGAAGAACGAAGCGGCCAATCTTGTTCCGATCGAGCAGGCGCGCGCCAACGCGACACCGATCGATTGGTCTGCGGCGCAGATCGTGGCACCGGCACAGCCCGGCGTGACGGTTCTGAACGACATCGACCTGGCGCAGATCGTGCCGTACATCGATTGGACCTTCTTCTTCCATGCCTGGCAGCTCAAGGGTCGCTACCCGAAGATTCTCGACGATGCCGACAAGGGCGAAGAGGCGCGCAAGCTGTTTGCCGACGCGCAGAACATGCTCAAGCAGATCATTGATGAGAAGTGGCTGCGTGCGGCTGCGGTCGTCGGCCTGTTCCCAGCCAACACGGTCGGTGACGATATCGAGCTGTACACAGACGATTCGCGCAACAAGGTCAAAACCACGTTTCACAACCTGCGTAAGCAGGGCAAACAACCGGCCGGACATTACAACGAGTCGCTGGCCGACTATGTTGCGCCGAAAGACAGCGGTATTGCCGACTACATCGGTGGCTTCGCCGCTACGGCAGGCCTCGGCATCGATGACAAGATAAAAGAGTTCGAGGCCGATCACGACGACTACCACGCCATCATGCTCAAAGCACTGGCCGATCGATTGGCCGAGGCGCTGACCGAGTGGTTGCACGAGAAGGTGCGCAAGGAATTGTGGGGCTACGCCAAGGATGAATCGCTCGACAACGAACAGCTGATCGGTGAACAGTACCAGGGCATTCGTCCGGCGATGGGCTACCCGGCGTCGCCCGATCACACCGAGAAGGACTTGCTGTGGGATCTGCTCGATGCCGAGGCCAACACCGGCATCTGGTTGACCGAATCCAAGGCGATGGTGCCGACGGCGTCGGTCAGCGGTTTGTACTTCGCGCATCCGCAGGCGCGCTACTTTGCGGTCGGCAAGCTCAACAAGGATCAGCTTGAGGACTATGCCAAGCGCAAGGGTATGGCGCTGGCCGAGGCGGAGAAATGGCTCGGGCCGAACTTGGCCTATACGCCCTAGCCGTAAACACGACCCTTATCGGTCGACGGCCCAATCGCCGAACGGGCTGTTGAGCTGCATCAAGCCGGCGGTTCGCTGTTCTTCCCAGACGCTTGCACGCCACGGAACGGCAGACGATAGTTTGAATGAAGTCTGTAGATGGGCCGACACGCGGGCCTGCCGGGCGCACGTGTTTGCCGGGGTTTCTGCCAACGCTGCGGCATCGATCGCTGCAGAGGAGTCTGACCGATGGTACCTATCACTTACCAGGTGGTCGGCGAAGAAGACTACGCGCTCAAGATCAGTATCGCGAGCGACGGTGCTTTCACCGTCGACAGTGGCACCTACACCAGCGAGCCGCCCCGAAGTGGCCAACTGACCGACCTGCAAGAGGCCGGTTTGATCGCGTCGATCAAACAACTCGGCATCCCGCGTGAACATCCTATGCCGGAAGGTGCGACCGCCTTCGAGGCACAGTTGACAGTCGGTGAACGCGGCGCGGAAGCGAACTACGTATTCTGGGAAGGCGCGCTCGAAGAGGACGCACAGCTCAATGACTTGGTGCGACGCCTGGAGCAGATCTAGCCGAGCGAATGCCGGGCGGCGCACAAAGTTGTCGGCGGCCCGCTAGACTCTGTCTGCAGGAGGGGTTGCCGATGCCGCTGGCCCGTTTGCTTCTGCTGTTTGTTGTGGGGTTGCCCGCACTTGTCCACGCCGCGCCCGAAGTCTTCGAGAACGCGCTGGGTATGCGCTTTAGTGTGCTGCCGGCGGCGACATTCCAGATGGGTACTGCGGATCTCGACGATGCGCGTTTCGACCATCCCGAACCCGACAAGGCGGATATCTCCGACGAGTCTCCGGCCCACCGCGTTACCCTGAGCGCGGAGACGCGGATGGGTCAGACCGAGGTTACCCAAGCGCAGTGGCTGGCCGTGATGCAGAACCGTCCCGGGCCGGCCGAGCATTGGCAGGGCGACACGTGGCGGGATCTGCCCGTGGTCGGCGTGAGTTGGACCATGGCGCAGCGCTTCGCCGAAGAACTCAGCGCTATCGACCCCGAACACGACTATCGTCTGCCGACCGAGGCGGAATGGGAGTACGCTGCGCGCGCCGGCAGTACAGACCTGCGGCCGGTGCCATTGCAGACCCTCGAATCCCATCCCGTCGCAACCCGCCAGCCAAATGCCTTTGGTCTGTACGACATGCTGGGTAACGCCTGGGAATGGGTCGGCGATCGCTATGCCCGCGACAGTTACCGACGCCGCGCGCAGGGCGAAGAAACGGCCGTCGATCCGGCGGGGCCCGCAAAGGGCGAACTGCGTATCCGCCGCGGTGGCTCCTATCACTGCCCCCAACACCTGGTCCGACCGGGTTATCGGACGGCCGATCCCCCCGGCAAACGGTACTCGGTGCTCGGCTTTCGCGTGGTTGCCGTACCGCAATCCGGCTAGCCGGCCGCCTGTTTGCGGCTTTTTTTGGGAAGCCCGCTCGTTGTGCAAATCGGCGCTGGCGCCGGGCTCATCGCTTGATGGGGGAAAATTCCCCATTAACACAGTGACTTTGCGATTTGCCACAGATCAAACCCGCGTTGGATATGAGGCAAAAAATCCTCCGGTGATTCGTGCGGAACGTTCAATTTTTTGTTCTGCCGGACGCTAATTTCTATCTGACAGGCTAAGTTTTCGAGTTGTTGAACCCTTATGGCTACCGGTACAGGGATGCAGTTTCGACAGGTAGGTGAGTAATGTCGGCTCCTGTGGAACGCCGCCGTTCTAAACGCTACGCGACAGAGCTCCGCGGCTGGATAGGCCCGGCGGGCGGGAATCAGGTCGCCTGCGTGATCCGCGATTACTGCAGCGGTGGCTTCCTCGTGCAATTGCTTCAATCGGCCGCCGACCAGCAGTTCAAGCCGGAGGTCGGGCTCGCCATCTACCTGAACACCGAGTTTCTGGCCGAGAAAGGTTCACGCCCCATCCGGATTCGCGCGTCAGTCGCCTGGGCCAAAGGTGAGCACCTCGGCTTGAGTTTCTTCCGTCCGTCCGAGGCGATCGTTGAGGCGCTTCAGGCGCACGATGCACTTGCCCGGTCGGGCCGCGACGAACCCGTAACCTCATCAAGCGGCGGTACGGCGCGTTGCCTGGCGAAGTTCCGGCATATCGCCAAAGGCACTCTGCCTGTGCTGTACCGCGACCTATTGGTCACGACGCTCGACGGTTTGCTCAAACGCGCAGACCACCTGGGTTCGAACAAAGAGTTGCAGCAGGTTTACGCCGACATCAACGCGCTTGAACAGCTGCGCAGCGGTGAACAACTTACGCAGGCGACGATCGAGGCGGCATTGGACAAGCCGCCGGTAAAAGACAAGGCGCCGCCGGACAAACCCGGCGAGCTGAGCCTGGTCGAAACCGATGAGTTCGAGCGCTGGTTGGAGGCCTCGCGGGTTGCGTCGTTGCTCGACCGCATTTTCAACGACCGCATTGCTGCGCTCGGTTCGCGGCTCGCCGGGATCCGCGACGTGAGCGGCGACTGCGGGCTGGTCGTGCCTTTCGAGCCGCGGCACTTCACCGAGACCCTGAAGAGCTTCGCGATCAAGCTCGAACTCGGGCCGATATCGCGCGGGCATCTGTTTGATACCGCGGCGCGGATGCTGCCGGATGAACTCGGCGAGTTCTATCACGAGCTCGATCAGGCGCTGGATGACATCGGTGCGCCGAAGGCCAAGGTTGTACCGCTGCAGACCAACAAGGCGAAGCGCGGCGTCAGAGCGCCTGTGGAGGCGACTTCCGGCGGCGGCGCCGCACCGACTGTGGGTGGGAACGACACGGCGCCGACGGCACCAACTTTGAAGCTTTCCAGCAACGTCGTGCAGCGGCCATTCGGTCGGCCGCAGGTGCTCGATTCGAGCGCGGTTGCCGCGCTGCGCCATCGCGACGAGCAGAATCGCCAGCATCTGGCGCACGAGATGCTGAACTACGTGACGGCCTTGCCTCACGTCGGTGAGGTCTTGTCCGACTCGTTGCGCCAACTCGGCGGCGCGCTGACCCGCGAAGCCGTGGCCGACGAAGATTTCTTCCGCAATCCCGAGCATCCGATTCGCCGCATCATGGACAGTCTCGGGCATTGGCAGATGTTCCGGCCGAGTGACGATCCGACCGCAGCAAACGACCCGGCATGGCACGAGATTGCTGCGTTGCTGGCGCCAGTCGGTCACCAGGATCTCGACGACGAAGCACTGCGCGGCATCGCCGACCAGGTCGCCGGCCTCACCAAGGAACAGAGTCGCCAGTACCAACGCAATGTCGAGCGTGTGGTTGAGGCCAGCGAAGGACGCGATCGTGTGCGTCGCGCTCGCCGCATGGTGTCCAATGAGTTGGACCGTCGCTACAGAGACAAGCAGGTTCCGCAGGTCGTTGTCGAACTGCTCGATGTCGGTTGGCGCGCCATTCTCGAACTGGCCTGGCTGAATGCCAACGATGGTGCCGATCGCTACGCCGAGATGCTGCACCTGCTCGATCAGGTCGTGCGCAAGCTCGGTGGCGACTTCTTCGATCAGCAGGCGGGTGAACTCGATACGCCCCAGGTGCTCACGCGCATCGATGACGAACTGATGGCGGTGGCGTTCGACCCTTACAGCCGCAACGCCGTGCAGTCGCGCCTGAAGAGTGAATTGGAAGCCGCACCGACGGGCGATGTCGAACTGGTCGCGATGCCGGCGCCGGGTGAAAGCGAGGATGTCCGCGCAGTCACCGCCCGTCCCGAAGGCGTGGCTGAAACCGTATGGACCGCGATTCTCGACCGCTGCGCCAAGATTCGGGTCGGTGACCGCATCCTGATGTTGGATGCGCCGCGCGGTGAACGGGCCCAACGCGTGGCCTGGATCAGGGGCGACCGCGAGCTGTTCGTATTGGTCGATCACCGCGGTGTCCGCGCACGCGATCTTTCGCTGAAGGATCTGGCATATGGTGTCTACCAGCACCGTGTCGAACTCGATGCGGTCGATGGCCGGCCGCTCAGCGACCGTGCCGTCGATGCCATGCTCGGACGCATGGAAGAGCAACTGGCGCATCAGGCGACCCATGATTCGCTGACCGGTCTGCTGGGACGCCAACAGTTCAACATGGTGCTCGAGAAGGCCATCTCGATCCCCCAGCGTGCCGACAATGCCGGTGTGCTGCTGCTTATCGATGTCAATCAATTCCGCTTGATCAACGAGATACATGGTTACGACACCGGTGACCGTTTGCTGGTCGCCGTGGCGCGTCAACTCGAGAAGCTCAAGTCGAGCAAGGTGCTCGCCCACATGGGCGGCGACCGGTTTGCCGCCTTGTTGCCCGATATTGCGTTGAGCGACGGTACCGAGGTTGCGCGCGGCATTCGCACGATGGTCGAGGAGATGCCGTTCGACTGGCAGGGGGGCGGCATGTCGACCGTGGTGTCGGTCGGTGTGGCCGCGCTGCCAATGTCCGATGCCGGAGAAGCCGCGCATGCCGGTGCGGTGTTGCAATGCGCCGAGAGTGCGTTGTCGCTGGCCAAGGCCAGCGGTAGCGACGGTGTGTACGTGTACAACGCTGAAGACCCGGATATCGCGCGCCGCAAAGAATCGGTGCAGTGGGTCGTCAAGGTCGATGACGCCTTGGACCGCGGCCATCTCAAACTGCGTTGCCAGCCGATCGTGCCGGTCAGAAGCGATGCCGGATTGACACCGCACTATGAAGTGCTGCTCGGCGTGGACAATGGTGCAGACGAACCGCTGTCGATCGCCGAGTTCATCGAGGCTGCCGAACGCTACCAACGCATGCGATCGATCGATCGCTGGGTAACGCGCACCGTCATGGACTGGGTGGCGACGCACCGCGATCATATGCCGCGGCTGCACGGCTTCGCGGTCAACCTGTCCGGCCAGACGGCCAGCGATCCGGGGTTCGTGCAGTTCGTACGCGACGAGTTCAAGCGCACCGGCATCGAGCCGAAGTGGCTGAGTTTCGAGGTGACCGAAACCTCTGCGGTGTCCGACCTGCAGGCCAGTGCCGGCATCATCCACGATCTCAAATCGCTGGGTTGCCAGGTGGCGCTCGACGATTTCGGCAGCGGTCTGGCTTCGTACTCCTACCTCAAAGAACTGCCGGTCGACTGGTTGAAGATCGATGGCGTGTTCGTGCGCAAGATCGCCTCGAGCCGCGATGACTTTGGCGTGGTCAAATCGATCAACGAGATCGGCCATTTCCTCGGCAAGAAGACCATTGCGGAATACGTGGCCGATGACGAGATCCTGCAACTGGTCGGTGAGATCGGTGTCGATTTCGCACAGGGCTTTGGCATCTCGCCGCCGATGCTGATGGACGATCTGATGCGATCGGAGCTGGCCACCGAAGAGGCCTGATCGTTCGCATCCGCGGCACCGTTACAGCGCCAATCGCTCCCACGTCCAGTAGAGGCCGACCGCTGAAATCATCAGCGAGCCGGGTATCGCGACCAGTTGGCGATAGTAGGTCTTGTTGCCGAACCAGATACCGATCAACAGCGTCGCCAGGCCGATGACGGCAAGCTGTCCGAACTCGACCCCGACGTTGAAGCTGATCAACGCGGTGGCGAATGCATCATTCGGCATCCCGAAGTCGGACAGCATGCTGGCAAACCCCAGGCCGTGCAGCAGGCCGAACATGAACACCAACACCAAGCGGCTGTTGTGCAGCGTGCGGTGCCAGATGTTTTCGATACCGACATAGGCAATCGACAGAGCGATCAGCGGTTCGACCACCTTTGCCGGCAGTTCGATCACGCCGGTCATCGCCAGCGCAAGCGTGATCGAGTGGGCGATGGTGAACATCGTGATCTGCCACAACAGCGGGCGAACCTTTGCGCTGAACAGGAACAGGCCGAATACGAACAGGATGTGATCGAGGCCGTCCGGGATGATGTGGTCGAACCCGGCGCCGACATAGTCGCTAACGATGTCCAGGAAACCGGGCGGACTGAACACCTCCGTCAGCGAAAAGGGCTCGCTCGTTTTCTCTTCGCGAATCCACTGCCAGGCCGACCAGTGCCATTGCTGATTGCGTGCGTCTACCTGTCGCACGCGCACGGCGTTGTCACCGAACGCGATCGGGTACAGCCAGGTCAGTGAGCGTGCATCGTCCGGCACCGGCCCTTCGAGCACGATCTCGCTGATGCGTGGCACCTTGGTGTAGCCGGGCACCGGAATGTTGACCTCGGCGATCGACATGTCGGCTCGTCGACCGTCGAAACGCACCTCGATGGCGTCGAGCATTTTCTGTCTGAATGTGTCGAACTCGACGTGCAGATCCGCCGCCTGCATTTCGCGCAGGCGGTCGTATTCGTCCGAGGTCGGGGCCTGGGTGGTGTCTTGGTATTGACCGTTGATGCCGGTCAGCAGCGCCTCGATGCTGGCGCGCAGCTCAATGCGAAAACGTCCTTCGGAAAAAACGCTGATTTCGACCAGCGCGGGTTTGACGACGTCGGCGTGCGCGACGGCCGCAAGGCACAGCAGCAAGATCGCGACGAGCGCCCGGCGGGGAATAAACATGAAACTTCGACGTCCTTACAGCGATCGGCAGAAAACGGGGAAATACCCCAAATGCGTTCCGGGTATGCCCAAATAAAGATTTTTGCGGGTAGAGCTCAATAGCCCGCATTGCTACACTGCGGCGCCTGCTCATTATCAGCTCGGTGTACGGCCGGCGTCACTTCACCGTAGACCCCGCGGGCCATTCTGCCAAACCAAATCACCGAAATAAAACGTGCGAGATCAGTTAGATGCCAAAACTTGACCGTCGAGACTTCCTCAAAGTGATGGGCCTGGGTGCCGCCGCAACGGCCGCGCCTTTCCTGTCCAAGCAAGCGTTCAGTGGCCCGAGTGTTCCCGAGGGCTTTTACGACCTGCCGATCAAAGGCAACGTGCGCATCCTGCACGTCACCGATGTACACGGCCAACTCAAGCCGGTGTATTTCCGCGAGCCGAACGTCAACCTGGGCGTTGGCGACGCCTTCGGTCGTCCGCCGCACCTGGTGGGTAAAAAGTTGCTGGATGCGATGGGCTTGAAGCCGTCGACGCCCGAATCTTATGCCTACACCTATCTGGATTTCGACGAAGCGGCACTGAAGTATGGTCGTACCGGTGGTTTCGCCCACATGAAGACGTTGCTCGACAATCTGCGTAAACAGGCGGGTGGTCGTGAAAACACCTTGACGCTCGACGGCGGCGACCTGTGGCAGGGCTCGGGCACGTCGCTGTGGACGCGCGGCGTCGACATGGTCGAGGCATCGAACATCCTGGGTCTCGACATCATGGTCGGTCACTGGGAGTTCACCTACAAGGAAGAGGAAGTGCTGTCGAACGTCGCCTTGTTCAAGGGTGACTTCATCGGTCAGAACGTACGCGTCAAACCGGATTCGCTGTTCGGCGACGAGTACCCGGCGCTGGTCGAAAAATACGACGGCCGCGGTCTGTACGACGAAGACACCGGCTACGCCTTCCAGCCGTACGTGATCAAGGAGATCAACGGCGCACGTATCGCCGTGGTCGGCCAGGCCTTCCCTCGTACCGCCAATGCCAACCCGCAGGAGTTCTTCCCCGATTGGTCATTCGGTCTGCGTGAAGACGACATGATCGCGCTGGTCACCCAGATCCGCGAAGAAGAAAAGCCGGATGCGGTCGTGCTGTTGTCGCACAACGGTATGGATGTCGACATCAAGATGGCCGAGCGTGTGCCGGGCCTGAATGCGGTGTTCGGCGGCCATACCCACGATGGCATCCCAGAGCCGATCAAGGTCAAGAACGTTGAAGGCCACGAGTGCTGGGTGACCAATGCCGGCTCGAACGGCAAGTATGTCGGCGTCATGGATTTCGATATCCAGGACGGCGAACTCAAAGGTATGCACTACAAGATGCTGCCGATCATCTCCGACTGGCTGCCGGCCGACAAAGAGATGGAGGCCTATATCAACCAGATGCGGCAGACCAAGTACGACGAGAACATCGTCGAGTCGCGTCGCTCCGATTCGTTCTTCAGCAAGGCACGTGTCGGCAAGACGTTCGAAGAAATCCTCGGTGAAAAACTGGCGATCGCCGATCGACTGTTGTATCGCCGCGGCAATTTCATGGGCACCTGGGATCAGGTGCTGTGCAACGCCTTGCGGCATGAATACAACGCCGACATCGCGCTCTCGGCCGGTGTGCGTTGGGGTACCACGACCCTCGAAGGCGACTGGATCACGATGGAAGACGTCATGACCCAGTGCTCGATGACCTATGCCGAAACCTATGTCGCCGAAATGACCGGCGCCGAGCTGTTGAATATGCTCGAAGGTGTTGCCGACAACCTGTTCGACCCGGACCCTTACCTGCAATCCGGCGGCGACATGGTGCGCGTCGGCGGTCTCGACTATACGATCGATCCGTCGAAGAAGCTGGGCGAGCGCATCTCGAACGTCACGCTCGACAACGGCCACATCATCGAAGCCGGTACCAAGTACACCGTGGCCGGCTGGGCGACGGTGAACCGCACGCCCGATGGTCGCCTGATGTGGGACGTGGTGCGTGACTACATCCTGGCAAAGAAAGGCCCGGACAACGTGCTCAAGCTGCCGAAGATCAATCTCCCGACCCTGGTCAACGTCAAGTCCAACCCGGGTATCGCGGACTATCGCGGCGAGTGGAGCTGATCGCGCCGAGTCGGTTGAGCAAGACGACAAAATCCCGCCCTCGAGGCGGGATTTTTTTGCCTCAGTGCTGCGAGGCCGTCTGTGGTTGGAGCAGCGGTAGCAGCGCCGGCCATACGTTGTCGAGAATGCGTGGTTGGGCCTTGACGCCGGGGTGGATGCCGTCGGCCTGCATCATGTCGCGTGTCTCGGCGACGCCTTCGAGAAAGAACGGCACCAGGGCGACGTTCTCTTCGCGCGCCAGGTCGTGAAAAACCTGGTGGAACTTCTCGGTATAGGCTTTGCCATAATTCATCGGGAGCTTGATGCCGAGCAGCAACACGCGTGCGCCCGCATCGCGCGCCCGTTGAATCATCTGTCGCAGGTTGCCGCGCGTCTGGTCCGGCGAGAATCCGCGCAAGCCATCGTTACCGCCGAGCGCGATAATCAGCACCCCCGGGTGTTCGCGTTGCAGCGCTGCCGGTAGCCGCGACGCACCGCCGCGCGTGGTATCGCCGGAGATGCTCGCATTGACCACATGGTAGTCGAGCTGTCGCAGTGCGAGGCGCTGCTGAAGCAAGGCCACCCACCCGCGTTGTTTTTCGATACCGTAAGCGGCGCTGAGGCTGTCGCCGACAACCAGGATCTTTTCTGCAGCACCGGCTGCGAACGGTGCACAGGCAACAAACAACAACAGCAGACAAATGGACGAAACGGTACGCATCAAAGCCACACAGTTGGGTAAACAGGTTTCAATGTCGGATGGTCGGGTACTCGACATCCTGTCGGCGATCGACATGCAGGTCAACGCCGGCGAGGCGGTCGCCATTCTCGGGCCGTCCGGTTCCGGCAAGTCGACGCTGCTCGGTCTCCTCGCGGGGTTGGACCAGCCAACCGAGGGGCAGGTTTCGTTGCTCGGCCACGATCTGACGACGATGGACGAAGATGCCCGCGCTGCGCTGCGCGCCGGACGGGTCGGGTTCGTCTTTCAATCCTTTCAGTTGTTACCGGGGATGACTGCGTTGGAGAATGTGGCCCTGCCGCTGCAGATCGGGCGGCACAGCGGTGGACGCGAGCAGGCCGAGGCGCTGTTGCGCGATGTCGGTCTGGGCGAGCGACTCGACCACCTGCCGCGCCAGCTGTCCGGTGGCGAACAGCAACGGGTTGCCGTGGCGCGTGCCTTCGCCGGTGAGCCTGAGATCCTGTTCGCCGATGAACCCACCGGCAACCTGGATGCGGCGAGCGGCAAGCGCGTGATCGAGTTGTTGTTCAACCTGCGCGACCGTGCCGGCAGCACCCTGCTGCTGGTCACCCACGACCAGCAACTGGCTTCGCACTGCGACCGCGTCTTGCGCCTGGAGGCCGGACGCATGCAGGCGGCGTCGTGAACCAAGGCTGGTTGACCTTTGCCCACTGGCGCGCGGCACGTCGTGAACCGGGGCTGCGCCTGCTGTTGCTGGCGATGCTGGTTGCAGTCGCGGCGCTGACTTCGGTGGCGTTCTTCGCCGACCGGGTCGAACGCGCCCTGGTGTTGCAGGGGGCGGCGCTGATGGCGGCCGACCTAGTGGTCGAGCAGGGTGAGCCGATTCCTGGCGAGTGGTTGCAGCAGGCCGATTCGCTGGGTCTGCAGCGCGCCCGCGTGGCGACGTTTCCGAGCGTGGTCAGCGGTGCCGAACTGCCGGTGCTGGTGCATGTGAAAGCCGTCGAGCCGCCGTATCCACTGCGCGGTCACCTGCAGGTCGAAACGCCGGAGGGCGATCGCGATGGTGCGCCCGCGACCGGCAGCGCCTGGTTGGAAGGCCGCCTGGTCGACCGGCTGGATGCGCAGATCGGCGATTCGGGCGTGCAGCTTGGCGAACTGCCGCTGAAGGCCGCCGGCTTGTTGCGCGATGAGCCTGACCGTGGCGGCAACCTGTTCGGTCTGTCGCCGCGCCTGATGATCAACTACGCCGACCTCGGGCGTACCGGCCTGCTCGGGCCGGCCAGCCGGGTCAAGTTTCGCCTGTTGCTGTCCGGCGAACGCCCGGCGCTCGACCAGATGCGTGAGTGGCTCACGCAGCGCCTGCCGACCGGCGCCGAACTCGAAGACCTGGAAAACGCCCGGCCCGAATTGCGCACGGCGCTGGAGCGTGCGCGACGCTTTCTGAGTCTTGCTGCCCTGTGTGCCAGCCTGCTCGCCGGCGTCGCGATCCTGTTGGCGACCCGTCGCTATGTCGACCGCGCACTCGACAGTGCCGCGGTGCTGCGCACCCTGGGGATGAGCGGCAAGGCAGTGCTGCGCTGGCACTTCGGACAACTGCTGGCGGTGGTGATCGTCGCCACGTTGGGCGGCAGCCTGGTCGGTCTGCTGGGGCAGCAGGCGCTTGTTGCAGTGGTCGGTGACTGGTTCGGCGAGGCGCTGCCGGCGCCGGGGTGGCGCCCCGTACTCGTCGGCCTGTTGTTCGGCCTCAGCCTGGCAATCGGTTTCGCGATGCCGACCTTGCTGCGCGTCGGGCGCGTACCGCCATTGCGCGTGCTGCGGCGTGAGATCGATGCGCCGAGCCTGGCCACCTGGCTGGTCTGGTTGCTGGCCGCTGCGGTGTTTGTCGGCCTGATGATTTGGCAGGTGCAGGATCTGAAGCTGGCGACGGGCATGGCGTTGGCGTTGCTCGCGGCGATCGCCTTGATGATGGGCGCGGGCTGGCTGATGCTGAGACTGCTGGCGCCGCTGCGCCGGGCAGGCGGCACGGCAACCCTCGGTCTGGCCGCACTGGCGCGCTATCCGCAGCTGACCTTGCTGCAGTTGGCCGGGTTTGGGCTTGGTATTACCTTGCTGTTGATGCTTGCCGTGGTGCGTGTCGATATCGTCGACACTTGGCAGGGCAACCTGCCGACACAGGCGCCCAATCACTTTCTGATCAACATTCAACCGGAAGAGCGCGCTGCGGTGCAGGCGATGCTCGACGAACGCGCGATTCCCAACTCCGGGTTGCATGCCACAACGCGCGCCCGCCTGATGGCGATCAACGGCAGGCCGGTCAACCCGGATAACTACGACGACATCCGTTCGAAACGTCTGGCGACGCGTGAATATAGCCTCGGTTTCAGCAGTGACATGCAGAAAGACAACCGACTGCGCGCCGGCCAATGGTGGAGCGGCGCAGCAGCGGCACAGCCGGGTTTCTCGGTCGAGGTCGGCGTGGCCGACAACCTGGGGATCAAGGTCGGCGATACGCTGACCTTCGATGTCGCCGGTCAGCAGGTCGAGGCCGCAGTGAAGAGCCTGCGCACCGTGGCCTGGGATTCGTTCAATGTGAACTTCTTTGTCGTCGGCACACCGTCGATGGCGGAGCAACTGCCGGTCGCCTACCTGTCGAGCATCTACTTGGACGAGAACACCGAACACTTCACGCGCGACCTGGTAGAGCGCTTCCCCGCGGTATCGGCGTTGGATATCCGGCCGATCATGTCGCAGGTGCGCGACATCATGGATCGCGGTGCGCTGGCAGTGGAGATGGTGTTCGTGTTCACCCTGGTTGCGGCCGCGCTGGTAACCCTCGCCGCGACCCAGGTCAGCAAGGACGAGCGCGCACGCGAGGTTGCGGTGATGCGCACACTGGGGGCGTCGCGCCGTCGCTTGCTGTCGGCCGTATTGGCCGAGTTCGGGCTGCTCGGTTTCATCGGTGGATTGCTCGCGGCGGTATTGGCCAGTGTCAGCGGCTACCTGATCGCTGTCGAGTTGTTCGACCTGCCGGGTAGGGTAAGTGCGGCGACCTGGTGGCTGGGTATCGGCGGCGGCACGCTGGTGGTTGCCTTTGTCGGTTGGCTGGCGACGCGCCGTCTGCTTGGCGTACCACCGCTTCAGGTGCTTAACTCTGAGTAGTGGGATTTCCAGCGTAAGGAACCAGTTTTCATCATGACCGGCGAAGCGCAGCGGCAACTCGGCGATAACGCATCAATGCCGTGTGCGGTGACGATCGTGATTGCAACACCGGGCGACAGACTGTTGTTGGATGCGCAAAACGGGCGGCTGTCACCATGATCGTCGACTGTTTCGCCCGTCGCATCATGTCGCCGTTTCAGGGAGTGCTGCAGGTTGTGCGCGTCGGTGCCGGCGAAGCCGAGAGCACGGACGGTCGGCATTGGGTGCTGTATGCCGCGCATCCCGATATTCTCGCCCACTCGGGGCTTTCAGAGGTGCGTTTCGGCACCTGGAGCGCCAAAGACGGACTGCGCCGCGCGATGGTACGTGGCACCGCGGCCGGCGACCTCATCGAACAGATCGGTCAGCCGTTGATCGGTGCATTGGAGGCCTTTGCCGAGCAGACGCCGTTTCCGCTGCAGGATATTCGCGAGTATTGGTTGCTCGATGCAATCACCCGCGAACCGCTGGTGTTGATCGACAGCCTGTTGCACGACGAGCCGGTGCCGCCGGCCGAGTCGCCGCGCTGGTTGCCGGGACAGGCAGCGCGCAGCGAATTTGTCGAGCTCGACGCATTGGAGGCCGTGCTGCGCGATCGTGCCGGTCGTTACCCGGAAGGTATGTGGTTCAGCCGCGATGCACACGGTGGCGGACATTGTGCGGCCGGCGTCGCCTATCCCGCATCGCATTTCCCGCACCTGATGCTGAAAACCGACTGGGAAGATGCCGAGCTTCAACGCCTTGCGCAAGCGTTCGTCGATTGGTGGGCGCCCGCCCTGCTGCAACTGCATCACCTCGGCGACCAGGAGCGCAGCAAGCTTGAGGTATCGGCCGCGCGCCGTGCGCAAGCGGTCGCGCGATTGTTTCGGCTCTATCCGAAGACGATCAACGAGGACGTGATCCGCGTGGCGCGGGTGCAGGCGCGCATGCAGCGCTCACGTAACGCATCGGCACACTACGAAGAGCCGTTCATTTGGTCAGAGTGAGCTGATGCCGGCCGATCGTCGTTTGCTGTTGTTGCCGCATGCGGCATCGCATGTGGCCGATTGGCTGCTGAATGCCTTCGGTCCTGCCGCATCGGCGCAGGTGTTGTGGGTCGCCGAGCAGGCGCCTTCGCCTTTCGTCGCGACACTGGCAAACAAGGTCGCATCGCACCTCGGCGGTGAGTGCGACATGCTGGTGGTCGACGCATGTCAGGGTTTCCATCCGGATGCTTTTGCTGCCGCCGCAGGCACCTTGCGCGGCGGAGGGGATTGTCTGCTGATCACCCCGCCACTCGAACGGTGGGCAGCCTTTGCAGACCCGGACAAGCGCCGTTTCGCCGCCTACCCGCGCGACATCGGTGAGATGCGCGGCCTGTTCATTCAACGCCTGCTGGCCTTTGTCGTCGATCACCCTGCCGTTGTCCAGGTGCATGACCTCGACCGGCAGGCACCACGGCTTGCACCGGCTCGGGATGAAGTCATCGTGCTGAACCGGGATCAGCAGCACCTGGTTGAACGTGTCGAGCGCGTCGCGCGAGGTCACGCACGGCGGCCGTTGGTGGTGACGGCCGATCGAGGCAGGGGCAAGTCGACGGCACTGGGTGTCGCAGCAGCGCAACTGCTGTTGAGCGGCTATCCGCACGTGACCGTGATTGCGCCGCACCGGCGCGCAGTCGATACGCTGTTTCGACACGCTGCACGGCTCGCCGACAGGCCTGTAGACAAGGTCGACGATCTGTCGATTGGCGACGGTAGCTTGCGGTTACGTCTGCCGACAGAGTGGTTGGCGATGCAGGGCGACAACGATGGATTGGTCATCGTCGATGAAGCGGCGGCGATTCCGGTCGCGCTGTTGAACGACGTGATTGAGCGCGCAAACCGCCTGGTGTTTGCGTCGACGGTGCATGGCTACGAGGGCAGTGGGCGTGGATTCGATCTGCGTTTTCGCCGACAGCTCGATCGGCAGTTTCGCCAGGTACAGGACGTCCGTCTCAGTCATCCGGTGCGTTGGCGCGATGCCGATGCGCTTGAGGCATTGGTTGACGACCTGCTGTTGCTCAATGTGGATCTCGCGGCTGCGCCATCGAGCGGCGATGTTGTCGTATCCAGGCTCGACATCGACGCGCTGGCCGGCGATGAACAGGCGCTACGCGCGCTGTTTGGCTTGCTGGTCAATGCGCACTACCAGACGCGTCCGTCAGACCTGCGACAGCTGCTCGACAATTCCGATGTGCACCTATGGGCGGCGAGCCGCGACGCGCAGGTTGTCGGGGTCGTGATGGCGGTTGAGGAAGGTGGGTTCGACGCCACGCTGTCGCATGCGATCATGCGTGGACAACGCCGCCCGCGCGGTCACCTGTTGCCGCAGTCACTGGCGGTACATGCCGGGCTGGACGCCTTTCTCGGGTTGCGCTTGCTGCGCGTGCAACGCATCGCTGTGCATCCCGAGTTGCGCAGGCACAGAGTCGCGACCCGGTTGCTCAACGCCGTTGCCGATTGGGCTGCGCTAAACGACTTCGCCGCGATTGGTTGTGCCCATAGTATTGAGTTGCCGCTGCTTCGCTTCTGGCAATCGGCGGGGTTTCAAGCGGTACGCTTGGGCACGCGCATCGATCCCGCGGCGGCGGCCCCGTCGGTGTTCATGCTGCGCGGTGTCGGTGAGGCCGGTGAATCGCCTGTCGCCAGCGCTGCCTTTCATTTCCGGCAGGATCTGCCCTGGACCCTGGGCGGCGCCCAGGCGTCACTCGATCCGGACGTGGCGGTCGAGCTGCTCAGGTCGCGAGATTGCGGCGACATGACGCTCACTGTGCATGACCTGCGCGAGCTCGAGCGTGTGGCATCGGGTGTACGCGGAATAACCACCGCAGATGCATTGATTTGGAGAGCGGTCGTCGTGCTGTGTGCGCAAGCCGCCGATGCTTGCGATCTACCTCTGGCAGTCGCAGCGATTCTGCAGCGTTGTGCTATACCGTTATTGCGACGGCGTTTTTCCGTGGATGGTGCGGGTCAGCTCGAACAGCGTTTGCGCAGCTTGTTGTCCGCAGGGCTGCCGCTGCTCCAATCCGAGGTTGACGCGCGCTCCCCGGCCCCATAAATTCCGCCGGAAACGACAAAGCCCGAGGAGATGCGCAATGCTGAATGTGGGAGACCAGGCACCTGAGTTCAACCTTCCCGACGCGGACATGTCGATGACCGACAGTGAGAGTCTCGCGGGCAACCCCTACGTCATTTACTTCTATCCGAAAGACGATACGCCCGGCTGCACGATGGAGGGAATCGAGTTCACCGAACTGATGAGCGACTTTGACGACCTCGGTGTTGCGGTACTCGGCGTCAGCAAAGATACCTGCGTCAGTCACGCCGCGTTCCGTGACAAGTACGGGCTCAACGTTCGCCTGTTGGCGGATGTCGAGGGTCAGGCCTGCGAGGCCTTCGGCGTGTGGCGGGAAAAGGAAAAGAACGGCGAGAAGAAGATGGGCATCGTGCGTTCGACCTTCATCGTCGACGGCAACGGGGTGATCAAACACGCCATGTACGACGTGAAACCCAAGGGCCACGCCGAACAGGTGCTGGAGATGGTGCGCGGTCTGTAAGCGTCGTGGGGTCGCGTCGGTTCAGGTAAGCAGGTCCTTCATGCCCTTGATGACGATATCGGCATAGCTGACGATACCGATCACCTCGCGGTCTTCGATCACGGCCGCACGATTCAGGCGGTAGCGCTCGAACAGGCGGGCGCAATAGCGGATGTCCATCTCAGGATCCACGCCGACCAAGGGCTTTTCCATGATCTCGTAGATATTGACGCGCTCCGGTGCACGGTTCTTTGCCAGCACCTCGGTGGCGATATCTTCGAGTTCGACAATGCCGTATTCGTCATCCTCGTTGCGTCGTCGCACCACCAGCGCCTTGGTATCGATGTATTGCATATTGCGCAGCGCATCGGCGACAGTCGCCAGGCCATCGACGACATCGAACTCTTTTTTCATGACGTCCCGTACGCGGACCAACTCGGGTTGGCTCATATTTCTTCCTCTACGATTTCGTGCAGTTTTGCGACTTGACCGGTAACGCCGACGGCATCTTCGACGTCGATCTGAATGGCGATACCGGACCCCGGCTTGGATTCGAATTCTCCGACACGCGCGATCTCTTCCAGGATCTGCCGTGCCAGGTGTTCCTCGACCAGGAACAGCACCATGTCGCGTTGCGTGTCCAGCGACAGGCCGAAGAACGTCTTGGTCTCGTTGAGTCCTTCACCGCGCGCATTGTTGATTACGGTCGCGCCGGTGGCACCGGCCTGACGCGCCGCTTTCATCACGGCGTCGGTTTTGTCATCGTCGACAAAGGCAATCAGCAGTTTAAAGTGCATATCGGTAGCTCCTTAATCGGTCGGGGTCGACCGTTTGGCCCGCCACTCGGACAGTTGTGCATAAGCCATCACCGTCATCATCGGAAACAGGCTCGCGAACGCGATCAGGCCGAAGCCGTCGAGCAGCACGCTGCGGCCCGGCACGGTACTGGCGAGGCCGAGGCCGAGCGCGGCGACCAGCGGCACCGTAACGGTGGAGGTGGTCACGCCGCCTGAATCGTACGCCAAGGCGATGATCAGGCGTGGCGCATAGAATGTCTGGATCACGACAATGATGTAACCGGCAATGATGTACCAGTGCAAGGGCGTGCCGCTGACGATACGGTAGGTTCCCAGCGCGATGCCGATCGCCACACCGAGAGCGACGGCAACCCGCAGGCCCATGATGCCGATACTGCCTGCCGACACCTGGTTGGCCTTGATCGCCACGGCCAGCAGCGACGGCTCGGCGATGGTGGTTGAGAAACCGATGGCGAAGGCAAACAGGTAAACCCAGCGATAGTCCCACACGTTCAAGCCGTTGAGGTGGTGCGTGAGACCGGCGATAAAGGCGGGATCGGTGAGCTGCTCGGCCATCAGTTTGCCCAAGGGGAACAGCGCCAGTTCCAATCCCTCGAGAAAGAACGCAAGGCCGATCAATACATACACGAAGCCGGCCAGTACGCGCCCCAGTCGCGGAATCGACTTGCGCAATACGAACAGCTGAAAGCCGAAGATGATCGCCGCGATCGGCAGCACGTCGGTGATCGTCGCAAACAGCGTGGTGAGCAATTCTGAGAACGGATTAGCCGACATGTCAGATCACCATCCCGTATCCCATGACGAAGATCATCGGCGTGAGCGACGCAAAGGCGATCAGCCCGAAACCGTCCACCATCGGGTTGCGGCCCTTGATCGACGATGCCAGCCCGACGCCCAGCGCGGTCACCAAGGGGACGGTGATCGTCGATGTCGTGACCCCGCCCGAGTCGTAGGCGATGCCGATGATCTCCGGTGGTGCGAAGGCGGTCATGACGATCACCCCGACATAGCCGGAGATGATCAGGTAGTGGATCGGCCAGCCGCGGATGATGCGCAATACTCCGACCAGGATGGCGAAGCCGACCGATAAGGCCACGGTAAGCCGCAGGCCATCGGCATAGCTCTCTTTCGCCTCCACGCTGCTGGCGATCATCTGGCCGTTGGCGGCGACCTCGGCGGCCTCTGCGGCGATCGCGATCAGCGCGGGTTCGGCGATCGTGGTGCCGAAACCGAGCGCGAAGGCGAACAGCAGCAGCCACATCAACGAACCTTTGCGTGCAAAGGCGTAGGCCATGGTTTCGCCGATCGGAAACAGACCCATCTCGAGGCCGCGCACGAACAGCGTCAGGCCGATCACAACGAACAATGCACCGAGCAGGATCTCGGCGAGGTTAGGGATGGGCTGTTGCAGGACAACCAGCTGGAAAAACGCGATGACCACGACGATCGGCAGCAGATCGCGCGCACTCTTGATCAGCGGTGCAACGAATCGGTTCAGTTTTTCCACTTCGCTCACTGTGCCAAAAGTGCCGGCCGGCCACCAGCTTCGACAATGTGGCGACTTTGATGCGGGTTAAGAAAAGTGATCTCTGGCTGGCCATCTTAGCGATCGCCAGGACCGGCCGAAAGCGGATGGGCGAAGATGTCACCAATCTGTAACCAATCGTCGTCGGGGCTGGCGACTATCCGCACCGTTTCGCCCGAGTACGGATGGGTAAAGCCGAGGCGGGTCGACATCAGCAACAGCCGTCCGATACCGAACTGCTGTCGGAAGAATCGATTGTGTTTGCCGTTGCCGTGCGTGGTGTCGCCAATCAAATGGTGCGACACATGCTTGAAGTGTTTGCGGATCTGTTGGCGCCGCCCGGTTTCCGGGGTTACCTGCAGTAAGGAATAACGCGTGGTGGGGTAGCGGTCGACGGCGAACGGCAACTCGACCTGGGCGAGGCATCGATAGTGGGTTCGCGCCTGCTGCGGTTGCTTGTTGCCTTCGTCGTCGCTGACCGGGTGGTCGATCACCCCGCTGCCGTGCAGCCAGCCGCGGGCAACCGCAAGGTAGGACTTGTCCACCTGGCGCGACTCGAACTGCTGCACCAGCGAGCGCGCCGCGTCTGCCGACAGGCCGAAGAGCAGCACACCCGAGGTCGCGCGGTCCAGGCGATGCACCGGGTAGACGCGTCGGCCGAGTTGGTCGCGCAGCAGCTGCAGCGCAAAGACCTGATCCTGCGAGATCGGGCTGCGATGCACCAACAGCCCGGGCGGCTTGTCGATCGCCACGTAGTGCTCGTCGCGGTAGAGAATGGTCAGGGGAGTCATGTTTTCCTGTGATCCGGGCAATGTCGGGATTCTAATCCGGTCCGCCAGGCGCTATCGTGCACGGCATGTCGTTACGCCTCCGTATCCTGCTCTTCCTGTTCCTGTTCGGCCTGTTGCCGCTAATGCTCGCGGTAATTATCAATCTGCCGCTGGTGCTGGAGCGGGTCGAGCTGTTCTACCGGCATGCCTTTCTGCAGAACCTGCGCGCCGATTTCAGCGATCTGGATCAACACCTGGCAAGCCGCGATGCTAGCGTCCGGTTGCTCGCCAAGCTGCCGGAACCGGGGGCCCTGGTCGGTGACGATAACGAACTCGACAAGAAAGAGATCGATGTCGCGCGCGCACGCTATACCGACTGGATCAACCGCATTCTCGGCGAAGAACGCGATATTACCGAGATCCTGTTCCTCGATGAGCAGGGGGTCGAGCGCTTCTGGCTGGAACGTGACAGCAAAGGAAGCTGGAGCCCCACCACGCGGCGCCTGCGCGGCGTATCACCGGAGCATGCGGCCTTGTTGTTATCGGGGCGTCTGAACAACGTCGTTTTGAGTCCGCTGCGGATCGATGTCGATGCCAACGATCCTGCCAGGGTGTTCACCTTGCAGTTGATCAGCCCGATCGCCGCGGGCGTGCCGGGCGAAAAGCCGATCGGCCTGGTGGCGATCACACTCGACATCGCCGGCCTGGTAAGGCGTGACAACAAGACCCTGTGGGTGCACGACGATGGCCGCTTCCTGCACCTGCCGGGGTTGCCGACGCGCGAAGGCAATGCCTTCGAAGACTATCCGGGCCTCAAGGACATGTTCACCAGCAACCGCATCGTACTGTGGGAGCAGGACAACAACCGGGTGATCTGGATACCGATGTTTCGCACCGTGGACGGTGACAAGTTGTGGGTCGGTCGGCCGGTCGATGATGCGCCGCTGCAATCCTTCCGATCCGAGATCGTGTTCCGCGTGCTGCTGATCGTGTTCGGCCTGGTGTTCATGCTGTTCATCGCGGCGCGCTGGATCACGCGGCGCGCCGAACGCATTGGGCGCGACCTGACCGAAGGCGTGCGCAAGACATTGGAATCCGATCAGCCGGTGATGTTCGAATGGTCCGGTTCGCCGGAACTGCGCCAACTGGCGGGCGACCTGACCCGCCTGTCGCAAACGCATGCCAGCCAGACCCGCAATCTGCGTGCGCACGCGCGCGAGCTCGAGGCGACCAACCGCTACAAGTCCGAGTTTCTCGCCAACGTCAGCCACGAACTGCGCACACCACTCAACTCGATCCTGCTGTTGTCCAAGCTGCTGGCCAACAAACGCGATGAGCTCAAGGGTGAGTCGCAGGAGCAGGCCGATGTGATCCACAAGGCGGCCAACGACCTCAAAACGCTGATCGACAATATTCTCGATCTGTCGCGTATCGAGGCGGGCCGCTTGGAGACGCACACCGAATCGGTCGCCGTCGACGAATTGCTCGAAGACCTGCGCCTGTTGCTCGAACCGCAGTTCGCTGCCAAGTCGCTGGTGTTGGATGTACAGATCGAAGCGGGCGCGCCCGGCTGTATCGAAACCGACGTCGACAAGGTGCGACAGATTTTGAAGAACTTCCTGGCCAACGCCGTGAAGTTCACCGACCATGGTTCAGTCATCCTCAAGGCAGCGGCGGCATCACCGCCCTACGCGATCGAGCTGTCGGTGGTCGACAGCGGCATCGGCATCGATCCGGGCAAGCAGGAGGCGATCTTCGAGGCGTTTCAGCAGGCCGACGGCTCGACCAGCCGGCGTTACGGTGGCACCGGGCTTGGTTTGACGATCAGTCGCCAGCTCGCCGAACTGCTCGGTGGCGAGATCCGTTTGCACAGCACACCGGGCAGCGGTTCGACCTTCTCTTTGATGCTGCCGGCGGAGTGCGGTCACGCTGCGGCCCTGCCGGCACGCGTCGTCGACACGCGACCCGTCGAATCGCATCCGGAGGGCGAAGCGGCACCGCAACCGAGTGAGTTGCGTGGCCTGCATGTGTTGTTGATGGTGCCGGACGTTCGCCTGCAACTGCAACTCAGCAGCGTGTTGCGCGACTGGCAGATGGTGCTGCATCTGGCAGACGATTTCGATGAGGCAATGGAAACACTCGAAGAGTTGGAAGTCGTTGATTTTCTAATGATCGACGTGCGCCCGCCCAACGAGAATGCGTGTGCTACGATCAAAGCAGTACGCGATCGCTTAGGCGATAGCACTGCAATAATTGGCTTGGTCTCGGGTGATGGCGAATCCGCCGTCCACAGTTGTCCGACCGACATCGTGAATGACGTTTTGGCGGTGCCATGCGACGCGCGTGCACTTTCCGATGTCATGCATCGTCAATCAGCCAAATAACAATCAGACGGGTGCCAATGAAGCGTTATTCCGGATTCAAGTTGCTCGCCGTCGATGACAACGAGCACAACCTGTTCACCTTGCGCTCGCTGGTGCAGGAGCATATGGACGTGCAGATTCTCGAAGCGCGCGGTGGCGCCGAGGCACTCGAGATCGCGCAGGCCCATCCGAACATCGACCTGATCATCCTCGATGTGCAGATGCCCGAAGTCGATGGTTTCGAAACTGCGCAGATGCTCAAGTCGCGTAAGAAGACGCGCGACATCCCGATCATCTTCCTGACGGCCGCGTTCAAGACCGAGGAGTTTCAACGCAAGGGCTACGACGTCGGCGCGGTCGATTACCTGCTCAAACCGATCGACGACAACCAGTTCCTCAACAAGATCAGCACCTACTTCCGGTTGATCGAAAAGGAACGCCAGCTAAATCAGGTGCTTGAAGAGCGGGTCGCGCAGCGAACGGCTGAGCTGAATCAAGCCAAGCAGTATCTCGAGAACATCCTCAAGTACATGGGCGAGGCATTGCTGGTACTCTCTGCGGAAGGTGTTGTGCGCGAAGTGAATCCGGCAGCATGCGACATGCTCGGCTACGCACGCGACGAGTTGATCGGCATGTCGATCGGCGACGTGTTCGAAGAGGAAGGTCAGGAACAGGCGAATGCGTTCATGGGCACCTGGCTGGAGGCCCTGATCCGCACCGGCGCGTTGCGCGATATCGATGCGGCGTTCATTGCCAAGTCGGGCGAGCGTCTGCCTATACTCTTCTCGCGTACCGCGACGCTGAATGCCGATGGCGAGATCGAAGACATCATCTGCATCGCCAAGAACATGAGCGGCTACCGCAAGGTTTCCGACGACGTGGATGCAACAAGCGCGGCCGGCTGAATCTGTAGGAGTTTGCTATGACAGAGCCCATGGAACCGCAAGTACCGGATGACGAAGATCCGACGATGACGGCCAACGCGCTGAAGGCGATGGCGCATCCCTTACGCTGGAAGATCCTGTGCACTCTCGGTGATCGCGAGTTGTCGGTCGGCGAGATCGTCGAACAGACCGGCACATCGCAAAGCAATATCTCGCAGCACCTCGAGCAGTTGCGCAACAAGAACATCGTTACCTCGCGCAAGGAGGCCAACCGCATCTATTACCGCATCCGCAACGGCAAGCTGCTCGAGCTGATCGGTACGATGCGCACCGTGTTGTGCCCCGCCTATCTTGACGATCGCTATCCCGGCAGCTGAACAAAGCACTGACGTCGCGACGCGCGAATCGGCGACTGACTATGCGAATTTGCAATGTTGCCTGCGGCGCATGGTTTGGCATAGTCACGGGCCCGGCACGCATCCGGCCGAATCGGAACTGAATTCGCTTTCGGTCTGCCGCGGAAATCCGCCATCCGTTTTCTAATGTTGTTTTTCCCAAGCTGAACAGGCGAACTGAGCTTCATGTCGCTGATAGCCCTGTACGAGACACGTATTGCCGACGAAGGACTGGCTGCCGACGCCGATCAGCGGCGCGTGCTCGAGGGTTACCAGCGTGTCAGCGATGCTTTGCGCCGACCGCAGCCTTCGGGTTGGAAGCGCTGGTTCAACAAGCCGGCACCGTCGATCCGCGGTCTGTACGTGTGGGGCGGGGTCGGTCGCGGCAAGACATGGCTGATGGATCTGTTTCACGATCACCTCAACGATGTACCGAAGGCGCGTTTCCATTTTCACCGCTTCATGCAGCTCGTGCACCGTGAACTCACCGCGATCAAGGGCAAGCCGAATCCGCTGAAGCTGGTTGCCGAGCGCATGGCGCGCGACTGGCGACTGCTGTGTCTGGATGAGTTTCACGTGGTCGATATCGGCGACGCGGTGATCCTGGCCGGCCTGTTGCGCAGCCTGTTCGATCACGGGGTCACGCTGGTGACGACATCGAACGTCGCCCCCGACAACCTGTACAAAGACGGCATTCAGCGTGCGAGTTTTCTTCCCGCCATCGATCTGCTGAATGAACGCACCGAGGTCATCGAACTCGGCGGAGACCGCGACTACCGCAAGATGATCCTCGAGCAGGCGCAGGTGTACCACACGCCCCTGGGGCCGGAAACCGACCGGCATTTGGCCGACGAGTTTCAGCGCCTGGCCAACACCGAGGTGGTCGGCCCGGGCGACCTGGTGATAAACGGGCGCTCGATGCCCTACCGGCAACTCGCCGAGGACATGGTGTGGTTCGATTTCGAGGCGCTGTGCGGACCGCCACGCAGCAAGGACGACTACATCGAGCTGGCGCGCTGCCACCAGACGGTGTTCATCTCCGATATCCCGATCATGGGCGCGGCGCGCGACGATCGTACCCGGCGTTTCATCTTCCTGGTCGACGAATTTTATGACCGTCGGGTGAAGCTGGTGCTGAGCGCCGAGGCGCCAGCACCGCGCCTGTATATCGGTGAGCGGCTGGCGTTCGAGTTCCAGCGCACGCTCAGCCGTCTAAGCGAGATGCAGACCCCTGCGTTTCTCGGTCGCCCGCATCTGGGTTGATCTCGCACAGAACATCTTTTGCTCGAATTTCATACGCTTAGCCCTATTGTCGCGGGGCTTGTCTACACTTGCATCCAACCCGGGAGGCAAAATCCCGTTCAAGGACTAACTTGATTAGTCGATAAAAATAACCTATATAAGCAAATCATTATTTAATCAGGATGGTTACGATGAGGTTGATCGGACGTTCACTGGCGTGGGGAATGGCTTTCCTGTTGTGTTGTGGCAGCCCGTTGGCGTTGGCGGACGAGATTGAGACGGTCGCGGTCGAGCGCTCGGATCTGCCCCGGCTGTTCCGCTTAGACGGCGTCGCCGAGGCGGTAAACAGCGGAACCGTATCGGCGCAGACGTCCGGCAGAGTCGTCGAGGTCAACTTCGATGTCGACGATTTCGTCGAAGATGGCTCGATCCTGGTGCGCCTGGAAAATCGCGCCCAGAAGGCGGCCGTCGCCCAGGCCGAGGCCAACCTGAAGGCCGCGCGGTCGAAGAACGACGACGCCCTCAAAGAGTACAACCGCATTAAAGGCGTTTATGCCAAAAAGCTGGTCTCGAAAGCCGACATGGACCGCGCGACGGCTGCTCTGCAGCAGGCGCGCGCCGGCGTAGAGGCGGCGACGGCAGCCCTCGAACAGGCGCAGCAGGAACTCGATTACACCGAGGTCAAGGCGCCGTACAACGGCATCGTCACCGAGCGTCAGATCGAGGTCGGCGAAACGGCCCAGCCGGGCAAGCCGCTGATGTCGGGCCTCTCGCTCGACACCATGCGGGTCACGGTCGACGTACCGCAGAACCTGGTCGACTCGATCCGCGCCGAGCGCAAGGCGCAGGCCAAGATCGGCAACCAGTGGGTGCCGGCTGCCGATGTCACGGTATTCCCGGTGGCCGATCCGCGCTCCGATACGTTCAAAGTCCGCTTGCGTCTGCCCGAAGGGCTCGAGGGCGTGTTCCCCGGCATGTACGTCAAGGTCGGCTTCGTTGCCGGTGCGCAGAAGATGGTTACCGTGCCGCTGGCGAGCGTCGTGTTCCGCTCCGAGGTCGTCGGCGTGTACGTGGTCGGCGAAGACGGCAAGGTCTACTTCCGCCACATCCGCGTCGGCTCGTCGGCAGGCCCGGATCGGGTCGCCGTACTATCGGGTCTGAAGGAAGGCGAGCGTATCGCCGTCGACCCGGTGGCGGCCGGCATCCTGCTGAAGTCGCAACGGACTGCGCAGGTGGACAATGGCTAAACTCGGTTTTTCCGGCTCCATTGCGGGCCGTTTTCAGGCGACCCAGATCACGCCGTTGCTGGCCGTGGTCGGCATGCTGCTCGGCATCTTTGCGGTCATGGTGACCCCGCGCGAAGAAGAGCCGCAGATCAACGTCACCTTCGCCAACGTCTTCATTCCGTTCCCGGGCGCCTCGGCGCGCGAGGTCGAAAGCCTGGTCGCCTCGCCGGCCGAGCAGGTACTCGACGAGATCGACGGCATCGACCATGTGTACTCGACATCGATGCCGGGTATGGCGGTACTCACCGTGCAGTACCTGGTCGGCGAGGATCGTACCGATGCGATTGTGCGGCTGTACAGCAAGATCATGTCGAACCAGGACTGGCTGCCCGAAGGTGCGGGCGTCGGCTCACCGATCGTCAAACCCAAGGGTATCGACGATGTGCCGATCGTCACGGTGACCCTGTGGGCACAGGATGATCAAAACGGCGCGTTCGAACTCGGTCAGGTCGCGCATGCGATCGAGTCCGAATTGAAGCGTGTGCCCGGCACGCGCGACATTTACACGATCGGCGCCGCCGACCACGTGGTCGCGGTAGAACTCGATCCGCAGGCCATGGCGTCGCACGGCCTCGATCCGCGCGATCTGCGGCGCGCATTGCAGTCGGCCAATATCACCCAAGACAACATCCGCGTGCAGGCCGACGACAGCGAGTTGCTGGTTCAGGCAGGCGTGTTTCTGAGTCATGCCGACGAGATCAAAGACCTGGTGGTCGGCGTCTACGAAGGCAAGCCGGTCTTCCTGCGCGATGTCGCCACCGTCAATCGTGGGCCTGATGTTCCCTCGCAGTATGTCTGGACCGGCGCAGGTCCGTCGACTTCAGACAAGGCGCTCGCCGCGAGTGTCGAGGCCCCGGCGGTCACCCTGGCGATCGCCAAGAAGCCGGGCACCAACGCTGTCGAGATTGCCAAGCGCGTTATCGATCGCTTCAAGCAGCTCGAAGGCATCTACATTCCCGACGGTATCGGCGTGCAGGTCACGCGTAACTACGGCGATACCGCCGACGCCAAGGCCAAGAAGCTGATCAGCAAGCTGGTGTTTGCTACCGGCTCGGTGGTCATCCTGGTGTTGCTGGCGCTGGGTTGGCGCGAGGCATTCATCGTCGGCTCGGCGGTCGTCGTGACGCTGGCGGTGACCTTGTTCGCCTCGTGGGCCTGGGGCTTCACGCTCAACCGGGTATCGCTGTTCGCGCTGATCTTCTCAATCGGTATCCTGGTCGACGATGCGATCGTGGTGGTCGAGAACATCCACCGTCACCTGTCGATGGGCACCAAGAAGTTGCTCGATGCGATCCCGGTCGCGGTCGACGAGGTCGGTGGGCCGACCATCCTGGCGACCTTCACGGTCATCGCGGCGCTGCTGCCGATGGCGTTCGTGACCGGCCTGATGGGGCCATACATGAGCCCGATCCCGATCAACGCCTCGATGGGTATGCTGATCTCACTGGTGGTCGCGTTCGTGTTCACGCCGTGGATGAGCAACCGCATGCTCGCCAGTGTCGCCGACAAGTTCGCCCATCACGGCGACGAGCACGGCAGTTCGGGCCTGGAGAAGTTCTTCGACCGCATCATGTCGCCGTTCCTGATCGGCGGCAAAGGACACCTGAATCGCTGGTTCCTGCTGTTCGGCATCCTGATCCTGATTGCGCTGTCCATCCTGTTGGTGGTCAACAAGTCGGTCATCCTCAAGATGCTGCCGTTCGACAACAAGTCGGAATTCCAGATCGTGCTGGATATGCCGGAAGGCACCAGCCTGGAGCAGACCACCCGCGTCCTCAACGAGATCGGCACCTACCTCGGCACCGTGCCCGAGGTGACCGACTACCAGGTGTATTCCGGCACCGCTGCGCCGATCAGCTTCAACGGCCTGGTGCGCCAGTACTACCTGCGTGAAGGGGCGCACCTGGGCGACATCCAGGTGAACCTGACCGACGCCAAGCACCGCGATCGCAAGAGCCATCAGATTGCGCTGTCGGTGCGCAAGCCGGTGCAGGAGATCGCCAAGCGGCATAACGGCAACGCCAAAGTCGTCGAGGTGCCGCCGGGTCCGCCGGTACTGTCGCCGCTGGTTGCCGAGGTCTATGGCCTCGACTACGAGGGCCAGATCGCTGCGGCCAAGGCATTGCGCCAGACGTTCGAGAACACACCGGATATCGTCGATGTCGATGATTCGGTCGAGTACCCGTCCGAGAAGGGCGTGGTGCTCGTCGATCGCGCCAAGGCGGCACGCCTGGGCGTGTCGCAGTCGGCGGTGGTCGAGGCATTGAGCATTGCGCTGGGCGGCGAAGACATGAGTTTCCTGCACGCCAGCCACCACAAGTATGCGGTGCCGATCCGCGTGCGCTACAGCGAGGCCGACCGCGCCGATCTGTCACAGGTACTGGCGCTGAAGGTGCGCAGCGAGAGCGGTGCGCTGGTGCCGCTGTCGGAAGTCGTCGCGGTAGTGCCGGCGGTGCGTGAGTTCAGCATCCAGCACAAAGACCTGCTGCCGGTGGTCTACGTGACTGGTGATATGGCCGGTGTGACCGACAGCCCGTTGTACGGCCTGTTCGAGATCTCGGCGACGCTCGACGAGCAGGGTGGACCGGAGCAATGGCTGCTGTCGCAACCGCTCAATCCGTACGACTACAGCATCAAGTGGGACGGCGAGTGGCAGGTGACCTACGAAACCTTCCGCGACATGGGCATCGCCTACTCGGTCGGACTGATCCTGATCTACCTGCTGGTGGTGGCGCAGTTCCGTTCGTACCTGGTGCCGCTGATCATCATGGCGCCGATCCCCTTGACCGTGATCGGCATCCTGCCGGGGCATGCCCTGGTCCAGTTGCTGACCGGCGCCGGACAGTTCACCGCCACGTCGATGATCGGCATGATCGCGCTGGCCGGCATCATCGTGCGCAACTCGATCCTGCTGGTCGACTTCATCAACCAGGAAGTACGCGAGGGTGTGGCCTTCGATCGGGCGGTGATCCGCTCGGCCGCGGTGCGCGCCAAGCCGATCGTGCTGACCGGGCTGGCGGCGATGGCCGGTGCGTTCTTCATCCTCGACGACCCGATCTTCTCCGGTCTCGCGGTGTCGCTGATCTTCGGCCTGCTTGTGTCGACGATCCTGACGCTGGTGGTGATCCCGGTGGTGTACTATGGCGTGATGTTCAAGCGGGTCGATCAGATCCGTGCCGGCGAGGCCGCCTGATCCCGATTTTCCAGGCTCCAGACAGAACAAACCCCGCATAAGCGGGGCTTGTTCTGCACAGTTTTTCGGAGAATTAACCAAATCTCCACGGGAGTCCCGTTTGGGTTGGAATCTTGGAGAGTCCGCAACCAGCTACACAACGAGCGTGGCAGTGGCAGTCCGCTGATGCCGCTCTAGCGGCACGCCACAGGAGGGGGCGTTTGATTGCTGGCTACAATCTGTGTGCCACCACTCGGGCGCATCTGGGCGTTCCCCAAGCATTCCGTTTTCGCCGATCGCTGTCGGCGATGGTCCTGACTTCCGTCAGTAAACGAATCCTAACTGCTGCCCGCAAGTCATTGAAGATGGGGAAATACCTAGGGGAATTCCCGACAGCTTGCTAAGGCGTTGTCGTACAAGGATTCAGGCCACAGTTTAGGATCTGACGTCTCATTCAACTGTTAAGCCGGTCATAGATCAGGAAGCCGGCCAGGTAGGTTCCCGCGGCGGAGCCCAGGGTGCTCAATAGGAATACAAGGAGTGTGCGTGACACCCGGTTGCGCCACCAGCCTCTGAGTTCAGTGGTGTCCTGGCGCAGGCGGCCGAAGTCGCCAACGCGCGGTTTGCGCAGCCATAGCTCCGCGGCTGCGGTGACCATACCGGCCCCGATCGTCGGGTTGAGCGAGGTGATCGGCGCCGCCAAAAAGGCCGTGACGACGGTCAATGGGTGGGCGGCAGCGAGCAGTGCGCCCAGCGCGGACAGGCCGCCGTTGATCAGCACCCAGTCGCGCACCATCTGCCAGCCCAGGTCCGGGTTGCGGCTGAAGCCCATGTAAAAGCCGGTGAACACCAGCGCCACGATGATCCAGGGAATCGCTTTCGGCCATTTGGTCTTGGGCGGCACCGAGTCGAGCAGCTTGGCCGTTTCGGCCGGGTCGTCGGTATCGCCAAGGTGCATGGCGATGCCCTTGAGGTGGCCGGCGCCGACCACTGCCAACATCGAGCGGCCCGGGTGTTCGGCGGCAGCCGCGCGCAGCTTGGCCGCCATGTAGCGGTCGCGTTCGGCGATCAGCGGTTGAAACAGGTCTTCGCGATCGTGGGCAAACTCGGCGAAAGTGGTTTCGAGTACGTCGCCTTCCTTAAGGTGCTCGATGTCTTCCTCACTGACCTCCTCGCGCGAGATCAGGCTGGTGATCAGGCCGGTGAACAGCACCGCGCGCCGCCACCAGCTGAGGCTGCGGGCGGTGCGTTTGAGGGTCACGCCGATCTCGCGATCGATCAGCACGACCGGCAGCCCGTGCACATCGGCCTGGCTGACGGCCATGCGCATCTCGGCACCCGGTTCGATACCCAGTTGTTCACCCAGGCGTTGCTGATAGGCGGCCATGGCCAGGTTGGCCATGACCATCGCGGCCTTGCCCTGACGTACGACCTGCATCAGGTCGAGCTCGGCGAGTCGGTCGGGATTGTTCAGCGCATCGAAGCGGCTGGGACACAGCTCGATCGCCACGGCTTCGTATTGCTTGCTGTCGAGCAGGGCTTCGACTTCCTCGGCACTGGTACGCGAGACATGCGCGGTGCCAAGCAAAGTGATCTTGGTTTCTCCGAGCTGGATCTCACGAATCAGCGTCGACGCCTTGTCGGCGTCGTCTGGCGCCGTGTTCTCGACTACCGACATGAACGACTCCTTGATAGGGGCGCACATAATAGCAGTGTATTGTCGGTGACAGGCCGTCTATACCTTATTACCATTACTGAATCCCTCACGATCAAAGGCATCCGATGCGCGTCTTCATACTCGTCCTTGTCCTGCTGTTTACGATCCCCGCCTGCAGAACCAATCCGTTTTCCGAGACTCCGGAGTTTCTGGAATCGCAGGTCAAGACATTCGAAGGCGTCGTGCGCTGGGGGGCGCTGGAGAAGATGTACCTGTTCCTGAAGCCGGACCCGGACAACCCGATCAAGGTGCAGCCGGGCCTCGACAACGTGCGGGTAACCGGTTACGAAATAGGCAATCCCTTGACGCGGCTCGAAGACGGCCGCTGGGTGCAAACTGTGGTGATCGACTATGTGCTGCAGGATCGCCAGGTCGTGCGCCAGATCGTCGACTACCAGGTGTGGGTCAGTGACGATGAAGACCGCAAGAAGTGGTATCGCGAGAACTCGCTGCCGCAGTTTCGTTGATCTGGGATCCCACTGAGTTCCTCGCCGCCCGCCAGGCTGCGGGCGATGACGGCAAGACCTTTCTGCTTGGCTTTGAAGGCGAGCGATGCGCGTTCGCGGTGGCCGCGGGATTAAGGGGTGACGAAGACCACCCCGGTTTTCTGGCCTTCGGCCGCTATCTTCTGACCCACCGATTCGACTGCAACGAATACACCCTGCTGCTACCGGCCGACATCGACGGTGTGCCGTTGTACGCGATGGAGCATTGCCGTATCGGCGAGCCGCCGTCGTTTGCCCTGATCGATGCCGCCGGCATCAGGGAAGCCCGGTTCGACGGGCAACCGCTGATCGGCGAGTTGCTCAAACCCGTCAGTGGCCTGCCGGGGGTGCTGCGGCGCGAGCTGGAGGCGCGCTTCGCTGCGCTGCAGGTGCCGTTAACGGTCGACGGCAACGGCCGCTGAGGTATCGTTCAGCAGCGGTCGCAGCGTTTCGATCACTTCCTGACTGCTCCAGTCGAATGCGCCGAACACCGCGTAGCGGATGCGATGTTGGCGGTCGAGCACCAGCGTCGTCGGAAAGGCATAGACTCCCCAGCGGCGCAGGGCCTCACCGTCCTGGTCCATCAGCACCGGAAACTCGATTGGCTTGTCTTTGAGGAAGTCTTCCATCACGGCGACCGAATCGCCGACATCGACAGCGAGAATCTCCAGGCCTTCGCCATGCAGTTGGCGATACAGGCGCTGCAGCGACGGGATCTCTTCGACGCAGGGCGGACACCAGGTCGCCCAGAAATTCACCAGCACGACCTGACCACGAAGTTGGGCAAGATCCATGTCGCCGGCGCGCAGGGTCGGCAAGGTGAGTTCCGGGGCCTGTTTCGGGTCGGGAAACGGCCGCAGCAGTTCAGAGTTGCTCGGCCGTTCCGGTCCGTGCGGTTCGGTACCCAGGGCAATGGGTGTGGCCGGGGTGCCGCCGTAGCCGTCGAGCATCTGCATGGCCTGCACGAGTTGAGCGGGTAGCTTTTCGGTCGCCGCGGCTTCGGCGTCGGTGTAATCGGGGCGTGCATAGTAGCCGTCGGAGACCTTCGGCAGGCGATGCAGGAACACCGGACTGCCGCCTTGTTCCAGCTTGGCGATGTCCTGTGCGATGCGCCAGTAGCCGCCGGAGTCTTCCGGCTGCAGGATGTAGATCGGCAGGTTCGATGCCGTGGCGATCGGCAGGTATTCAGCGGCCTCGCCGCCTTGCGGCGTGCGCACGAACAGGCGAGGGCTGAAGGCCATCAAGCCGCGCAGCTTGCCGGTATCGTCTGTGTGTTCCTGCCAATCGTGTACCGCATTGAGCGCCAGGGCGACGGTGCGGCCTTCACCCATCAGGTACACCGCTTTCTCGTCCTTGTTCACGGCGTCGGTTATCAGGGCGGCGATCGCAGCGGGGTCGACATCATTCAGACTGTATCGCCCGACCGGCAGAAACCAGGCGGCGTGCAGGTCGGGCATCCAGACTTCGACACCGCGTTGGCTCAATGCCGTCGCCAGTGCGGTGCGCCTCGGACTGTTGCCGAATTCCGACGACAGCCAGACGATACGGGCGGCGCCGTCGGCCGCGTGGATGGTGACTGGGATTTCGTCACCGTCGGGTGTTTCCACGGTGTACTCGGCCAGGCTCGGCCCGGCGACCAGGAACAGCGTCAGCAGAACGAGCAATCGGGACATGCCGGGTACCAAGCGTGCAGGCGACAACAGGCGCACAGTATAAGGCAATCGATTTGGCGTTTCGTCGTTTTGGATGCGCCGCCAGTCGCTAAGGTGCACCGCGTGTGCCTCGACATTTGCGGCAGCGGAATCCGGTCGTCGATGTGACGTGGCCGGCGGTATGCGCGACCCGGTGGTTGATGTCCACTCGGCGCATCCGTATTCTGGCGCCGCGCCTGCCGCTTGGCAGAGCAGTGAAGTCATCTGTATCGCCGACGCGCATGGATGTGTGATCCGACAACCCGAAAAGGAATTCGAAATGCCTGACATACCGAGCAATATCAACGGCGTGACCGTCGAGTTTTCGCCCAACGTGAACAAGGCCGTCGATCAACGCGTGATCGATGCCCTCAAGGTCGTGGTGAAGCCGCAGGTGGCTGCCGGTCACATGCTCTCCAAGATCTACATCTCGTCGGCCAACGATCAGCACCAGTTTCCGAGTCGGCACGTGCAAGGCAACGGCAAGGCGGTCGACATCTCGCGTATCAACGATATGAAGATGGCCGCGTACTATCCGTCCAACACCACGGTCAAGGCGGTGGTGGATGCCATGCAGACGGCGTTCGAAGGTTATGTCCATCGGCGTGAGAACTTCGGTCCGTCATTCAAGAAAAAGCTCGGAAGCGCGCACCCGGTTTCCGGTCACAACGACCACATCCATTTCTCTGTGAACTAGGGCGGGTTGATGAAAGCCACGGTATTGCTGTTGTCATTGTCGCTCGCCGCCTGTGCCCATGGCGGCGCCGGCAACGGGGTGCACGATGAACCGGACGACGCGGGCCTGTACAAGGCCATGTCGATCGGCAAGGTCATCACGTTGAACGAGCTGCAACCGGAAATCGACAAGGACCTGTCGGTGAGGTTGTACCAGGTTCCGACGATGGATCAGGACTGCTTCGTCGAAACACACGGTATCTGTCAGTACGAATACTATGTGGCCGTGTCGACCTTCGATGAATACCCGCAAGTGAATGTCTACAAGCTTGCTACCAAGGGCGAGCTGGCCGAGATCGCATGGGTTTCCGACGATCGGGTTGACTATGTCGAGCTCGACGTCACTCTCAATCGTTACACCAGCGAGGCCTTGCGCAACAACAAGGCACTCGACAACGCAGCTACGCGGCTTCGTCTGAAGCTCAGCCCGACGGCGATGGAAGAGGTCGTCCGCTAGCGTACATTGGGGCCCAGGAAGGGGCGCCGGCCAGACTGTTTCCGGCCCCGATTCCCGTGAGCAGCGCGGGTTGATAACTCATCGGGTGCGCCGCAGCATGTTGTCGATGAAAACCCTCGATCAGCTCAGGTTCGACAATACCTATGCGCGTCTGCCCGGCGCGTTTCATGCTCGCGTGCAGCCGACACCGCTGCAAGACGTCCACCTGGTGAGCGTCAGCGAGCGCGCGGCTGCGCTGCTCGAACTCGATCCGCACAGCATCCGTGTAAACGGCGCGGTGGCGTGCCTGAGTGGTTCGGCCGAATGGCCCGGCACCGAGCCGGTCGCGATGTGCTACGCCGGTCACCAGTTCGGACACTATGTGCCGCAGCTGGGTGATGGTCGGGCGATGATCCTCGGCGAGGTGGTCAACGATGCCGGTGAACGCTGGGAGTTGCAGCTCAAGGGCGCCGGGCTCACGCCATTCTCGCGCGATGGCGACGGGCGCGCGGTGTTGCGCTCGACGATCCGCGAGTACCTGTGCTCCGAGGCCATGCATGGTCTCGGCATCCCGACGACTCGTGCGCTGTGCATGTTCAACAGTGCCGAAGAGGTCTATCGCGAACGCATCGAAAGCGGTGCGCTGCTGGTGCGCATGGCGCCGAGCCACGTGCGCTTCGGATCGTTCGAGGTATTCTTCTACCGCCAGCAGTATGCGGCGCTGAAAGACCTGGCCGACTACGTCATCGATCACGACTATCCTCAGCTGCGCGAACAGCCACAGCCCTACCTGGCGCTGCTGACCGAGGTGGTCGAGCGCACTGCGCGCCTGATGGCGCAGTGGCAGTTGGTCGGGTTTGCGCACGGCGTGATGAACACCGACAACATGTCGATCCTCGGGCTGACCCTGGACTATGGTCCGTTCGGTTTTCTCGACGCCTACGATCCCGGTTTCATCTGCAACCATTCCGACTACCGCGGCCGCTACGCCTTCGATCAGCAGCCGTCGATCGGCTTGTGGAATCTGACCTGCCTGGCGCAGGCGATGCTGCCGCTGTTCGACGACGACAACGGTGAGGCCGCGGTCGAGATGGCCAAGGCGGCCCTGGCGGGATACGAGCCGGCAATCGCCCAGCACTATGCGCAAGGCCTGCGTGCCAAGCTGGGCCTAATCGATGAGCGCGACGACGATCAGAAGCTGGCGCAGCGCCTGCTCGACCTGATGGCCGGTAGCGGCGTCGACTACACCAATCTGTTTCGCGACCTGTCGGGCCTCGCGCTTGACGTGCCGGCCGACGATACCTCGCTGCGCGATCGCTTCGTTGATCGCGAGGCGTTCGATGCCTGGGCACATGACTACCGTGCACGCCTCGAGTCCGAATCGAGTGAGGATTCGGCGCGCAGGGAGCGCATGAACCGGGTCAACCCGCGTTACATCCTGCGCAACTACCTGGCGCAGCGCGCGATCGCGCAGGCCGAGCAGGGTGACTACGCAGAGGTCGACCGGTTGCTGAACCTGTTGGCCACGCCCTACGAGGATCAGCCGGGCATGCAGGCCTATGCTGCCGAGCCGCCCGACTGGGGGCGGCATCTCGAGGTCAGTTGTTCATCGTGAACGGGTAGAATGGACAACCTCGCAGATTTCCCGCATCCGGTTTAAGAACAGCCCTATGTCGATCCCGTTCAGCCAACTCCCCGGTCGCCACGAACGCCACTACCGGCGCAAGTTGGATAACCCCCTGTTTCCGGGCGGCCCGCTTGCGCGCGACGATGATTTCCTGCTCGACTGCCAGCGGCGCGATCACGAAGAACTGATCGCCTTTCTCGACGAGCTGCGCAGCACCGTGCAGCGTGCCGTCGATCTCAAGCCGAACGAGGGCAGCGAGGTGATTCTGGCGCTCAAGGAGCAACTCGATCGTCTTTATGAGCAGTCGGCCGGGCTGGCCGAAGACCATGCCGCGAACCAGGCGGCCATTGTGCAGTTGGTCGACGTGATCATGCGCAATGTCGAGCACGGCGCCGGCGGCGATCCGCAGGCGATCGACGAACTCGCCCAGGAGCGCGCCGCACGCCAGACCCATTTCGAGCTGCTGAAGCAACCGCTGGTCGCCGACCTGCTGCACCCGCAAAGCGCCATCGGCAAGGACGAACTGGCAGCAACGCTGCTGTCCGAATCAGAAGACGCGGTCGCCGCCGCGTTACAGTTGTTCGACCGTGAACAAACCAGCGAGCTATACGTGGCAGCCAACCAGTGCGTGGAATCCCAGCGTGATGTCGACGAACCGGTGCGCCAGCGACTGACGCAGATCGGGGCCTATCTTGCGCAGTTGGGACAGGACGCCCGGGTCAACTGATCTTGCGGTCAGTTGTCGCTGACCTCGATCTCACCGGACACGCTGACCTGCATCGATTGGGTGCCGGCATCGATCGAGGCCGGTGCCGGCGCCATGCTGCCTTCCATCCGCGCCATGGAACTGCGCATGATCTGCACCGGGACATCACCACCGTCGTTGATGTTGAGGCGAACAATCCGGTAGCTACTGCGACCGAGTGACTTGGCGATCGCAGCGGCACGCTGCTGGAATCGGCGCAATGCACTGTCGGTCAGCGCACCGAGGTGTTGGCGGCGCTGCTCGTCGGACACCTGGTAATTCAATGATTGCACCTGCAACTGTTCCTGCAGTTTGCCGACAAGATCACCGAGTACGCCGGCGTCGCGGCTTTCGAGCCGCAACGATTGATTCACCCGCCATCCGCGGATCGCTGATTTGTTGTACACCGGCTGGGTGTTGTAACCGAGCGTCTGTGACTTGACCTCGCTGTGTTCCTTGGCCAGCTTCAGCGCCCAGTCCATGATCCGGTTGACCTCGTCCGCCGGCTGCGCGGCGTCGCTGCCCTCTGCCTGGGCGAACAACACGGCGACCAGCTGGTCGTTGTCGACGTCCTGCGATGCGGATTCGTTCAGCGTCACCCGGTTGTAGGGCAGTTCCTCTTGTGCAGCGAATGTGGCGGGGGAAATGGCCGCGAGCGAAAGCAGGGTGAATATGAACAGGGTTCGCATGCTGAATCTCCGTTGCTCAGTGGGCGCACAGCATAGCGCAACGAAAAACCCCGTACCGAGGTACGGGGTTTCATTTCTACACCGCGGCCCCGGTCGAGGCCTGAAGGTGTGACTTACTGGGCTTCTGCTTCCGGTGCAGCGGGCGCAGGAGCAACCGGAGCGGGCGGCGCATAGCCGTACGGAGCATAGCCGTACGGACCACCCCAGTAGGGGGCGTTGTAGTTGTAGCCACGGCCGTAACCGTCGCCATAACCGTAGCCATTGCCGTAACCGCGCATGTTGGTGTGACCGCGGCCCGAGAAGTTCATGCTGAAGGTGCCTTCACCGGCAGCATCGCCGGCACCGTCCAGTACGCCATTGCCATAGCCGTTACCGTAGCCATAGCCATTGTTGTAACTATTGTCATAGCCGTTGCCCCACCAAGCACCGGCTTGGGCAGAAGCGAGGACGGCAACGAGTGCGATGATCTTTTTCATGATCGGGTTCTCCGTATGTTTTCGTCGTGAGCCTGGCTCATCGGTTGTGAGGTTGCCGCCTGTGGGGAGCGGCTCGGCGATACTGCCTGCCGTTGATGAAAAGTATATAAGCAAATACTAAATATTCAATCGAGGTGAGTTGATCTGGCGCAATACAGGGAATGAATCAATGACGAGGTCGAAAAAAACCTCATGAGCAGTAAATGCTTGATGCCGCTATGCTCGAAAAAATTAATGCTGGAGACTGCTTTATGAGCCAGGTTTTTGATTTGCTGATCGTCGGTGGTGGAGTCACCGGGTCGGCGCTGCTGTATTTGACGTCGAAATACACGGATATCAAGCACGTCGGCATGCTCGAGAAGTACGCCGCCCCTGCGCGCGTTAACTCGTTGCACAGCAACAACAGTCAGACGCTGCACTGCGGCGATATCGAGACCAACTACAGTCTCGAGAAGGCGCTGAAAGTGCAGCGCGCCGCGCGCATGGTCGAGAACTACGCCACGGTGCAACCGGACATCGACCACCTGATCTTCCGCTACCCGAAGATGGTGCTGGGCGTCGGCGCAAACGAGTGCCGGCAACTGCGTGAGCGCTTCGAGATGCTGTCGCCGCACTATCCGCGCCTCAAGCTACTCGAACTCGACGATATCGCCGGCATCGAGCCTGCGGTCGCCACCACCAACGGCCGGCCGCGTACCGAAGAGATCGTCGCGCTGGGCTCGGAGAACGAATACACCGCCGTGAACTTCGAGGCGCTGGCCCGCTCGTTCGTGCGCCAGGCACGTCGCTGCGAGGGCACCGAGGTCGAGGTTCACTACAACACCCGCGCGCATCACATCAAACAGGATGGCGAGTTGTTCACGGTCGACACCGGCGAGGCCAAGTTCCAGGCGCGTTCGATCGTCGTCTGCGCCGGCGGTCACAGCCTGCAGCTGGCGCACGACTTGGGCTACGGCCACCATTTCTCAGTGCTGCCGGTCGCCGGCAGCTACTACTTCACCCCACAGGTACTGCGCGGCAAGGTGTACACGGTACAGAACGACAAGCTGCCGTTTGCCGCGATCCACGGTGACCCGGACGTGATGGTGCCGGGCAAGACGCGCTGGGGGCCGACCGCATTGGTGCTGCCGGTGCTCGAGCGCTACAACTGGGAAACCTTGAAGGACTTCCTGCGCGTGTTCCGTTTCGACCGCAAGGTCTGGGACGTGCTGTACGACCTGCTCAAGGTCAAGGATATTCGCAACTACATCCTGAAGAACTTCCTGTTCGAGATCCCGATCCTGCGGCGCGGCCTGTTCCTCAAGGATGCGCGCAAGATCGTGCCGGACCTGAAGTACAAAGACCTGAAATTCGCCCACCACGTCGGCGGCATCCGGCCGCAGCTGATCGACAAGGACAACCGCAAGCTGATGATGGGCGAGGCCAAGATCGATACCGGTGTCGGCGCGATCTTCAATATGACCCCATCGCCGGGCGCCACCTGCTGCCTGGAGAATGCCGAGGTCGACATGCGCTCGGTCGCCGAATTCCTTGGCGCGACCGTCGACGAAGAACAGTTCGCGAAGGATCTGCTGGTCAACGACCAACGCCACGAAGGCAAAGATCTGCCGTCGCACATCATCAGCGGCGCCGACGCCGCCTGATCTGGACATGCCACCGGGCGGCCGCTGGGCAAGCGGCGGCCGCGACCGGATAATCGCGGAACAACAAGATCCGCGAATTGTCCTGAATGTCTGTTCAGGCCGAGGCGCGAAGAACAATAAGCTGAGTCCTCAAGGGGGCGACATGTTGCTACGCCACTCGCATACCTCGCCTTATGTGCGCAAGGTCATGGTGATGCTGCACGAGATCGGTCTGGCCGATCGCGTCGAAGCCGAGACCGTCGATGGTTGGTCAGAACCCGATCATCTCACCGCCGAAAACCCCCTCTCGATGGTGCCGACCCTGGTTGCTGACGACGGCACCACGCTGTACGACAGCCCGGTGATCTGCGAATACCTCGACCACCAGCACGACGGGCAACCCATGATCCCGCTCGATGGCGAGGCGCGCTGGCAGGTATTGCGCGAACAGGCGCTGGCCGACGGTGTACTCGACAGTGCGGTGCTGATCTTCATGGAAACCATCAAGCGCCCCGAAGAGAAACGCTGGGACTGGTGGATCGACCTCAAGCGGCGTGCAATCAGCCGCACTCTCGACCTCTTCGAGAACGACATCGAGCAGCTCGCCGAGCGAATCGATCTGGGCACGCTGAGCCTGGCGGTGGCGCTCGGTTATCTCGACCTGCGCGGTGCGGTCGGTACGTGGCGCGACACCCGTCCGGCACTTAGCGAGTGGTACGCCGGAATGGCGCAGCGGCCGTCGATGCTGGCTACCGAGCCGCCGGCCTGACGGCGACGTGAGTCTCGCAATCGTCTGGTTTCGCCGCGACCTGCGGTTGGTAGACAACCCCGCCGTCGCCCGGGCCGCGGCCAACCATGACGACGTCCACGGCGTGTATATCCATGCCCCCGATGAGGAGGGCGACTGGGCACCAGGGGCCGCATCCGACTGGTGGCTGCACCATGCGCTCGCCGATCTGAACGAGCAGCTCGACGGCAGGTTGCTGATCTGCGAAGGCAAGAGTCTCGGCACCCTCAAGCACCTCGTTGAACAGACCGGCGCCGATGCCGTGTACTGGAACCGGCTGTACGAACCCGCCGCGATCGAACGCGATAAGGCAATCAAGCAGGCGCTGCGCGATCAGGGCCTGGTCGCCGAGAGCAGCAATGCTGCGCTGTTGTACGAGCCGTGGGAGGTGCAGACCAAGCAGGGTGGGCCGTACCGGGTGTTCACGCCGTTCTGGAAGCGGCTGCTCGAATTCGAGCTCCCCAAGGCCGACAGCGACAGCGCGCCGGATACACCCTGGGTGAGCATCATCAGGAAAAAGAAATCTCTCGGCGCCGTGGCCCTGGACGACCTCGGCCTGCTGCCGAAGATCGACTGGGATCAGGGCATCGCCAAGGCATGGAAACCGACCCGCGCGGGTGCCGAGGCACGGCTCGATGAGTTTCTCGCGACCGAGGTAAAGGACTATGACAGCGGGCGTGATTTTCCGGCGCAGGAGACGGTATCGAAGTTGTCGCCTTACCTGCACTTCGGTCAACTCGGTCCGCGCGAGATCGTCGCCGCGTGTGGGCGCAAAAAATCTGCGTCGGCGTTTCTGCGCGAGGTCGGTTGGCGCGAGTTCGCCCATCACCTGTTGTTCCACTTTCCGCATACCACCGACGCTCCGCTCGACGACCGCTTCGCCGACTTCCCCTGGCGCAAAGCGCGCAAGGATCTGGTTGCCTGGCAACGCGGCCAGACCGGGATCCCGATGGTCGATGCCGGCATGCGTCAGCTATGGGCGACCGGCTGGATGCACAACCGGGTTCGCATGATCGTCGCCTCGCTGCTGACCAAGAACCTGCAGATGCCCTGGCAGGAAGGCGCCAAGTGGTTCTGGGATACCCTGGTCGATGCCGACCTGGCCAACAACAGTCTCGGCTGGCAATGGACGGCGGGCTGTGGCGCGGATGCCGCGCCGTACTTTCGCATCTTCAACCCGGTGTCGCAGGGAGAGAAGTTCGACGTGCACGGCGAGTATGTGCGCCACTGGGTGCCCGAGCTCAAACAGCTGCCGGACAAGTGGATTCACCGCCCGTGGGAAGCCCCGGCCGAGGTGCTCGCAGAGGCCGGCGTTGAGCTTGGTCGGAATTATCCGTCGCCGATCGTTGATCTCAAAGACAGTCGCAAACGCGCGCTCGAGATCTGGGACAAGATCAAGTAGCGCGTCTCGTCCGCCGGGTATCAGTGGTCGTTGCTGACCTTGTTCGGCAAGGCGCTGCCGCCGGGCCGGTAGCCATCCTGACCCGCACACTGGGTCTGATAGGCGGCGCGACGGCGCAGGTAGGCGACCTTGCGGATGTCGCTGTGATGATCGGCGTCGGGTGAAGAGGCACCAGCCGTTACGGCCGACGCAGCATGTTTATTCGTCATCGTTATTCCGGGTACGCGAAGCGAGTGGCAATAGATCGTCAGCGTCGTCTCGCTCTTTAATTTTTCTGCCCGCGAAACGACTGCTGATATCTATAGTCCGCCTGTGTGACTTTTGTGTGACGCGACGCATGAAGCGGCACCCTTGTGCCACTTCTTGTCGCAGTTTGCTGACGTGGATCAGCTTTCCTCGCCGCCTGACTACCGGGCTTCCCGGGAATGGAATGTGCCCCTGTCGCTCGGCCTCGTTCAGTGCCGGTGGTCGGGCTCGGGCACCTCGATGCCTTCGACCTCCGCCAGGCGTTCGAGCGCGACCTCCATCAGCCAACGGGCGCGGGCCGTCATCTGGTGCAGATAGCCGTGCAGCGCGGCGTCTTGTTTGGTCGCGACCTCGCATTGCGCGCTGTACGCCTCGAACGCCGAGAGCTGCTCGATCAGTCCGGCCGTGTGGTGCGGACACTCGCATTCCAGGCTGGTGGTCACCTGCGACAGGTGGATGAGCTGGTCGTGCGAGAAGCGCCGCGGCGGGATCGGTTCATTGTTGGCGATGCGTGGATTCCAGTCGGGCGGACTCCAGTCGAAGCGCTTGGTCTGGGTGACCTGGCAGTGCTGCCAGATATGCTCGAGCGCCACCGGCGCCCGCAGGGTCTGCAGGCCGTAGCGTTGCAGCTGGGCCACGATGTTCGACGGGCTGAACGCATAGATCACGATGATGCGTTGGGCGCGCCGCCGTAGCTCGGCGCTGTTGAGGTCGCGCGCCAGGGTGCGGTCGAGAAACGGCAGCTCGATGATCAAGGTGTCGCATTCGGTCTCGTCTTCGAGAAACGCCGGCAGATCGGTGTAGGCACCGGCGAGCTCCAGGCCCTCGGGCATGCTCTCAGTATTGCAGGCGCGTACCGAGATCGCCTGGCCGACCACGCAGACTTCATGCTGCCCGCTGCCCAGCGGTGGCAGGTTGGCCGGCTGCGCATTGTTCAGGCGTTGATTCAGCTCCTCGATGCTCAGGTTGGCGACCGTGCTGATCGCGTAGCCTTGATCGACCAGCGTCTTGATCATGGTCAGCCGGGTGACGTCCTGCTGGCTGTACAGCCTGCCGCCCTTGGGCGTGCGCTGGGGTTCGACAATGTCGTATCGCCGTTCCCAGATGCGCAGGGTGTCGGGCGAGATCCCGGTTAGCCGCGAAACGGCGCCGATCCGATAGGCGCCATGTTGCTCGTTTGATCGTGTCGTCATGGCTTACTCCTGGCTTATGTGTCTGCATGCCTGGCTGCAGATCGTTCTGATGCTTGTCGATAGTGCGCGCTCACACCGGTTGGCAGCGGGGTAGCGAAGTCGAACGTTGCGCTGCGTCATGCCGCAAGCCCTGCGGGGGTCATAAAGCCTGCGAGCAGTAGCGCGATAACGACGATCGAGGTGAGTTGCAGTCGCAGCCTGCGGTAGGCATCGTCGAGTACCGGCAGCAGTCGGCGGTCGACGAACAGGATCGCCGCAAACAGAAAGGCGTAGCCAAAGAATGCCGAGGCCGGTGGTAGCGCAAGCAGGGTCCACGCGATCAGCGCCGGCATGATGCCCCAGCGCAGGCGGGCATGCGGCAATGGATCGTGACGGTCGGCGGCGACACCCCAATGCACGGCGCCGAGAAAGCTCGCGATCACGGCCGCGTAGTGGCGCAAGGTATCGATCGCGACGCTGGTCCAGGCCGGTTGTGGGTTGCTGGCGATGACCACCGCGCAGGCAATGAATGGAATCAGTCCGGCGTAGCCGAGCCATGCGCGCTCACGTTGCCACGCGGTGCTTGTGCTTGCTGTTTCGGGCATGGTCAGAGTTGCGCCTCGATAGCTTTGACAATGGTGCCGCTCTGCGGGCCGGTGAAGCTCAGGTAGTTGTCGACCAATTTACCGTCGCGCCCGATCAGGTACTTATGAAAGTTCCACTTCGGGTAGCGCCCGGCGGTTTCGGCGAGGTTGGCGAAAAAGGGATCGGCCTTGCCTTTCTTCACGTGGGTCTTGGCGAACATCGGGAACTTGACGCTGTAGGTCAGCCGGCAGAAGTCCTTGATCTGTTGTTCCGATCCCGGCTCCTGGCCGCCGAAGTCGTTCGATGGAAAGCCCAGTACCACCAGTCCCCGGTCACCGTATTCAGCGTACAGCGCCTCGAGGCCCTCGTACTGATCGGTGAAGGCGCATTTGCTTGCCGTGTTGACGACCAGCACCACCTTGCCGCCGTAGGTCTCTTTGAGATTGACCACTTCGTCGTTATCCAGTCGGCGCACGTCGTAATCGAGCAGATCGCGGGTCTGCGTGTCGCCGGCATGTCCAGATCCAAACCCGAAAATTGCCATGAGTATCAGCACCTTGACCGAGGAATGTTTAGATATTTTGGTCATCGTTTCGCATTGCGGCATGTGTTGTTTAGGAAATGTATAGCTTATGCCGCAGATGAACGCAAACCCACGGCCCGTGGGTGTTTGGAAAACTGAACAAAAGCAGACGGGCGCTGCAAAACAGGCCGTTTGCCGGTGCAGGGCGGGTGCGCACGAGTTGGGGTGCGGGCCGATACCACCTACGGCCGGGCGAATGAGTCGCGCGCAAACAGGCGCAATGATGAGCGGGTAGAGGCGCTCTTCAGCTATGTACTTTGACGTGTACGCCGATGTGTTCCCGGTTGAGCGCCAACACCTCGCGCAACCGTTGCTGCCATGCCTGAAGCGCTGCGTCGTTGGCTGCGGATGGCTCTTTGAGCATCCGCCAACCGTGGTCGTCGACGTCGATCCACTTGCCGTCGAGGCCGATCACACCGGTGGTCGTGAAGTCATCAGGGAGGTTGCGGACAAAGCTCGCATTGGCCAACAGCTCGGCGCGCTCGTTGGGGAAGCTGGCGGCAAGCTCGGTGTCCGGCGGTAGGTTGGTGTCGGCGAATACCCAGTAGTCCCAGTGACGGTTCTCGATGGAGTCATCGTCGTCCCAGTCGAGCTCGTGTGCATCGAGTGCCTTGTTCAATGAGGCCTCGATGCTCTCAGTGGTGTTTTCGATCAGGACAATGATGTTCGCTTTCATTTTTGGTCGTTGTGGTTCGGTGTAGGCGTAAGCGTACACAACAAGATCGCGAGAG
>MWSE01000017.1_pt1 | contig 57856 bp, 57 predicted proteins | sample 1021931 | NCBI WGS metagenome assembly MWSE01 (sample SAMN06338154, study PRJNA374545) | mollusc metagenome | biome: marine bay; material: sediment; isolation source: gill 28 cm from animal B | host: Kuphus polythalamius | place: Philippines: Mindanao | collected 2011-09-12 | reverse complement strand
ATCCAATCGCGCGACCAAGTCGCCACCTGATCGCGCCAACGTGCCGTGGAAAACGTATGGTCAGCTTCTTCGAGGCGCCTGACTTCGACCGTGGACGCCTTGAGCCATTGCCGCCAGGCAGTATGCTCGGCGACTCGGTTTTCGTATTCTTTTGCCGTCAGATCCTGGCCGCTGAGAATCAGCAACGTCCGTCCTTTGTAGCCCAGCTGTGCATCGCGCAAACGCTGCGGCAGCGGCCGCTTGTCGGCGCCTGCCTTGGCATCTTCACCGCCGCCAGAACGACTCTGACTGAGCTTGTTGGCGAAATCACGCAAGGCACCACGTGCATCGAATTCGAAACGCAGCACCTTGCGCCAGAAGTCAGCACTCAACACGCGATTGAGATAGTAGTGCTTGATAAATGCCTGGGCCTCGCCCTCGAGTGTGCGCACCCAGGGGTTCAACGCGATCTGCCCCACGATGCGCTCATCGTTCAGCGCGTAGAACGCATTCGCCGTCGCCGCGTCGCACAGACCCCAGAGGACGATCTTCTGCAAACCATCGACCTCCGATAGAAAACAATCGATCGCCGCCGCGATGTCCTCGCCCACGGCCTCGAAATCGCGCGCCGCACCGCTGCTGTCTCCCATGCCGCGGTAGTCGAAGCGCAAGACCGGGATGCCGGCCGCCGCCAGATCACGCGCCAGCAACACAAACTGTCGGTGGCTACCGACCCGGTACTGCGGTCCGCCGACAACCAACAACAGACCGGTATCGGCGGCCGCCGTTGCCGGATGCAGGATGCCGAGCAACCGTTCACCTTGGCATTCTATAAAGAGGGGTTTCTCTGCCATCGCCACACCCTAGCCTGTGATGAACTCGAGGGCTTTGTCGACGATCCCCGGGCACTGCGCGATCTCCTGGGTGGCCCAAAACTGGTCGCATGCCACCACCGCCGCTTCGATCGCAAGGCCTTCCTCGCGCCAGGCATCGACCAGGCGCTGGCTAACCGGCATCAAAGGCCGATCTGCCTCGGGCGCCAATTCCACCCAATTGACCGTCTGTACGTTGCCGAGCGACATGTTGCCCAACGCCAGTGTTTCGAGATCGGCAGCAAGCGTCGACGAGATCCCGTATCCGGCAATCTCCAGAGTCTCGCCATCGGCGAGACGCCGCTTCAGCTCGGCAGCCGTCTCTTTTTGCTCGCCGCCCAGCAGACCGCCTGCCAGACGCAGGCGCAACAACTGGGTAAGCTGCTGCCGGCCATCGGCAATCGGGTGCAAGAGGTTCAATGAGCGCACGGTGTGGCGGGAGACGGCATCGGCTGCCAGCAGCGCGCCCGCACGCAGGCCGATCAGATCGATGGGCACGCTGGCATTCAGCGCCTCAATCGCCTTATCGATATCGCTGCGCCAGATCGCCAGGGTCGCATCCGCAAAATCACCTTCACTGTCGCCGGTGCCGTACAGGTCCGGCAACAACACCGCGTATCCTGCATCGGCCAGGCGTCGAACCAGCGCCGCGAGCACGTGCCGCGACTTGTTCATCTCTTCGCCGAACGGGGCGACGATCAAGGCGGCGGATTGTGGCTGAGGTCCGTTCGACTGAATGTCGCCGACACACAGGATCCGGCCGGCGGCACCATCGAGGAAGAAGGCCGAACGCATGAATTTACGGCTTAGAGTTTGCTTTGAACGAACGCCGTCAGGTTGCCGAGGGTTTCGAAGGTCTCGCCGGTGATGTCGTCGTCTTCAACGATGATGCCGAGTTGATCCTCCAACGCCGTGATGACGCTGACGACGGCCATCGAATCGAACTCGGGGATATTGCCGAGCAATGCCGTGTCCGGTTCCAACGTGGCTGTGCGGTCGCCCAGCTGCAGTACATCACCGACGATTTGCCGCACTTGTTCGAATGTCGCCATCAGAAATCAGATCCCATCGTGCTTCTAAAAGAGATTGACCGCGCAGTATAGCAAAGCAGCGGACGTATTCGCGGTTGGGGCCGAAACTCCGCTGGTGCATAATCACGGGCCGAGTTGCCTGGCTTGGATACCAGGTACCTTGCTGGGCGGGATCATTTCGATCCGGGTTGGGTTTCCACGTTGAGGGACGTAGTTTGATCATTCCAGGTGTCGTCGGCCGGATTGCCGAATCCACACAGTCTTCGGCAGCCGACGCCGCGTCGGAAGCATTGGCCGCACTCACCGACAACGGAAAGGCCAGCACAATCTCTGCGCCGGGTATCACAACCGCCGCAGTATCCGGCTGGACTGTGCAGGAAGACGGCATTACCTGCGCGATCGCCGGCAACCTCGACTGGCTGGACTACGCTTTCGCCGATATCCAACTCAAGCGCGGTCCCGCGCATGCACTGATGCAGGCTTACCGCAAGGCCGGCAAAGACCTGCTGAAAGCCCTGGGCGGAAGATTCGTGTTCGTTATCTGGGACAGCAACACACAGACGGCCATCGTCGCCTGTGATCGCTTCTGCCAGATGCCGTTGTACTGGGCCGAGGACGACGTCGGTGGACTGGTGTTCGGCCCCACGGCGACCGCGGTCAACCAACTGCTTGGCGCGCGCGGTTCCTTATCCGAACAGGCGATCTTCAACTACCTGTATTTCCACATGGTGCCCGGACCACGCACGGTGTTTCAGGGCGTCAACAAACTGATGGCCGCGCATGCCTTGATCCGCCAGAACGGCGTGTGGCGTCCGATCCGTTATTGGGAGCCGGACTTTCGCGAACGCGACGATGCCCCGATCGGCGAAGCCGCCGAAGAATTGCTCGGCTTGCTCGGCAGTGCCGTCGCCAAGCAGGCCAAAGGCGCCGACACTGGCGCCTTTCTGAGCGGCGGGCTCGACAGTTCGACCGTGTCCGGACTGCTCGCCAAACACCAGCCGAATCCCAAGACCTACTCCATCGGTTTCGATGCCGAGGGCTACGACGAGATCGCTTTCGCCAAGCTGGCCAGCGACCGCTTCGGCACCGATTTCAAAACCTACTACGTCACCCCCGCCGACGTTCTCGATGCTTTGCCGAAGATCGCCGATGCCTACGACGAACCGTTCGGTAACTCGTCGGCATTGCCTGCTTACTTCTGCGCGCGCTTCGCCGCCTCAGACGGTCGCCAACGCCTGTTGGCAGGCGATGGCGGCGATGAACTGTTCGCCGGCAACGAACGCTACCAGAAGCAGTCGGTCTTCGAGCGCTACGGCATCCTGCCGGGCTGGGCAAGGCGGGGTGTTCTCGAACCGCTGGTGTGCAAGGTGGCTCCCGACTCACTGCCGTTGATCGGCAAAGCCCGCAGCTATATCGAACAGGCCAATATTCCACTGCCCGATCGACTGCAGACCTACAACTTCCTGAACCGGTTGGGTGCACAGACCATCGTTCACGAGGCGTTGTGGCATTCGATCGATGGCGATACGCCGCTCGAACTCGATCGCGACCTCTACGGGCACCCGCAAGGCGCCACCCGTTTGAATCGCATGTTGTATCTCGATTGGCACCACACGCTGGCCGACAACGATCTGCGCAAAGTCAATCGCATGTGCCAGCTGGCAGGTATCGACGTCGAGTATCCGATGCTGAACGACCGCGTGGTGGAGTTTTCAACGCGGGTCTCTTCCTCGCGCAAGATGCGCGGCAACCGCTTGCGCGATTTCTATAAGAAGGCAGTGGCGGATTTTCTGCCGGGCGAGATTATCGACAAGCCGAAGCACGGGTTCGGCCTGCCGTTCGGTGTCTGGATGGCCGAACACCCCGGCCTGCAGGAGCTGGCCGCGGACAACCTCGAGCGCATGAAGCGCCGGCGCTATGTCAAAGCGGAATTCATCGACGAGATCATGCGCCTGCACCGCGACCAACATGCCGGTTACTACGGCGAATTCATCTGGGTGCTGATCATGCTGGAGTTGTGGTTGACCGCGCAGGGTTACGAACCCTAACCGACATCGGCGGCTATGAGCTCAGCAGCCTCGCTGAGCTATTCGGCTATATCAAGCCGTAGTGACAGCGCCATAGGTCGATCGAGAATCGCGTGAGGTCGGTCTGCCAGGGCGTGAACCTCGGGATGGCAAACGCATCGGTCTGTGCATCCATGGTTCCCCAATCGGTTGCCACCGCCGCGTCGAAACCGGCCTCGCGTACCAGCGCTGCGTGTTCAGCGCGATAGTCGTTGCCCAGCTTGCCGTTGGGATAGGCGAACAGGCGCAGTTCGCGCTGAATCTTGTCTTCAACCGCAGCCTTGCCGGATTCGATCTCGTTGCGCGCCTCGTCGGCCGGCAGCGACGCCAAGATCGGATGCGACACCGTGTGACCACCGATGGTTGCGACCGGTGAAGCCGCCATCGCCGCGAGTTGCCCGCTCGACATCATGAGGTCGTCGGGCAGCCCGGACAGCTGGCCGACGAAGCCATCGACTTTGCGTTGGCGGATATCCGGTGACAGGTGCTTCCACGCCTTGATCAGGGAATTGGCCGCCGCGCGGCGCGAGTCCCAGTCGGACACTTCGATATCCGGCACCTCGTCATCATCAACCTCGTACCGACCTTCTGGTAGCCTGCGCACCGCCTCGATCAGCGAATCGTTCCACATCCTGCCACCGTCGAGAAAACCGCTGGCGATAAAGAAGGTTGCCGGCGCCTGAAATTCTTCGAGGATCGGCAGGGCCACGGTGCAATTATCCGCATAGCCATCGTCGAAGGTGATGCTGATTGTCCGCCCGCTGAGCCGGCCGTCACGCGCTTTGTTGACGGCGTCGGCGAGAGGAATGATCTCGAAGTTCCTGGCCAGCATCGCGATCAACGAGCGAAACCACTCGGCCGTCGGCTCACCCGGACTCATCGGATCGCGCTCACGCATCACGCGATGGAAGATCAGGGTGTGGTGCCGCGGTCGACGCATGGTCGCGCCGAGCAGCTTAGCGATCACACCTCACCTCGTGAGGCCTGCAGCTGTTGCGCAAACGGTGGTTTTTTCGCGGCCCAGACTCCTTCCCGCTTGAGATATTGTTGTAGCAGCAGAATGATCGCCACCAGGTGCCACGGCAGGTCGAAATACGACAGGCTAAGGAAAGCGCCGCCGGTGCCATAGGCCACCAGACAGACTTGTATCATCCTCGCCAGATTCGCGGTCCATCGGTGTTCTTCCGACCTGTCGCCATATTTTATGACCCCTCGGGCCACTAACCACCCGCCACCGAATATGAACATGAACATCGCAAACCCGATCCAGCCATGGTCGGCGATCACGCTGAAGTAGATACTGTGGGCCGCGTGGACGTCTTGCGGATCGGGCGCCCATAGCGCGAAGGTCTCATACGACCATGAATTCATCCCCACGCCGGTGATATTGGCGTTCGCAGCGTTTACCGAGTAGGTCCATGCGTTGATTCGACCCATCGCCGAGGCATCCTCCTCGTAGTTCTCGATCGTCGACATGCGATCGTGCCAGGACTGCGGCATGAACAGGAACATCAAGGGCAGCAACGGGATGATGACCGCGGCCATGACGATTTTCTTATCGGATTTGAGCCACAGATACCCCGCAACACAGATGATGGCGAGAAATGCGCCACGCGACTGCGAGCCGATGACCGACAGCGTGATGAAAAACATGCCGAGCCACATGGCGGCCTTCAGCCAGGGGTTCGTCATTTCGTTACGCACGAGGTAATAGCCGAGCGGCAATACCATCAGCAGGGCGACGGCCAGGTGATTGTTGTCTTCGATGAAGCTAAAGGCAGGCCCCCAGACTCGCTCACCACCACCGGTAAGCAGTGTGAATACCCCGCCCTTGATGCCGAAGAATCCAATCGAAAAATAGATCACCCAAACCATCAGCTTGATGCGCTCAGGTGTATTCATGATCAGCATCGTCAAAAAGATGATGAGCTGTATCTTGAACAGGCGTACGAATTCGCCCCAGGCTGCGTCGGCGTAGTAGCCGTTCAGCGACGTGATCGCGGCCCAGATGATGAACATCACCCAGACCACGATGATGCCGCTCTTCGGCAGCCGCTTGGTCTCCTTGTCCATCAACAACGACGCGAACAGCACGATGGCAATCAGCTGCGCGAACGGAAAACTGTAGGCGGCACCCCAGGTGAGACGGTGCGGGTTCATATAGCTGAACCACGACCACATCAGCACCCCGATATAGGGATTGCGCAGCATGTACGGGATCATCCCGAACACGAACATGAAAAGAATTATGTCGCGCATTCAGACTCCAAACGCTGCGCGATCGACGCCACCGACACCTTCGTCATCCTTACTCCCCAAACTCCTTCTTGATCTGGTCGAGGCTGGTGTGGCGCACGTCCTTGCCTTTCACGAAATAGATGACGTATTCAGAGATGTTGCAGCAACGATCGCCGATACGCTCCAGCGCTCTCGCCGCCCAGATCAGATCGAGCACGCTCGGAATCGAACGTGGATCTTCCATCATGTAGGTCATGCTCTGGCGCATCGCACTCTCATACTCGCGGTCGACCTGCACGTCTTCGTGCGCAACATCGATCGCAGCATCCACATCCATACGGGCAAACGCATCCAGGGCGCGGTGCAGCATCTGCTGGACCTTGCTGCCCAGGTGGGCAATCTGCCCGAACAGGTTGCGGCCATGCTCGCCACTCGAGGCGCGGATCACCATGCGCGCGACGCGCTTGGCCTCGTCGCCGATGCGCTCGAGATCGGCAGTGGTCTTGATCACGGCCAGTACTAGGCGCAAATCGCTTGCGGTCGGTTGGCGCAGCGCCAGGATCTGAGTGCAGCGCTCGTCGATGTCGACGTCGTAGGCATTCACCTGGTAATCGTTGGAGACGACTTCTTCGGCAGCTTCAGACTCACCCTTGTTCAGCGCCGATATCGCAAGCTCAAGCTGCCTTTCGACCAGGCCGCCCATCGCCAATACGCGAGACCGGATTTCCTCCAGCTCGGCATTGAACTGCTGCGAATAATGGTGCTTCAGATCGGAAGTCTCCATATGATCCTCGTGAATCAATCAATTCTTTAAAAATTATCGGCGGTTATCGCGGATCTTCACCCGGCAACGTGGTCGCTGCCAATTCTATCAGCCCGACAGCCTGTTGGCCGGGAAATGACACAAGAAGCGGCTGCCCTCATCCAACTCACTCTCAACCTCGAGGGTCGCTTCGTGGCGGTTGAGCACATGTTTGACGATCGCCAATCCCAGGCCGGTACCGCCGCGTTCCCGCGAGCGCCCGGCGTCGACGCGGTAGAAGCGTTCGGTCAATCGCGGGATGTGCTCGGAGGCTATGCCTTCGCCGCTATCTTCCACTTCGAGCACGGTTTCGCTGCCGCGATCGATCCAGCGCACGATGACCTCGCCGTCCGCCGGGGTGTGGTTGACGGCGTTGACCACCAGGTTGGTCACCACGCTGCGCAGCTGTTTTTCGTCGCCGAGCACGCGCCGCGCAGAGCCGATCTCCGTGCGTATCTCGGGCGTCTCCGGCGACAGGCCCTGACACTCGTCGGCCACCAGGCGCACCAGCCCAACCATGTCCACGGTGGTCTGCGTGTTGGATTTCGAATCGCTTTCCAGGCGTGCGAGCAACAGGAGGTCTTCGACGATCTGGCGCATGCGCGCCGCCTGCTGCCCCATCAGGTCCAGCGGTCGTGCAATCGACTCGCGCGATACGTTCTCGGCATCCTGCAGGTTCTCAATGAAGCCGCTGATTACGGTCAGCGGCGTGCGCAATTCGTGCGACACGTTGGCCACGAAGTCCTTGCGCACCCGCTCCTGCTGCAGACGATCGGTGATGTCCTGGGCCAACAACAAGTATTGCCCATCGCCATACGGCGCCAAGCGGACTTCGAGCTTGCGGTTCTTGTTGCCCGGCGCGGTAAGTTCGAGCGTTCGCGAGTAGTCCAGCTTCGCAATGAAGGCCGCAAGCTCGGGATGACGGAACAGATTGACCAGTTTCTGTCCGATATCCTTCGCCGCCTGCAGCCCCAGCAGGCGGCTGGCCGCGTCATTGAACCAGCGGATCGTACCGTCGGCCTCCAATGCCACGGTGGCATCCGGCAGCGCCGAGGTCGACGAAGCATATTCGTTCACCAGCTTGGTCATGCGCGCATCGCGCTGCGCATGGCGTGACATCACGCGCGCGATCCGCGAGTAGATGTCGCCCCAAAGGCCGAAATGGATGGGAATCTGCGAGGCCTGGGGATCACCTAGCCAGTAAGCCAGGCGTTGCAGGTTGAACAGGTTGCGGAAGGTATACGCCAGCAGCGCCAGCAGCAGAAACAGGTAGACCTGGTTGAAGACGGTGCCCGCAGCCCAGGCTACAAGAACAAGGACAACGATACGCCAGAATTCCTGAACCCAACCGGATCTGGCGTTCAAGTCGGCCTCACGGAGAAGCGGTAACCCACACCGCGTACCGTCTGTACCATGTTCTCAAGACCGTAGGGTTCGAGCGCTTTGCGCAGACGGCGGATATGGACATCAACGGTCCGCTCTTCGATGTAGACGTTGCGCCCCCACACCAGGTCGAGCAGTTGGTTGCGCGAGTAGACGCGCTCCTGGTGTGTCAGGAAGAAATGCAGCAGTTTGAACTCGGTCGGGCCGACGCTGACCGGCTTATCGTCGGCCAGCACGCGGTGTTGCACCAGGTCCATCTCAAGACGGCCGTCGACACGAATCAATTCGCTCGCATCGCTGCCGGCGCGCCGCAGGACCGCCTTGATGCGGGCCAGCAGCTCGCGGGTCGAGAACGGCTTGGTCACATAGTCGTCGACGCCGGCATCCAAACCCTGCACCTTGTAGTTCTCTTCGTCACGCGCGGTCAGCATGATCACCGGGATCTCGCTCAGGCGCTCGTCGCGTTTCAGCCACTTGGCGAATTCCAGGCCGCTCATGCCGGGCAGCATCCAATCCAGCAGGATCAGCGACGGATCCTGGTCGCCCACGGCCTGTTGCGCTTCGCTGCCGCTGGCCGCCTCGATCACCTCGTAGCCCGCCCCCATCAGCGTCGCGGCGAGAAGCTCACGAACCGCCGATTCGTCTTCAACGATGAGAATTTTCGTCGTTGCCACCTGTGCTCACCTAATTCGTCTTTCAAAGTAGGCCGCAATTACAGAGTGACATTGTGACAGGGATATGACGTCTATGCGTCAACGGAATTGAACCCCTCCCTGCATGCCGCTGCTGCGGGTGAAGGCGTTGGCAAAGGCTGCACCAAAGCGGTCGGCCAATCGGGTCAAGGCATCCTCTTTGGCCGTGAAGTCGACGATGTCTTCAGCACCGACAACCTCGCGAGCCACATAGCCGGCGCTGCCGACCTCGTCAGCGAGCCCGAGTTCGATACCCTGATCACCGGTCCAGAACAGGCCGCTGAACAGCGTTTCCTCGTCACCTTTCAAGCGATCTCCGCGTCCTTCCTTAACCGCCGCAATGAAATGTTTATGTATCTTTTTCAGCAACTTATCGGCATGTTCTCGATCAAATTCACTGACCGGGCTGAACGGATCGAGGATGCCTTTGTGCTCACCTGCAGTCATCAGGCGACGCTCGATACCCAGCTCGTTCATCGCATCGACGAAGCCGAAGCCGTTCATCAACACCCCGATCGAGCCGATCACGCTGGACTCGTTCACGTAGATCTTGTCCGCTGCCGAAGCCACGTAGTAACCGCCCGAGGCGCACATGTCGCTGACCACGGCATACAGAGGAATGTCGGGATATTTCTCGCGCAAGCGTTTGATTTCGGAATGCATATAGTCCGACTGCACCGGCGAACCGCCGGGCGAATTGATGCGCAGAATCACGGCCTTGGTGTTCTTGTCCTCGAACGCGTCGCGCAGACCGGTCACCACATTGTCGGCCGAGGCTTTTTGGCCTGGGGCGATCATCCCTTCGAGTTCCACCAGGGCGGTATGCGGTTTGACGCCCATTCCCTTTTCCGACCAATCATTCGGCAGCAGTACAACCAGCACCCCGATCAGATAGGCGAACGTGAGCAGCTTGAAAAAGATGCCCCAGCGTCGCGCGCGCCGCCGTTCCACCAGGGCATCGAGCGCGAGATTCTCAACCAGTTCGCGATGCCAGTCCCCGTTGGACCCTTTGTCCTTTTCCATCAATAGACTCCGTCAGATCAAGTCAGCACTGGCTGATGCAGCCAGTCCGAAAGCTCGTGAAGATTGTCGAAACACTGCAGCGCGCCGTGCGCCAGCAGCCGCTCGGTCGCGTGGACCCCGTGTGACAAGCCGACCGCGTCGACGCGTGCGTTACCCGCCATCTGCATGTCGTACTCGGTATCACCCACCACGATCGCCTCACCCGGCGGGGTATCGAGATCGACCAGGATCTCTTCAAGCATCTGCGGGTGAGGTTTCGAGAATGTCTCGTCGGCGCAACGTGTTGCGTGAAAAAACGACGCCAAGCCGCTTTCCTGTAAGGCTTTATCCAACCCGCGGCGGCTCTTGCCGGTGGCCACGGCGAGGAGTTTGCCTGTGGCGTGCAGGCGTTCAACCAACTCGCGAGCGCCGTCGAACATCGGTGCCGGCTCGACTGTCTCACCCAGCCACAGCCGGCGGTAACCCTCGACCAGTCGCTCGACCATGGTGTCGTCTGATCCCGGAAACGCGCGGGCGATGGCTTCGCTCAGCCCCAGGCCAATCACGTCCCGCGCCTGTTCGTTGCTCGGCACCGGCACGCCGGCCTCGCGCGCCGCGCGCTGCATGCAGGTCACGATACGCGCCTCGGAATCCATCAAGGTTCCGTCCCAGTCAAAAACGATCAGCTGATACTGCTTGCTCATGTCCTTCAAATGCTTCCGGCCAATTTGTCGAGCACTGCCTGCAATTCTGTCGGCAGCGGCGCCTCCACCTGAAACCGGTTGCCGGGCTCAGGCCAATCGAAACGCAACGAAGCCGCGTGCAGGAACAGGCGGCGCAAACCCATCTCCTTCATTACCCGATTGGCCTCTTCATCACCGTATTTCGGGTCACCGAGAATCGGAGTTCCGTTGTCCGCTGCATGCACCCGGATCTGATGAGTGCGCCCGGTCTCAAGCTCGACGCTAACTAAGGTTTCGTTCCCAAACCGCTGTATTACTTCGAATTTTGAGATAGCCTGTTTGCCCTCTGGATCGACCCGAACCACCCGCTCTCCGCTCTTCAGGGTGTTCTTCTTCAGCGGCGCGTCAGCGCGCCACCGGCCTTTGCGAATCCGTCCCGACAACAAGGCCAGATAGCGTTTTTCGATCTTTCCGGCGAGTTGAAGTTCCTGCAGGCTGCGCAGCGCACTGCGCTTCTTGGCCAACATCAAACACCCAGATGTTTCCCTATCCAGTCTATGGGCCAGCTCGAGGAACGGCGCATTCGGACGCGAGGCGCGCAATGCCTCGATAACGCCATGCGACACACCGCTGCCACCGTGGACGGCCACACCACCCGGTTTATTAACAATTAAGATTAGATTATCTTCGTAGATAATTGATTCTTCGATATTATGCTGCAATCCCTTTGGCGCCTCTTCGGCGTCCTTCTCGCTCACGCGCAGCGGTGGGATCCGCACGACATCGCCGGCCTGCAGGCGGCGCGCCGGCTTGCACCGGCCCTTGTTGACCCGCACCTCGCCACGCCGCAAAACCCGATAAACCCAGCTGCGCGGCACGCCCTTGAGCTGGCCTAAAAGGTAGTTGTCGAGACGCTGGCCGTCGTGATTGTCGTCTACTGTAATCAGACGCACGCGCGATGCCGTTTCGCCGCCTTCAGCCATGTCCGCTCGAACCCCGCAAAAAATAATGCATCTGCCTGATAATCTGATATATTTTACGCAAGCTGCAGCCGGAGGTGCGACCGAAAGAGTCCACGAACACACCCGCTGCAGTGCATGAATTTACCGGGCCGGGAGGATTTCCGACCCGAAGTTGGCGCGCAAGCCAATGTCGCTTTTTCTTCCATTAGCGCAGTAATCCGCGATGAGAAGACCGCATCCCTTGCAAAAGGTGATGCTACCCGACTGCATGCATCGCGCGCCAGATTGAGAACAGTCCGGCCGGATGTTGCCGTGTGTGCTTAGCGAGCTTCACTCGCCCACCCGCACCCTCGGTTCGGACATTTAATGAATTCGCCTTCGATCAGATTCGGGTCACGCCCGCCGCTGAGAACGGTCGCACTGCTGTGTGTTGCGACGTCGGGCTCCGGTGGTGCAAACCAGGCCTGAAACCGATCGAGGCAACAAGGAACAATCAATGAAGCGTATGCTGATCAACGCAACTCAGCCTGAAGAGTTGCGTGTGGCCATCGTCGACGGCCAAAAGCTGTATAACCTCGACATCGAATCTCCCGGCCGGGAGATGAAAAAAGCCAACATCTACAAAGGACGCATCACCCGCGTCGAACCCAGTCTCGAAGCCGCATTTGTCGACTATGGCGCTGAGCGCCACGGCTTTTTGCCGATGAAAGAGATCGCCCGCAGCTACTTCAAGAGCGAGGCGTTCGATGCCGGCAAGCGCGCCATCAACGAGCTGCTCAAAGAAGGCCAGGAAGTTATCGTCCAGGTCGAGAAGGAAGAGCGCGGCAACAAGGGCGCAGCACTGACCACCTTCCTCTCGCTGGCCGGCCGCTACCTGGTGCTGATGCCCAACAATCCGCGCGCGGGCGGCGTTTCGCGGCGCATCGAAGGCCAGGACCGCTCTGAGCTGCGCGAGGCGATGAGCGTGCTCGAGATCCCCGAAGGTATGGGACTGATCGTGCGCACCGCGGGTGTCGGCAAGATCGCCGAAGAGCTGCAATGGGACCTCGACTATCTGCTGCAACTGTGGAGCGCCATCGAACAGTCGGCCGCCGAGCGTAAGGCACCGTTCCTGATCTATCAGGAAAGCAACGTCATCATCCGCTCGATTCGCGACCACCTGCGCGCCGATATCGGCGAGATCGTGGTCGATCAGCCGGGCACGCACGAACAGGCGCGGCAATTCATCGAGCAGGTCATGCCCAAGTACCTGCGCAAGCTGCGCCTGTACACCGACGAAGTGCCGCTGTTCTCGCGCTATCAGATAGAATCGCAGATCGAATCGGCGTTCCGCCGCGAACTGCGCCTGCCGTCCGGCGGCTCGATCGTGATCGACCACACCGAGGCGCTGACCTCGGTCGATATCAACTCGGCACGCGCGACCAAGGGTTCGGATATCGAAGAAACCGCGCTCAATACCAACCTCGAGGCTGCCGACGAGATTGCCCGCCAGCTGCGCCTGCGCGACCTCGGCGGTCTGTTTGTCATCGACTTCATCGACATGACCCCGTCGCGCAACCAGCGTGAGGTCGAGAACCGCCTGAAAGAGGCGATGAAAGAAGACCGTGCACGGGTGCAGATCGGCCGCATCTCGCGCTTTGGCCTGCTCGAAATGTCACGTCAGCGTCTGCGCCCTTCTCTCGGCGAATCGGCGCACCAGGTCTGCCCGCGCTGCGATGGCCACGGATTCATCCGCAGCGTCGATTCGCTTGCGCTGTCGATCCTGCGCATCATCGAAGAAGAGGCGCTCAAAGAGAACACCGGTCGGGTGAATGCCCAGCTGCCTATCGAGGTGGCGACCTTCCTGCTCAACGAAAAACGGCAGATGATCGCAGATATCGAGAAACGGCATGATGTCAGCGTCATCCTGATTCCCAACCGCCACCTCGAAACACCCAAGTACGAGCTCGAGCGGATTCGCACCCAGGATCTGCACAACGACGACACGCCCAGCCACGCGCAGGAAGTGGAATACAAACCACAGAATACGCCACCCGCCGAACGGCCACAGGCGCGCATCGAACAGCCTGCAGTCAAGCAGATTGCGCCCTCTTCGCCGGCACCGCAGCGCGCCGAACCACAGCCACAGCCGACGGCAACACCGGTGCCGATGCCGGTGCCGGCAGCGGGCAATGAAAGCGGGTTCATCAAACGCCTGTTCAGCAGCATCTTTGCAACGCGCGAAGGTGGAGCTGAAGTCGAATCGCCCAAGGCTGCGGCCGCAGCCAGCGACGCTGTCGATGGCGAAGGCACTACTGCAGACAAGGAGCGTAGTGGCGGACAGCGCAAGAGCAGCACCCCGCGTAGCGGCAATGCACGCAAGAGCGATTCACGCTCCAGCCGTAGCCGTCGCGGCAGTCGCGGCGGCCAGCGCAAGCCCAAAGCAGAAGAAGGCGAAGGCAACAAGAACCGCGAGACCAAGCCGCCCGCGGAAAACAAGAAACAAGGCGACAACAAGCCGGAAGATGCGGCTGCACAGGCAAATAAACCGCCTACCGGCGAAGACAACGGTGAAGGCCCAGCCAAGCGCAGCTCGCGGCGTGGTCGTCGCGGCGGCCGGCGGCGGCGCAGCAGTGCCGAGAAAGCCGCTGCGGCTAACGGCGAGTCGGCAAACAACGCCTCAGATGCCCCCGGCAATTCAAGCGGTTCGGGCAGCGACGCTGCCCGGCCGGAAAAACCGTCTGGCAACAGAAAGCCCGATGAATCCTCCGCTGCCGGTCCGGTAGCCGCTGAAAAACCGGCCAGCGCAGGTCAAGCGGCCGGCGGCGACAAACCGAGCGCTGATCGTCCGCCACGCGCGAGCAAGCCTGCCGAAGATGGCGAGGCGAAGCCCGCAAAACCCGCGAGCTCCCCTGCGCAGTCGGAAGCACCTTCGGCCAAGCCTGCGGAGAAACCGGTCAGTGCCGAGTCGGCGCCGTCGTCAGCACCCGCAGCGAAACCGGTAGCACCACCAGCCGCCGCACCTATGCCTACGCCTACGCCAGCACCGGCACCGGCGGCCGACAACACCCCTAAACCGCCGTCGATTGAACGCGCAGTTGCGCCGAAATCAGCGGCCGAACCGGCGCCGAAGGCTTCCAGCTCCGGCGGGTCCGGCGAAGACTGATTCGGTCGGTCGGAACACAACGGGTGTGGTCAACCACACCCGTTTTTCACGAAAGATGGCTGCGGCGAATCTCGTCGAGTAGACCCAACGCCGCGGCATCCACCAGATCGAAGACACGTTCGAATCCAGACGCACCACCGTAGTACGGATCGGGCACCTCGCGCGTACGCATCTGTGGTGCAAAGTCCATAAACATCTGAATCTTGTCGACGTGCTCGTCGGGACAGATGGCGCTCAACGCCATGTAGTTGTCCTGATCCATCGCCACCACGTAGTCGAAACTGGCAAAGTCTTGCTCTTCGACTCGGCGCGCCACCAGGTCCGACAGATCGACGCCGCGCTGCAACGCCGTGGCCTGTGCGCGCTTATCGGGTGGGCTGCCGACATGGTAGGCATGGGTGCCAGCCGAATCGATCCTGATAACCTCTGCCAACCCTTCTTTCTCGACCAGCGCGCGAAACACGCCGTGCGCCGTTGGCGAACGGCAGATGTTGCCCATACAAACGAACAACACCGTCACCTTGTCTTTCATCGGTCACATACCGTTAATCTGAGCCGTACGGTTTCGCATTATACGGCAAGCGACCAGCTCTTCCCGAGTGTCTGCGTATTAATCCGGAACGTCGACACGCTTTGTACGCGATGCTGTAATGGTCTTACTGCGCCGAATTGTTCGCGTAGCGATTACCACCGGCACGCGCCAGTTGCGAGAGCACACCCAGCATCTGGCTCGATACCAAGCGCCGCTCGGCATCCTGGCTGTTCGCGACGTACAGGCGCAACTGCTCGGCCGCCTGTGACAGGTATACCATCGACAGGTTGTAGCGGGCCTTCACATTGTTCGGTTCGGTTTCGATCGCCTGCTCGAAATAGCGCTGCGCTGCGTCGATATCTCCGTTTCGGTAGGCCGTCGTTCCCGCGGCATAGGCCGCAGCGGATGCGTTTTCAGTACCACCGGTCTCATGGCGATCCGCGACCTTTTCCGGCTTGATCAGAGCCTGGCCAGACGACGTCGAACCCAACGGCGTCGGTTGTGTAGCGTACCCGCCTTCGCCGCGTACGTAGCCGGTATTGCATGCACCGAGCATCGAGGCGCTGAGCAACAGAACCAGGCCCCGGAGTGCGTTGAATGATTGTGTCGACATAAGCGTGTTTCTCCTCAACCGGGTTGCAGGTACATGCCGGGCGTCAGGCTCAAGGCATCGGCCTGTCCGGCGGCCAGTTCCAATACTGAACGTGCACGTCGGTGCCCCACGCACAGACGCCCCGCCGCGACTCCTCGACGAATCGACAGCACGCGCAGCCGCCGATCGAGTAGCACCACATCGATGGCATAACGCATCCCCAGTGTATGCACGCTGGTGCACGGTAGCAGCCAGAGCGCGCTGCCTTCGGCCAGCGATGATGACCCGAGAAGACCACGCAGTCGCGCGCAGAAACTGGACGCGACCGTGACGTTGGGAACGACCAGGCTGCCCGTATCGGCATCGATAAGTCTCATGTCTTTACCCTCCCCCTAAAAAACCCGAAGCGACGAGTTGCTCGTACAGCGGGAACCCGATAATCATGAACGTGACAGGAAACAGGAACGCCACCAGCGGAAACAGCAGCTTGACCGGTGCCTGATTGGCGAGCTTCTCGGCGCGCTGAAAACGCTCTCGGCGACGTTGTTTACCCTGCTCGTTCAACGTCTTGGTCAGCGAACTGCCGCTCTCTTCCGCCTGGATGATGACTGCCACGAAGTTGCTGATCGATGCCAGGCGCACACGTTCGGCAAGGTGCTGCACCGCATCGCGGCGACTGACCCCGGTGCGCACGTCGCGGATCAGGCGCGCAAGCTCTTGCTGCAACGGTCCGGCAGGTAGTTGCGCGACGGCCTGTTGCAGTGCCGCCGGAAATGCCAGACCGGCCTTCATCGACAACACCACAACATCGAGAAAAAACGGAAACTCTTTCTCGATCTTCTGTTTGCGCCGTTTCGCCGCATCCGACAACCAGATGTCGAGATAGAAGTAGGCCAGCACCGGCACGCCGACGATCGGCAACAGTGCCGCCGGCTGCCACCAGCCATAGGCGACGACGAGATAGATGGTCAGTGCCAGCGCTGATATCACCAGCGCCCAACGCACCACGAGCAGCTCGGCGGGAAGAATGGCGTAGGCCAGGCCGGCTTCCTGCAATTTACGCAAGATGGCCGCGCGGTGACCACTGCTCAAACGCGTATCAATGTACCGAGCAAACCGCACGATACCCCAGCGCGCGAAGCGAAAGATCAACGGCGCCTTATCGCGCCACACCTCGCGCATACCGCCGCGGTCCGTCGGCACCGCAAAATGGAACAGCATCGGCAGTGCGACAAACGCCGCCACCGAAATACCGGCGATCACCGTCAGCACGTTGAGATATTCGAACTCAGACATCGATCGACACGATGCGTCGAATGGAAACGACCGCAGCCACCATCATCACACTGATCACGCTCAGGGTGACCCAACCACGAAACTCGGTAAACAGCGGCATGATCTGATCGGGATTGGTGAAGTACATCGCCACACCCATCAGGACGGGTACCGCGGATACAACCCAGCCCTGCAGGCGTCCCATCGCAGTAAGCGCCTTGATCTTGCCCTCGACGGTCAACTTCTCATTGAGCGTATCGGCCAGTGCTTCGAGCGTATCCGCCAGGTTGCCACCGACCGAGCGCGAGATCTTGATCGCGCCATTCATCAATTCGAGCTCAGGGCGATTGATACGACTTTGCATGCCGTCGAGGGCGTCGCCCAGGTCCTTGCCAATCTGGTACTCGGCCAACACCAGGCCGATCTCCTGCGACAGCGGTTTCGGTTGCCAACGCGCCAGTTGCTCGAGTCCCTTGGGCAGGTTGATGCCCGATCTCAACGTGGATGCCAATGAGTGCAAGGCATCAGGTAATTGCCGAATCAATTCTTCGGCACGTCGCTGCTTGAGTATCTTGAGCGCGAGCTTCGGCACCAGAGCACCCGTCATCAGACACACGACGGCGCCTACGGATCCGGCGACGGCGTAACCGACCAAAGTCATCAGCGTGATACCCAAAAGGCTGGCCGCGAACAGGTAAGTGGCGTTCGCCCGAATGAAGCTGCGCTGCAACGCTGGGCCGACCTGTCGCTCGAAGTAGCTGCGGTATTGCCTCAGCGTCGAGCTGGCAAACTGCCAGGCCGCGACAACGCCACTGCTGACGGCGATGAAAATAACCACCGCAAGCGCTGAATCCATCGATATGGCGTCGGTCAACATGTCGTCAACCCGCTCACTTCAGCACCAGCTTCTTCGCCGGCCTGAAGGTGACACGCCGATTGATGCCGGCATTCGGGTCCTTCTGCGCGTATAACTCGCGCTCGCCCTTACCGACCACCAGCAGCCGCTTGGGCGCAACGCCAAACTGCTGTACCAGGTAGTCTTTGATCGCACGGGCACGACCTTCGGACAATTGCTGATTGTAGGCCGCGCCACCGATCGCATCAGTGTGACCTTCGATGACGATGGCGCGCTGACGTGCGGCCTCCATGCCGAGCATCTCACCTACTGATTGCAGCAGGTTCTTGGATTCGTCGGTGATGTCCGTCGAATCGAATTCAAAATTGATCATCATGCCGAAACCGGCCTCTTGTTGCCGTTGGCCTGGCTCTCCGCCGATGGAAACGCTGCGATACCGCGGTGGAAACATCTGCGACGCCAGCTCCTCGGGCGACGGTGCGTCGAAGTAGATCGTGTTCGGGTCGGCCTGCGCGACTTGATCGGCAAGTGCCATCGAACTGGCCAGGGCCAAAGCAGACAATCGGTTCATGTAGGAACGTTTACGCATGGTCTTCTCCATCCAACCGCTTTGGTTGTTGAGTGCCAACGCGCACGTAAACGGTTCAAACGGAAGCGCAGGATCAAATTAGTTGGCGTCGTTGCCGAAGAAGCAGCCCAGAACACTGCCGACGTTCTGCAAACAGTCGATGCAGGTCCTCGATGTCGGTGTGCGGCAAGAAATGCACTCGGGAATACCGGTAAGAAGGGTCGCTCCTTCTTTCACCAGGCACGCCTTGGTGTTCGGATCCAACGAATCGAAATCGAGAAAAGAAGGCACCAGGTTTTGTGTACACAAGGGGCCGTTCTCGAGCTCGTCGCGCGTCACCATGTAGTTATTGAATCGAGCCGGCGACTGCATGCGCACAGTCGCCGTGGCGACAATCGGCATCCGCCCCTTCTCCAGCAATTCGCGTTCGAACCCGCCAAAGTCACCAGTCAGCAGCATCGACTCGGTCATCAGGCGACCGACGATCGGTACGCGAAGTTGCGCACCATAGACCATGTATACCTTCAGCAGATTGGCGTCCTGTAGACTGATCCCACTGCGTGATCCCGGCGTCGGGTCGCGAAACGCCAGCTGATCGTTGGGGATCTCCAGACCCTGACTCAATGGGCCGCCGAAGGTCTGGAAGTCGGTCACTGCCTCGTGTGTCGGGTTTAGTATGCGGATGCAGGAATTGATCAGAATGTCGGGGAATGCGCGTTTAGTCAGCGTCGTTAACAGATCGTTGCGCGACGCGTTGTCGATGTACAGTGGCAGCATCCCGCGTACCACCCCGGTGCGGATGGCCTCGCGGTTGGCACGTGCCACCATGCCGGCGCGTGCACCTTGAAGCGCGGCGTGATTCAACGTGTTCTTAACCTCGAACAACAAGGCTAATTGGATCGCCAGCCCGATCACCAGTCCGAGCACCGGCAAGGCGACCAGCGTTGAGGCCATGGCAGCACCGGACTGTCTGCGTCTGTCTACGGGCATGACGGCTGCCAACGCCCTTGAAACAACGACCGATCGGTCGACAGTCCTGCCGCTTCCAATTCACTGAAAAAGCGCGGGGCCGTTCCGAGGCCGGCATACTCGCCCAGCACGTTGCCATCGGCATCGACACCCTGCTGTTCGAAACGAAACAGCTGCTGAGTCAACACCACATCGCCTTCCATACCATCGACCTCGACGATGTCGGTGATCCGCCGTTTGCCATCCTTGAAGCGCGTCTGGTGCACAATGATGTCGACCGCCGACGATATCTGTTCACGGATTGCGCGCACCGGCAGTTCCATCCCCGCCATCAGCACCATCACCTCGAGGCGCGACAACAAATCGCGCGGCGAATTGGCATGGCCTGTGGTCAGTGACCCGTCGTGCCCGGTATTCATGGCCTGCAGCATATCCAGCGCTTCGCCACCACGACATTCGCCGACGATGATCCGGTCCGGGCGCATGCGCAGCGCATTACGCACGAGGTCGCGTATTGTCACCTGCCCTTTGCCCTCGATGTTCGACGGCCGCGCCTCAAGGGATATCACGTGCTGTTGAGCCAACCTGAGCTCGGCAGCATCTTCGATCGTGACGATACGCTCTGAGTTCGGAATCCAGTCCGACAAGGCGTTGAGAAACGTCGTCTTGCCCGAACCTGTACCACCGGCAATCACAATGTTGCGCCGCTCGTTAACGCAGATCTCGAGAAACGCCGCCATCTGCGGACTCAGGGATCCGAGTTCGACGAGGTTCTGCATCACGAAACGGCGCTTCGGAAACTTGCGGATCGTCAGGATCGGTCCACTCATTGATAAGGGTGGGATAATCGCATTGACCCGTGAACCGTCGCGTAGACGCGCATCGACCATCGGCACGCCTTCATCGATGCGCCGGCCAAGTGGCGTGACGATGCGCTCGATCACGCTCATCAGCGAACGATCATTGATAAAGCGCAGTGCCGAGGGTTCGAGTCGACCGGCGCGTTCGACATACACCTGCTCGGCGCCATTGACCATCACCTCAGTGATCGATTCGTCCGCCAGCAGAGGCTCTATCGGCCCCAGACCGATCGCCTCGGCGACCACCTGTTCGACCAGGACCGATTGATCGACATCCGATGGGATGCTCACTCTGCCCTCACGTACCACGCGCCATGCCATCTCGGTGGCTTCATTGCGTAGCTCGTCGACCGACATATCACTGATCTGGTTGCGCCGGTACAGATCGAGCTGCGCCTGTATCTCTTCTTGGATGGTTTTGCGCAAGGGTGTCAGTTGCGCATAGCGTGTGCTGGCGCTGCCTGCGGCCTCTGCATTGAGGTCGTTGGTGCGCGGCGCACGGCTGGTATCGTCGGTGTTCGGTTGTGGTTCGGGCCGCGATTCGCGCTGCGCGAGCTGGCGGTGTGTGGCCTGCACGATGTCGATGCGATTGCCGCCGATTTGTACCACGTCGCCGCTGTGTATCGGGCCATATTCATCGATCCGATCACCGTTGACCCATACCGCATGTTCGATACCGGTGCTGCGCAACACCTGGTGGTCGCTACTCACCTGCAGCACAGCATGCTGTCGCGCGACATCTTTGCCGGCCAGTCGGATATCGCAACTGAATCCACGGCCCAGGGTGTAGTCACCTACGCCCAGCTGCCGGTCGCGGCTCTCACCCTTTGCTGTCGTCAACGTGAACTCAAACATAGGCTTCAATCCAGGATGTTGAACTTCAGGGATTCGTCGGTCTGCTCGATCAGATCATCGAAGCGAGCCTGGTAGGCGCGGTTGCGCGGCGAATTCGGCTCGATGATGCGCGGCGTCATCAAGATGACCAGCTCGGTTTCCTGATTGCGGAAGGCGCGCGACTTGAACAGCTCGCCGAGGATCGGTACCTGACCCAACAACGGCACCTTCTCGACGTTCTTCGCGTCTTCCTGGCTGACCAGGCCGGCGATCACCATCGTCTGACCCTCGGCGACATTCATCTTGGTGTTGGTCTTGCGTGTCGCAAAACCCGGGATACCCAACACCTGGATGCTCGGATCGATCGAACTGACTTCGACCTGTAGATCGGTACGAATGAAGTGGTCCTGGTCGGCGATCGGTGCAAAGCGCAGGATGATGCCGAACTCCTTGAACTCGACCGACGGCGTGCCGTTCTCATCGCGCACCGGGATCGGCACCTCGCCGCCGACCAGGAAATCGGCATCACCACCACTGATGCAAGACAGTGTCGGTTCGGCCAGCAGGCGGGCGTCGCCGTTTTCCATCAGCAGATTGATCGTCGACGACAGTTGAGTCGAGATGCCGGCAAAGGTCTTGGTACCGGCGTCGAGCGGTAGATCGATGGCGCTCCCATCGGGTGCGCCAGTCAGGCGGAATAAGGAGTTGGTCGAGAAGTCAGACAAGATGCCGACCACCGGGCCATTGAGAAACTGGCTCCACGAGATACCCAGTTCCTTGAGTGCCGAGCGGCGAATCTCGAGCAGGCGCGCCTGCATCAGGATGGTTGGCTTGACCTCGAAGTCGGGCGGATCGGCATATGAGGCAACGGTCGGATAGCGATCGGCAATTGCCTGCAGGCGCCGATAGCCGGCCTCGGTACGCGCCTTGCCCTTGATCGCAAATGAGCGCCCGACAGGCTCCACCGCCACACCATCCACCCCATCGATGAGGCGATTCAGATCGTCCGGGGCGACGCGTTCGGCATCGTCGTACACCTCGACCACGTAACGGGTCGGTTGTTCGCCGCGGCTCCACAGGCGCAGATCCGTCGTGCCGGGTTTCAAGGCGATCAACAAGATCTCATCGTCGCGTTTCAACACCTCGACCTGCAGCATCTCGCCGTCGCCGACCGAGACCCGCGTGACGCCTTTATATTCGAGCAACAGGCTCTGGCCTTTGGCGACACTCAGCACGTCGGTCGGTGGCGGCGCTGTCGCAGCCATCACAGCCAGCGGGCTCAGCATGGCGAGCAGAATTGCGATCAGGCAAAACGTCAGCCGCTGCATGTCGCGACCAACGGTCAGACGATGAGAATTCAGGTGACGAGATTTCATATGCCACCCCGGATAATCTCGACGCGCGCCGGGCGCACGCGGGGCTTGACCGGTTCCGGCTCGATACCCAGCAGGCTGGTCAGCGTCACACGCTCGGGCCAGCCGTCGCTGTGGTCACCATCAGCACGCAATACGACGTTCAGGCTGCCGACGCTGCGGGCGTGGGTAATGCGCGCAGCCTCATCCGGCGATACCAGCAAGGTCACCGTATTGAATCGCTGCGGTGCCTTGACCGCCGGATTGGTGAGCTCGATCGCGTCTTCGGTCGTGAAGCCGGTCGCCAGCACGCGGATATCCTTGAGCAAGGGAAAGGTCTGTTCGATCGACTTGCCACTCAGGGTGAACAGCACATCGACCCGGTCACCCGGTGACAGCAGACCGGAAATCGATGAGATCTGATCGACCGGCACGGTCAATGCGCGTTTGCCCGGCTCGAGCACCTGAGCAAAGGCATCGCTGCCCGGATCGAGCAATTGTGAGGTCAACAGCGGCGCACCGGCCGACAGACTGGCGCGTGCAAGTCGGCCGCTGTACTGCTTCCATTGCGCAGCCGGGATCGCATCGCGATGCAGATAGGCCTTCGGCACATCACGAAACACCAGGTTGGCGCTGTCGACGGTCGCGCCGGCGGGTAAATCATTTGCCGTCACGACAACCTTGACCGCTTCGTACTCGCTCTCCAGCTGCGCTCGGTAGTCGGCGATGACCTGAGCGATATAGTTGCGTGCGCCAAGTGCTGCGCCGCCACCGCAGATCAGGGCCACCAGCAGCAGAATAATCGTCCATCGTTTGAGCTTCATGCGCGTTCCCCTGGCTACAACATCAGTTCCAGTACTGATGCATAGTTGTCGCTGTGTTGGCGAATCAACCCCAACAGCGCCTCGATACCCAGCCAGACCACCGACAGCGCGGCGAGCACGACCAGGTATTCACTGAGTGTCGAGCCGCGCGCAAAGGGTTCATGCCCCCGACCCCTGCGTAACGCTTTCTTGCATGGCATGGCGGATTTCATTGCTTCACCATCAGGATCAGTGTCTCGTTGTTCCAACTCGGATCGCTGCCGATGATCACGCGCATCGATTCGTCGCCGCGCCGAAATAGCAGCACTGCACCATCGGCAATACTCGACGACGATGTGTCGACGTCCTTACGCCAACCGTCGACCTCGAGCGCACCTTCGATCTCGGCTTTGTTGAACGCCACCGGCGTATCGGCACGCAGCGTCAACGCCTCGGCGGGATGCTGCCCGTCCCGGTACTGCTGACGCGAAACAACGACCGCGCCATGTGGTACCGGCAACTCGGAGGCCAAGTCTTCACGATGCGAAGCCGGATCGGCCGAGACCGTCAATAGGCCACGTGTCGCTGTGCCTTCTGTGCGCAAACGCAACGAAACGAAGCGCTCACCCTGCATCGCGGCGAGTACCGTCTCGTCGCCTTCGTGGCGCTGGATAAGCGGATGTTGCGAATCCCAGGCCTTACGATAGTAGGCGACGACCTCGTTCAGTGGCGCCGACGTGTCGACCTGCCTGATCGAGACAGGCACACCGTTGAGTTGCATGTCTTGTGCGATCCAGCTGACTTTTGAACCAGGCATCAAGTCGATACGTTCGAGATCGAGTCCGTGAACACTCGTCGCGGCGAACAATAAGCAAGAGGCAACTAAAGATTTCATAGGCCGAATGCGTCGATGTAGTCGTTGGGGATGATCGTGGTATCGGACCGCAGGTCGGGATCGCGCCCCTTGCGACCTTCCTGAAAGAACTCGAAGGCACCAAAGATCTCGGTGCCTGGAAACACGAGGAAGCTCAAGGGTTCATCGACACTCAGGCCGTCGACACGATCAGCGAAGTTCTGTTCATTCGACGGCGTCCACGCATCGGTCAGGATGGCTGCCGAGCCGGCGAAATCGAGCGTGCCACTGTCTGAGTCCGGCAGGCTGATGTCGATGGCGGCACCGCGTCTGTCGAATGTCGGCAACGGGGCAACCGAGATACGCGAGCGGCTCTCGACGTAGCTACGCAGATTCAGGCCGAGACCGAGATTCGACAGACCGGCAAACGAAAAACTGTCGCTGACCGTCTCGACCGTCGTGCCACGACTGATCGGTGCAGCCGACTCGGTCAGATTCAGATCGATCGGTGCCTGTTCACCGGCCAGCAGGCTGTCGCCGTTGTAGTGTGTCCACAGAGGGTTCTGCGGGGTCGGCCCAACGTTGTTGGCCACTCCCTGTTTCGGGTCACTGAGGATCCTGCGTCGCGCCTCTTCGCTTATCTCGCCGTCGGATTTGGTGTTCTCGTCTGCCCCCCACCGCGCCCCTGGGTCGCTCCAGACGGTTCGCTCCCACGTCGTATAGCGTGTCGCCTCGGCCGCTTTCGCTTTGACGTCGAGATACTTGCCGATGTACGGCACGATGATCAGCAGTGGCGCCAAGGCCAGCAACGACACCAGCGTTTCGACCGTCGCCTGACCTTTGTAGCGGTTGCGTTTCATGCGCTTCATAAGGCATCCAGCGGCAGTATCTCGAGGTCGGACACGGCCTTGGTCAGATCGAAGAATTGGGTACCGATCGTGCGTGCCTGCCAGAAGGGGTTGTACAGATTCGCGTACTCGGTCTCGCCGGTGATACCGCCGCCTATCCCGGCATTGAACAGTTTGTGCACGGCGAACCCGTCCTTCGGTCGTACATGTTCGACAACGGCAATCGACAGACCGGATACCGGCTTGTTCGGTGTCTGCAGATCGAATACATCGTGGTGAACGATTGCCTGCTGCGATTTGCTGGCGAACGCGACGATGGGCACGGTATGGTGGTCGATGCGCGCACTCGACAAGCCGTAGTAGTCGCGAATACCGCGGTAGCCATCGTCGAACTCGCGCGCACTGGCATTGCCGCTGGCCAGCGTCACGCTCGGACCGAAACCAAACAAGGTCTTGCGGCGCAACCGATCGCGCGCCTGCCAATCAGCCAGATCATCCGTCAGCGCATGGCGGGTGCGCGAACGTTTGCGAATCGACAGAAACGACCATTCGCGGTCATTGAGCCATTCCGCCGACATCTCCCCCTTGGCCGAAAAAAAACCGGCCGTACCACGACCGAAGGTCTGTTCGACCAGACCGACGAACTCACCATCGCGTGCGGATACGTCGCGCGCCTGCACAAAGGCGCCGATCTCGGCGCGTTGCCTAGCAAGTACGAACCCCAAGGGCGCAGAGAAGATTCCGTCGAGCTGCGAGAGTGTTTCACGGTCGTTGATCTTGATCGCCGGATCGAAGGTCGCCGCCACTGCCTGCATGAGCTGCCCGACCGGCGCCTGTTCGACGTTACCGACACCGCCCGTGTTGCCGACGATCAACGTGGCGTGTGCCTCGCGCTGCGCCAGGCTGTAGAACCGATTGACCCCATCGACTGCCGGTATGAAGATCGGCGCCGTCTCCTCGGCGACCTGCCGCAACACGGTGGCGAACTCCTCGACGGCAGCCGCAGCGACATTCACGTAGGGAACGAACTGCGCGATGTCTTCGACCTTGTCGGCAACATCTTCGACATAACGTATCCAACTGACGTAGGCCACGAAATGCCCCACCCCAACATGGTTCGCGATCATTGCGCGATTGGTATACGCCATGAAGTTCAGATGCTCGGCAACCCAGGTCGCACCGCTGTAGGCCGCCGCATCGGCGGCATTCACCACCGTTGATTTCTCGGTAATGCGATTACCGTTGTTCGCCAATACGAACATCAAAACGGCGGCCAGGACCACCCCTGCCAAGGCTAGAGGCAACACCTGGCCGCCCTGACGTGCAGGTGGCGAATACAACGCGGTGCGACGTGCCGGGGAATGCTTGTCACGCAGTTGCATCGCCATCCTCCCTCAGTTCTGGCCGTGATAGTCGGCCAGCGTCTCTTCGGCCGACTCAGTTCCTGCCGTACCCGCGGAAGTCACCGCGGCACCCTGCTCGGCAGAGCCGTCGCCGCCGGCCAGTTCGGTGGCGACGCCACTGGCCTGGTGGTGGATCGCCGAGCCGACCGAACTCCATACGGCAATGCCGGCAACGGCCACAAGGGCCACGATGATGATGTACTCGGCCATCCCTTGACCGAGCTGTCTGGCGCGTGTCCGCGTCGTATCCGGACTCCTTCGCATAACATGTTCTCCTCTGTTAAAAGTACCGAGCGCACCCACCGCGTCGCGGCATGTCATACGCTCATCCATGAGTGCCCTGGTACAAGCGAGGCGTTCAATGTGAATGCGATAACTGTGTCAGAGATGAAGGTAATTAACGTGGCTCGGCGGACTGCACACAGCATCGAGTCACATGCCGATGTGCAGGGATGAAATGCTCAGTTGAAGCGGGTGAACAGAAAGGTGCCGCCGGTATGCCCGGCCGCTGCCAATGCGCTGAATTGCGGCGTTTGATCGGTATAACGTTGCACTTGGTGGGTGATTTCGGCGAACAACTCATCGGCCGACAGGGTCGCCCGATTGTCCTTCAGCGCAGCGAGCACCGCCCCGGCGAACGCGGAGTGGCCGTCAAACGCGTTGTCGAGTACCGGTTCCAGGCCGCCCGACGTCATAACCAAACGGGTTGTGCCATCGCCTGCAACCGTAGCGGGCTGAACCTGGGCATCAGCCAGCGAGCCGGCGTAGCAGGAATCGGCCACCACCAGGGCGCTACCGACCGACATGCCGAGCAGCATGTCGTTGATGTCCGACGTCGAGATCCAGTTGGCGGGGCTGTGCTCGTCGGCATCAACCGGCAACCAATACCCACGCTGAGTCTGCCGATCGAGGTAACCATGACCGGCATAGTAGATCAGCAGCTTGTCGTGCTCACTCAGGGTCGACCGCAGTCGGTACAAGGCACTCAACACCGTTGCACGGTCGGCATCGAGCAACACCTCGGTTTCAAAACCATAAGTCGAGCGCAGTACGCCGGCCAAGGCCTGTGCGTCGGCCCGCGCCGTCTCGAGTGACGGAAACCCCACATAGCGGTCATTGCCGATCACCAAGGCGTAGGCGCGACCCGCATCGGACAAACCACTTGGCTCAAAAGCCTGCTGCGCCGGTCTTCTCACCGCCTGAACACGTGACGACACCGTGTCGACGGCCTGCGGGCGTGGTGGAATTGCGCGCAGCGCGCTGATGGCGAGCTCAGGATCGCGACCGGGCTGTACGCCAGTGGACGACGGCGCCGGAATCGGCGGCGTATCTGCTCCCCTGCAATCGGCATCCGGGTCACTCGGTCGACGCGCAGCACAGCGGATCGCCGCCAGTTCGCGTGTAATTGCCGACGAGTCGGCACTATCCTGCCCCTTGTTCAAGCCAAGCCAGGTGTGTTCACGCAGATCGCTCTCGGCCAACACCTTATGCCTGAGCAAGTCCCAGTCGTTCGGATACTCGCCAACGCCGACACTGAACACCGCGACCGCCGCCGCAAAGCGCTGGCGCTGCTGTAGATCCTCGCCCAGCGACAACAGCGCCTTGTAGTTGCGCACAATGCGTCGCGCGGTATCACGGCACACATCGGCAGCACGCTGCGCCGACGCCTGCAGACAATCACCTACCCCACCCTCGGTCGCCACGATCGGCGACTTACGTGCTGGTGCGGCGCCTATATCGAACGGCGCCAAGGCCAACACGACGCCGATCAGCAGCACGCTCCCCGGCAAGCGCATGGCGCACCGGTGATGTCGACCAGACGGCGCTACAGACTCAGTAGTGCAGGACATCGGCATGCTGCGGCTCACCCGACTGATCGAACTGATAGGCCCAGCCGCCGTTCGGCAGGCGCACCAAACCCAACAGATAACGCCGACCGATGGGGTGGTATGGCGGATCTTCGGCCTTTAGCCCGGTCGATATTCCTTCGCGTAGTTGCGCCAGCCCGAGTTCTTCGGCCTGCGGCCCGATCGCGCCATCGCCGTCGAGGTCACGACCGAATCGCACATGCTGCAAGGTCTGCTGTAGTTTGCTCGTCAACACGCGCGGATCGCCGCTATCCGGGGTCGCGATCAGTTCGGTGATACCTACTGCAAGCTGCATGCGTTCGCGCACGGCCGCTGCACCACGCGCAAACTTCTCGGTCATCTTGATCAGGTTGGGGCTGGCATCATCGGTCTGCGCGGCAAACACCATATGCTCCGAAGCACCTTCGATCGCACGTATCGCGCCGTAGCCGAGACCGCTGTCGCTGCGCACCCGCTCTGGGGACAAGGCATGTGTCACGCCCTTCACATGATTTTTCATCTCGGCCGGATTGCCCAGCGACTGCAGCGCAAGCTCGGTTTGTTGCAGCGCGATATCGGTTTCCTTTTCGGCCACGACGAACAACCCCTGTTGCCCGGGTGTATCGCGCCAACTGGTCAGCGAATGGCCGACATGGGCATGCGAAATCAACGGTAGCGCCCGGGTGCAGCCACCCAGGGTGGTCGCCAGCAGGCTCAACACTACGATTGTTGGTCTGATCATCGGTTCTCCCCTATTCGACGATACGGTGTGTCCCCGACTGAGTGACCACGCCGAGTCTTTCGGTTCAATTCGATCGCGAAAAAAGTTTGAACCGGTGCGCGTTTGCCGGGCACTCAGCTCGCAACAAGCGCCGTTGAAGGATTTTCTTGCTATGTTAGCGCCGACTATCAGGGAACCAAGCGCAGGCAATCGGGTGACACAAACCGATGACGACAATGGTGCGCTGTTGCGACTGGTCGCCGCACGCGACCGGGGCGCGTTTGCGCAGCTGTATCGCCAACTGCATGCCCGCCTGTACCGCTATCTGTTCCGCATGCTGCACGACCACGAACTCACCGAAGAGCTGATCGACGACGTGATGCTGACCGTGTGGGACAGCGCCGCCCGCTTCAAAGGTCAGTCCGCGGTTTCGACCTGGGTTATCGGGATCGCCTATCGCAAGGGTCTGAAGGCTTACCGCCAGCGCTCTGATCGTCAGGCGCGGATCGTATCCGACGATCTGCTACCCGAAGCCGGTGACGATGACGCGTCATCGCCCGAGGAGCACGCGGGACAGGCCGAGCGCTTCGCGCATATTGAACTCGCATTGGCAAGGCTGTCTGCCGATCATCGCAGCGTTATGGAGCTGTGCATGCTCGGCTACGGCTACCCGGAGATCGCCGAGATCGTCGATTGCCCGGTCAATACCGTTAAAACCCGTATGTTCCATGCCCGCCGCCAACTCAAAGAACACTTGTGCCGCGTTGAAAACTTGAACAATGTGGCAAGAGGATCGTGACAATGAAGCGCCCTGAGCAAATCATGGCCCATGCCGACGCCGAAACCCTATTACCTTGGTATGCCAACGGTACGCTGGATGACGATCAACAGATCGCGGTGCAGCGCCATCTGGGCGTCTGCAAATCGTGCCAACAGGAACTGCACCTGCTGGAGGACGTACAGGCGGCGCATGACGACCGGCTGAGCGAGCTGGCCGTGCCGGCGCCAAATGTCGAGCGACTGCTGGACAAACTGGAGGCCAAAGAAGCAGCAGCCCGCACAACGGCCAGCGAGCAACCGGCAAGACCGGGGTTGGGTCGAATCCTGTCGGCATGGACAGACGGTATCGCTGCCCGATGGTTGATCGCGGTGCCGATCATTGCGGTCGCTGTGGTCACCGCCGGCGTATGGCGTTTCCTGAGCGTGACACCCGGCCAGTCACCCGCCGAGTACGAAACTCTGTCGGCCGGGCCTGTTGCCGGCGAGCATGCACTGCGCATCGGTCTGGTCGCTCAGCCGTCAATGGCGCTCAGCACGGTGGCACAATTGATCGATGACGCCGGTATCAAAGGTGAAGTCCATAACCAAGGCCAAGGCCGCTTCGCAGTTACCTTGAACGAGCAACCGTCACCCGCGCAATTGCTCGACGCACTCAAGGCGCTGAAAACATCACCCGGTATCGAACGCGCGGAACTGATTGCCGAATAGACCAAGGAACGAGAGCTGTTATGCCAAAGCCCATCTATTGCCTCGCTGCGTCTGCCTTCGTCGCGCTGTTGCTCGGTGCCTGTGCCGGGCCCGACACGCGCTTTCAAACCAAAGGCGGCCCACTGAAAAATGCGATGGGTCCGGCAGACAGCAGTGTCGAAACCCAAGATGCGGCGCGCTTCATTATCGCCACCATGACCGATGCGGTGCATCAACAGCTGACGGGTGGCACACCGTTGACAATGCAGCAACCAGGCGCCGAGACCGCACTGCCGCCGGCTTACGGGGAGTTCCTGGACGACATGGTCAAGCATTACGGGCTCAGCCGCGTTGCGGACTGGCCATTGAAATCGCTCGGCGTACGCTGCCTGGTCTTCGAGACCGCCCGGGCCGATGAGCGTGACGCAGTGATGGCCAAGCTGGCGCGCGACCCGCGGATCGAGAGCGTGCAAGCCATGCAGATGTTTTCGACGGCGAGCACCGCCTACGACGACCCCTACCTGGACCTGCAACGTAACCTCGCCACGATGGACGTCGCCGATACGCATCGCTGGGCGACCGGCAAGGGCGTGCGCGTCGCCGTGATCGATACCGGGATCGATATCGAACACGAAGATCTACGCGAACACATCGAAGCGCATCGCAACTTCGTCGATGCTGACGCCGCAGCGTTCAAGAACGATCGTCACGGTACAGCCGTCGCCGGCGTAATTGCCGCGACCACGAACAATGGCAAAGGGATCGCCGGTATCGCGCCCGACGCTTCGATACTCGCCTACAAGGGGTGCTGGCAGAGCAAGGAGGGTGACGACAAGGCCGTGTGTAGTTCGTTCACGCTGGCCAAGGCGATCAATGTCGCCGTCGGTGCACAACCGGACATCATCAATCTGAGCCTGGCCGGGCCGGGCGACCCGCTGCTCGAACGGCTCGTTCGCCAGGGTTTGGAAAAACAGATCACCTTCGTCGCCGCGGTCAGCCCAAATCCGGGGCAGCCGTTTCCCGGCGACATACCCGGTGTCATCGCCGTCGATACCGCGGAGCGCTATGGTCCGGCAAGCGACGCCGCAACCGGCACAGTGCATGCACCGGGCGAAAACATCGTCAGCCTCAGCCCGGGTGACGAGTATGCATTCTTCTCCGGCAGTTCACTGTCGACCGCACAGGTCAGCGGGGTGATCGCCCTGATCAAAGAACGCAAGCCGCATCTCGACAACGACAAGGTGCGCGCCTTGCTACGGGCACCCGTGGCGCGCTATCGGCAGGCTGACGGCAAGCCGCCGGTGGTCGATGCCTGCGGATCGGTCGCCAAGATCGTCGGTGCGCGTTGTGAACAATAATGCGGGCTCGAGATCGCGCTTCAGAGCGCTTTCTGGACCAACGGTAGTGTATGAGGGGTAAAGCGCGTGCGCTAACCGGCTAAGCTAATAGTCAACTATTTCGCTCAAACGGGATGACCCGGCTTCGAGATGCCCACCGACAGACTCCACCAACGCCTGCAGCAACTGATCGGCAACCGTTTCGATTATCTCGACGAGGTCTGGATTCTGATCGAGGTGTTGGGTGATATGGACAGCGTCGTGCTGCGGCGCTGCGAAGACTGCAAGCGTTATCGACCGGTCCAATCCAACGCCTATGGCATGCCCAATCGCCGGGTCGACGGCACGCTGACTTTGCCGATATCGAACACCGGCGGCGACGGTTATTCAGATGACCTGCTGGTGCTGCTCGAGGGTCGACAGCCCTCTGGGTGACGCCCCTCAGATCGAATCCGTTCCGGATGACGTGAGCGCCGCGATCACCCGTGCCAGGTCTTCTTCGGTATCGACGCCGGCCGGCGGCGCCTCCTGCGCAACATCGAGGGCGATGCGTCCACCGTTCCACAATACGCGTAGCTGCTCGAGTGATTCCATGCGTTCGATCGGCGACACCGGCAGACTGGCGTAACCACTCAGAAAACCGGCGCGGTAGGCATAGATGCCGAGGTGGCGGTAGATGCCTTCCATCCATTCGCCCTTCGGCTCTTTGGACATATCGAACTGGTCACGCTTCCAGGGGATCGTGGCCCGGCTGAAATACAACGCATAGCCGCGACCGTCGCCGACCACCTTGACGGTGTTGGTATCGAACAGTTGATGCGTCTCGCTCAATGCCACGGCGAGCGTCGCCATGTCCGCGTCCGGATGATCGATCAGACTGTCGGCAACCTGTGCCAACAGCGACGGCGGCATCAAGGGTTCGTCGCCCTGCAGGTTGACCACGATCGTATCGTCCGACCAGCCTTTGAGACTGACAACCTCGGCGATGCGGTCGGTACCGCTGCTGTGCTCGGCCGACGTCATGCAGACATTGCCGCCAAACGCCGCGGCCGCCTGTTCGATACGCTGGTCGTCGGTAGCAATCACGACATCTTCAGCGCCGCTCTCCAGTGCACGCTCGTAAACGTGCTGAATCATCGGTTTACCGGCGATATCGACCAGGGGTTTGCCCGGCAGGCGCTGCGATGCGTAACGCGCCGGGATCACAACGCTGAATGACGCCATGCTCAGTCTTCGATCTCGACGTCGGCCGGGATCTCGGTGGCCTCTTCGAGCAGCATCACCGGAATGCCGTCACGGATGTGGAAGATCAGGCGGTCCTGTTTACACACGAGTTCGCCGACCTTCGGACGGTAGATCAACTTACCCTTACAGTTCGGGCAAGCCAGGATGTCGAGCAGTTTTTTGTCCATCGGTGATGTCCTTCAAAGCATTGTTCAGTCGGCGGACGAATTCTTCATCTGGCCGCGCATCAATCTGTACGACCCAGGCGTCACGACACGGCAGACGCCGACATTTTACGGCATCTTTCTCGGTCATCAGAATGGGCAGTTCCTCGGCGAAGCGCAAATCTTCCGCGCGAAAAGGATGGTGATCGGCAAACACGTGCGGTTCGACCTCGATTCCTGCATCACCGAGCAAACCGAAGAACCGCTGCGGATTGCCGATGCCGGCCACCGCGTGCACCTGCCTGCCGCGCAAACCGTCCAATACAAGCGTCTGGTCGTCATGCAGCGAAACGAGTTTCGGCCGCCGAATCGACATGGCAAGTTCGTGTTCGGCGTCACCGCCGTTGACGACGACGAGATCGACGGACTTGAGGCGCGACGCCGGTTCGCGCAACGGGCCTGCCGGAAGCAAAAAACCATTGCCGAGGCGTCTTTGCCCATCGAGCACCACGATCTCGAGGTCGCGGCCCATCGCATAGTGCTGCAGACCGTCGTCACTGATCACGATGTCGACGGTGCGGTGGCGCAACAGCGCGCGAATCGCCTCCGGCCGATCGGGGCCGACGCACATCGGGCAGCCGGTACGCGCCGCCAGCATTACCGCCTCGTCACCGACACTGTTCGGGTCGCTGTCCGGCCGCACCTGCTGCGGCCAGGAGGCCGCATTGCCGCCGTAGCCGCGCGACACGATACCGGGATGCCAGCCGAGCGATTGCAGGTGCTCGGCCAGCCAGATCACCAGCGGGGTCTTGCCGGTGCCGCCGACCGTGATATTGCCGACGACGATAACCGGCACGTCGAAACGCTGCCGCCGCAGCAGCCCACTGCGATACACCAGTCTTCGTAGGGCCGCCACCAGGCCGAACAGCCACGACAGCGGCAACAGCAGCAACGTCAGAACGTTGGATGAATACCAGGAGCGCTCGAGCAGTGTCACCTACGCCTGCCGATCATTCACCGCCGTCCTCGTCACCCTGGCGCTGTCGGGCGACGAAACTCAGATGGCTCATGCCGAGCTGGCCGGCGACATCGAGCAGCGTCATGGCCGCCTGCATCGGCGCATTCTTGTCGCCGGAGACGATGATCGGCAGGTCAGTCCGGTCGTCGGAGACCTTCTGCAACTCACGGCGCAGGGTGTCGGCATCGTGTTTTACGAGTTCGCGTTCGTTGACGTAGAACTGACCTTTGGAATCGATGGTGATCTCGATCTTGTCGGCCGGCTTCTCGACAGACTCGTTCGGCGACGCCGACGGCAGGTCGACCTTGAGTTGGGTCTGCTTATCGAACGTGGTCGACACCATGAAGAAGATCAGCATCAGAAAGACGACGTCGATCAACGGCGTGATGTCGACGCGGGGGGGCTCGGCTCGGCGCGGACGCAGATTCATGCGCTTATTTCTCCCGGTCACCGTGCATAACTTCGACCAGTTTCAGCGCCTGTTCTTCCATACGAACCACGATCTTGTCGACCCGACCGCTCAGGTAACGATGGAAGATGACTGCCGGAATCGCCACGCTCAGGCCGGCCGCGGTCGTGATCAGTGCCTGCGATATACCGCCGGACAACAGGTTGGGATCACCCACACCGCGCGCCGATATCTCGGCAAACACCTTGATCATGCCGACCACCGTGCCCAGCAGACCCAGCAGGGGTGAGATATTGGCGATCGTACCGAGCGTATTGAGGTAGCGCTCCAACTCATGCACCACCTGGCGCCCTTCTTCCTCGATCGCCTCTTTCATGACCTCGCGCGGATGGGCGCGGTTCATCAACCCAGCGGCGAGCACGCGCCCCAGCGACGAGCTGTTGCGCACCGTAGCGATGTGCGCCGAAGTCAGCTGCTTGTTCTGATGGAGTTGCCAGATCTGCGCAACCAGGTTGGTCGGCAATACCTTGTTTTTGCGATAGGCCCACAAGCGTTCGACGACGATCGCCATGGCGATCACGGAACACGCAATGATGGGGAACATCAGCCATCCACCGGCCTTCACGAGTTCAAGCACGTCGGGTCTTCCTCCTCAGGTTCTCGATCTGTTTGCGGGCCCAAAAGCCGAACATACGCCGTGATGGTGCAGCAAAGCCGCCCTGCCATACGTGTTGTCGCTCATGGATTGCCGGCCGGAAACATTATTTTACGTGTCAACCGGTGCCGCCGCGTTAATCGGACGATGATACTGCATGGCGCGGCTCGGCAGAACCGGTGTCGTGGTGCCAGAAACGACGCCAGCCCGACGTGCGGTGGCCGGCAGGGGCCGTCACCTGCCCATCGGCGCCGAAGGTGAGACGAATCGCCCCATAGTCCGCCGTGTTGACGCCAGCCGCACCGGCGTCTGCCCAGCGTGCCTTCACCTCGTCCGCCGGGAAACCGTAGCGATTTGCCCATCCCGCCGAATAAACGACAAAAGTCGGCCGAGTGTTCTCGATAAATGCGCGTGTCGATGAGCTGCGACTGCCGTGGTGCGCGGCAACGACCACATCACTGCGCAGCTCGTCTCCCAATCGCTCGATCATCTGCCGCTCGACCCGTTTCTCGATGTCGCCGGTCAACAGCACGCTGCCGCCCCGATTGCTGACTTTCAGAACGCACGAGGCATTGTTGCCTTCCCAGCTAGCACCGGCCTGCGGGTGCAGAAAACGAAATCGTACACCGTCCCACTGCCATGCCTCGCCGGCCGTGCATCGCGCAGCCGTCACGTCGAGCCGCTCCGGCTCGCCGGACAGGACTCGGTCGACGGCTATCTGTTCCACCAGCTCGGCCACACCGCCGGCGTGGTCGTTGTCGCCATGGCTGAGCACCAGGCGATCGACGTGCCCGCGATCGATCGTCCGTAGAAACGGCACCACGACGTTCGACGCCGTGTTGAAGCCCGACGGATACTGCGGTCCGGTATCGAAAATCAGCGTGTGGTTGCGGGTTTCTACGACGGTGCTCAACCCCTGCCCTACGTCGAGCACGTGCAGCTTGAATGCCCCATGGTCCAGCACCGGCGCGTGCGGCAACCAGACTGTCGCGAACAGCGGCAACGCCAACAGGCGCAGCGGCATTCCTGGCGGAGCCAGCAGCAAGGCGACGGCAAGCAATGCAGCTATGAGCTGCCAGCCGTTGAGCAGCGAGTTGCTCGTCCAGCCAAACGAAAGACCATCGACGTACGCCAGCGTCTCGATCATCAAGTCGATCGCGGTAGCCGCAAACTGCAGCAGGCCGCTACCGAGCCATGGCAAAGGCAGCAACGCCATTACGCCCAACAGGCTGACCGGGACGACCAACACGCTGAACACCGGGACCAGCACAAGGTTGATCAACGGCGCCGCGCCACTGGCCGTCACGCCGAACGCCCCGAGGATCGGCCAAAGTGCCAGGCTGATCGCCAATTGAATGCGCACCGCCTGCCGCCATCGCGACTGCGACCCGTACCAGGTGAGTACTGAAACGATGGCGGCAACCGCAACGAACGATAACCAGAAGCCGAGCGACAGCACCGACGGCGGATGCCACGCCAACACGCCGACTGCAGCCACGGCGAGCGGCTGCAAGGGGTTACCCTCTTGTCTCCACAAGGTCGCCGCGGCGAGCAAGGTCAACATGATCAGCGCGCGTTGGGTCGGCAGCCCCATGCCCGCCATAAGGGCGTACAGGCCGGCCACAAGCAGACCGGCAACAATGCCGGCGAAGCGTGCGGGTACGCGGCCGCATAACCTCGGCAGGCGCCGCCATACCAAGCCGGTGAGCAGCCCACCAAGCCCGGCAACCAGGCCGATATGCAGGCCCGAAATGGCCATCAGATGACTGGTACCGGTGTCACGCAGCAGCGCCTTGAGTTGCGTGTCGAGCCCGGAAGATTCGCCAAGGGTCAACGCCTTGATAACGCCGCGCGCCCTTACCGATACATCCAGTTCATCTACGGCGAGGCCGAGATGCTGACGAAATCGCGCCAGCCAACAACAGCCGGCGTCGATCAGCTTTCGAGCCTCGGCATCTGCGCTGACGTAGCCCGTATAGCGAATCCCCTGCCAGTACAGCCAGCCCTCGTAATCCCAGGCGCCGGGGGTCGCGAACCCATGAGCGGCGCGCAGCCTGACAGGCAGCGACCAGCGCTCGCCGGCCGTGACGGCTGGCGCGTCGTGCCACGACAACCGCAGGCGGAATGCGCCCGCCAGCCGCCGTTCCCCGATCTCGACACTGTCGGCATCGAGCACGAAACGCGTCACCGACTGACGGTGCTGCGGCAACGACACGACGTCGCCGGTGACGATCGCCCTGATAACACCGTGATCCTCGGGCAGAAACGTGGGTTCGGCGACGAGCGCATAGGCGTGAGACCAGGTGAAGCCGGCGAGTACCCCGAGGGGGATAAGCAGATGGGCATGGCGAACTACCAGCACCAGCAGCAGTCCACCTTCTATGACGAGAACCAAAGCACCGGGCAGCGAGCTGAACTGAAACAACGCCAGTACGCCCAGGACGAAACCCGTGGAGAATCGCAACACAACATTCCCTCCCTGGAATGCGTTCGACGCGTTCAGCGCGTCACAATCGGCACCGGCAAAAATCCATTTCGCCGGTCTCGCAACCATACTGTCACGTGCAACTGGTGCAATGCGACCGGTTCAGAACACGCCCGAATGGACGCTGTAGTAAACGGGCCCCAACCATGATTCAATTGCGACCCATAACGATAAACTACTCTGTATGCCGCGGCACCTGTTCAAACGCCTGACGCCGGACCCGAGCGTGCTGAAGAACCACAAGCATCTTCGGCACCTGGGCACGCTGCTGCACGATGAAAACCTCTGGCACTTGAACCGACGCTCGGTCTCGGGCGGCATGGCCGCAGGGCTTTTCTGGGCAATGATTCCGATTCCGGCTCAGATGGTTACAGCGGCTTTCTCAGCTATTTTCTTTCGCATCAATCTGCCCATCTCCGTGGCCCTGGTGTGGATCACGAATCCGCTGACCATGCCACCGGTGTTCTACTTCAACTATGTCGTCGGCACCTGGATACTCGGTGCGCCACCCGACATCGGCGAGTTTCATCTGTCGCTGGAATGGATCACGTCGGAGATCGATGCGATCTGGAAACCGCTGTACGTCGGCAGCCTGGTCACCGGCATCGTACTCGCCATACTCGGCTATGGCGGCACCCGGATGTTCTGGCGATGGCACGTGCTCAAGCGCTTCAAAGAACGCGGCATTCTTCGCCGCAAGCGCGTCAAGGAAGCACCAAAGACCGCCGAGCCGGCCGCCGCACAAACCAAGGCCAAGGGCGTCCACCCCGGCTGACCCGCCTTTACTGCGAACCCGGTGACCTAGGCGCTGCGCAGCTGCCCGTCGTGTAGCGTGAGCACCCGATCCATCTTCGATGCCAGCTGCATGTCGTGGGTCACGATGACGAAGCTGGTTCCCTGCTCCTTGTTCAGCTCCAACTGCAGCTCGTAGATCGAATCGGCGGTCTGACTGTCGAGGTTGCCGGTCGGCTCGTCGGCCAGCAGGCAGGCCGGGTTCGAGACCAGCGCACGGGCGATCGCGGTGCGCTGCCGCTCGCCGCCCGAGAGTTCCGAGGGTTTATGCAGTATGCGCGGCCCCAGGCCGACCCGTTCGAGCAGGGCCATGGCGCGTGCACTCGCCTCGGCGGCCGAGACACCGCGAATCAACAACGGCATGGCGACATTTTCGAGCGCGGTGAACTCGGGCAGCAGGTGATGGAACTGGTAGACAAACCCGATCGACCGGTTGCGCGCCATACCGCGGCGGCGCTCATCGAGTGAACTGAACGGCTGGCCCAACAAGGTCACGTCACCCTGTGTCGGCAGATCGAGCCCGCCCAGGCAGTGCATCAGCGTACTCTTGCCTGAACCTGACGAACCGACGATAGCGACCTGTTCGCCGCGTGCCAGCTCGAACTCAACGTCGCGCAGCACGTGGACCGCGGCCGGTCCATTATCGAACACCTTGTTCAGCCCATGACAGGCCAACACCACGTCGTTACTCATAACGCAGTGCCTCCGCAGGTTGGGTGCGATAGGCGCGCATTGCCGGCGCCAGCGTCATCAGCAGACTCAGCACAAACGCGCCGATACCGACCATAGCCACGTCCGGCCACTGCAGATCGGACGGCAGCTTGTTGATGTAATACACGCTCGAATCGATGATCTCGAAGCCGAAGGTCTTTTCGGCATAGGCGACGATGTCGTCGATGCTCAAGGCCAGCGCCACACCCAACACCACGCCAATTGCCGTACCGATCGCGCCAAGCGTCGCCCCCTGCACGATGAAGATGCGCATCACCTGCCCCGGGGAGGCGCCGAAGGTCTTCAGGATGGCGATATCACTCTGCTTATCGACCACCATCATCACCAGCGTCGAGACGATATTGAACGCGGCAATCACGACGATGAAGAACAACAGCAGGCCGATCATGCGCTTTTCCATCTTCAGCGCGGCGAAGAAGTTCACGTGGTAGTCGGTCCAGTTGAGTACGCGATAGCGGCCACGCATCGACTCGGCCAGTTCGAAAGACACCTGGCGTGCCAGCCAGACATCATCCAGCCGCAGGCGGACGCCGGTCACCGCCTCGTCCATCTGCTGCAACAGCGCGGCATCCTTGATATTGATCATCGCCACGCCGCGGTCGTATTCGCCCATGCCGACCTCGAACAGGCCGGTCACGGTAAAGCGCTTGAGCCGCGGCATGCTGCCGGCGACCGTCACCGTGATTTGCGGCACGATCACGGTCACCTTGTCGCCGACCGTCACGCCAAGCACCGAGGCCAGCTCTGAGCCGAGCACGATGTTGAACTCACCGGGTTTGAGGTCATCCAGCGAACCGGCCTTCATGTGCTGGGCAACATCGACCACGTTCGGTTCGAGCGCCGGATCGATCCCGCGGATCACTGCGCCGCTGACCTCGCGCTTGTGGCTCAGCATCGCCTGGCCCTCTATATAGGGCGCAGACCCGATCACCCGCGGATGTTTTCCGGCCAGCGCCATGGCCTCGCGCCAATCGGTCATGCGGCCGCTGGCCGCCTGCACGTCGCCGTGCGATGCCATGCCGAGGATGCGCTCGCGCACCTCTTTATGAAATCCGTTCATGACCGATAACACGGTTATCAGCACGATCACCCCAAGGGCTATGCCGACGGTGGAGATCAGCGAGATGAAGGAAATAAAGTGATTACGCCGGCGCGAACGCGTGTAGCGCAGACCGACAAAAAGGGAAAGCGGGTGGTACATGGGCGCGCATTAAATCACAAAGGGCCTTCAAATCGGTGTGATTCGAATCTGTTTATGGTTTGTGCTGATGCAATTCATGGTTAAACTCACAGCAGGCGGCAGGCAATCCAAACGGGGTGAATTCAATGGGTTGGCGCCTGCTTTTGAGTGACTAGTTAAGTTGGAGTTCCACGATGAAACGATCTGGTTTGGCGGCGGTGATTGTACTGGCCATGTCCGGTGCCACAATGACGGCCAATGCCGATACGCTGCTGATGGATTCGATCAAATCAGCGCCCGCGAACAGCAAGAGCGGCGTGCAACGCCCACGTAGCGGCACCAGCATGGCGACGGTTCGCAGCCAGTTCGGTGAACCGAGCAGCGTCAAGGACGCAGTCGGCGAACCGCCGATCACCCGCTGGGTCTACCCCTCATACACCGTTTACTTCGAGCACGAGCACGTAATCGACACCGTCGTGCATCGCTGAGATGCCGACCACCCGGGATTCGTCCGCGCGGGTTCGTTTGCCCGCGGAATGGGAACCGCAATCCGGCGTCATGCTTACCTGGCCACACGCGGCGACCGACTGGGCCGATGTGCTCGAGCGGGTCGAACCGGTATTTGCGCAGATCGGTGCCGCCATTGCGCAGCGCGAAAACCTGCTGTGTGTCTGCCATGACCAAGACCATGCGCACAGAGTCACGGGACTGCTGACGGCCGCCGGCGCCGAGGCGGCCAATCTGCGCTTTGCAATCGCCGCGAGCGACGATACCTGGGCGCGCGATCACGGCGCGCTGGTCACCCTCGCGCCCGGCGGCGCGCAGCTCAACGACTTCGTGTTCAACGGCTGGGGCGGCAAATTCGAGGCGACACAGGATTCGGCGATCACCGCTCTCCTCTATCGGCTCGGCGTATTCCAGAACTGCACCCACCACGAGCGTGCTTTCATCCTCGAAGGCGGCGCCATCGAGACCGACGGCGCGGGCACATTGCTGGCCACGCGTTCTTCGGTAATCAGCGAAACGCGCAATGCCGGCCTGACCCAGGCAGAGATTGAGAAACGTCTGAGTGATTGGCTGGGTTTCGAGCGTTTCCTGTGGCTCGACCATGGCGATATCAGCGGCGACGACACCGACGGACACGTCGATACCCTCGCCCGGTTCACAGATGAAGAAACCATCGTCTATGCGACCGCACCGCAAGGCGATGCCGACTACGCAGAATTGGCCGAGATGGCGGAACAACTCGCGGCATTCCGCACGCGCAACGGCAAACCCTACCATCTCCTGCCGCTACCTTTTCCCGGCGTGCACGTCGATGAAGACGGCCGTCGCTTGCCGGCGACTTATGCCAACTTTCTGTTCATCAACGGCGCCGTGTTGCTGCCCATCTACGGTGTCGATGCCGACCGCCAGGCGATCGAGGTCATGCGCGAAGCCTGTCCGCAGCACGAGATCGTGCCCATCGACTGCCGCGCGATCATCGAACAGAATGGCAGCCTGCATTGCCTGACGATGCAGTTTCCGACACAGATCACGTTGCACAGCCAACCGGAGTTCGTTGCCGCATGAGCCGATCCACGCTTCGCGTCGCCCTGCTTCAACATGCAAACCAGGGTGACGCCGCCAGCAATCTCGACCTGATCGCCACCGGGATCGCCGAAGCAGCCGAACAAGGCGCGCAGCTGGTGCTGCTACAGGAACTGCACAACGGCGCCTATTTCTGCCAGACCGAAGATACCGCCTGCTTCGATGATGCCGAGCCAATTCCCGGCCCGAGCACCCAGCGCCTCGGTGAGATCGCCAGGCAGCATCAGGTCGTGATCGTCGCCTCGCTGTTCGAGCAACGCGCGGCGGGCCTGTACCACAATACTGCAGTCGTCTTGGAGAAAGACGGGACGCTCGCCGGCCGCTACCGCAAGATGCACATCCCGGACGATCCGGGCTTCTACGAGAAGTTCTATTTCACCCCCGGCGACCTCGGCTTCACCCCCATCGACACCTCGGTCGGACGGCTCGGCGTGCTGGTCTGTTGGGACCAGTGGTACCCGGAGGCCGCCCGCTTGATGGCGCTGGCCGGCGCCGAACTGCTCCTGTACCCGACCGCCATCGGCTGGGATATGCGTGACGACGGTGATGAGCGCATCCGCCAGCGCGACGCTTGGCTGACCATCCAGCGCTCGCATGCGGTGGCCAATGGCATCCCGGTGCTGAGCTGCAACCGGGTCGGTTTCGAGACATCGCCGCAACAAGACGATCCGGGCATCCAGTTTTGGGGTAGCTCCTTCGTTGCCGGGCCACAAGGCGAATGGCTGGCCCAGGCCGGCGAAACGGCGCAAACGCTGATGGTCGACGTCGACATGGCGCGCAGCGAATCGGTACGCCGAATCTGGCCGTTTTTACGCGATCGCCGTATCGACGCCTACGCGGATCTGACCAAGCGCTTCATCGACTGAAGACCTGCCGATCCAGCACGCGGCGCCGGCACGCGTGGGCAAAACGGGCGATTCTTCGACCGGTTTGGCTGGGCGGATCGGCGCCGTGCAGGAATTTCACCAATGCGCCAACCGTTGATCCATTTCACCGGTTATTTATACTCCGCAGGTCACTGCATCAGGAGTTGCTAATGAACGCCGCCGAGTCTGCCGGTACCACCGAGCTTCAACAGATGATGTTCTCCATCATCCAGCGCATCGCCACCGGGCCCGACCTGTCGAAAGATATCAGCCAGGAAGAGGCCCGCCTCGGCATGCAGGGCGTGCTCAACGGCGAGATCGACCCGGTACGCGCCGGCATCTTCCTGATTGCCTTGCGCATGAAACGCGAAACGCGCGATGAAAACCGCGGCGTGCTGCAGGCCATCCTCGACACGCGTAAGGTGGCAACTGCGCCGGTCAACGAGGTGGTCGACATCGCCGATCCCTACGACGGCTACAATCGCACGATTCCGGCCTCGCCGTTTCTCGCGCCGCTGCTTGCCGAGTGCGGCATCCCAGCGTTCAGCCACGGCCTGAACGCGGTCGGCCCCAAGTACGGCGTCACCCATCGCCACGTGTTGGCCGCCGCAGGCATCGATGTCGATCTCGATTCGAATGCCGCCGCAGCGCGCCTCGGCGACCCGGCAATCGGTTGGGCCTATGTCGACCAGGCCAACTATGCACCCGGCCTGCACGATCTGATCGAACTGCGCCAGCGCATGATCAAACGCTCGGTCATCACCACCGTCGAGGTACTGGCAAGCCCGATCGTCGGTCGCCAGAAGACTCACTTCGTGACCGGCTACGTGCACAAACCCTACCCGCCGGTGTATGCCGACCTCGCCCGCCTGGCCGGCTTCGATTCGGCGATCATCGTGCGCGGTGTCGAAGGCGGCGTGATCCCGTCACTGCGCCAGTCCGGCAAGTACTTCGCGTATACCGACGGCGGCGAAGAAGTCGGCTATGACATCGAACCGTCGATGCTCAACATCAAGCAGGAAAATCGCGCCGTACCGATTCCATCCGACGTACCACAGACCGAAAAAGGTGAAGGCGCGATTGCGCTGACCGACGTCGATGCCGCGGCGAAGAAAGCAGCCGACTATGGCGTGGCCGCATTGCAGGGCGAGAAAGGCCCGACCTACGACTCGCTCGTCTACAGCGGTGCCGTTGTACTGCAGCACCTGGGCAAGGCCGATTCGCTGGCCACTGCCGGTGAGCTGGTGCGTGCAGCACTCGACAGCGGCAAGGCTGCGGCGCGGATCAAGTAAGGCATGAGTAGCGATTGGCAGCCGATCGCCGGCGCAGATGAACTGGCCGTCGGCCAGATGAAGGCCTTCGAACTCGACGGCCGGCGGCTGTTGCTGGTGAATGCCGAAGGCCGCCTGCATGTGATCGATGAGATGTGCAGCCACGAGGACTACTCATTGGCCCTGGGCTGCATCAAGGGCTCGAAGATCAAGTGTTCATTGCACGGCAGTTACTTCGATCTGAATACCGGTGAGGCGCTGGATGAACCGGCAGACGAGCCGATCTGCACCTATCCGGTCAAGGTCGAGAACGGCCGGGTCTGGACCCGCCTCGACCCGAGCTGAACCGCTTGCCGATCTAAAGGCCGTTCAGCCAGTCGGCCACGGCCTCGACCAGTTCGTCCTGGTGATCGACGTAGTAATGGTCGCCGGGTACGACGATCTGCCTGCTCTTGTCGTTGCCACCTGCCTGGATCGCGGCAAGTCGATCCTTCGCCAGACGCTGCACCGCCGGGTAATCGTGATCGCCGTACACATCGAGAATCGGTACCGACAGGCGATCCAGTGCAAACGGCTCCTGCATGGGTTGACCATAATCCGTTGCGCCCATACCGATTCCGACAAACGCATCGAACTGGTCGGTTGCCGCTGTACCGCGGGTCAGCATCCAATGCTGCGCCATGTGCGAACCGCAACTGTGAGCCAACAGCACCACCTGCCCCGCTGATCTCTCGCGCGCTGCGGCGATCGCCGCCTCGATACGTGGCATCGCATCGGCGAATACCGGCAGGTAGTCGAAGTACTTCGCCTCTTTGTCCAACACCGGTAGCTGGATCGACAGCGTGTTCCACCCATGTTCGGTCAGTCCGACGCGCAGCGGATGCACCACCGTCTGCCAGTCCGGGTGAAATCCACGGCCATGCAGCACGACGACCGTGCCACGCGCCGGCGTCTCGCTCGCCTCGGTGTAGATGGCCAGAAACGAGCGTCCGTATTTGGTTTCCAGGTCGACCGGCTGACCGTCGAGAATCGCGTCGCGGATCTCTGCATCCATGCGTTGCTCGCGCGCCCGGTCGGGTTCGGCCATCAGGGCGTCATCCGCACCGGCCTCGCCCGGCACCAAAAACCCCATCGCGAGCACAGCGAGCAGTGGTCCCGCGAGAATCGCTCGCGCCACCCTTCTATGCCATATCTGCCACGACTGCCGGCTTTGCCTGTCAAAGTCTGTCATATGTCGCCATTTTTATGAGTAAATTCAGTAAATTAGCGTTAAATTAAGCCATAGGAAGTTTGCCGCTAATAGGCTATAGTACAGGCGTCATAAGCGATGCAGAGCTACTTGCCCAATAAAAAGTAGCGTGCACATCGCGCAGCGACGGGCCGAAAAGAGCCCGCACTGTGAAAAAGGGTAATACCAAAGGAGGAACAAGGTTTCATGCGTTTTACGTTACTGCTGATGCTGGCGGTAGGCATCACGATGGTCTGGCAGTCGAATGCCATCGCATTCGGCATGAATGCCTGCGCGACCGATCGCGCTGTCTGGGCCGACGACAACAAGAACGATAAAGGCAAAGACGGAAAGGCCGGCGGCTCGGGCGAAGAAGAACCCGATTGCGAATAAACGCCGACAGCCACATCGACAACCGCTAGCCTATAACAACAATCTGACCAGCCGAATCCCATGGGAGATAACCGCGAAATGAAATTGAGCAAACTGTTTTCTGTGTCCACCACGCTCCTGAGCGTCATTCTCAGCGCAAACGTCATGGCCGATGACCTGGCCGTCGGCATCACCCGCTCGATGCAGAAATTCGAAGGTACCGTCAACGGTGAGAAAGTCACCATCATGCGCAACCAGGACCAGAAGGCCACGGTGAATCCGGCATTTGCCAAAACCTCGCGCGCCTGCCCGCCTTTCTGCATCCAACCTTCACAACTCGCACCGGGTGTTGAAACCATCGGTGAGCTGGAAGTGATCGAGTACGTGAAGAAGATGTCCGAAGGCGATGACAGCATCCTGTTGATCGACTCGCGTACACCCGACTGGGTCGCTAAAGGCACCATCCCAGGCGCCGTCAATCTGCCCTGGACCAAACTGAATCCGTCGAAGGGCGCCGACCCGATCTCGATCGCCGAGATCCTTACCCAGCAATTCGGTGCGAAAGAGCTCGAAGGCCTGTGGGACTTCAGCGACGCCAAGACGCTGGTGATGTTCTGTAACGGTATGTGGTGTGGCCAATCGCCGCAGAACATCAAAACGCTGCTGCGTTTCGGTTACCCGGCTGACAAGCTGAAGTGGTACCGCGGCGGTATGCAGGACTGGGAAGTCCTCGGACTGAGTACCGTCAAACCCTGATTCCGGTCGGGTTCACATTGCCCCGAGCGATGTGAGCCCGCGGAAAAGTATCATCCTCGTGCGATATTCAGGCGGCCAATGCGGTCGCCGTTTTTTTGCGCTGAACGGATAGCCGATCAGTCTTCGCGCAGCGTTTTCAGGTAGCGATACAGCGTTCGCTCACTCATGCCCAGGCGCTGCGCAGCCTTGGCACGGTGGCCGCGACATTCGCGCAACACGGCGACCATCTCGGCCTTACCCGGGCGGTAACCGCGTCGCATCAGCAGGCGATCATCGGACGGCGTCGTCTCTTGCGGCGGTTCGACATCGCTCGTGCCGAACAAGTCGCGATCGAACACCAGGTGTTGCGTGCCGAGCGGCTCGCCAGCGGCATAAATGATCGCGCGCTCTATCACGTTGCGCAGCTCGCGCACGTTGCCCGGATAGTCGTAACCCATCAGGTGCGCAACGACCTCGGCAGACAGTGGCAACTGCTGCACGCCGGAATCGAGTTGACGCAGGAAGAACTCGGCGAGCAGCGGCACGTCCTCGATATGGTGCCGCAAGGCGGGAATACGCACCGGAAACGCCGTCAAACGATAGTACAAATCTTTGCGCAGCTTGCCTTCGCCAACCAGATCACCCGGATCGCGATTGCTGGCGACCACCACGCGCACATCGACCGAGCGGTAGCTGTCGCTGCCGACCGGCTTGATCTCGCCACGCTCCAACACACCCAGCAATCGGTTCTGCAGCGTAATCGGCAGCTCGCCGATCTCATCGATGAACAGGGTGCCACCGTCGGCCTGACCGAAGAATCCCAATGAACCATCGTGCTGATTGCCGAACAGCTCCGCTTCTGTCTTTTCAGGACTCAACGTGGCGCAATCGACGGTCAAAAAAGGCCCGCAACAACGGTTCGAGGCCTGATGAAGATACTGTGCCGTGCAGTCTTTGCCGCTGCCGCTCTCACCGAGCAACAGAACCGTGGTCGGTGTCGCTGCAACCCGCTCCAGCTGTGCGCGCAATTCGGCAATGGCGCGCGATTTGCCCACCAGCAGTTCGGTATCGTTCGCTTCACCCAGCGCAGTGAACATCTGCGCGACGTACTGCAGTTCGCCATCGTCATCAAAGATCGGACTGGTCGTCACCTGGACCCGCAATACCTCGCCGTCACCCGGCTGGTGTTGCTCGATTGCCCGCATCCGTTCGCCGCTGCGCAGCACGTGCTCAACAATACAGGGACCGGCATCGCCATCGCTCGACGTCTCGAGACGACACGACACCGCACGGCAATCACGGCCGACGACGCCTTGCGCCTGCGTATCGTAGGTTTCAACGAACGCGCGATTGGCCGCCACGATCCGGTAGTCGGTGCCAACCAGCAGGTAGGGATCGGCAAAGCTGTCGATTATCTGCTGGCAACTCGGCGTATTGTCGCGATGATGGCTCAATCAAGCGCTCCCTGTGTTCTGGTCCCTATTCTGTCGATAACCATACACCTGTCAACGAGGCGACTACACTTGATGGCAGGCGCAAATCAAAAGAGACCGCACCATGACCAGGTCGTATGCGTTTGCCGGCTTGTTGCTGTTGTCACCGATGTCCGTCGATAGCGCACAACCGGTCTTTCCCGAATATGGCGACCCCAAGGTCGTCTTCGATTTCTTCTTCGCCGATCCACGGCATATCAGCAACGGCTTGCATTGGATTCGGTCTTATATGAATCCACTGCTCGAAGAGCCTTACGACCTTGCGCCCGAGTTCCTCGACATTGTCGTGGTCATTCATGGCACCGAGATCGTGACGCTGGCCAAACACAATTACGAAAAGTACCGGGATAGCGTAGAACGCATGCGCTATTACGCAAGTCTGGGGGTGAAGTTCCGTGTCTGCGGGATCGCCGCGAACGACTACGACTACGGCGCCGAAACCTTCTACGACTTCGTCGACATCGTGCCGTCTGCAATGGTCGAGGTCGCCTATTGGCAGCAGCGCGGTTACGGGCTGGTCATTCCGCAGATGCACGATAAGCGCTATACCACCGACGAGATTCGCTGAATCGCCGACGACTGCCGGTCAGAAATAGCGGGTGAGCTTGACCTCGACGTAATCGTCCTGACGCAGGCTGTAGGTCGGATCTTCCGAGTCGACGTGGCTCCACAGGCGTGCCTGTACACCGAGTTTCCAATCGTTGCCGAACCGGCGGCTCGCTTCCAGGTTGAAAAAGCGTGAGCCGTTGTTCCAGTCGCTGACCACACCGGTCAGCACTTCGGTGCCGTCGACATCGTTGGCGACCCAGCGCAGACCGAGAAACAAATCCCGGTTGAACGGCGTGGTCGCCTCGTCGCCGCGTTCGTCCCACATCACCTCGGCCAATACGCCCAGGTCGCTGGCGCCTTCCCACAGGCCGTAGAAGGTGTATTCAAATCCGCCGGTAAATGCAGAGAACGATGGCCCCTGCCCCTTGCGGTGCAATGCCTCGAACTTCCACAGCCAGTCGCCGACGGCGCCCTGCAGATCGATGCTTGCCTGATGGATGATCTCATAGCGCGGAATCAGCACCAGCTCACCGTCGTCGATACCGGGAACCAAGGTGGGTTCACGTCCGGTGCCGTGAAAATAGGCGACGCCCACATCCCAGTCGCCGAGGTAGCGTGACCAACGCACAGCAACGTCGGGATAGTGTTCCTCGCGATCGTTTTCGTACTCGGTCAGGTCATGCTCAATGCGTGGTTGGGTGCGTGGCCGGCCATCCACCGACGGATAGCGGCGTTCACGAAACAGCGGCATGAAAAACACGTCCAGCGTTCCCCAGTCGCGCTCCAGCGATACCTTGAGCATCGGCTGACCGAGCTTCTGTTCGCCGTCCGGATTTTCGAGGACGTCCGTCTGGTTGATGATATCGACCAGGTGATAGACCTCGGTCACGCCCCAGAACACCTTGTTGACGCCCGCTCGAAACTCGAAACCGTCGTCATGGAAGATCCACACCGCTTCGCGCAGATCGATGTGGGTGCGTTCGTCATCATGCTGGTCGAGTCGGCCGAATGGCTTGAAGGTGAAGCTCTGGCGCCCATCATCCCAGGTGGTGTAGTACTCAACCTCACCACTGAGCGAAAGATTGCCTTCTTGCTGGCGATCATCGAGCGGCGATTGGGTAAACAGCCTGCCTTCGAGCGCCACCTCGCCTCTCACATCGGCATTGGCCGGCGCCATGCCACAGGCGAGTACCGCCACCAGCACCCTCATCCACCGCATGACTACTTGGCGCGCTTCAGGCTGTTTGTCGTGAAATCGGAATCTTCCAGGCCGACACGAAAATCGTACTGCTTCCACGTCAGCAAAGTGCTCTTGCCGGTCTGGTGGTTTTCCATGAACATCTCGCGGGCCCGCCAGTACTGGTCGAGATATTGTTGATAGCCTCTGAACATCAGGGTCTTCAACAGGCTGTTCTTGCGGTCGTAGAACTCGATCTTCATCGGCCGGTACTCCGCCTTGTCGATCCATACCAACTGGCGCGTGTAGCCTGAGTTCTCGTCGACCGGATCGCGCTCGAGCAGGAACATGGGTTCCCCGTCGAGCTCGTCGTCCTTGATGAAGCGATAGGTGTATTTCTCCACCTCCTGCGACGCCAGGTCTTCGTACGCAAACTCGCTACCCATGAACGGCCCCGACTTGTTGCGCGACGAGATTCGCTTAACGCGCTTGAGCGCCGGCAGGTAGAGCCACTGATCGTCGGGCTCGACCTTGTGCGAGAACGTCAACAGCGCCGTACCCTGCACATCGCGCGGTTGGTCGAAGATGATCATCGTCTTGTCGCCGTCGTCGTCGACCTCAAGCGAGTTCGTCCGCATGTGCCGCAAGCTTTCCTCACCCTGCTTGTTGCGCAACAACATCGTCAACTCAGCCTTGAAATCATGGTAGCCGGTGTCGCGCCGGTCGGCCTCCTGTGCGATTTCCAGGCCCTCGTCGGCGGCCTCGTCGGCCAGCGCCGGCAACGCCAGCGCCGTGGTCAGGCTAAGTGCGAGCAACAGCGGGCGCACCTTCATGGGCGATACCTCCAAATTTCATCAATAACGGCGGCAGGAACAGGAAGTCGGCCAACAGCGCCAGGCCGATGGTGATGGCGGTCAGCAGACCCATCCCCGCGTTGAGCTCGAACGCCGACAGCGCCAGGATACCGAAGCCCACCACCAATACCAGCGAGGTCACCCACAAGGCCGTGCCGACCGTCGAAAATGCGTAGCGCACCGCATCCTCCGGCGACAAGCCACGCTCACGTTGGGCGCGCACATACTTGCTGAGAAAATGCACCGTGTCGTCGACCACGATACCGATGGTCACGCCGGCGACAACCGACAGCGCCAGCCCCACCTGCCCGACCAACATGCCCCATAACCCCAAAGCCATGCCGATCGGCACCAGGTTCGGGATCACACTGAGCAGACCAATACGCAAGGAACGCAGCGCCACCAGCAGAATTGCAGAGATCAGCAGCAGGGCGATCGTGGTGCCCTTGAGCATCGAGCGCACGTTGCGATGCCCGATGTGGGCGAACATGATCGCCGAGCTGGCCCCATCGACGTGCATGTGATCGGGCGTGTTGTTTTGCAACCATTGCTTGGCACGCGCCTCCATCGCCAGCATGGACTCGGTGGAGATGGTATCGAGCGTGACCGTCATCCGCGTCGCGGTCTTGGCGACGTTGATCTGGTTGTTCAGGTCGAGCCCGAACGGCAGCGAAAACTCGTACAGCAGCAGGTACTGCGCGGCCAGTTCGTTGTCGTCGGGCAAGCGGTACCAATCCGCATCATCGCCGTGCATGTTCTTGTTGAGGCGCTTCATGATGTCGGTGATCACGTTGACGTGCAGCACACCCGGCTGCTGCCGGTACCAATCGGCGAACGCCTCGACCTGCTGCAGGTACTCCGGATCCGATATCTTCTTGTCTGCGCCGGCAGGCAGCGAATACTCGATCAGGTAGATGCCGGTGAGATTCTCGGTAGCGAACTCGGTGTCTGCACGAAACGGCACTTCGTCATCGAAGTATTCGACGAAGATGTCGTTGAGCTGATTGCGCGGCAACTGCGACACCAATCCGACGATCAGTATCGCCATCACCCAGAACAGGCGGTTGCGATTGCGAATGACGAATTCGGCAAATCGTTCCATGCCACCGTCGTGCTCCTCCGGCACCGGCTTGACGCGCAGCGGCAGTATCATCATCAGTGCCGGCAGGAACCAGATCGACAGGAAGAACGCCGCCATGACCCCCATGGCCGACATATTGCCCAGATCGCGAAACGGCGGGGCGTCGCTGAAGTTCAGGCTCAAGAAACCGATGGCCGTGGTCAGCGACGTCAGGAACACCGGCGTGAGGTTGATCCGCAGGCTTTCGATCATGGCCGCCTGCTTGTCGAGACCGCGGCGCATGCCATGCAGGAAGATCACCAGGATATGTACGCAATCGGCCACCGCCAGGGTCATGACGATGACCGGCACGCTGGTCGTCGGTGGGCTCATCTGGATGCCCATCCAGCCGGTCAGACCCATCGTGCAGATGATCGTCGTGACGATCACCAGCATCGTCGCCACGGTCGCCGAGGTCGACTTCAGCATCAAGGCCAACAGCACCAGGATGAACGCGAACATCAACGGATAGAGGGTCTTCATATCCTTCTGCGACGCCTCGGGAAAGGCGTTGTTCATGATCACCATGCCGGTCAGATGCACATCGATATTCGGATCACGTGCTTCGGCCTGGGCGACCAGGTCGCGGGCAAAGGCGGCCACCTCGGGTACCTCGGTGAGCTTCTTTTCCTGCAACTGGATGGTCACATTGATGCCGGTCACGCGCGCGTCGGGCGATATCAGGCGGTTGACGAGCAACGGCTCGTTGACCGCGACATCCCTTGCTTGCTCGAGGTCGGCGTCGCTGAGTTGCGGCGCATCCGCAACCAGGTCGCGCACCAGCAGGTCGTCACCTTCCGCACTGGTGTGTTGGAAATTGCTGATGGAGTCGACGCGGATGGAATACGGTATCTGCCAGGCCTGCTTGGTCAGCCATTCGACCGTGGCCAGTGTCTCGCGCGTAAACACCTGTCCGTTTTTCGGCGCGATCACGAACAACACATTGTCGTTCTTGGTGTAGGTATCCTGCAGTGACTCGAACGCCTGGAGCTGTGGATTCTCCGGACTGAAGAACATCCGGTAGTCGTTGCTGAAGGAGATCAGGCGGATGCCGGAACCGATCACGGCGACCACGACAAGCGTCGCAAGCACAACCCACCAGCGATAACGCAGCAAGGCGGCGAAAAAGGCTTCGTTCATGGGTACTGGCTTCCTTCCTTTGTTCAGCCGCGGCTGCGCAACGATTGCAGGTAGTCGATCAGGCCTTTACCGCAGGCCACCAACAGTTTCCGACTCTGCGCATTCTTCGCCATGCCGACACAGCCTTCGAGTGAGGCGACGATGAACGCCGCCGCCGAATCCACGTCGACCGACGGGGATACGCTGCCGAAATCGCGGCCGCGTTCGAGCGCCTGCGCAATCGCGGCCCGCCATTCGTCCAACAACTGTTCGAGGCGTTCACGAAATCCTGCATCGACCGGCGACATCTCCAGGGCAAGATTGTTGACCGGGCAGCCCAACGACAACTCAGCGATCGTCATCCGGTTGCCGGTCTTGCGGATCACCTCGATCAAGGCTTGAACGGGGTCGGTATCGGGCTGCTGCAGGGGTTCGATCCACGCGTGGTGCAAGGTAGGCCCGAAATATTCGTCGACAACGGCGTATCCCAGGTCGAGTTTGCTGGGGAAATGATAGTAGAGCGCACCCTTGGTCACACCGGTTTCGGACAGGATGCGCGACAGACTCGCGGCCTGAAAGCCGTGCATGTGGATCTCGCGCGCAGCCGCTTCGAGCAGCAAGCGCCGCGTCTCGAGTGGGTTCTTGTCTTCGCCCGGTTTCGCTGAAGGAATCATCGCCGTGCCGAGGGGCTGAACATACCGACCAGTATGTATGTCCACAATCAGAAGTCAAGCGCGCGGTGAGAATCATCGGCATTTCGATGGGGCGAGCGCGTCGGGCTTATGCGAAAATGCGCGGATCATTCCGACCGATCTGATTCAGTGAGCGTAGCAGTACCTCCCCTCCCTACAAGTAAATCGCCGTTGACTCATTGGGGCCGCTGCACCGGCGCCGCCGTTGGCTATGCGATCGCCCAGGCGGTCGGAAGGGCCGACGCGCCGCTTCTGGTGATCACCCGCGACGTGCAGGCCGCCACCCGGCTCATGGAAGAGGTCTGTTTCTTCCTCGACGACGACACCATCGAGGTGCTGGGATTTCCCGATTGGGAGACACTGCCCTACGACGTATTCTCGCCGCTGCCGGAGCTGATTTCGCAGCGCCTGCTGACGCTGCATCGTCTGCGCAGCCTCAAGCGCGGCGTCGTGGTGGTACCGGTCGCCACATTAATGCAGCGCCTGCTGCCCGCCGAATACCTGGACGCCAACAGTCTGCTGCTGGACGTCGGTGATGACCTCGATCTCGATGCCTTTCGTCTGCGCCTCGAACAGGCAGGCTACCAATGCGTCTCGCAGGTCATGTCGCACGGTGAATTCGCCGTGCGCGGTTCCCTGCTCGACCTGTTCCCGATGGGCAGCGACCAGCCTTACCGCATCGACCTGTTCGACCGTGAGATCGACTCGATTCGGATCTTCGACCCGGAAACCCAGCGCACCAGCGAAAAGATCGAACGCATATCATTGTTGCCGGCGCGCGAGTTTCCGGTCGACGAGGCGGCGATCACCCGTTTCCGTGCCGCCTATCGCGAGCGCATCGAAGGCGATCCGCAACGCAGCCTGATCTATCGCGGCGTCAGCGAAGGCCAGTTTCCGGGCGGCATCGAGTACTACCTGCCGTTGTTCTTCGAAACCACGGCGACGCTGTTCGACTACCTGCCGGCCTCAACCACGGTCGTCTTGGAGCATCGCCTGGCAGACGACGCCGACCACTTCTTCACCGGCGTGGGCGAGCGTTACGAACAACGCCGCTATGACATCGAGCGCCCCTTGTTGACGCCCGACACGCTGTTTGTGCCGCCCGACGCGCTGCAGGAACGGATCGATCAGCGAGCACGTATCGTTTACCAGGCGGGCAGCGCCGATTGCGACAACCTCGACGGGCCTTGCCACGATCTGCCGACCAAGCCGGTGCCGCCGGTCGGCATTCAGGCCAAGGCGGCCAATCCGGCCGGCGCCCTGCAACAAGTCCTCACCGCCGCGGATGCGCGGGTGCTGTTCGTCGCGGAGACGGCCGGTCGGCGCGAGGCACTGCTGGAGACGTTGCGCGGGTACGGCATCAAGCCGACCTATCAGGAAAGCTGGCATGCCTTCGTCGGCGACGACACATCGCCATGCATCACGGTCGCGGGGATCGAATCCGGCCTGTGGCTGACCGATGTCGGTGCCCTGGTCATCCCCGAGGCGCTGCTGCTCGGCGAACGCGTCAAGCAGCGGCGTCGGCGCAAAGGCCAGGATGCCGACCAGATCGTCCGCAACCTCGCGGAACTGACCATCGGTGCACCGGTGGTCCACGAAGAACACGGTGTCGGCCGATTTCTCGGACTGCAGACGATCAAGGCGGGTGGCAATACCGATGAATTCCTGACGCTGGAATACGCCCGCGGCGACAAGCTGTATGTACCGGTCGCGTCACTCAACCTGATCAGCCGCTACACCGGCGCATCGCCGGAGAGCGCGCCCCTGCATCGTCTGGGCAGCGACCAATGGGAGAAGGCACGCAAGCGGGCCGCCGAAAAGGTGCGCGACGTCGCCGCCGAGCTGCTCGATATCTATGCGCGGCGCGAAGCGCGCCAGGGCACGGCCCTCGCCGCACCGGAAGACGATTACCGCAAGTTCGCGGCCGACTTCGAGTTTGAAGAGACGCCGGACCAGGATGAGGCAATTCGCGCCATCGTCGCCGATATGACGTCATCCAAACCCATGGACCGCGTCGTCTGCGGCGATGTTGGCTTCGGCAAGACCGAAGTGGCGATGCGCGCTGCCTTTATCGCCGCCAATGCCGGCAAGCAGGTGGCGGTGCTGGTGCCCACCACCCTGCTCGCGCAGCAGCACTATCAGAACTTCTCCGACCGCTTCGCCGACTGGCCGGTCAAGGTGGAGAGCCTGTCGCGTTTTCGTTCGGCCAAGGAAACCAACCAGGTGCTCAAGGGGCTTGCCGAGGGGCGCATCGACATCGTTGTCGGCACCCACAAGCTGCTCGGTGAAGGGGTCAAGTTCAAAGACCTGGGGCTGGCCATCATCGACGAGGAACACCGCTTCGGGGTCCGCCATAAAGAGCGGCTGAAAGCGCTGCGCGCCGAGGTCGACATCCTTACCCTGACCGCCACGCCGATCCCGCGTACCTTGAATATGGCGATGTCGGGCCTGCGCGACCTGTCGATCATCGCCACGCCGCCGGCCGCGCGCCATCCAATCAAGACCTTCGTCAGCCAATGGAACGACGCCCTGGTGCGCGAGGCCTGTCAGCGCGAGATAAATCGCGGCGGTCAGGTGTACCTGCTGCATAACGAGGTCTCGACGATCGAAAAGACCGCGCTCAAGGTCGCCGACCTGGTGCCCGGCGCACGCGTGGAGTTCGCGCACGGCCAGATGCGTGAGCGCGAGCTTGAACGCATCATGCGCGACTTCTATCACCAGCGTTTCAACATCCTGGTGTGTACGACCATCGTCGAAAGCGGCATCGACGTGCCAACCGCCAACACCATCATCATCGATCGCGCCGACAAGCTCGGACTGGCGCAGTTACACCAACTGCGCGGCCGGGTCGGTCGTTCGCACCACCGCGCCTACGCCTATCTGCTGGCGCCGCCGCCCAAGGCGATGACGCCGGATGCGCGCAAGCGTCTCGAGGCGATCGAGTCGCTCGAAGAACTGGGCGCCGGTTTTACCTTGGCAACACACGACCTGGAGATTCGCGGCGCCGGTGAATTGCTGGGCGATGAGCAGAGCGGCCAGATCCACGAGATCGGGTTCAACCTCTACACCGAGATGCTCGAGCGCGCGGTGCAGGCGATTCGCGCAGGCCGCCAGCCCGAGCTCGACCGTCCACTCGACCATGGCACCGAGGTCGATCTGCACATCCCGGCGTTGCTGCCCGACGACTATCTGCCCGACGTGCACATTCGCCTGATCCAATACAAACGGATCGCCTCCGCCGAATCGGTTGAAGAACTGCGCGAGCTCAAGGTCGAGATGATCGACCGCTTCGGCCTGCTGCCTGACCAGGCGAAAAACCTGTTCGACGCCACCGAACTCAAGCTGCATGCGCAGCCTTACGGCGTCAAAAAGATCGAGGCAGGACCCAACGGCGGCAAGTTCCATTTCGACGCCGAACCCAAATTCGATCCGATGCAGCTGATCACCCTGATCCAGACCCAACCGAAAACGTTCAAGCTGGACGGCGCCGACAAGCTCAGGTTCACCGCCGACCTCGCGGACCCTGCTGAACGTGTGCAGGCCGTGAAGGGCCTGCTTGACCAATTGCTCGGGATACAGTGAAGTTGCTGGCTATGAAAACGATCGTCCACGCCGTAAGGCGTTTTAGCTTATTTATTGTTCTGTTCGCCGCCACGGGTGCGGCAATCGCCGCCAGCTACAACATCGAGATGGTGGTTTTCGAACGTCCCGGCGGTGGAGATAACGCCTACTGGCCGGTCAACACGACCGAACCCGATCAGGGCAAGGCGGTAGGCAACATCGCGGACCTCAACGCCGGCCCGCAATCCCTCGAACCGGTCGCCTATACCTTGCGCCAGAAAGGCATGGTCATACTCGATCACGTTTCCTGGTATCAGGATCCGCGCGGACGCAATAGTCATGATTGGTACACCGTCGAAGGAACCCGTCTTAACGGCCTGGTCCGCGTCACCGAGGGGCGCGATCTGCACCTCGATACAGACCTTGTTTTGCGCGACGCTTTTTCATCCCGCACCTACCGGGTCACGCAACATCGCCGCCTGCGCACCGGCGAGCTGCACTACCTGGACCACCCTCGCCTCGGCATCATCGTGCGCGCCGTGAAAATTGAACAAAGCGCCACCTCGGTCAACCGCGACCTCGACACCGGCGAACCCAG
>MWSE01000005.1_pt3 | contig 59961 bp, 64 predicted proteins | sample 1021931 | NCBI WGS metagenome assembly MWSE01 (sample SAMN06338154, study PRJNA374545) | mollusc metagenome | biome: marine bay; material: sediment; isolation source: gill 28 cm from animal B | host: Kuphus polythalamius | place: Philippines: Mindanao | collected 2011-09-12 | reverse complement strand
AGCCCGGCGGTGGCCTATTTCGCGATCGGTGAACGTATCGCCAGCCTGATGGTGACCGGTAGTCACATACCGGACGACCGCAATGGCATCAAGTTCAACAAACCCGATGGCGAGGTGCTCAAATCCGACGAAGCCGGTATCAAGGAGCAGGTAGTGTCGGTCGAGCGCGCCTTGTTCGACGATCAGGGGGCGTTCGTAGAACCGCACCCACTGCCGTCTGAAAACAATACCGCCTACCGGCGTTACGTCTCGCGCTATCTGGATTTCTTTCCGGCAAACTGTCTGGCCGGTAGCCGGGTGCTGGTGTACGAACATTCCAGCGTCGCCGCGAGCGCCATGACCGAGATATTCGGCGGCCTGGGTGCCGATGTCGTCCGGCGCGGCTATTCCGATGCCTTCATCCCGGTCGATACCGAGGCGGTTCGTCCGGAGGATATCGCGTTGGCCAAGGAATGGGCCGAGAGCGAGCGTTTCGACTTGCTGGTGTCGGCGGATGGCGATGGCGATCGGCCGTTGGTCGGCGACGAGGCCGGCAACTGGCTGCGCGGTGACGTCGCCGGTGTTCTGACCGCACACTTCCTCAACGCCGAAGCCGTTGTGACGCCGGTCAGCAGCAATACCGTGGTCGAGAAGTCGGACTGGTTCGACCGCGTCGAGCGCACCCGCATAGGTTCCCCTTACGTTATCGACGGCATGCTGGCGGCGCAGGAGGAAGGTGCACGCAGCGTTGTCGGCTACGAAGCCAACGGCGGTTTCTTGCTGATGACACCGATCGAGATGGACGGTAGGGAGCTCGACGCCCTGCCGACGCGCGACGCCGTGCTGGTTGCCCTGTCGATACTGCTTCTGGCCAAACGCAACGGCATACCGGTTTCTCAGTTGGCCGACCTGCTGCCGGAACGCTACACGGCAAGCGATCGACTCAAGGCGTTTCCGACCGAATTGAGCACGCAGCGGATTGCTGAGCTGACTGCCTCCAAAGACAACATTGAAGATGCATTTCCGGCGCTGGGGGCGGTCGCGGAAACCGATACCACCGACGGCCTGCGCATCACGTTCGACAATGGCGAGGTCGTGCACCTGCGCCCTTCGGGCAATGCGCCGGAACTGCGTTGCTACACCGAAGCCGCGTCGGCAGAACGCGCACAGGCACTCAACACCGATTGCCTGAATATCCTCGCCGCATGGCGAGAGTGAACCCGGCCGGGCGCTGCAACGGCGCGCGCAACGAATAACGACAGAGAGAGGCACGAATGCTCGACTACAACGAAAAGCGAAGCTACCCGCGCATGGATATCGAGTGCCCGGCAAGCTTCAAGGTAGTTGGTGGCGAAGGCGGGGGGGCTATCGTCAAAAACCTGAGTGGTGGCGGTCTGCTGATCTGGATTGATCATGCGATCGAACCGGAGTCGGTCATGCAGATCGAGGTCAAACCGGTAACCAATATCACCCCGCCGATGACGGCCGAGGTTCGCGTACTGCGCTGCACGCCGGTCGGCAGCGAAGAGGGCAGTTTTGCCGTCGCCTGCCAGATCAACCGGGTTCTTGGATGAGTCAGCTGCTCGACGATATCGTGCTCGAGATTGCCGATGCGCCACATTCGGCTGCGGCATTGACGCTGTATGCGCTGGTATCGACGCTCGAGTTCGAGCAGGCAGGCTACCTGTTCAAGCTGGTCAAGCTGCGTGACCTTTCCGCGGAACAACGCCAGTTGGCCTATCGCCTGATGGACCTGATGGCCGATGGCGGCAACCAGGGAGAGCAGTGGGATCAGGCCAAGGCGCGTATGGATGAACTGGTGCGCGCCGGCTGAACGGGTGTTGCCTGCTTACTGACTGGCGGTATAGGTCACGCCGTCGGGCATCACGAAGTCGCGCGGCGGCAGATACTCCAGTATCTCGCGGGAATCATTGTCGATCAGAATCGACAGGCCCTTGTCGGGATAGAACCAGCTCACTGCCTCTTCACTCTCCGCTATCCACGCGGTGGGCTCACCGAAACGCGATCGGAAGAACTCCGCATCCAACCCGCGGGTGGCCGGCACATAGGTGATCGCGGTGACGCGTCGCTGCATGTGATCCTTGGGGGCGTCGGGCAAGGGATGTTTCCAGTCGCCCGAGGGCGAGCCTTCGCGCTTGGTGCTGCGCGCCAGGATTGCCTGCAGTTCTTCGTCGCTGGCTTCGAGCTTGGCCACCACTTTGGCCTGCAAGGGGCCAAACTGCACGTTGCCGAAAAACGCCTCGAGCGAGGGGCGGCCGGATGCCGGCTCGAACAGTGCAAGGGCCTCGAGGCCACCGAACTTATGCATCGCATCGGCCAGTGTCGCCTTGCCCAGATCGAGATCGAAGACGCGACTGCCGCCGTCGTCGTTTAGCGTGATCTGCCATGGCAGGTCGGTGCGCGCTTTGAGCGCATCCGGCCCGGGTGTCGGCGCGAACAATTGAAAGCCGATCAGCACGATGGCAACGACCGCCAGAATCGCGAGCGGGGTCTTCATGCACTTACCTCCCGGTCACGTACACCCAGCAGATACAGAATGCTGTCCAGCCCCAATGTGGAAATGGCATGTTCGGCATTCTCCTTGACGACGGGTTTGGCATGAAACGCGACGCCCAGCCCGGCGATCGACAGCATCGGCAGGTCGTTGGCGCCGTCGCCGACGGCGATCGTCTGACGCATGTCGATGCCTAGTTGATGGGCCATGTCGCTCAACAACTCGGCCTTTTTCTCGCCGTTGACGATCTCGCCCTGCACCTTGCCGGTGAGCTTGCCATCGACAATCTGCAGTTCGTTGGCCGACACGCAGTCGAGACCGAAGCGCTGCTTCAGGTGATCGGCGAAATAGGTGAAGCCGCCGGACAGGATGCCGACGCGGTAACCGAGTTTTTTCAGGCTGGCGATCAGGCGTTCGGCGCCTTCAGTAATCGGCAGTTCGGCGGCGATCTGCGCAAGCACCGATTCCTTCAGGCCCTCGAGGGTCGCCAGACGGCGTTCAAAACTCTCGTTGAACGGGATCTCGCCACGCATCGCCGATTCGGTGATCGCGGCCACCTGGTCGCCGACCCCGGCTTTCTTGGCGAGCTCGTCCATGACTTCGCACTGGATCAGGGTCGAGTCCATGTCGAACACGATCAGGCGGCGGTTGCGGCGATACAGATCGTCGGCCTGGAAGGCGACATCCACCTCGTCGTTGCGTGTGATCGCGAGCAGATCATGGCGCAGCGTGGCGACATCGTTCGCGTCCCCGCGGATCGAGAATTCCACGCAGGCGCGCTTGTGCGGATTGCCGTGGCGCAACGAGAAACGGCCCGACAGCCGGGTGATCGCGTCGATGTTGAGCCCGTGCTTGGAGACGACCGACGCGACATGGCTGATGTTGGCCGCGGTCAGTTTGCGCCCGAGCAGCGTCACGATGTAGCGCGGACGGCCCTGGCTTGACACCCATTGCTCGTAATCGTCTTCGGCGATCGGCGTGAAGTTGACCTTGAGTTCGTGCAGGTGAGCCAGAAACAACAGCTCTTTCATCACCGCGCCCGACTCGGTCTCGTCGGGTATCTCGATCAGCATGCCGAGATTGAGCCGGTCGTGGATCACTGCCTGGCCGATGTCGAGCACGTTGACCGCGTGTTCGCCGAGCGTTTCGGTAAACGCGGCGGTAACGCCGGGGTGGTCGTCGCCGTTGATCGTCAGCAGAAACAGTTCGCGCATGTCAGTCTTGGTTGCCGTGGTACAGATCGGGTTTGAGCTGCGGCGGCATCTGCAGGTGAAAGCCCTGACTGCGGAGGTTGGCGATCACCTTGGTCACGTCCTCACGCGCCAGTTTGCGCTTGGGGCTCAGTTCGAGCTCGATGACCAGAATGGGTTCGCCGAATTGCGCCAGCAGGGTTTCAGGGATGCAGTCGAAGCCGTCTTCCTTGGCCAGATACAGATACATTTCCTGTTTGCGTGGACTGCGATACACCCAGCAGTTCAGGCTCGTTTCAGACATGACGTGTTACCTTTTACGTGATCGCGGATTCTATACGGAATCTCCCCGGCATGGGGGGTGCCCGGCGGAACTAATCGCCATGCAATCGACTCTTCAGGATTAGCAGGCAGGGAAACGGAATGTCACCGAGACAGAGAAATCGTTGGGCGTTGATGGTGCCGATGGCGCTGTTGTTGACGGCGTGTGCCAGCAATGTGCCCAAGGAACTGGGCGAGAATCTGCCCGAGGCGCCAACCCGGGGCCAGGTGCGATCCGCGCCCGATGACTATCGCAGTCAACAGGTGCGCTGGGGTGGCGATATCCTGTCTGTTGCCAACCTGGCGGGCAGCACCGAGGTCGAGGTCTACGGTCGACCATTGTACAAAGATGGCGAACCCGCACCCGATGGCGGCGACGGCATTCGATTCCTGGCGAAGATTTCGGGATTTCTCGATCCGGCGCAGTACAAACCGGGCAAGCGCTTGACGGTGCGTGGCCGGATTACCGGGGTCGAGACCCGGCCGGTGGGAGAATTTCCCTATATCTACCCGGTGGTCGACGCCGAGTTTTATCATCTGTGGCCGGCCTACGAACCGCCGGAGCGAGTCTGGGCGCGCGACCCGTACTACTATGATCCCTGGTGGCCATGGGGCCCGTGGGGACCTTACCGCTATTGGCCTTATTGACGATGAGACTGCTGATGCGACTGTGGATACTGTGTAGTGCCGCTGTGCTGCTGGCCGCCTGTTCAAGCGCGGACAAACGGACCGACACCCGCCCCTCACCCGCCGAGGTGACCGCCTCGGGCGATGCCGCCGGTGAAGTGCATTGGGGTGGGCAGATCGTATCGATCAAAAACCTGCGCGACCGGACATTGGTCGAGGTGTTGGCGTTTCCGCTCGATGCCAAGGGCCGTGCCGAGACCGACGAAAAACCGCTCGGTCGTTTCATTGTCGACAAGGCGGGTTTCCTCGAGCCGCATCAGTATGCGGCGAATCGTGTCGTCGAGGTAAGGGGAACCTTGCACGGGTTCACCAAAGGAACGGTCGGCCAGGCGCCCTATAGCTACCCGGTCGTGGTAGCGGACTCGTTGATCCTGTGGTCTGAAGAAAGCGACTACGCGACCGGCCGCAGCAGCCCGCGCATCAATTTCGGCGTCGGCGTCAGCAACCACGGCGGCGGTGTGGGTGTCGGCATCGGTTTCTGACGGGCCGGCAGGGCCGGCATCATGCATCATCCGATTTGGGCACCTTGAGCTTGATGCCTTTCAGGTGAGCCAATACCACCAGCAAAAACTTGAACAGGGTGCGCAGCCGCGGCTTGAGGTCGAGTGACTCACCGCCGTGGGCGAGTTTTCGCAGCATCGCAATACGCTCGTACGCGTTCTCGATCAGGCGGGCGGTCTCCCAGCCTTCGTAGCGGTCGAATTCTCGGATGCCGGCGTAGGTGTCCTTCGCCAACTTCTTTTTCTGCATACCGGCCAGCGACACATTGCGCCGCGTCGCCAGGCGAAACTGCTGGTCGTCCAGGCCATCGATGATGGTCTTCTGTGGCAGTTCTTCGCGCAGCCCTTCGCGGATAAAGGCGAGGTTGCGCTGTAGCTCGATCTGCAGCTGGTTTTGCGACGATTTGCGTGCGAGGTACTTCGAACGCTCCTTGTCGTAGATGTTGTACAGGTCCTGAATGATGCTCATGCGTTCAGAGTCGCGTCCTTAGTAGCCGGCCAAGTTCTTCGTCGGTCAATGCCAGGGGGTTGGTCTGCATGCTGCCGCCGCGGCAGTTGGCGACCACCCGCCCGATATCGTTCTCGGTCATGCCGAATGCGCTGAGGCGCGGTAGCTGCAGGCGTTCGGTCCACTCGTCGAGCAGGTCCATCAGGCCATCCTGCGCATCGCCCTCGCTGCGATACATCTGCCCGCCCAGCAGCAGACCGGCCTCTGCATACTTGCGCAGCGCCGGACCATTCGGTTCGCGTTCGCGCAATGCCTCGATGTTGGCACGCGTCGCCGCGGCGACCAAGGTACCGCAAACCACGCCGTGCGGGATCGGAAAGAAGGCGCCCAGCGGCGAGGCCAGACCATGCACCGAACCGAGTCCGCATTGCGCCAGCGTGATGCCGGAACACAGCGAGGCATAGGCGAGCTTTTGATAGCCCTTCTGCGCAATCGGGTCGTCCGGTTTCCACGCCTGCCAAAAGCCGTCGCGAAATGCCTGCATGCCGGACGTCGCCAGGGCATCGGTAAACGGGCTGGCGCGCAGCGACACATAGGATTCGAGCAGCTGGGTGAACGCATCCATGCCGTTGGCCGCGATCAGCTCTTTGGGGCAACTGTCGAGCAGGCTGGGGTCGACGATCGCGACGGCGGCTACCAGCTTTTCGTCGCGAAAGGATTTCTTGAAACCGTCGGGGCCGTGGCGCGACAGCACGGCGTTCTTGGTCGCTTCGCTGCCGGTGCCCGCAGTGGTGGGAATCGCTATGAAGGGTACCGCAGGGCCTGCGTAGGGAAGGCCTTTGCCCACGCCTTCGAGGTGGTCGAGCACCTTGCCGCCGGTCTTCAGCAGTCCGGCGATCGCCTTGGCGGCGTCGAGCACGCTGCCGCCGCCGATGCCGACGACCACATCGATGGCCTTGTCGCAATGTTGCTCGACGGCCTGGTCGACCAGCTCCGGTGAAGGCTCGCCCCCGACTGTGACTTGCTGCCATGCGATGCCGTTGTCCTCCAGCGCCTGCAGCAACCGCGGCCAGCGCGGCGTGGCTTGCAGCGAGTGCCTGCCGGTAACCAGCAGGGCATGTCTGCCGAAGTCGAGGATGGCATCGGGTGTTTGATCAAAGGTGCCGCTACCGAATCGGATCGATGGCAGCCGGGCGACCTGGAAGGCTTTGAACGGATTCACAATGACAATCGGGCGGAAGAAATCAGTGATACAGCATTATCACCGATTCCCCGCCCGATTGAGAGGGTGCGTGCCCGCGCGTGGCGGGAGTTGCTCAGCCGACGACCTGGCCTTTCAGCTCCTCGGGCTGCTGCGGCGCGGAATCGGCAACGCCGGCGTTCAGGCGGATGCGCAGTGCCAGGTTGTTCTTGGAATCGGCGTGGTTCAACGCCTCTTCCACCGAGATGGCGCCTTCGCAATATAGGTCGTACAGCGACTGGTCGAACGTGACCATGCCGCGTTCGCCGCCCTGTTCCATGGCCTCTTTCAACTCGGAGATCTTGCCCTTCTCGATGAGCTCGGAGGTGTAGCTGGTCAGAATCAACAACTCGACCGCGGCGCGGCGTCCGCCGTCTTTGGTCGGGATCAGGCGCTGCGATACAACCGCTCTGAGGTTTAGTGACAGGTCCTTGAGGATCTGTTTGTGTGCGCTGTCGGGGAAGAAGTTGACGACGCGGTCCAAGGCCTGGTTGGCGTTGTTGGCGTGCAGGGTCGACAGACACAGATGTCCAGTCTCGGCATAGGCGATAGCGTGCTGCATCGTGGCAGCATCGCGGATCTCACCAATCATTATGAGGTCGGGTGCTTCGCGCAACGCATTCTTCAGTGCGTTCTCGTAGCTCATCGAATCGAGACCGATCTCGCGTTGATTGACCACCGATTTCTTGTGGCGGTGCAGGAACTCAATCGGATCTTCGATCGACAGAATGTGACCGGTGGTGCTCTCGTTGCGATGATCGATCATCGACGCGAGCGTGGTCGACTTACCTGAGCCGGTGGAACCGACCACGAGGATCAGTCCGCGTTTTTCCATGATCAGGTTTTTCAGCGTCTGCGGCAGGTACAGTTCTTCGATACTCGGGATTTCGCCCTTGATGTAACGAATCACCATCGCGACATCGCCGCGCTGACGGAACACGTTCACACGGAAACGGCCGAGTGAGTGAACCGAGATGGCGAGGTTGCACTCCATCGTGCCCTCGAACTCACGTACCTGTTCATCGTTCATCACCGAGTACGCCAGTTGCTTGACCTCGGCGGAATCGAGCGCCTTGTCACCGATCTGGATCGTCTGGCCATTGATCTTGACGTGCGGGCAGGCGCCCGAACTGAAATACAGATCCGATGCCGTGCGCTGTACCATGAGACGAAGATAAGGAGTGAGTTCCATAACCTGTACCTGAAACGTGTGGATCGGGGTTGAGAGCGGCCGATTTCCCCAAAAGTTGAGAGGAAGCTAATGACCGAATTAACACTTACGGCGATCAATCGTTTTCCGGTGAAATCGATGACCGGTGACAGTCATCAATCGCTGGAAATCGACGCCTGTGGTTTCGTGTTGGATCGTCGCTGGATGTTGGTCGAGCGCAACGGCAAATTCCTGACTCAGCGCCAGCACGCCCGTATGACTTTGATTCGCACGCGAGTCGACGATGCCGGTCGCTTGCACCTGTCTGCCCCGGGCATGCCGGACATCGCGGTCGGCGATCGCGGCGGTGAGCAGCTCGATGTGGTGGTATGGCAGGACAGCGTAACGGCGACCGCTGTCGATCCGCAGGCCGACGCCTGGTTGAGTGACTTCATGTCGATCGATTGTCGCTTGGTGCGTATCCCCGATGACGTCGTGCGGCCTGTCGACCCGACGTATGCGGCGCAGGGAGACCGCGTCGGTTTCGCCGACGGCTTTCCCTTTCTATTGATATCGCAGGCATCACTGGACGATCTCAACACTCGGCTCGATCAGCCGGTGCCGATGATTCGCTTTCGCCCCAATCTGGTCGTTGCGGGTTGCGATGCCTTTGCCGAAGACGGCTGGAAGCGTATCCGCATCGGCGACATCGGTTTTCGCCTGGTCAAACCGTGCTCGCGATGCATCATCCCGACGATCGATCCGGCCACCGCAGAAAGATCGGCCGAACCGTTGCGTACCTTGATGAGCTATCGCAAACGCGACAACAAGATCTATTTCGGGCAGAACCTGATACACGATGGCCGCGGACGGCTCGAGGTCGGCATGCCGGTCGAGGTGTTGGAATGACATTGCCGCTGACGACACAAGCCGAAGCGAACACGCGTCGCTGGCTTGAGCGCATCGTTGTCGGGCTGAATCTGTGTCCGTTCGCCGCATCGCCGTTCAAGCGTGAACGTATCGCCTACCGCGTGAGTGAAGGCACGACACTGGAAGCCGTCTACCGGGACGTACTGGCGGCGGCGGATGAACTGCTCAACGGCGATCCGAGCGAGATCGAGACTACGTTGGTGATTGCGCCCAACGCGCTTCACACGTTCGACGAGTACCTGGAGGCGCTTGGGTTGATTGAACAGGCGCTTGGTCAAGCCGGCCTGGACGGTATTCTGCAGGTTGCGAGCTTTCATCCGGACTACTGCTTCGACGGGGTCGCGCAAGACGACCCGGCGAACCATACCAATCGCTCACCGCACCCGATGTTTCACCTGATCCGCGAGGCGGGCCTGGCGGCCGCATTGGAGTCGTACCCCGATGCCGAAGGCATACCGGAGCGCAATGTCGAGCTGCTGCGAAAGCTGGGTATCGACGAGATACGCCGACTGCTCGAATCGTCGTGACGCTGCCCGTCGGGGCGGCGTATCAGTGGCGTACGACGATATCCGGATGCATATTGATGCCGCCGTCGGCTTCGAGAATACCGAATCGGTCGCGATCCGGGCTGGTGATGACCACGACCGGTGTCTCGAACAGCGGTTGGCGAACAAAGGCCAGTCGCCAGCCGAAGTTCTCGATTTTGTTCAGCGTCAGCGTCTGGTCTTGATTGAGTAATGCGTCCAGATTGGCCGGCACTGCGTATCGCGTGCCGCGACGGTCTTCGTGGGGAGAGTTTCCTGAACCGATCGACATACTGCATCCCTCGCGCTTGATTGGTTGAATCCAACATCCTTGTAGATTCAGCCTAGTCCGTTTTTTCCAGTATTGCGAACGCCAAGACCAATTTGGGAATGGTCTTCATGAAACGGACTGATACAAGTTAGGTTAATCTGAGCGCACCTGCTCAATCGCACATCGTAGCGGCCCTTTGCATAGCGAGATTCTGCTTTTTGTCGCCGTCAGTCTGCTGGCCGCCTTCGTCCATGGCGCTTTCGGATTCGGCTTCCCGTTACTGTCGACACCTTTGCTGGTGTTCGGTTTCGACCTGCGCACCGCAGTACTGCTGACCCTGGTGCCGACCGTATCGATCAACCTGGTCAGCATTCTTTCTGAGCACCGTTGGCGAGAGGCACTCAAACACTACTGGCCGATCCCGACCTTCACCATCATCGGCAGTTTTATCGGTACCCAGGTGTTGCTGACGGTCAATCCCGAACCGTTCCGCCTGTTGCTGGCCGCCGTCTTGATCGCCTACCTGATCAGCGATCACCTGCATTCGGGCAAGCGCGTGATCAAGGTGCCGAAGTGGGGCATGGCGGTGTTCGGTTTGCTGCTTGGCCTGCTGGCCGGCGTGGTGAACATCTTCGCGCCGCTGGTGATTGCCTATGCGCTGTATACACGCATGCCGGTGCCGTTGATGGTCGCGACCTTCAACCTGAGTTTCATCACCAGCAAGTCCGGTCAGATTCTCGGGTTCATCAGCCAGGGTGCGTTCGACCTCGATGTTGTGGTGATTGCAGTCGTCGCATTGCCGCTGATTCTCGGCGCCTTGTGGTTGGGCATTCGGGTGCGCAAGCGCGTCGATATGGACACCTATAAGGGCATGCTGCGCGGCTCTTTGTGGGTGATCTCGATTGCGATAGCCATCGATGCGCTGCGCCGCATGTTCTGGCTGTGAGGTAAGCCGACGTCAGTCGTCGACGTTTCGACGCAGGCGTTTGAGTTGACCGTGCTTGGTCTTGCTGTCCATGCGCCTGCGTTGCGAGGCCTTGGTTGGTTTGGTTGCACGCCTTGCCTTCTGCGTCTTGCCGGCAGCCACGATCAGGTCACGCAAGCGTTCGAGTGCGTCGGCGCGGTTCTTTTCCTGGGTGCGGAAGCGTTGCGCTTTGATGACGATAATGCCGTCGCTGGTGATTCGACTATCACCGAGTTGCAGCAGTCGCTGACAGACAGCCTCCGGCAGACCGCTGTTGTTGATATCGACACGTAGATGCAGTGCCGACGAAACCTTGTTGACGTTCTGCCCACCTGCGCCTTGCGCGCGTATCGCCTGCCACTGCAGCGCGTCGTCGTTCAATTCGATGCCCGGCGCGATCTGCACGTTCAGCGTCCGTTGGCAGGCCGCAATCGGATCAACTTGCCGTTGCGCGCGTCGCTCAACAGATAGAGATAGCCGTCCGGTCCCTGGCGCACGTCGCGGATGCGTCCGAACCTGCCTTCGAACAGACGCTCTTCATGGGTGATCTTGTCGTTTGCAATCTCCAGTCGCACCAACAGGTCGAACTTCAACGAGCCGACGAACAGATTGCCCTGCCAGTTGGGAAAACGATCGCCATCGTAGAAGGCCATGCCGGAAGGGGCTATCGATGGCACCCAGTAGTACAGCGGTTGCTGCATGCCGGGTTTGGCCGTGCCTTCGCCGATCTTGGTGCCGAAACCGTAATTCACGCCGTAGGTGATGACCGGCCAACCGTAGTTGTATCCGGCCTGCGGCAGGTTGATCTCGTCACCACCCTGCGGGCCATGCTCATGTGTCCATAGCTTGCCGCTGCCTGGATGCAGTGTCGCGCCCTGCATATTGCGATGGCCATAGCTGTAAATCTCCGGGCGGGCATTGCGTTGGCCTACGTAGGGGTTGTCGTCCGGAATGCGGCCGTCGTCGTGCAGACGGATGACAGAACCGGCATGGTCATTGAGATCCTGCGCGCGCGGACGGTCGCCGCGATCGCCGAGTGTGATGAACAGGTAGCCGTCGCGATCGAACACCAGGCGCGAACCGAAGTGCCTATTGGTGCGCGATTTGGGTAGCAGGCGAAAGATGACTTGGGTATCGCGCAGTGAGCTGCCGTCGAATCGGCCGCGCGCAACCGCTGTGCCGACGCCGTCGTCAGTACGCTCGGCGTAGCTCAGATAAACCCAACGATTGTTTTCGAAATCCGGATGCAGGGCGACGTCGAGCAGCCCGCCCTGGCCGTATTCTGCAATTGCCGGCAGGCCGCCGATGGGGCTTGCGTGCAAGTGGCCTTGTGCATCGACCAGGCGCAAGCGCCCGGGGCGTTCGGTGATCAGATAGCCGCCCCCGGGCAGAAAGGCGACCGACCAGGGGTGAACCAGACCTTCGGTGACGATCTCATAGTCGATCTTTTCACGTTCGGTCTCGAGGGGTTCCGCCTGCAGGGGCAGGGCGGTCATCAACAGCGCGGCAATGAGTATCGCTTTCATACGGCCACTTTAGCCGCATGACGGCAACGATCAAAGGGTCACGCGTGCGCGTTTCACATAAACCACTTCGCAGGCGCGGGCACCGGTATCCTCGCGGGTCAGTGAACTGATCCAGCGCCAGCCGTCATCACCGTCGACACGCACCAGGTAGCCTTCGAGCTGGATGATTTGCCCCTGGCGGAAATCATCCAGCGCATCGGCGACATCGTCGCTTGCCGGGATCATGTGCATATTCGCGCTGTGCGTCTCGATATCGCGGCGTGGGATCGGCAGGTTCGGCGTCGACCAGCGGTACCAGCGACCGGATTGGCTGATGGCGATGTCGCTGAGCACCTGTTCGTCGGACATCGGCCCCCAACCCAACGCGAGATCCATCGGTGATACATCGGCTTCGCGCCCGAAGCTGTAGTCTTCGCGCGACAGCACCTTGGCGCGAATGCTGAAATCAGCCAACGGGGTAATGCGATAACCCTTGTAGTCGAAGCTGTCGCCGCTGGCGGTCGCCGATTGTGCCGGCAGCACATTGGCGTGTATGCCGGGCCCGAGTTGCACCGCTGCCGGTTCGCTCCAGCCGAAGTGCCATACGCCGGCGGCGATGGTGAGTACTATCAGAAATCGAAACATGGTCAGCCATTGCGATGATCATCGCTGCGCGCTTTCCAGTGCCTCGGCGGCCTCCATCCAAGCCTCTTCGGCAGTCTCGAGTTGCGCGTCGACATCACCTTTGTCGCGCAGCAGTTGCTGCAGCTCATCCTTCCGTTCGTCGCTATATAAGCCGGTATCGGCCAAGGCGGCCTCAAGCTGAGCCTGTTTGGTATGCAGGGCGTTCATCTGCTGTTCGCAACGCTCGACGGCCCGCCGCAAGGGCTGCAGTGCCTTGCGTTGTTCGGCCTCGAGGCGTTTGCGCTCGCGGCGTTGTTCGGCCGAGTCCGAGCGCGTCGCCGATGTCGGTGCAACCTCCTGTTTGCCGGCGCGATTGTGTGCTGCCAGCCATGCGGGATAGGCATCGAGTTCGTCATCAAACTCATCGACGCGGCCGCCGCTGACGAGTAGCAGGCGGTCGCACGTCAGGCGCAGCAGGTGGCGATCGTGCGAAACCACCACCATGGCGCCTTCGAAGTCCTGCAGGGCGGTCGCCAATGCCTGGCGCATTTCGAGGTCGAGATGGTTGGTCGGTTCGTCGAGCAGCAACAGGTTGGGGCGGCGGTACACCAGCAGCGCGAGCACAAGGCGGGATTTCTCACCGCCCGAGAAGGGAGCGACCGCTTCGAGCGCCTTGTCGCCGATAAAGCCGAAGCCGCCCAGGTAGTCGCGCAAGGCCTGTTCGGATGCGTCGCGGTCGAGTTGTTGCAGATGCTCGAGCGGACTGTGTCCGGGCTGCAATTGCTCGAGCTGGTGTTGGGCAAAATAGCCGATCGCCAGATGGCGTGCCTCTGCACGTTCACCGGCCAGCGGTGCAAGGTCGCCGGCAAGCAGCTTGATCAACGTGGATTTGCCGGCGCCGTTCGGCCCCAGCAAGCCGATGCGATCGCCCGGGTTGAGTACCAGCTTGGCGTGCCGGACGATAGCGGTATCGTCGTAACCGACAGCGCAGTCATCCAGTTTGAGCAGTGGATGCGGGTTTTTCAGCGGCGGCTTGAACGCAAACGCAAACGGTGAATCCACATGCGCGGGCGCGATCTGTTCCATGCGTTCGAGCGCCTTGATGCGACTTTGCGCCTGGCGCGCCTTGGTGGCCTTGGCGCGAAAGCGTTCGACGAAGGAATGCATGTGCGCAATCTCGCGCTGTTGCTTTTCGTAAGCCGCCTGCTGATTGGCAAGCTGTTCGGCACGCCGGTGTTCGAACGCCGTGTAGTTGCCGTTGTACAGCGTGGCGCGCGTTTGTTCGATATGCAGGATGTGGTCACACACGCTGTCGAGAAAATCGCGGTCGTGCGAGATCAGCAGCAGGGTGCCGCGATACTGTTTCAACCACGCCTCCAACCAGATCACGGCGTCGAGGTCGAGGTGGTTGGTCGGCTCGTCGAGCAGTAACAGGTCGGAGCGGCACATCAGGGCGCGGGCGAGGTTCAGGCGCATGCGCCAGCCGCCGGAGAAATCGCTTAATGGCCGACGTTCATCGCTCGGTTTGAAGCCGAGCCCGCTCATCAGGGTCGCGGCGCGGCTGTTGGCCTGGTAGCCGCCGATGTGGTCCAACTCGGAGTGCAGGTGCGCGATGCGCTCACCGTTGCCCGACTGTTCGGCATCGGCCAGATTTGCCTGCAATTTTCGCAACCCCTGGTCGCCGTCGAGTACGTACTCGATGGCTGCCTGATCGGTCGCCGGCATCTCTTGCGCGACATGGGCGATCTCCCAACCCGCGGGGAAGCTCAGCTTGCCCTCGTCGGCATGCAGGCCGCCCAGAATCATGGCGAACAGGCTGGACTTGCCGGTGCCATTGGCGCCCGTCAGGCCCGACTTGTGTCCGGGGTGGATCTGGAAAGTGGCGTGCTCGAACAACAGGCGCGGGCCACGACGGAGAGCAACATCATCGAACTGCAGCATGGGCGGGGAGTTTACCCAAGTCTGTGCCTGTTGGTACGACGCTCAACGCTACACAGCGCGGGACAGGCGACTCGTTCAGCCGATGCGGTCCAAGCGGCGATAACCGATGGCCTCGGTCAGGTGTTGATCTTCGATACTTTCCTTGCCCGCCAGGTCGGCGATCGTACGCGCCACACGCAGGATGCGGTGAAAGGCACGCGCCGAGAGACCGAGTTTATCGATGGCGTTGGCGAGCAGCGCCTGCCCGGCGGGCGACAATGAGCAGTGCCGTTGCAGGTCTTCGTGGCTGAGCCGAGCGTTGGCGGTTCCCTGGCGCTCAAGCTGCTGTTCCCACGCTGAGCAGACCCGCTGGCGCACCGTTGCGCTGTCTTCCGAGCGCGCTTTCAACCCGCCCAGCAGCGCTTGACGTGGTAAGGCGGGTACTTCGATCTGGATATCGATGCGATCACGCAGCGGACCGGAGATGCGCCGCTGATAGCGCGCAACGCGTTCCGGGCTGCAGCTGGCACAGATGCGTTCAGGGTCGTTGGCATATCCACACTGGCAGGGGTTCATCGCGGCGATCAATTGGAAATCGGCCGGAAACTCGGCCTGGCGAGCGGCGCGCGAGATCAGGATCTTTCCGGTTTCAAGCGGCTCGCGCAGCACGTCGAGCACCTTGCTGTCGAACTCCGGAAGCTCGTCAAGAAATAACGTTCCGTTATTGGCGAGGGAGACCTCTCCGGGTTTTGGATTTCCGCCACCACCGACCAATGCCACGCCGGAGGCCGTGTGATGAGGCGCCCTGTGCGGACGTTGCCGCCAAGTGTCATGTTCGAACGACAGCCCGGCGATGGAACGCACAGCGGCGGTTTGCAGCGCTTCGTGTTCGCTCATCGGCGGCAGTATGCCGGGCAGGCGACTGGCGAGCATCGACTTGCCGCTGCCGGGCGGTCCCATCATCAGCAGGTTGTGACGTCCGGCCGCAGCGACCTCAAGCGCGCGCTTGGCCTGTTCCTGACCCCAAACGTCTGCCAAATCGGGTGCGCTGTTTTTGGCAGTGGTGGACGTGGTGGTGACGTGCTCGGGCAGGCGGTTGTCGCCATGCAGGTGGGCCGTCACGGTCAGCAGGTGTTGTGCAGGATGAACCGCGAGGGTCGATACCAGGCCGGCTTCGTCGGCGTTCGCTAGCGGCACGATCATCTTGGCGCCGGATGCCGCGGCGGCGAGCGCCATCGGCAGCACGCCGCTCACACCACGCAACGCACCCGCGAGGCTGAGCTCTCCAATCAGTTCGTACCCGTCGGTGGCGTTCTCCGGCAGTTGCTTGCTGGCAATCAGGATACCGACGGCGATCGCCAGGTCGAACCGGCTGCCCTGCTTCGGCAGATCGGCAGGGGCAAGATTGACCGTGATCCGTCGGGCGGGGAAATCAAATCCGCTGTTGACCAGCGCGCTGCGCACGCGGTCGCGGCTTTCCTGTACCGCCTTCTCGGGCAGTCCGACGATGTTGAAGCTGGGCAGGCCGTTGGCGAGATGAGTCTCGACGGCTACCGGTGGGGCGTCGACGCCAATAGCGGCGCGACAGTGTGTAACTGCAAATGCCATGACCTTCCTTGGTCCTGAGGGCCTGCGCTGTAGCAGGCCGGATTGATCAGCGCTTGGCGTCGGCCTCCATGGCCGCAACGCGTTCTTCGAGCGCTTTGAGTTTCTCGCGGGTGCGCAGCAGCACCGCCTGCTGAATCTCGAACTCTTCGCGGGTTACCAGATTCAGTTTGGCCAGTGCGGCTTCGACGCTCGATCGCACGTTGCGTTGCACGTCGTTCTGCAAATTTTGCAGGCCGCGCGGCAGGTTTTCGGCGACGCGCCGCGACAGGTCATCGAACAGTTTGGGATCCAGCATGTTGTCCTCCGACGGCCAGTTGCCGCGAGCAGCGAAGGGTAAGAAACCGCGTTCCGGGTGTCCAGTTTCATCAATGCACCAAGATGATGCACCAACTTGGGGCGGGCTCCCCACAAAAGTTTGCTTTTGGTGCGAGAGCAGCGCCAAAAGGTACCGTAGTCAGGCTGTAACCAAATGAAAATCAAAAAGAAAGAGTCGTTGGCATATGTCGTGCTAAATGCTGGGGCAGTCGCGTGTTCAACACCGATCTTTTCAAAAGCACAGCCTTAGGGAGTTAACCAAATATGAAGATGAAGAAGGCAGCCCTTGCAGTCAGCGCGTTGTTGATGACGTCGACATCTGTAATGGCAGAGTTCAGTGGCAATGTCGCACTCACCACGAACTACATTTTCCGCGGTATTTCGCAGAACGATAACTCGTTTGCGATTCAGGGCGGCTTCGATTACGAGCACGAGTCGGGCTTTTATGCCGGCATCTGGGCTTCCAACGTAGACGACGAGTTCTTCGCCGGATCCAGCATCGAAATCGACACCTACCTGGGTTGGGCGGGCACGGTTGGGCCGGTCGATCTGGACGTTGGCTACGTCCGTTACAACTACCCGGATAGCGACGAGAACGATCCGAACATCGGTTATGAAACCGATACCGACGAATTCCACGTTGGCATTTCCAAAGACTTCGGCGTACTGGCAGCCGGCTTCACCGTCAACTACAGCCCTGACTTTTTCGATGTCGGCGACGGCATGTACTACGACCTGGGCATCGATGTGCCGGTCGGCAGCTTCACGATCTCGGCGCACTACGGCGTGACCGACATCGACGAGAAGAGCGGTCTGCCTGATCTCGACTACGAAGACTGGAAACTCGGTGTTTCGACCGAATACGCCGGCTTTGGTTTCGATCTCAGCTACACCGATACCGCCGACGATGGATTGTGTGACGGCACGCCGGCTGTTTGCGGCGATCACATTGCATTCACCGTTTCCAAGTCGCTGTAAGCCGAACCTAAAAAACTAACCATTTAATTTTTTCACTGGCCACCTGCCATTGTCGCAGGTGGCCTAGGAGAAGTACCTATGAAACTGGTTGCAGCCATCATCAAGCCCTTCAAGCTCGATGACGTGCGTGAAGCCCTTTCCGACATCGGCGTCACGGGTATCACCGTTATCGAAGTCAAGGGATTCGGTCGCCAGAAAGGCCATACCGAACTGTATCGCGGCGCTGAATACGTCGTCGATTTCCTTCCCAAGATCAAAGTTGAAATCGCGATCGATGACGATCAGCTCGACGCGGTTATCGAAGCCATCAGTGCCGCTGCCAAAACCGGCAAGATCGGCGACGGCAAGATCTTTGTTTACGAACTTTCTCAGGCCATTCGCATCCGCACAGGCGAATCCGGTCCTGAAGCACTTTAAGCCTGCCGGGGGTTGCTAAAAATGGAGAATCATATCTTTGAACTCCAGTACGCCATAGACACGTTTTATTTTCTGATCTGTGGTGCACTGGTTATGTGGATGGCGGCAGGTTTCGCCATGCTCGAGTCGGGCCTCGTTCGTGCGAAGAACACGACCGAGATCCTCACCAAGAACGTCGCTTTGTATGCCGTTGCCTGCATCATGTATATGGTCATCGGCTATCACCTGATGTATGACGGTGGCGTGCTGTTGGCCGGTATCGAAGGCGGTGAAGCGCTGGTCGCGGATGCACTGAAGTCGTCGGCAGAGAACGGCTTTGACGGTGACGCGGTTTACTCGAGCGCGTCGGACTTCTTCTTCCAGGTGGTGTTCGTTGCGACCGCAATGTCGATCGTATCGGGCGCGGTTGCCGAGCGGATGAAGCTCTGGGCCTTCCTGTTGTTCGCCGTCGTCATGACCGGCTTCATCTACCCGATGGAAGGCAACTGGACCTGGGGCGGCGGTAGCGTCTTCGGTCTGTACAGTCTTGGCGACGACTTCGGCTTCTCCGACTTCGCCGGTTCGGGCATCGTTCACATGGCAGGCGCTGCGGCTGCACTGGCCGGTGTTCTGCTGCTTGGCCCGCGCAAGGGCAAGTACACCGCCGATGGTCGCGTGAACGCTATCCCGGGTGCCAACCTGCCGCTGGCTACGTTGGGTACCTTCATCCTCTGGATGGGCTGGTTCGGCTTCAACGGCGGTTCGGTGCTGAAGCTCGGTGATATCGCCAACGCCAACTCGGTCGCCATGGTGTTCCTGAACACCAACGCGGCGGCTGCCGGTGGTCTGGTGACTGCGCTGATCGTTGCCCGTCTGTTGTTCGGCAAGGCTGACCTGACGATGGCACTCAACGGTGCACTCGCCGGCCTGGTGGCCATCACCGCCGAGCCTTCGACTCCGTCGGCCCTGTCTGCCACGCTGATCGGTGCCGTTGGTGGTGCGATCGTCGTGTTCTCGATCCTGACCCTGGACAAGATGAAGATCGACGATCCGGTCGGTGCCATCTCGGTGCACGGCGTGGTCGGCTTCTGGGGTCTGATGGCTGTGCCGCTGACCAACGGTGAAACAAGCTTTGTCGGTCAGTTGGTCGGTGCAGGTACCATTTTCGCCTGGGTGTTCGTCGTCAGCTTCGTTGTCTGGCTGGTGATCAAGGCGATCATGGGTATCCGCGTATCGGAAGAGGAAGAGTACGAGGGTGTGGATGTTTCGGAGTGCGGTATGGAAGCCTATCCGGAATTCACCGGTGCTCGCGGTTCTTCCAGCACCTGATCCCAGATCATTCGATCTGTAAGCGAAAAGAAAGGGCGCCTTTGGGCGCCCTTTTTTGTTCCTGGTGTTGAATCGGCCCCGTTGCGAGCTGCACCTTTTCAGACGATAGGAGGTTCCTCGATCAACTCAGGCGGTACCAGGTTTGTGGGTTCCTGCAGTGCGTCGAGGTGCTGTTCGAGCAGCGACGTCTGGCGTGTACGCCCGACGTGAAACAGTGCCTCACCCTCGAACACCAGGGGCAGATTGGTACGGCCGATCACGACCCCATCGTAAGGCGCAGGCATTTCGAATTCGGATTCGCCGGACGGATCGGCGACCACGCCCAGAACTTCGCCCTTGCTGACCATCGCACCCAGCTTGGATTGAGCGCGCAGAATGCCGCTGTGCGGCGCGCGCTGCCAACTGCTCGAACGCAGCACGGCGCTCGGCCGGCTTGGTTGACGTTTGCTCGGTGGAAGCATCGCCAGACGGCGTAGCACATTGATGATGCCGCGCAGCCCGATCTGGATGGAGACCTCTTCAAAGCGCAACGCTTCTCCCGCTTCGTAAACCATAACGGGCACACCGAGGTCGGCCGCCGCACCGCGCAACGAACCTGAGGGCGCAGCGGAGTGCAGCAATACCGGCGCACTGAATGCTTTTGCCAGGGGCTCAAGGATCGGATCGTTGATGTCTGCGCGAATCTGCGGCAGGTTGTCGCGATGGATCGCTGCGGTATGCAGGTCGATACCCAGGTCGGATCGCTCGACCACCTGCGACATGAAGGCGAAGCCCAACCTGCCGGCGAGGGATCCGGTTTCGCTGCCGGGAAAACTGCGGTTCAGGTCGCGACGGTCGGGCAGGTAACGCGAACGGTTGTGGAACCCGAACACGTTGACGATCGGCACCGCCAGCAAGGTGCCGCGTATCCGTTTCAACTGGGGGGTGCGGAGCAGGCGGCGAATGATCTCCACACCGTTGATCTCGTCGCCGTGTACCGCGGCGCTGATGAAGACGATGGGGCCATCGTTTTTGCCGTGCACCACATGCACCGGCATGCTGACCGGGTCGTTGGTGTAGAGACCCGGCAGTGGAATGCTGACGACCTGACGTTGTCCGGCTGCGACGGTGGTATCACCGATCTCGAACTGAGGTCGTTGTTTCGCCATGTCAGCCTTTTCCGCGGGTCTTGGTATTGTTGGGTTTCTGATTTTTCTCGATGAACTCGATGATCATGCCGGCGACGTCTTTCTTCGACGCAGCTTCGATACCCTCGAGCCCGGGTGATGAGTTCACCTCCATCACCACCGGGCCGTGATTCGAACGCAGGATGTCGACGCCGCAGACATTGAGTCCCATGATGCTGGCGGCACGCGTCGCGGTTGAGCGTTCTTCCGGCGTCAGGCGAACCAGCGTAGCACTGCCGCCACGGTGCAGGTTCGAGCGGAACTCACCCTCCTTGCCCTGTCGCTTCATTGCGGCGACCACCTTACCCCCGACCACCAGGCAGCGGATGTCGGCGCCGCCGGCCTCCTTGATGAACTCCTGGATCAGGATGTTGGCCTTCAGGCCCATGAATGCTTCGATCACGCTCTCGGCCGCCTTTTCCGTTTCGGCCAGCACCACGCCGATACCCTGTGTGCCTTCGAGCAGTTTGATGACGGCCGGTGCGCCGCCCACCATCTTCAGCATGTCCTGCACGTCGTCGGGCGAATGGGCAAAGCCGGTAACCGGCAGGCCGATGCCCTTGCGCGCGAGCAGTTGCAGCGAGCGCAGCTTGTCGCGCGAGCGGGTGATCGCCACCGATTCGTTGAGCGGATACACGCCCATCATCTCGAACTGCCGCAACACGGCGGTGCCGTAGAACGTAACCGATGCGCCGATACGCGGAATCACCGCATCGAAGCCGGTCAGGTTCTCGCCCTTGTAGTGAATCGTCGGGCGCAAAGAGGTGATGTTCATGTAACACCGCAGCGCGTCGAGCACGCGAACTTCGTGACCACGTTGTTGCGCGGCTTCCACCAGGCGGCGGGTCGAATACAGTTTGCTGTTGCGCGAGAGAACGGCAATTTTCATAGTCAGGCCTTTTGTGTTTACGGTTTGCCGGCGAGGTATGAAGCCGACGAATCGACGACCAGGTTCGCAGCAACCAATGCGGTGCGACCCAGCAGCATGCGAAAACGCATGCTGTCGCGGTTGGTCAGTGTCAGTTCGATCTCATCATCGAAATCAAGTATCTGCAGCCGGGTACGGATCACGAAGCGCAGTTCGCGGTGCCCACCTGAATCGGAAACCTGACGCTGATCGGCTATCTGTGCTTCGCAATGTAGCACTTGTTGCGCGTCATTTTGCATTGGATGGACGCCGAAGCGCAGGTAGTCCTTGTGGTCCCGCCGAAACGGCTCCACGTAGAATGCGTGCAGACACGATGTGCGGGCCCCGGTATCGACCTTGGCCTTGATCAATGGAATGCCGATATCCGGCAACGCCAGCCATTCGCGCCAACCCAATGCCTGCTTGGCATGCGTCATGTGTCTTCGTCCTCTTTGTCGCCTTTCTCTGCCGGCCCGGGTTTCCCCGGAATCTGTGCGGATTCGCTCTTGGTGTCGACCGGTTCCCCGGCCGGACGATGCACGACGCGCTGCGGAAACGGTATCTCTATGCCAGCTTCGCGGAACGCGTCGTCGATCGCAAACAATGCATCACTCTTGGCCGACAGTTTGTAGTCGATATTGCGAATGAAGAACCGCAGTTCGAAGTTCAGTGAGCTGTCGCCGAAGTCCATGAAGAAGACCTGCGGCGGGCTGACGCGCGGATCGTGCAATACCGTGAGCGGATGTTCGCGTGCCACCTTCTGCAGAATGTCGCGCACCTGGCGCGTGTCGCTGCCGTAGGCGACGCCGACCGGCACAATCACCCGGCCGAACGGGTCCGACAATGTCAGGTTGGTAACCTGGTTGGAGATCAGTTCTGAGTTCGGTACCAGTACTTCTGCGCGGTCGAACGTCTGGATCAGGGTGTAGCGGATACTGACCTTGCGTACATAACCCTGCGTCTGGCCGACCACCACCCAGTCTCCCGGGCGCACCGGTCGCTCGAACAGCAGGATCAGGCCCGATACGAAGTTATTGACGATGTTCTGCAGGCCGAAACCGATACCGACCGATAAGGCACCGGCGACGATGGCGAGGTTTTGAAAGTCCAGCCCGGCCATGCTCAGTGCCAGCATGATCGCGATGCCGACGATGGCGTAGCTGGTCAGCGACACGACCGACTGACGCGCACCCGAATCGAGGTTGGTGCGGGTCAGCCAGCGCTCACCCAGTTGGGTGCGCAGCCATCTGGCGAGGCTCAGCAGAACCAGGAACGACAGCAGGGCCAGGATCAGCTTGGACGGTACGATACGTACGGCGCCGACCTGAAAGCCCTGGTGGAGCACATCGCGCACCAGGGCGGTGTCCGACTCCGATACCTGCCAGGCGTACAACAACCAGTAACCGAGTCCGACAAGTGCGCCGATGCGCACCACCCAATGCAACATCCCCACGCCCGGGACTTTCTCGCCGCGTGAATAGCCGAGTCGTTTACGTAACGCCGATTGCGATTCGGCGTCACTGTCTTTGAGCGAATCGAACAGGTGGCCGATCAACGACAGGCCGAGCCAGACCAGCAATACGCCGACCGCCGTACCGTAGATGCCCAGTGTCAGGAACATGCCCAGGTTGGGGTAACCGAGCCAGTCCGCGGTCGGGCCGGCAAGTAGGGCGATACCGATCGGCAGGCGCAGGCTGCGCAACGTCGACAGGTCGTCGCGTTGGTAGAGCTTGCGCATCAACCAGCCGGCGACTCCGACCAGCGCCAGCAGGAACAGCGCGCGCAACATGGGAACGGCGTCGCCCGGCAGGTAATCATGTGCGCCCATCAGCACGAGTGCGCCGGCGACCAGCACCAGGTCGAGCAACAGCCGCGCGGGCACGCTTTCTGCGCAGTTCAGTTTGCCCTGGCAGACGAGCAACTGGATAAGCGGTGCAACGCAGGCGGATATCAATAGCGCGGCACCAAATGCCGCGAGCGGTGCTGCACCGGCGAGATACAGGGTGACGACAACGGTCAGCCCGACTGCCAACCACGGCAGGCGGCGACTGTAGAGATCGGCCAGGATCGTGCTGCGTTGCGGTGGGTTGGCGGTTTCCGGGTCCGGCATCGGGAAGCGCCCACGCAGCATGCGCGACAGCATCAGTGCGATCGGCGTCAGGATCGCCAACAGCAAAGCGCCGGCGCCCAGCGCCGGCCAGGGTTCGAAACCGATTTTCTTGGTGGAGTCGAACGACAAGCCGTTGACCAGCACATCGGTCGTCGTCTCCCATATGTCCTTGTCGTGATGCAGCAACTGGCGCGAGACCATCGCCTGCCACTGCGCGGTCAGCTCGTTGCGCAGATCGCGCGCACCGATCGACGTCAATCGACAGACGGCAAGCTGTTGTTCGATATCCTGCTGGTCTTTCTCAAACTTCTTTTGCGTGGCCTGAATTTCGCTGGCGGCTTTTTCGCCGGGCTCGCCGAGTGCTGCAAGGCGTTCCTTGACGCTGGCCAGATGCGCACTGAAATCGGCGACACACTGCTCGGCGCGCTCGCGAATCTTCAATACCTCGCTTTGCGCCTCGCTCAACCTTTCGCCCGCCGGTGGTGCGTCCTTCCACTTCTGCAGGTCCGCGCTGATCTCCTTGAGACGTTTGCTGGCGCTATCGGACCACTTGCCGGTTTCCTTCTCGTCCACGAAACCCGCTTCCGCCAGGCACGCGCCGGCGGCCGCCAGCGTGGCAAGCAAGACAAGCAGAACGGCGCGCAGCCAAACGGTCATCGGAATCAGGTCCTTAAATCGCAAAGATCAAGCAGGGCGGTCGCGATACGGGGCGTGCCGCCCGGGAGGTGAAGCAGGCGTTATGATAGCGGGATGTGTCACCGGAGGAAGCCACGGATGAGACTCTTGTTGATGCTCGGCGCATTTCTGCTGACTGCGTCTGCGTTTGCCGCCGAGGTGTACCGCTGGACCGACAGCAACGGCCAGGTGCATTTTAGCCAGCGCCCGCCACCGGTGGATGCCGAAAAGCTCGAACTGCCGGAGAGTGGCGAGACGCCGGCCGCGGCCGACACCAGCCTGGACAAGCGTCGCGAGCGTCAGCGCCGGGTACTGCAGTCGTACGAGTATGAGCGCGAGCAGAAAAAGGCGGCGGCCGCCAAGGTGGAGCAGGAGAAGCGCGAAATGGCTGCGAAATGCGTCGACATGGAAAAGCGTTGGCGGCGCCTGTCGCACGGCGGTCCACTGTATTACCGCGACGACGGTGGCGAGCGCGAGTACCTCAGCGAACAACAGCGTGCGGACGAGAAGGCCAGGCTTCGACCGTATTTCAAGCGCTATTGCGGCCGTGAACCGTGAGCGCCCGCGGCGATCGGGCGATTGATCGGGTGGCGTGTTGCCGCGCTCTGTCGAGCATGGCCGCTGATACCTGGATTCAGCACTCCGCCAGCAGTGACTGCATCATGCGTTCGGCCTGACCGCCGTATCCGCCGCCAAACAGGTTGAGATGGTTGAGCACGTGATACAGGTTGTATAGCGTGCGCCTGACGCGATACCCGGCGTCGATCGGTGCAACCGCACGATAGGCCGCATAAAAGTCGGCGCTGAAACCGCCGAACAATTCGGTCATCGCCAGTTCGGCCTCGCGGTCGCCGAAATAGGTCGCCGGATCGTAGATCACCGGCTCGCCATTTCCGTCGAAGGCGATATTGCCGCTCCATAGATCGCCGTGCAGCAGCGCGGGTCTGGGGTCGTGATCGATAAGCGCGTCGAAGCGTTCAAGCAACTGCTCACCGAGTTTCTGTAGCCGGCCGCCGTAGCCGTTGCGCGCCGCTTCGGCGAGTTGAAAGCCGAGCCGGTGATCGCGCCAGAATGTCGCCCAGTCGTCGGTCCAGCTATTGCGTTGCGCAGTGGCGCCGATGGTGTTGTCGCGCTGCCAGCCGAAGGCATCGCTGCTCACTGCATGCAGTGCCGCGAGTTGCTCGCCGGCTTTGCGCCACGACAGCGCGTTGCCGTGGCTGAGCGCGTAGTACTGCATGACGATGTAGCTGCTGTCTCCGCTGACACCTGTCGAGATTGCGCGCGGCACCTTGATCGCATCGGCATCCGCGAGTTCGTTCAGGCCCTCAGCCTCGGCCTTGAACATGTCGAGGAGTTCGGCACGGTTGGTCTTGACGAACCAGGTCTGCTTACCGTCACTGAGTTTGAATGCGCTGTTGATGCAGCCGCCGCCGAGTCCGCTGGGTGCTTGCGGTTCGAATGCCTTGCCGGTGGCCGCGCTGATGTCGGCCGCGATGTCCTGCCAGATGCTCAAGCGTCGGGTTTTGGGTCGTGGTTACGTTCGCGCAGCGGACTGGTGCGCGGAAAGTGGGCGCGTAGAAATGCCATCTGATCGGCGAGCACGTTACGGCCCTGCAGGTAGATGTACTCGGCATGGGTCGGTGTGAACGGGATCGCCAGCAATTGCATGTCGGCCTGTTCGGGGGTGCGGCCGGCCTTGTGATTGTTACAGCGCGTGCAGGCGGTGACGACATTCGTCCATTGATTCAGCCCGCCCTGGCTGATCGGTGTCACATGATCACGCGACAACTCGCGGTAGTGAAAGTGATTGCCGCAGTACAGGCACAGGTGGTCATCGCGTTGAAACAGGGTACGGTTGCTGAGCGGCGGCGTATAGCTGTCGCGCATCTGGTGATTGCCGAACGTGGCGATGATCGAATTGATTTCGATAATGCTGCGGCGACGGCTGATCGCATTGATACCGCCGTGCAGGGTGAACAGCGGCTCACCGCAGACGTAGGCGATCATGCCGAGGAAGTGCAGCCGTGCGGCCTGCCGAAAATCGATCCACTCCAGCGGCATGCCCGATGCATCGGTACGCAAAATCTGTTGTGAAAGGCTTTGCACCTGGGTGCTCCCACACGTGATTTGTTCGGTTATTGCATAGATCAGGCCGATCTTTCAAGGGGTGGTTCCGTGACAGCCAGCCACGGTGGCCCGCGCGCCCGGCTCGCACGGTGTCGCGTTAATATGTGGCCAAGGGCGTGACGAAATACGTACGACTCAATTCGGCGGTTTTGGCGTCTGGCGGGATACGAATCATGTTCTTATTCGACGCCTAGGTATCGGATTTTGTTTCGTTTCGGATAGTTGAAACTCGATTCCAGTCCGCAGGTTTGGCCTGGACCGGCTAATCGTCGCCGAAAAAATACGCTTGACAAACGTTGCAGATCGCTACTTATGCACAATCGAACCGCGTCGGCGGGCCGGCAGGGGATTCGTCCTGCAGCACTCCATCAGAATGTTTTGATATTTATTAACTTGTTGTTTACAAATGTTTTTTAACGATTGGCCATTTTTCGGTCAATTTAATGCAATTCGCCGTCTGACGCGGTTTGCGGCCATTTCCACAGGGTTATTCCACAAAGTTATCCACAGGCTCTGTGAAATTGGAGCTAAACGCTTGATTGTCGGGCAAACCCAACGACTGAGCGCGTGCGTGGAAGCTGGTCGCTGCCGATGAAGTCGATGCCGATTGCGCGGATCGCGGTCGGTGCACCGCTACGCTCGCTGTTCGATTACGCAATCCCGCCGGGTGCGCAACCGGCGCCGGGGGCGCGGGTTGCGGTTTCGTTCGGGCGGGCGAAAGCGGTCGGCGTGGTCGTCGAACTGCTCGGCGAAACCGACTGTCCGCACGACAGACTCAAGCCACTGAGCCGGGTCATCGATCCCGAGCCCCTGCTGGCCGACGACGATCTGGCGTTTCTCCGCTGGGTGGCCGATTACTACCATCACCCGATCGGCGAGGTGGTGTTGACTGCGTTGCCCAGGCGGCTGCGTTCGGCGGTAGCCATGCTCGAAGCCGGCGAACCGATGTGGGAACTGACCGATGCCGGCCGGGCGTTCTTGCAGAGCAGTGCAGGGCGCGCCCCGCGGCAGCGTGAAATCCTCGATTGGCTGCAACGACAGCCAGCGCATATCGCACCCCAACAACAGCTCAAATCGATCTTCAGCGGCAGTCATGCCGTCTTCAAGACACTATGCGACAAGGGGCTGATCGCCGGCGGTATGCGGCTTGCTGCGACGCCGCTCGCAATCGATAGCGACGACGGCCATGAGCTCAACGCCGAGCAGGCGAAGGCCTATGAAAGCGTGGCCGGCAAACTGGGCGAGTTCGCGGTTGCCTTACTCGACGGGGTGACCGGCAGCGGCAAGACCGAGGTCTACCTGCAGCTTGCGACTGCAGTGTTGGCCAGCGGTAAATCGGTGCTCGTGCTGGTCCCCGAGATATCACTGACCCCGCAGTTGTACGAACGTTTTCGCCAGCGCCTCGGCGACACGGTGCAGATGACGCACTCGGCAATGACCGACAACGAGCGCGAGCACGCCTGGCACCGTGCGCGGCTTGGTCTGTCGCGGGTGTTGCTGGGTACGCGTTCATCGATCTTCACGCCGATCGCCGATCTGGGCCTGGTGATCGTCGACGAAGAACACGATCCGTCGTTCAAGCAGACCGAGGGTTTCCGTTATTCGGCGCGCGATCTGGCGATCGTGCGTGGGCAGCGTGCGCAGTGCCCGGTGGTACTTGGGTCGGCCACGCCATCGCTTGAATCGCTGCGCAATGTGCAGGCGGATCGTTACCGGCACCTGCGGCTCGATCGGCGTGCCGGCAACGCCCAACCGCCGCGCATCGATCTGCTGGATGTGCGCGATCAGCCGTTGCAATGCGGTGTATCGGCGCCGCTGCTCGAACGTGTGGACGCCGTTCTGGCGCGCGGCGAGCAGGTGATGCTGTTCCTCAATCGGCGCGGATATGCGCCGGTGCTGACCTGTTTCAGCTGTGGCTGGTTGTCGGACTGCCCGCGCTGTGATGCGCGGCAGACGGTGCACCGCGCCAGCGGCCTGTTGTGGTGTCATCATTGTGGCGCGCAACGGCGCGTGCCGTCGGTGTGCCCGGAGTGTGGCGAGGACGATCTGCACCCGCTCGGCCAGGGCACCGAACAGCTCGAAGGCTACCTTGCCGAACGCTACGCGCAATATCCGCTGATTCGCGTCGATCGCGACGCGACCGCACGCAAGGGCAGCCTGGATGCGTTGCTGCAGCGCCTGCACGACGCCGACGCAGCGATTCTGGTCGGTACCCAGATGCTCGCCAAGGGGCATCATTTTCCGCGCGTGACCCTGGTCGGTGTGCTCGATGCCGACGGTGGCCTGTACAGCGCCGACTTCCGCAGTACCGAACGCATGGCGCAACTGCTGATCCAGGTTGCCGGCAGGGCAGGTCGTGGCGATCGCCCGGGCCAGGTGTTGATCCAGACGCGGTTTCCCGAGCATCCCTTGTTGCAGACGCTGGTTCGCCACGGCTATCGCGCGTTCGCCGAGCAGGCACTGCAGGAGCGCCAGAGCGCGTCGATGCCGCCATATTCGCACCAGGCGCTGCTGCGCGCGGAGGCGAGTCGGCGCGATGCGGCCGAGACCTTTCTTGCCGAGGTTGCGGCATGGGCATCGCAGGTAGCCAGCAGCGAGGTTGCGCTGTGGGGGCCGGTACCGGCGCCGATGGCGAGGCGTGCCGGCAAACACCGGGTGCATCTGCTGCTGCAGGCTGCGCAACGCAATGCGCTGCATGCGGTGTTGCGCGCCCTGCCCGAGTTCGCCGCCGGGCTGCCGGTTGCCAAGCGTGTGCGTTGGCATCTCGACATCGATCCGATCGATCTGTATTGAGGCGTCGGACCAATCCAGGCAATGCCTTAAAGCAGCGGTTCCTGCTATCCTTGCCGGCTTGAATTCCGGGATGTTTTGGGACCATGAAATCGCATATTGCCGACCTCGTCAGCCAGGCTCTGCACAAGCTCGTCGATCAACAGGTGCTCGATGGCGCTGATGTGCGCCCGGCCACGATCGAACGCACGCGCGACGAAGCGCACGGTGACTTCGCCACCAACGCGGCCATGGTTCACAGCAAGGCGGCAAAAATGCGGCCGCGCGATCTGGCGGACAAGCTGGTCGAGGCGCTGCCGTCATCCGACAGCGTGGTTGGCGTCGAAATCGCCGGCCCCGGCTTCATCAATTTTCGGCTTGCTGACAACGCCTACCACTCACTGGTGCCGGAGATACTGCGAGCCGGTCACGGCTATGGGCGCAGCACGTTGGGCGCCGGCAAGAAAGTGCAGGTCGAGTTCGTATCGGCCAACCCGACCGGGCCGCTGCATGTCGGTCACGGGCGTGGCGCCGCCTATGGCGCGGTCGTCGCCGATCTGCTCGAGGCTGTCGGTTACGACGTGCATCGCGAGTACTACGTCAACGACGCCGGTCGTCAGATGGATATCCTCGCCACCTCGGTATGGCTGCGTTACCTGGAGTTGTGCGGCGAGGCCCTGGATTTTCCGAGCAACGGTTACAAAGGCGATTATGTTTGGGATATCGCCGCGTCACTGCATCGTGACCATGAGGATGCCTATCGTCACAGCACCGACGAGACATTCGCCGAGGTGCCGCCCGATGAACCTGCCGGCGGCGACAAAGAGGCGCACATCGACGCGCTGATCGAGCGCGCCAAGAAGCTGCTCGGCGACAATCGCTACCGCTTCGTTTTCGAGCTCGGTCTCAACGTGATCCTGGACGATATCCGCGATGACCTCGGCCTGTTCGGTGTGAATTACCAGGAGTGGTACTCGGAGCGTTCGCTGACCGAGTCCGGCGCGGTCAACAAGGCGATCGATCGCCTGCGCGACGCCGGCCATCTGTACGAGAACGACGGTGCCTGGTGGTTCCGCTCGACCAACTTCGGCGACGAAAAAGATCGCGTGGTGGTAAGGGATAACGGCCAGACGACCTATTTCGCCTCCGATATCGCCTATCACATGGATAAGCTCGAGCGTGGTTTCGATCGCGTGATCGACATCTGGGGCGCCGACCACCACGGCTATGTGCCGCGGGTTAAGGCGGCACTGCAGGCCATGGGCGGCGATGCCTCGAAGCTCGACGTGCTGCTGGTGCAGTTCGCCGTGCTCTACCGCGGCGGCGAGAAGGTGCAGATGTCGACCCGCTCGGGTGAATTCATCACGCTGCGCGAGCTGCGTAAAGAGGTCGGCAGTGATGCGGCCCGCTTCTTCTATGTGATGCGTAAGTGTGAGCAACACATGGATTTCGACCTCGATCTGGCCAAGTCGCAATCCAACGACAACCCGGTGTACTACGTGCAGTATGCGCATGCCCGTATCCATGCAGTGTTGCGCCAGGCCGCCGAGAAGCTGATGGACGTGTCGCCGAGCGAAGGCGTGACCAACCTCGAGCGCCTGACCGAATCGCACGAGCTGGGGTTGCTGAAGACGCTGTCGCGTTATCCCGAGGTCGTCGAGTCGGCCGCGACCAACGAAGAGCCGCACCAGCTGACGCACTATCTGCGTGAGCTGGCCAATGACTTCCATACCTACTACAACGCGCATCAGTTTCTGGTCGACGACGAAACGCTGCGTGATGCGCGGATCAAGCTGATCCTGTCGACGCGCGAGGTATTGCGCAACGGGCTGAATCTGCTGGGTGTTTCGGCGCCGGAGAAGATGTAAAGCTGTGGCCACAGGGAAAGTGCAGCGGCGTTTTGCATCGGTGGGTGTGAGTCAATGCGCGAACCGTGCGCAAATGATCCGGCGGCTGTCGCATAAGCGTCAGGAACGGGCTAGAATTTCGCTCCCTTCACTGTCGTATCGCTGGCCGATGTCGCCCGCGTCTTTTTAGAAGCTGTCGTGCCTCGAGATTACAAACACCGCGCTCAACGCAAACCGAAGAAGAAACCGCTGCCGGCCTGGTTGTGGTTGCTCACGGGGCTGATGTTGGGTGGTTTTATCGTCGGTCTCGTCTGGTTGAACGGGCAGGCGACGGATCCCGGTGGCGATTGGGTGACGGCAAAACCCGACCGGCCGCCGACAGGCAAAGCGACGCCGCCACCCAAGGCGGCAGAGGTGCCGGATCCGCCCAAGCCGCGCTTCGATTTCTACAACATGCTGCCGGAGATGGAGGTCGTTGTGCCGGAAGAGGAACTCGACCAGCCTGCAGCACCCAAGCCGAATACCGAGCAAACGACGGCGAAACCCGAGCGCTATCTGGTTCAAGTGGGCTCGTTCCGTCGTACTGAAGACGCCGATCGTATGAAGGCGCAACTGGCCCTGCTCGGATTCGAGGCGAAAGTGGTCAGCGCCAAGATCAACGACAAGGATACGCGCTACCGCGTACGGTCCGGCCCCTACCAGGGGGTGCCGGCGGTCAATGCAGCGCGCAAGCGTTTGGCCGACAACGGCTTCAACAGCATCGTCATACGCGCCGACGGCAACTGATCCGCTCTGCTGCTGTCATTGCGGCTGCGCGGGTTGCCGGGTTGTATTGGCGGCCAGCCACGCGCGGATGCTTGCCAGCAGCCCGCCGTCAGACCCAAAGTACCCCGACATGGCGCCGGCGACCGTGATCTGCCGAAAGCTTCGGCTTTGGCTGTTCTCCAGCAACTGACGTCGTTTCGTTGCTGAATCAATGACGCCGGCAATGTCGCGCTCGGCATAGATATCGAGCAGCGGCAGCGTGAGTTCGGCAACCGGGGCCAATGTCTCGGCCGCGATATCGTCTGCCAGCGCGGTGCTGACCAACACCAGTGCCTGCAGTTCGGGCGGAGCGCCGGTAGCGGCGGACAGCAGCAGGATTATCCCGGTGTCACCCTGGGCGATCACCGCCTGGGTCTCGATATTGCTGTCCTTGAGCCAGGCAAGCCCTGCCTGCAGGCGGGCGTTTATTCTCGCCTGCTGATCGCGCCAGTCCCCAGCGTCGGCATCGCGGTAACCGGCCGGCAATTGCAGCGATAGCGTATCCCAGCCGGCATCGGCCAGACCCAGACGCAGCGGTCGGATCACCTCCAGGCTGTTGGCGTTGCCGGCCTGGTCGTGCAATAGAACGATGCCGCCGCGCGGTTCTCCCTGCTGCCGCGGTTGATGGATGGCAATGAATTCTTCGCCCTCGGCCTGCAATCTGACGATACGGCCCTTGAGCTCTTGTGCGTCGCTCAGCGCGGCGTCGATCGCCAGCTCGTCGAGCACTTCGGCAAACGTGGCTGATGGGCCTATTAACGCGAAAAATAAGGCGAATGCGGGCAGGCTTGATCTCATAGGGTGGCGGCTGCAAACGCGGGCGCTTTCCGGTAAAGTCACCCGTCCGATTTTTTGGCCCGCTCCTCCGGGGGCAGTTATCAACGCATTTTAGCGCCGGATTGCCGGCCAGGAGCGACGATATGTCCGACTACGTGATCGCGCCGTCCATTCTCTCTGCAGATTTCGCCAAGCTCGGCGACGAGTGCGACAAGGTGCTGGCAGCCGGCGCCGATTTCATCCACTTCGACGTGATGGACAACCACTATGTGCCGAACCTGACGATTGGCCCGCTGGTGTGCGAGGCGCTGCGCAAGCACGGCATTACGGCACCGATCGACGTGCACCTGATGGTCAGCCCGGTCGATCGCATCGTCGGCGACTTCGCCAAGGCCGGTGCCACTTACATCACCTTCCATCCGGAGGCGTCGGATCACGTCGATCGCACGCTGCAGCTGATCCAGGGTGAGGGCTGCAAGGCCGGTCTGGTATTCAACCCGGCAACGCCGCTGTCGTACCTCGACTATGTGATCGACAAGGTCGACATGATCCTGCTGATGTCGGTCAACCCCGGCTTCGGTGGGCAGAGCTTCATTCCGTCGGCGCTCGACAAGCTCAAGCAGGCGCGCGAGATCATCAAGGCGTCGGGTCGCGACATCCGCCTCGAGATCGACGGCGGCGTCAAGGCCGACAATATCGCGGAAATCGCTGCCGCCGGTGCTGACACCTTTGTGTCCGGCTCGGGCATCTTCGGCAAGGCCAAAGACACCGACCCCAACCGCTACGACTCGATCATCGAGCAGATGCGCGGCGAGTTGGCCAAGGTTTCCTGACCCCAAGGATTCGTTCCTATCTAGGGGCGGCGTCCCGCCCCTTGTTTTGGCGTGGAAGTATGATGACGCTGCGAAAACCGCAAATGATCCTGATCGATGTCGATGGCACGCTGGTCGACAGTGTGCCCGACCTCGCTTACTGCGTGGACGAGATGATGCGTCAGCTCGGACGCCCTGCGCACGGTGAAACCAAGGTGCGCGACTGGGTCGGCAACGGTGTCGAGCGACTGGTTCGGCGCGCGTTGATCGGTCAGCTCGATGGTGAGCCGTCGGATGAAGACTTCGAACGTGCCTATCCGCTGTTTCTCGACCTGTATGCGGAGAACACCTCGAAGCGGTCGAGTCTGTATCCTGGCGTGCGCGAAGGGCTCGGCTACATGAAGTCGCAGGGCTACCAGCTCGGTTGTGTGACCAACAAGGCGGCGCAGTTCACGATCCCGCTGCTCAAGGATCTCGGTATCCACGATGAGTTCGGCATCGTCGTCTGTGGTGACACCTTGCCGGTGAAAAAACCTGACCCAGGCCCGCTGCTGCATGCGGCCAAGCACTTCGGCGTCGACGCTGCCGACGCGATGATGCTCGGCGACTCCAAGAGCGACGTGACCGCGGCGCGCGCCGCAGGCTTTCAGATCATCTGCATGAGCTACGGCTACAATCACGGCGAAGACATTCGCAACTATTCGCCGGATGCTGTGATCGACTCGATGGAAGAGCTGCGCGATCTGATCTGATTCGGCCGTCCGGCTTGGAATGCGTTCGCACGCCGCGCTACAGTGGCGACCTGTTCACAGGTAACACGGTGTCGTCATGATTCGAGCCTTCCCGCTGTTTGTCGTCCCGCTGATCGTCTACAACCTGATGATGATGTCGGGCAGCCTTGACCCTGGCCTGCACGCCGAGCTGTTCTCGATCGGCTTGATGTCTGGTGCGCAGTGGAGTTTCACGACGCACGACGTATTCATCGCGGCCGGTGTGCTGATCCTGTACTTCGAGATATTCAAATCGACCGGAACCGGCCTGGCGTCGGTGCTCGATCACACCCTGTCGACGTTGGTTTTCGTGATCTACCTGGTCGAGTTCCTGATCGTCGAGGGCTGCGGCACGTCGACCTTCTTTATTCTCGGGCTGATGGCCTTGCTCGATGTGATTTCGGGGTTCACGGTGTCGATCGTCGCCGCGCGGCGCGACTTCGGTTTTAACAACCAGTAGCTTTTTTGCCTTGGAAACGAAAAACCCCGCACATGGGTGCGGGGTTTTTTTGTGGCCGGAAGTGATCCGGCCCGATCCGCAGATCGAATTACTCAGCAGCAGGTGCTGCCTGCGGAGCTGCCGGGGCAGCAGGAGCGGCAGGTGCGTAGCCGTACGGAGCATAGCCGTAAGGCGCGTAGCCGTACGGTGCGTTGTAGTTGTAACCGCGGCCGTAGCCGTCGCCGTAGCCGTAGCCATTACCGTAGCCGCGCATGTTGGTGTTGCCGCGACCCGAGAAGTTCATGCTGAAGGTGCCTTCGCCTGAAGCGTCGCCGGTACCGTCCATCACGCCGTTGCTGTAGCCGTTTCCATAACCGTAGCCGTTGTTGTAGCCATTGTTGTAACCGTTGTTACCCCACCAGGCTGAGGCTTGGGCTGAGGCGAGGACTGCAACGAGGGCGATGATCTTTTTCATGGTCGAATCTCCGAGAGAGTTGGGTATGTGTGTCCTCGGATCAGAGAGGACGCCAGGCGATACAGCGTGCCAATGGCGGAAAAGTATATAAGCAAATACTAAAATGTCAAACGATTTTAAGAGGCGCTCGGCATCCTGTTTGCCAGCCTTGGCGATGCCCAGGTTTTTGGCTAAGGTAGGCGCTCGAAATTCGTATTCCAATTAATTCGGACCATGCAGCACTTCACACACAACGAGACGTATCTGCCTGACACGCGATGGCGCGGCTGAGCCGACTTTCTGCTCGTGTTTCAGTGTCTTATTGTGTGGAGTGATCAATGACCCCGGAAAAATTCGCCGCCCTGGCCGCGCAGGGCTATAACCGCATCCCCGTGGTGTGCGAGGTATTGGCAGACCTCGATACCCCCCTCAGTGTCTATCTCAAGCTCGTCGACGGCCCGTTCGGCTTTCTGTTCGAATCTGTGCAGGGCGGTGAGAAATGGGGCCGCTATTCAATCATCGGTCTGCCGTGCAAAACGCTGTTGCGCGTCAACGGCGACCGGGTCAGCGTCGAGACCGACGGCGTCGAGGTTGAATCGGCGCAGGTCGACGACCCACTCGAGTTCGTCGAGACGTTCAAATCGCGTTACCGGGTTGCCGAACTCGACGGCCTGCCGCGTTTCACCGGCGGCCTGGTCGGCTATTTCGGCTACGACACCGTGGCCTATGTAGAACCGAAACTGCGCAACCCGGAGAAGACCGATCCGCTGGCGTGTCCCGACATCCTGTTGATGGTGTCAGACGAAGTCGTGGTGTTCGATAACCTGAGCGGGCGCATGTACCTGATCGTGCATGCCGACCTCGATCGTGGCGATACCTTGGACGGCACACGCCGACGTATAGCTGGATTGATCGAGCGCATGCAGCAGGGTGCGCCACGCCATCGCAGTGACAGCACACGAACCATCAGCGAATCCGATTTTGTCTCGGGCTTTACCGAAGACGGTTTCAAGCAGGCTGTCGAGCGCATCAAGCAATACATACTCGACGGCGATTGCATGCAGGTTGTCATCTCGCAACGCCTGTCGATTCCGTTCGCGGCGCGACCGCTCGACCTTTATCGCGCCTTGCGTGGCCTGAATCCGTCACCTTATATGTACTTCCTCGACCTCGGCGATTTTCAGATCGTGGGTTCGTCGCCGGAGATCCTGGTGCGACTGGAAGATGGCGAGGTCACGGTGCGACCAATTGCCGGAACCCGCCGACGCGGCCACACAGACGCCGAGGACAAGGCGCTCGAAGACGAACTGCTCGCCGATCCGAAAGAACTCGCCGAGCACCTGATGCTGATCGACCTCGGGCGCAACGACACCGGCCGGGTCGCCCAGGTAGGCACGGTACAACTGACCGACAAGATGGTCGTCGAGCGTTACTCGCATGTCATGCATATCGTTTCCAACGTAACCGGCCAGCTGCGCCCGGAACTGAGCGCGATCGATGTGCTGCGTGCGACCTTTCCGGCCGGCACCGTATCGGGCGCGCCGAAGATCCGTGCGATGGAGATCATCGATGAACTCGAGCCGGTCAAGCGTGGTGTGTATTCGGGCGCCGTGGGCTACATCTCGTGGAACGGCAACATGGATACGGCGATCGCGATCCGTACCGCGGTGATCAAGGGTGGGCAGCTACATATCCAGGCCGGTGCCGGGGTGGTGGCCGATTCCCGCCCCGAGCTCGAATGGAAAGAGACAATGAACAAGGGGCGCGCAGTCTTTCGCGCCGTGGCGTTGGCTGAGGCCGGTCTGGACACGCAACTGCCGTGTGACGAGAAGGAGGGCTGATCATGTTGTTGATGATCGATAACTACGACTCGTTCACGTTCAACATCGTGCAGTACTTCGGCGAGCTCGGCGCCGACGTGAAGGTGCTGCGTAACGACGAGATCGATGTTGCCGGTATCGAGGCGCTCAAGCCGGATCACCTGGTGATCTCGCCGGGGCCTTGTACGCCGACCGAGGCGGGCGTTTCGGTGGCGGCTATCGAGGCGTTCGCCGGCAGGATCCCGATCCTGGGCGTGTGTCTCGGTCACCAGTCTATCGGCCAGGCATTTGGCGGCAATATCGTGCACGCACGTGAGGTCATGCACGGCAAGACGTCACCGATCCATCACAAATCGGTGGGCGTGTTCAGTGATCTGCCGAATCCGTTCGAGGCGACGCGCTATCATTCGTTGGTCATTGAGCGGACCACGCTACCTGATTGTCTGGAGATCACGGCGTGGACGCAGATCGATGGTGAGATCGACGAGATCATGGGCGTGCGCCACCGCGAGCTCGATGTTCAGGGTGTGCAGTTTCACCCCGAGTCGATCCTTACCGAGCACGGCCATCAGATGTTGAAGAATTTTCTTCAAGGGCGTTAGTTCAACAAAACCGGCAGCGCGACGCTGTCCGAGACCAATAAACAGAGAGTCGCCACGATGGATATCAAACAAGCCATAGCGCGCGTGCTCGAGCGCCGCGACCTGAGTGCAGATGAAATGACCGAGGTCATGCGCACCATCATGACCGGTGGCGCCACGCCGGCGCAGATCGGTGGGTTCTTGATCGGCCTGCGCATGAAAGGCGAAACGGTGGCTGAAATCGCTGCGGCAGCCGCGGTGATGCGCGAGTTGGCATCGGGTGTCGACATCGGTGGTCTCGACCATGCGGTCGATATCGTCGGCACCGGCGGTGACGCATCCGGCACGTTCAACGTGTCGACGGCAAGTATGTTCGTCGCCGCGGCGGCGGGCTGTCACGTCGCCAAGCACGGCAACCGCTCGGTCTCGAGCAAGTCCGGTAGTGCCGATGCGCTCGAAACAGCCGGCCTGCGTCTGGACCTCTCGTCCGATCAGGTCGCCCAGTGTGTGCGTGATGCCGGTGTCGGATTCATGTTCGCCCCCGGGCATCACGGCGCGATGAAGCATGCGATCGGTCCACGACGCGAGATGGGCGTGCGCACCATCTTCAACGTGCTCGGCCCGCTGACCAACCCGGCGGGCGTACCCAACTTGATGATGGGCGTGTTCAGCGACGAGTTGCTGGAAACCATGGCCGAGGTGCTGCACAAGCTGGGCGCGCGACACGTGATGGTCGTGCATTCGGTCGACGGGCTGGATGAGATTAGCATTGGCGACAAGACCGAGGTTGCCGAACTCAAGGACGGCAGCGTTCGGCGTTTCTCCATTCAGCCTGAGGACTTCGGTGTGAAGCGCCAGTCGCTCGACCTGATTCGCGCGGCGGACCCGGAAGAGAGTGTCCGCATCATCCATGATGTGCTCGACGACACCCCCGGTGCTGCACGCGACATCGTGATGCTGAATGCAGGCGCGGCGATCTACGTGGCCGGTGTTGCAGACAGCCTGAAGAAGGGTATCGAGATGGCGGACAAGGCTATTGCCTCGGGTGAGGCGCGCAAGCGTCTCGATCGGTTGGTGGTGCTGACCCAGAGTTTCGAATAATTTGCTGCAGCCAGGGCGAGCCGCGAGCCACAACAACAAGTACCAGCGATGACCGACACCCCGGATATTCTGAAGAAGATCGTTGCGCGCAAGCATGAAGAGATTGCTGAGCGACGCGCCGCGAAAGACTACGACAGCGTGCTGGCAGCCGCAGCGGACGCGGATCGGCCGCGTGGCTTCGTGCGTGCATTGCAGAACAAGGTGGATGCCGGGCGGGCCGCGGTGATCGCCGAGATCAAGAAGGCTTCACCGTCGAAAGGCGTATTGCGCGAAGATTTCCGGCCGGCTGCGATCGCCCGCAGTTACGCCGACGGTGGTGCGGCCTGCCTGTCGGTGTTGACCGATGTCGATTTCTTTCAGGGCGGCGACGCCTATCTGCAAGAGGCGCGGGCCGCGTGTTCATTGCCGGTCATTCGCAAGGATTTCATCGTCGATCCCTACCAGGTCGTCGAAGCGCGCGCGATCGGTGCAGATTGCATCCTGCTGATCGCGGCCTGCCTGGATGACCGACAATTGCATAGCCTCAATGATCAGGCGCATGAACTCGGTATGGATGTGCTGATTGAAGTGCACGATGGGGAGGAACTCGAGCGTGCCCTGACGGCCAGCAATCGGCTGATCGGTATCAACAACCGCAACCTGCGCACTTTCGAAGTGAGCCTTCAGACCACCTTGGATCTGCTCGGTCGCATTCCATCGGATCGCCTGGTCGTCACCGAGAGCGGCATTCTGTCACCCGAAGATGTGGCGTTGATGCGCGAACATCAGGTGCACACCTTTCTGGTCGGCGAGGCATTCATGCGTGCCGACGACCCAGGCGCAAAACTGGCAGCCCTGTTCGCCTGAACAGGTGCTTCACGGTCACGGTGGTGGGTGCTCGTCGCCCGCCGGAGAGCCCGACGGGCCGATAAGCGTAATGCTCAGCGCGTGCCGAACACGACGATCGTCTTGCCTTTCACGTGGATCAAACCACGCTCTTCGAGATCTTTGAGCACGCGGCCTGCCATCTCGCGTGAGCAGCCGACGATGCGACCGATTTCCTGACGGGTGATGCGGATCTGCATGCCGTCGGGGTGGGTCATGGCATCGGGCTGTTTGCACAACTCGAGCAGCGTGCCGGCGATACGGCCGGTAACATCGAGAAACGCGAGGTGGCTTACCTTCTGACTGGTAGCCTCGAGGCGTTCGGTCAGTTGTCTGCCGATCGCGTACAGGATGTCTTTGGTATGCGGCCGCAGGTCGCCCTCGAACAACTGCTCAAGTTTGTTGTACGAGATCTCTGCCAGCTCGCAAGAGCTGCGCGTACGCACCATCACCGAGCGCTTCGGCATCGGCATGAACAGCCCCATCTCGCCGATGAAATCACCTTTGTTCAGGTAGGTGAGAATGATCTCGCGGCCATCCTCGTCCTCGAGGAACACGGTGACCTGGCCCGAAACCAGGTAAAACAGGCTGTCGGCGGCATCGCCGGGATGAATGAAATCCGTTTTCGCCGGGTAACGCCGGCGGTGGCAATGTGCCAGGAAAGGTTTGAGCCAGTCCGGTTCGCGGGGAGGTGGTTGCGCGATGCTGTATGGATTGGTCTGCGGCATTGCTTTTCGTTCCAGAAGATGTCGAGATTCTATGCAGGCTGATAGGGCTTGTCGAACTATGTTAGCCTCCTTCCCTGGTTTTTGTGACGTATCGCCCTATGAAAGCGAGAATTAAGTGGGTTGATGGTGTGACCATGCTGGGCGAGTCAGACAGCGGTCATGCGGTCGTGATGGACGGTCCGCCGGAGCATGGCGGACGCAATCTGGGCGTGCGTCCGATGGAGATGCTGCTGCTTGGTATGGGCGGCTGCACCGAGTTCGACGTGCTGCACATCCTTAAGAAGGGACGCCACGAGGTGTCGTTCTGCGAGGTGGAACTGGAGGCCCAGCGGGCGGACAGTGACCCGAAGGTCTTTACTAAAATTCACGCGCATTTCCGCGTGGGCGGCAAAGGGCTGTCGGCAAAAGCCGTTGAGCGCGCAGTCGCGCTGAGCGCAGAAAAGTATTGCTCTGCCTCGATCATGCTCGGCGCCACGGCCGAGATCACCCACGATTTCGAGCTCGTCGACGTCGAATGACTCGTCCTTCGATCGGTTACGGCATGCGGCATGTTGCGTTGTTCGTACGCGATTTGGCGGAGTGCGAGCGGTTCTATGTCGAGTTGCTGGGGATGCAGGTCGAGTGGCGGCCAGATGAACAAAACGTCTATCTGACCTCAGGCGGTGACAACCTCGCACTACACCAGGCCGATCCGAATGCGGCGCGCGACGAATCGGTGCAGCGTCTAGACCATATCGGTTTCTTTCTCGACAGCCCGGACGCCGTCGATCAGTGGTTCGCCTGGCTGCGCGACCACGGTGCGCGCAGCTTTTATTGCTACGATCCGGATGGAACCCTGGTGCAGATGATTCATCATCCGCCGGTATCGCAGTGGGAAAGCGAGCGCCGCTAGTCTGTTACCGACTTGGTGCTGACGTCTTCAGCATCCACCGAAAGTTTCGCAACAAGGTGTAGCGCTCAGGCAATGGCTGCTTCCTTGTAATGGGCTGCAAAAGGGTTGCGGGGCAGTCTATGGGTGGCCACGGCGTCTTTGCGCTTCTTGGGTGGGGGAGAGAGCGTTCCCCGCGGGGCGTGTCTGCCCCTGAACGCTCACCAGTCAGCCGAGCACGTCAAGTTCCTGCCCGAGGAGCTCCTGGATTAATTACTTGTCCGGCCACCGTGTTTGGCGTATTTTGTCGGCCCTTTTGCCCGAGGAGCTCCTGGATTAATTACTTGTCCGGCCACCGTGTTTGGCGTATTTTGTCGGCCCTTTTTTTCGTCTGGTGCGCGCGCAAATGCCACGCTCGAAAAAGCTCAAGCTGCATGGGTTCAACAACCTGACCAAGACCCTCAGCTTCAATATCTACGACATCAACTACGCGGCGTCGCCGGAGCAGGAAACCCAGTACATCCGGTATATCGACGAGGCGTACAGTGCCAAGCGGTTGACCGATATCCTGTGCAATGTCACCGAGATCATCGGTGCCAACGTGCTGAATATTGCGCACCAGGACTACGACCCGCATGGCGCCAGTGTCACGATATTGATCTCGGAAGAGCCGATTGCCGCCGAACAGATTTCCAACTCCGAGTCGCCCGGTCCGCTGCCCGAATCGGTGGTCGGCCACCTCGACAAAAGCCATATCACGGTGCATACCTACCCGGAGAGTCACCCCGATAACGGCATTTCGACGTTTCGCGCGGATATCGACGTATCGACCTGCGGGCGCATCTCACCGCTGAAGGCGTTGAACTTTTTGATCCACTCGTTCGAGTCGGACATTGTGATCATGGACTACCGGGTGCGCGGGTTTACCCGCGACGTCAACGGCAAGAAGCATTTCATCGACCACAAGATCAATTCGATCCAGAACTTCCTGGCGCGCGACACGCGTGAGCGTTATCAAATGGTCGACGTCAACGTGTACCAGGAGAACATCTTCCACACCAAGATGATGCTCAAAGAGTTCGACCTCGACAGCTACCTCTTCGGTGTCGACGTCGACGATGTGTCGCCCAAGGAGCAGCGCACGATCTCTGAGAAGATCCGCCGCGAGATGCTCGAAATCTTCTACGGGCGCAATGTCACGCGCGGTATGAAGCTGTCCTGACGGGCTAGCTGAACAGGCTGCTTTCGCCCTTGTCGTTGCCGCCGCCTTGCGGTGCGGCCGCAAGGATGCGGTCGGCCATGCGCGAAAACGGCAGGCTCTGCAGCCATACCCGGCCGGTGCCGCTCAGGGTGGCGAGAAACAGGCCTTCGCCACCGAACACCATCGATTTCAGACCGCCGGCCCGCTCGATGCGGTAATCGATATCACCACTGAAACCGACCAGGCATCCGGTGTCGACGCGCAGCGTTTCGCCGCTCAGCGACTTTTCGATGACTGTGCCACCCGCCTGGATGAACGCCATGCCGTCGCCTTCGAGCGACTGCAGAATGAACCCTTCACCGCCAAACAGACCGCTGCCGAGGCGACGGTTAAAGGTGATGTCGATCTTGGTGCCGAGCGCGGCGCATAGGAAGGCGTCCTTCTGGCAGACGATACGCTGACCGATCTTGGCCATGTCCAGGGCGACGACATTGCCGGGGTAGGGGGCGGCGAACGCGACCTTGCGCTTGACGGCGCCGTTGTTGGTGAAATGGGTGGTGAAGATCGATTCGCCGGTGAACAGGCGCTTGCCGGCGGAAAACAGCTTGCCCATCACGCCCTGGTCCGGATCGGAGCCGTCGCCCATGCGGGTGTCGAAACCGATGTCCTGCTCCATGTAGGTCATGGCGCCGGCCTCGGCCACTGCAGTTTCACCGGGGTCGAGCGTGATCTCGACCAGCTGGATCTCCGAGCCAAGAATCTCGTACTCGATGTCGTGGCAGCGCATAGCCAATCTCCGAATGCTTTAGCTGAATCTTGTCGGGTCCTGCTGACCCTGGCAGCGCGTGAAGTGCGGGGTGGGTGACGCTTGGTCGAGGCGCATTATAGTCAGTGCGCCGCCCCACAGGCAGCCGGTATCGATCCCCCAGACGTTATCGCGGGCGAGGTAACCGAGCGTCGACCAGTGGCCGAACACGATGCGTTGGTCGCGCGTGCGGCGTTCGGGGTGCTCGAACCACGGCAGCCTGCCCGCCTGCTGGCTGCCGGGAGGGCCTTTTTCTTTCAACGCAAGCCGCCCGTCGGGCTCGCAGAAGCGTAGCCGCGTGAAGCAGTTGGTGATGAAGCGCAGGCGGTCCATGCCCCGCAGCGACGGGTCCCAGCAATGCGGTTTGTTGCCGTACATCTGCATGAAGTAGTCGGCGTGGTCGTCGCTGCGCAGCACCGACTCCACTTCGTGTGCGCAGGTGAGTGTCGTATCCAGATCCCATTGCGGCGGCAGGCCGGCATGGATCATCAGAAAACCGAGTTCGCTGTCGAAATGTGCGAGCGGTCGTCGGCGCAGCCAGTCCAGGAGTTCTTCGCGGTCGCTCGCCTCGAGGACGTCGGTCAGCGTGCTGTCTTCCTTGTGTTTGTCGTTGCCGGCGGCGAGCGCCAGCAGATGCAGGTCGTGATTGCCGAGAACGCAGATCGCGCTGTCGCCAAGGTCGCGGAAGAAACGTAAGACATCCAGCGACTTGGGGCCGCGGTTGACCAGATCGCCGACACACCACAGGCGATCTTTCGCGGCATCGAACGCTACCTCGTCGAGTGCGCGCCGCAGTTCGTCGTAACAGCCTTGGATGTCACCGATCGCAAAGTCGGCCACGGGATCTCCCCGGCGGGGTGCCGGTCAGTGCAAAACGCGCGGTACCGCCAGGGAAAAACGGTCGATCGGTGCCATGAACGACTCGCCGTCGTCGTCGACCATTTCGTATTCGCCTTCCATGGTGCCGACCGGGGTCTCGATGACGGTCCCGCTGGTGTAGCGGAAGACCTCTCCCGGCTGCAGGTAGGGCTGCTCGCCGACCACGCCCTCACCGCGGACTTCCTGGGTCTTGCCGTTGGCATCAGTTATCAGCCAATGACGATTCAGCAGCTTGGCCGGGATGTTGCCGGCATTGCTGATCGTGATCGTGTAGGCGAACACGTAGCGGTCGGCCCCCGGATCGGACTGTTCGTCGATGTACGACGTTTCGACGCCAACTTCGATCTTGTGCATAGCTTGACCCTGCCTGACGGTCCTTTTTTCGCGTGATCTGGCGTTGAAGCTACTGTCAGCAAGAATGAAAAGCAAGCCTATTACAGCAATGGCTAATCCTGCCGATATTGCTTTCAGGAAGAATGTGGCATCTGCCGCAATGTTGGGATAGCCGTCTGCTGAGGACTGAGGGCCGTGCGCAGTATTTTTGGGATGTTGTTGGGTTTGTGTCTGGCCTTTCCGGCCATGTCAGCGGATGCCGAGGCGCGCCTGGTGGCAGCGTCGGCGGCCGGCAAATCGGCGATGGTTCGCGATCTGTTGGTCCAGGGCGTCGACGCCAACACGAAGAATGGCACAGGTCGTCCGGTGTTGGTGCTGGCGGGATTCAACGGCAACCGGCGCACGACGATGGTGTTGCTGGCGGCCGGTGCCGACGTGAATGCGGCCGACAGCACCGGTACAACCGCGTTGATGGCGGCGAGTGCGTTCGGCCACAAGGACGTCGTCGATATCCTGCTGGTAGCGGGTGCGGATGTGAATTTGAAAGATGCGGCGGGCAAATCAGCGCTGGCACGCGCTACACTAGGCGGTCATACAGAAGTCGCCGACGTGCTCAAAGCCGCTGGGGCGGTCGAAGAACAAAAGTGAACAGGGCAGAAACCAAGCGTATGTGCAGCCTATCGATCTACCCGATCGGGTCATATGACACTTTTGCTTCGGCTGATGTTTTCGGTGTGATCTGCAACGCATTATTGCCTCGCGGCATTCGCGAAGATCACGCCCCAGAGAGTTGACGGAAGTATTGCGATGCGCAAATTACTGACACGTTGCTCCGGAAGAGCCGATCCGTTCGGGCTATTGGTGCTGGCTGTGATGCTGGCGTTGACGGTAACCATCGGCATCCAGGCGCAGGCCTCGACTTCCGGTGCGGAATCGTCGTGGTTCGCCGCGGAAATGGTGTGTCCCTATCCCTGCACCCGAGATGATGGGCGGCATTAGACGGCTGTGTTAGGCTCGGCGGCACCTAGCTGCCTGAGGACAGTCGATTGTCGGAACGTCTGCGTGTGGGGGTTATAGGAGTCGGCTATCTCGGCCGGTTCCATGCCCTGATCTATTCCAAACAAGCTGAAGTCGACCTGGTCGGCGTCGTGGATGTCGACGGCGACACGGCGAACGCCGTTGCCGAAGAAGCCGGATGCGATGCGTTCACCGACGCGGCGCAACTGCTCGGCAAGGTCGATGCCGTCAGTATCGTGGTGCCCACCACGCTTCACCTGTCGGTCGCGCGCCTGTTTCTCGAGCAGGGCGTGCATGTGCTGTTGGAGAAACCCATCGCTGCGACCGTTGAAGAAGGCGCGGCGATTGTCGCCGCTGCTGAGCAGGCCGGGGTTGTGCTGCAGATTGGCCACCTGGAACGTTTCAACGCCGGTGTCATGGCGTTGGCGAAAAGCATCAAAAAGCCGCGCTTCATCGAGGCGCACCGCATGAGCCCGTTCGTTGCGCGCGCCACCGACGTCGATGTGATCTCCGACCTGATGATCCATGACATCGACATCGTGCTGTCGCTGATCGATTCCGACATCGTGCATATCTCTGCCGCCGGCACTCCGGTGCTGACTGAGCATCTGGATATCGCCAACGCGCGCATCGAGTTCGCCAACGGTGCGGTGGCCAACGTTATTGCCAGCCGGGTCTCGCGCGAGAAAATGCCGCACCGCTACCAGTCGCTGGATTTCATCGAACAGACGTTGGATCTGGCCTATCCAGAACAGAAAGAGGGTGCCGAGTGGCCGGAAATCGTGACCGAGCGTGTCTCGATCGAACCGGTGAAGCCGCTCGATGCCGAGATCGATGCCTTTGTGCGTTGCGTGAAAACCGGTGAGGCCCCATTGGTTGGGGGGAGTGTCGGCTTGCGTGCGCTCGACGTGGCGTTGCAGGTCAAGGCAAAGATTCTAACGCCGTAGGCGAACGCTGCAGCATCTCGATCGCGGAATTGATCGCCGCGGCCAGGCTGCCACTGTCGCAGCGTCCGCTGCCGGCAAGCTCCAGTGCGGTACCGTGATCCACCGACGTGCGGATGATGGGCAGCCCCAGCGTGATGTTGACGGCGCGGCCGAAACCCTTGTGCTTGAGTACCGGCAATCCCTGGTCGTGGTACATGGCCAATACCGCGTCGGCGGTTTCGAGCTTTGATTCGGTAAACAGTGTGTCGGCGGGCAATGGCCCGACCAGATTCAGGCCGTTGGCACGCATCTGCTCGAGAACCGGGATGATGACGTCCAGCTCTTCCCGCCCCAGATGACCACCTTCGCCGGCATGCGGGTTTAGGCCGCACACAAGGATGCGCGGCTGGTCGACACCGAAACGCCGACGTAGGTCGCGGTCGAGTATCTCCAGCACTTGTTCGAGCGTTTCGGCAGTGACTGCATCGGCCACAGCGCGCAGCGGCAGGTGGGTGGTGGCCAACGCAACCCGCAGACCGGGACAGGCCAGCATCATGACCGGGTGGCCGCCGGTGCGCTCGGCGAGAAATTCGGTATGCCCGCTGAACGGGACGCCGGCGTCGTTGATAACGCCCTTGTGGACGGGCGCCGTGACCATGGCGGCATAGCGGCCGCGAAGGCATCCGTCTGCTGCACGACGCAGGGTCTCCAGCACGTATTCGGCGTTCTGTGGATCCAACTGGCCGCATTGCGCCGGCGATTTGGTGCGCACCTCGTCAATGTACAGCTGCCCCGGCATGGTTGGCCCGGGTACGGCTTCGTCGCCGATCGGGGTGAGGTGCAGTGGCAGATCGAGCAGCTTGGCCCGGTCGAGCAGCAGATCGGGATCACCGACGACCACCAGCGGTGCGGGCCACGCCTGCTGGGCGATCTGCACACATAGATCGGGACCAATGCCGGCCGGTTCACCGGCAGTGATCGCCAGTAGGTTGCCGGACATCAGCCGTTCAGGTCGTCGAGCCGAAGCTCGATATAGGCCTCGTCGCGCAGCCGACGCAGATAGTTTTCCAGTGCTTCCTTGGCTTTTTCGTCGCGCACCGCTTTGCGTGCCTGATCGCGGCGGGTTTCGTCGGTGGCGTCGTACTGGCGGCGGCCCAGTACCTGCACGATGTGCCAGCCGAATTCCGTTTTGAAGGGTTGGCTGACTTCGTTGCTTGCCAGCAAGTCCATCTGCTCTTCGAAGGCGGGTACCAGGTTGCCGGGTGTTGACCAGCCCAGGTCGCCGCCTTTGATTGCTGAGGCCTTGTCATCGGAATGCGAACGCGCCAAGGCATCGAAATCATCACCGTTCAGAATACGGTTGCGCAGTTGCGATAGCCGGCGTTGCGCCTCTTCGTCTGATGTCACCTCGTTGGTGCGAATCAGGATATGTCGAGCATGTGTCTGCGGTACGATCTTGGCGCCGCCGGTGCGCACATCCTGCAATTGCAGGATATGGAAGCCACGACCAGCCGCGACTGGCCCTTCAATATCGCCTTTCTGCATCTTCGCGACGTACGGTTGGAACAGCGGCGGGATGCTGTTGACCTCGATCCAGCCGAGGTCGCCACCCTGCAAGGCGTTCTGTCCGCTCGAAATATCTTGTGCCACCTTGCGGAAGTCTTCGCCGCCCTTGATGCGTTCCACAGCTGCCAGGGCGACCTTGCGCGCCTCCTCGCGTTGCTGCGGCGAGGCGCCATCGGGTGTTTCGACCAGGATGTAGTAGAGGTGTACCGCGGTGCGGCCATCGGCCCCGCCACTGCGTTCGAGGTAGCTGTCGATTTCCGACTTGGTGACCTGGATGCGGTTGGTGACCTCGCGATTACGCAGGCTGCGCACGATGATTTCGTCACGCATCGAGTCGCGGAACGCATTGAAGTTGATGCCTTCCGACTCCAATGCCTGCTGCAGTTCGGGGACTGTCAGTTGGTTGTTTGAGGCGATTGCATTGATGGCGCGCGTGATGGTCTCTTCGTCGGCCTCGATGCCGAGGCGGTTCGCTTCGGCCAGTTGCAGCTTGTTCATCACCAGGGTGTCGAAGGCCTTTTTCTGGATTGCCGAATTGGACGGCATCGGCGAAACGTTTTTGGCTTCGAGCCGTTGTTTCATCTTGGTCGCTTCGATGCGCAACTCGCTGAGCATCACCACGTCGTCGCCGACCACGGCGAGAATGCGGTCGATCAACAGGGGCTGTTCGGCAGCCGGCGTCGTTTGCGCCAACAGCAGGCTCAAGCCGGCTGCGGCCAATAAGGCTTTAAAGGCCTTCGTCATAATCGTCGTCATCCGTTCGGTAGCCGTAGATACCGTCTTCCAAAGTTGAATCAATGTCGTTACCCAGCCTACCCAGGCCGCTGAGTTCGAGCTGCAGCATGAACGCCAGGTTGTGATCGTCGCCCGAGCTGTCGGTGTATTGTCTCACCAGTCCCCGGATGCGCCAGCAGCACTGGCCATACTCGACCCCGACCAGCGCTTCGAGCAGACGGCTCTCTTGCAACGAGTAGTTATGCCGGCCAATCAGGTTGACCTGATCGCTGATCGGCCAGATGAACGCCAGATCGGTCTGTTCGGTGATCTCGTCACGCAGCCGGTAGGCGGCGTTGAAGATGCGTCGCTGGCTGTCGCGGTAGCTGATCTGCGCCAGTGCCTGGTCGATGTTGCCGCCGTTGCCGTCTTGTGGGTCCCATTGCAGGCCGGCGCGTGTCTGCCATCCGCCACCCAACCGGGCCGCCACTTCGCCGACCAGCGCCGAGGTGCTGTCGTCGATATCGCTGTCCGGAAGCAGATTTACCTCGCGGTCCTCGAAGTACAGGATCTGACCGATGCTGGCTCGCAGGAGTTCCGCCCCGGTTTCTTCCGACAGGAAGCGGCTGGTCAGCGCCAGCGTGACCTGGTTGGCATCGCCGAAACGATCCGGACCATTGAAGCGGTTGTCGCGAAACAGGTTGTCGAAGCGAAAGTCGAGGTAACTGGTATCGAAAATCGGTTGATCGTCCTGATCCGTGTGCGGCACGTACAGGTAATACATCCGCGGTTCGAGCGTCTGCGTCACGGCATTGCCGAAGTACGAGGTGCTGCGGTCGAAGTACAGGCCGCTGTCGACGCTGAGCATGCCGGTGACGTGCGAAGGTGTGTCATCGAATCCGGCGACCTGATCGGTGAGGTCGTAGGCAACGTAGCGTGCGCCCACCTTGGGTTCAACGTAGCCCCAGGTTTCGCGCAGCGGCAGGCTGATCGCCGGGAACAGGTCGATCCGGTGGCCACGCACCGAGTTGCTGCGGTCGAAGTTCACGTACTCGGCGTCGAGATGGTACGTGGTGCCGGCCAGGCCGTCGGGATGTTCGAGATCGAACAACAGCTGCGGCAGGCGACTGTAGGGCTTGTCCTCGTCGAGAATGTCTTCGTCGATGGTCTGGTACTTCTGTACGCGACCAAGGAAATCCCAGGTGTCGCCCAGGTATCTGATGGCTGCAGTTCGTTGGACGTGTGCGGTACTCGTCACCGCCAAGCTGCCGCCGAGATCCTGAAAATAGTCATCGTCCGACACATAGTTGAAGTCGATGTTGCCCTTTAGGCGATCTGTGAAGCTGGTATGCGTGCGCAGCGCGACGCTTCCGCGATCATTGTTTTTCCCGTCGTACTCGCTATCGCTCGGCAGGTAGTCGGCGGCCAGCGTGCCCTGCGTACTTTCGGTCAAGAATCGGAACTCTCCGCCGAGCATCAGTCCGCGCTTGGTCATCAGGCGCGGGGTCAGGGTCAGGTCGTAGTTCTCGGCGAGGTTGAGGTAGTACGGCACCGTCAGGTCGAAACCGGTGTTGCTGCTCTGGCCTACCGTCGGAATCAACACGCCGGAGCGGCGGCGGTCGTCGATCGGGAAGGTGAACACCGGTGCGTAAAGGATCGGTGCGCCCTGAAAACGCAGCGTCGCGTGGCGGGCTGTACCGAAGCCTTCCTCGCGGTCCAGTTCAAGCTCGCTGGCTTTCAGCACCCAGTCGTCGCTGCCGGGTCGGCAGGTGCTGTAGGTGATGTTCTTGTAGCGGCTTTTGCCGTCGGCCAGGAATTCGGCCTGATCGGCATCGCCGCGCGCGTGGATGGCGGGCACGCGGTAACGCGCCTGATCGATACGCCCTTCGCCGGTGGCCAGTTGGTAGCTCGCCGATTGACCGGCTACGCGCACGTCCGGTCGAGTGATCACGATGTTGCCGTCGGCATCGACATTGCCGCTGGCGCGATCGACGATCACGCGGTCCGCCTGCATGCGCAGCCCGCCCTGAACGAGCACGACATTGCCGCTGAATTGCGCCTTTTCCGGTGTTAGTTCGGCGACCGCACCATCGGCGGTCACGTCGATCGGCTGTGAGAAGTCCGAACCGGCGGGGGGCGGTAACGAGGGCGGGCCGGCCTGCACATTGCTGGTCGGGCACATGCCCCAGTCGATGCCTTCGTCGAGGGCGTCTGCAGCTGCGGGAGCCAGACCGACAGATGAAGCCTCGGGAGAATCCGCCGCCGGCTGCAGCGCGTCTTCGGCGGGTGCCGCTGCTGGTGTCTGCTCCGCAGGTGCCGGCGGTGCGGCCAGCAGATCCGGCATCTCTCCGGTATCGAAAGCACGCGTAGCTGCCGGTTGACGCGGTGTGGCAGCGGTCGGCTGCGATAATGTTGTTGGCTCTGGCTCTGGCTCTGGCTCTGGCTCTGGCTCTGGCAAGGCGGGTTCGTCGACTGCGGGCTGGGCAGGTGCTACCGGCTGACTATCTTCTACCGGTTCGACTGCGTCTTGCGGCGCAGTCATCGAAGGTTGCTGCGTCATCGGTGCGACCTGCGGCTGCGCCGGCTCTGCCAGCGGCGTGACCACCGCGTCGCTGTCTTCCGGGGTGCCGGGCGGCGGCGTATCGTCAACCGGCTGTCCGTCCTTACTGCACTGCCAGCCACTGCCGTCGGGCGCCATGCGGCAATCCCAGTTGGCGTCTTCCGCCAAGGCGGGCATCGACGTGACGAGTATGCTTGCGATGCCTAGCGATACCGTTGGTAGGGCGCGGCGTATGGCGGCGCTCAGCGGCTGGAGGCAGATAATCCGGTTGGTGCCTGACACGTGGCTGTTCTTTGTGTTTCCTGGTGGGTCCAAACCCGGGGTTGAACCGCCGACGAATTGTTGGAAGCCGGTGGGCGGTGCATTGAGGGGCGGTAAAATCTCATAGAATAAGGTTTTCTTCAATTCCCGCAGGCCCGCCGAAAGGTGGTGCCTATTCCCAATTTGAGGACTTAAATGCCCGAGCGTTTGCAACTGCTGGAGCAGTGGCTGCAGCAATCCTGCTGCCTTACCTACGAATCGATCGCACCTGCCTCATCGGATGCGAGTTTCCGCCGTTACTTCCGTGTGACCAAAACCGACGGTTCGACCTGGATCGCGATGGACGCCCCGCCGGACAAGGAGGACTGCGCGCCTTTCGTCAAAGTCGCAGCGATCATGCAATCGGCCGGCGTGCATGTGCCGCGCGTGCTCGAGCAGGACCTGAATCAAGGCTTCCTGCTGCTCGAGGATCTCGGTTCGACGGCCTATCTGGATGTCTTGACGGCAGACAGCGTCGAAAAGCTTTACGCCGATGCGCTGCAGGCGCTTCTGCAGTTGCAAGCAAAGGCTTCGAGCGACGGGCTGCCGGCCTATGACGAAACGCTGTTGCGCCGCGAGATGGCGTTATTCCCGGACTGGTTGTTGGCGACACACCTCGAACTGGAACTGGATTCGCGTGAGCGGAAAGTGCTCACTTCGGCATTCGATGTGCTGGTCGATAGTGCGCTGGAGCAACCCCGGGTATTCGTCCATCGTGATTACCACTCGCGCAACCTGATGGTCGTGGACCGGCATAATCCGGGCGTGATCGATTTTCAGGATGCGGTTGCCGGTGCGCCGACCTACGATCTCGTCTCCCTGCTGCGTGACTGTTACGTGCGGTGGCCGGGCGAGCAGGTTGATCGGTGGGCCGCAGGGTTCGCCCAGGACCTGCGCTCCGAGGGCCTGATCGATGTAGGCGACGATACGTTCTTGGCGTGGTTCGACCTGATGGGTGTGCAGCGCCACCTGAAGGCTTCGGGCATTTTCGCGCGGCTCAATCACCGTGACGGAAAGCCCGGCTACCTCGCTGATATCCCGCGCACCCTGCAATACATCGTTGATGTGGGCGCCCGCAGGCCGTCCATGCGGGCGTTGGCTGATTTCGTCGAAATGCGGGTGCTGTCTCGCATGTCGTAAGCCGGTCATCGTACTGTTACGTCAATGAGGTTTATGTCCCACCTGATCCGCGTGTAGACTTGCCGTCAAGTCAGATAAGGACGCAGTCTTCGAAGCGGGTCAGGCCCGGGTGTCAGGAAAATTGACAGACTCGGCGTGGAGCGACGCCGGCCGATTTTTTGATCCTTTGAAAACAACGGGATAGTGGTTTCGGCACGAAACCTGCTTAGGAAGCTTGCATAGTCAGGAGATTTTGTGGCAATGGCAGCTCACAACGAAAAGATTTCGAATAAACGTCGCCGCCTGTTCAAGGCGCTGTCGACGGTTCCGGTCGTAATGACCCTGCGGCCCGGTTCGGCACTGGCCAACCAGAGTGCGTTTCAGTGCCTCGACACGGGGGAGAATATCGCCGATTGGCACGATGCCAGCTGGCCGGATATCAACGATCCCTGCCCTGAGGGCGAGATCTGCTACGCCTACGAGCGTCGCTATTATTGGGATACCACGACCGGCACCAAGGTGCCGAATACGACATGTCCCACTTTGAACAATATTATTGTTCAGACGAACACCGGTTTTCTCGATTTTACCGGCAATGACGCGACGCCTTTCGTCACGTTCAATCCGACCGACACCACCCTGATGATCCTGCAGGACGGTGAAGGCAAGGCCTGCGTTGAGGATATTCCGCGCCAGGAAGGCCTGTTCGCCGTTGTCGGACACCCGATCGACGACAACACCGATTTCGTCATCGACGGCACCGTGCCGGAGGCTCGTATCCAGACTGGATATCAAGGCATCACCGGCACCTGTCTGACCTCAATCGCCGGAACAGTTCCGCCGAACTACACGCTGTCTCGCGGATGACGCTCAGCGGGTTTCCCGCTGCCGGGCTCGCTGAGGCGGTTTGGTGGCGGGAAAGTGACCAGCCGTTGGTCTGGTCAGACTCCGATCAGTTTGTCGCTGTCTTCGACCCGGTTTCGGGCGAAACCCATCTTCTCAACGAACTACCCGCCATGCTGCTTCAGCAGGTCGATGCGCAGCCGCGTACGGCAGCCGAACTGCTGGCGACAATCCTCGGCGAAGAGGCCGGTGAGATTGCGCCGCAGCAAACTGACCAGATCATTGCCACGCTGAAATTCCTGGCCGAGGCCGAGTTGATCGAAATCGGTCGCGCAGAAATGGCATAAGATGCAGCAGTGACTGCAAGTTTTTCCTCAGGCAACGGCCCCATAACGCTCGATGCAGGTCCCTTTCGGGTGGGGCTGCACGCCACTGATCCGGTGTTTATCGACACAGTCAGCGCGTTTTATGGTCCGGTGATTCAGTCGGGCGCGGAGCAGATCTACGACTATGAGGTCGTGATCCGGCAGCCGCAATCGCTGCGTCGTTGGTTGCGTCCACAGGCGGTTTTCGAGATCGACGGTATGCGCCCCTTCGAGCCGCAGCCGCTCGATCATGCATTTCCGATGTACGAATGGGGCCTCAACTGGTGTGTCGCCACCAGCGCCCACCGCTACCTGATGCTGCACGCGGGAACGATCGCTTTTGGTGACGAGGCGTTGATCCTTCCCGGCAATCCGGGGTCTGGAAAGAGTACGTTGTCTGCTGCGCTCTCATTGCGCGGCGGGCGGCTGTTGTCAGACGAATTCGGGTTGCTGCAGCCCGAAATCGTGCGCTTGCTCCCGATGCCGCGCGCAATACCGCTGAAGAACGCGTCGATCGAGGCGATACTCGATTTCGACGCCGATGCGCCGTTGGGGCCTACTTACCCTAAAACGCGCAAGGGCCGTGTTCGACATCTCCAGCCGAACAAGACGAGCCTGGCAATGCAGGCGCAAACGGCGTCACCTCGCTGGCTGGTGTTTCCCACCTACACACAAGGCGCGGCCGAGAACCTAGTGCCGCTCGACAAGGCCGAGGCGTTTCGCAACCTCGCGTTCAACAGCTTCAATTACAAGCTGTTGGGTGAGACCGCGTTCCGCGCCGTCTGCGCGTTGATCGATCAGGTCGACTGCTATCGCTTCACCTACAGCAATCTGCACCGCGCAGTGCCTGTTCTGAAGGGTTTGGTAGGGGCGGCGGATTAACGGCATGGGTTCGGTAGTCTCCGGTAATCTCCTGTTGGCCATGCTGCGCGAGCCCGCTTGCGTGACGCAGTGGACAGCCGGGCAATGGAACCTGTTCCTGCCGCAAGTACGCCAGGCGCGGTTGATGGGTCGCTGCTATTTTCTTCTGGAAAAGACCGGGCTGCTGGACGCTGTGCCGCCCCGCATCGTCGATCAGCTGCGCGGCGCCCTGGTGCAGACGCGTTATGTTCAGAACCAGGCACGGCGTGAGCTCGAGCAGGTGCGACGCACCCTTGTTTCCATCGATTGTCCGCTGATCGCAATGAAAGGCGTCGCCTACTTGGCGGCCGAACTGCCGTCCGCCGCTTGGCGAAATCTCTCCGATGTCGACCTGTTGGTGCCACGCGAACGCATCGAGGATGTCGAGGCACTGCTCAAGCGTAGCGGCTGGCAGTTGAACGGTGACTTCGATACCTATGACCAGCACTACTATCACGACTGGATGCACGAAGTACCACCACTGATCCACCACCTGCGCGAGACCGAAGTCGACATCCATCACAACCTTGCCCCGCCGGTCAGTACCATCAAGATCGATGCGCACAAGTTGTGGGAATCGGCCGTCGAGATATCGCCAGGTCTGTCAGTTCTGGCGCCGACCGATATGCTGCTGCACAACGCCGTCCATCTGTTCATGAACGATGAACTGCGTGGCGGGCTGCGCGACGTGGTGGATTTCGTCGATCTGCTCAGTCACTTCAGTGCCGCACAGCCTGATTTCGAGGCGGCGTTGCTGGCGCGCGCCGCGCAACTGGGGTGTGGTTTGCCCTTGTTCTACGCGGTCGATACGGCGCAGCGTCTGCTCGCCTTGGAAACATCTGACGATTTCCATGCCGGCGTGCAGCGCTTTGCACCGGTCGCGCCGATCCGCGGCCTCATGCGCCTGTTGATCAAGCAGACACTGGCGCCGCTGCGCCCCGGGCTTCGACGCACCGGTTTTGCTTCGTGGTTGCTGTTCGTGCGCTCTCACTGGGTACGGATGCCGCTGCCGATGCTGTTGCGCCACCTGGCGCGAAAGTCGTTCAAGAAACACGACTCCACACCCACCATCGATGCGACACCCGGCTGACGATGTTCGATCGGGTCCGCGCAATCTGCTTCGATCTGGACGACACCTTATGGCCCTGCGCGCCCGTCATTCGTGCCGCAGAGCAACGTTGCTATGATTGGCTGGCGGGTAATGCGCCGGCGCTGACCGAGCGGTACGCGATCGAGGAACTGCGTGCTCACCGCCTGGCGCTGGGGCAATCACGCGCCGATATCGCGCACGACCTGACCGAGGTTCGTCGCCAATCGTTGCTCGAATTGTTGGTCGAGCAGGGGTATCCGGCGCAATTGGCGGATCAGGCAAGCGACGTGTTTCGCGCGGCACGCAATCTGGTCGCACCGTTCGATGAAGTGATCGAAGCGCTGGCCAGACTGAGGGGGCGATACGTCCTTGTGTCGGTCACCAACGGTAACTCGCAGATCCAGCACACGCCGTTGCACGCGAGCTTCGATCTTTCGCTGACCGCGGCCGATGTCGGCGCCGCGAAACCGCACCCGGCGATGTTCGAGGCGGCTAGCGAGCATACGGGCTTGCCGCTGCATGCCTTTGTGCATGTCGGCGACGATCCGCTGCGCGATGTACAGGCAGCGCGTGACGTCGGCATGCCGACGGTGTGGGTGAATCGCGACAATCTCCGATGGCCGGAAGATATAACGCCGGCAGATGTCGAGATCTCGCATCTCGATGAGCTGACGGCTTTGATGCTGGATTGAGTATGCGTTCTGCCGGTCGTCGCCAATCGATTCGGCCATTCATGGCGATCGACAGTAGACTACGCTGTAGATGTGACTGGGGAAGCGAGTAACGTGTCGCTCGATCGCAATGCGTTCAGACATCAATTGAAAATCTACGGTCCGGCGGCATTACTGGTAATCGCCGCCTTTGTTCTAGCGTACCAATTCATTCAGCCTGCGCCGCCGAAGCATGTCGTTATGGCCACGGGCGAGCCTGCCGGGGCCTATCACCAATTCGCCAAACGCTATGCCGAGTACCTCGACCGCGAAGGTATAACCCTTGAGCTGCGCCCGACTGCGGGTACGGTCGAGAACATCGACTTGCTCAAACGCGGTGAGGTTTCGGTGGCCTTCGTGCAGGGCGGGGTAGGCGAACGCGTGACGTCGCCGCAGTTGCTGTCGCTCGGCAGCGTGTACTACGAGCCTCTGTGGTTGTTTCATCGGCGCGAGCTCGTTGTCGACAGACTGGGCGATCTGCGCAATTCAAAGGTCGCCGTGGGCGCCGTTGGATCGGGTACGCGCAGCCTTGCCACGCGACTTTTGCAGGATAACGGCGTCAGCGATGAATCGCTTTGGTTGGGCTACAGCGGCGAAAAGGCCGCACTCGCGTTGATGGAGGGACGGGTGGATGCCGCGTTTTTCGTAATCTCGGCGGAAAGCCCTCTGATAGAAAAGTTGCTGTATCACCCCGATATCGCGGTTGCGGATTTCAAACGTGCCGACGCCTACCGGCGGCGTTATGCCTACCTCAGCAGCCTCGTGTTGCCCGAAGGTGTTGTCGATCTGGCTGACAACATTCCCGAGCAGCGTGTACGTCTGCTCGCAGCGACCGCCAATCTCGTGGTTCACCCGGAGCTGCATCCGGCAGTCAGCGACCTGCTGCTGCAGGCGGCCAGCGACATCCATCAGAGCGGTGGCTGGTTCGAAGGGCAGGACACCTTCCCGATGCCGAAACTGCTGGCATACCCGCTCGGCAAGGAGGCGGATCGATACTACGAGCACGGCCCGCCGTTCCTGCAGCGTTATCTGCCGTTCTGGGCCGCCTCGTTGATCGACCGGCTCAAGGTGATGTTGCTGCCGCTACTGGTGCTGCTGTTTCCGCTGATCAAGGTCATGCCGCCAATCTACACCTGGCGGATGCGGGCGCGTGTTTATCGATGGTATGACGAGTTGGAACAGGCGGAAGCTGCCCTCGATTCGGACAGGAACGATGTCGATTGGGTCATGCGCGAGCTCGACCGGATCGAGCACGAGGTCAAACACATCAAGGTGCCTTTGTCGTTCACCGACCAGCTATACCACCTGCGGCAACACATCGAGTTGGTGCGCCGGCAGGTGGGTGAACAACACGCGGTGAGCCGACCACAGGCCCCCTCCGTCTGATCGGGAGGGCGCCTGTGGAAGGTGCCCGGCATCAATGGCCGCCGAGGAACAGGTGCAGGCCGTACCAGCTGTCGTGGTCGTGGCGGCGCCCGTAGTCACGGTGACGCTCGTGGCGCCAGTGGCGACGTTCGTGATGGTGACGGCGATGGTGGCCGTGGCGGTGATGGTCGCGGTATTCGTGCTTCCAGCCGTGGCCGTAATCTCGGTAGCCGCGATCGCCATGAGCCATCGCATTACCCGAAAGGCCGATGCCCAAGGCAAGAACGCCGGTCAGCAACAGGGTCGACATCTTCATATTCAGCTCTCCTAATTCTTCTCAATAGAGGGATCTTTGCTGATCCTGAGAGCTACTTTGGGCCTTTCAGCCTGAACCCAGGCTGAACGCCCCACGGCCGATTGTGAACGGCATCAGATTTCGCGCAGGCCTTCTGCCGGCTCGATCTGCGCCGAACGGACGCCCGCGAGGGCTGCCGCCAGCATTGCGGCACCGGTCGTAAGTACCAGAGCCAGCAGGAAATGTTGCGGCAACAGGATGCACACCTCCTGGCCCTGAGCCAGTTGATCCGACAGCATCTGGTTGATCGAGAAGGATGCGGCGAAATAGATGGCGATCGCCAGTACCCACCCAAGCAGGCCGGTGTAAAACGCCTGCGTGACCGGGAACCAGACGATGTCTCCGGTGCGGAACCCGACCAGCCTCAACACCGACAGCTCTTTTCGCTTGCGATCCACGTTGGCCCACAGGCTTGCGCCGAGCGACAGCGAGAAACCAACCAGGCCGATCACGGCGATCGCCCAGTAGATGCCCGTGAGATTGTTGTCCATGCGGATCACCAGCTCGATGTCGGCGGCCTTGGTGCGTACATCGGCGCCCAACGCTGTCAGATTGGCCTTAAGCGCATCGACGTCGTAGATCGATTCGGCGTACAGCCGAAAACCGGGGTAGTCGCGGGCCGCCTCGCTGCGGGTGCCCTGCCAGCCGAACTCCTCTACCGCGCGCCCGTCGCGGAAATCTTCGAATGCCTCCACGAGACGCACGTCGGCGAACGCCCCATCGCGCGCAAACGCAATGGGTGGCGCAACGGCCGTGACCGTCAGCTCGATATGCTGGCGCTCCTTGCGGCCACGGAATTGCCGCACCACGCTGCCGCTGACTCTATCGCCCGCTTCCACCTTCAGCTTCTCCGCCGCCGATTGAGACAGGATCAATTCGTTCATGCCGCGCGGTGGCGCCATTCCCATCGGCAGCAAGGGATCGCCTTCTCCGGACGGGATCAACTCGGTGCGGATGATGCGGCCGGCGTTTTCGCTGCTCAGCTCAACGGTGGCAGCGATGCTGCGCGTGCGCGGTACCACGAAGGCGACGTCGTCGCGCTGTCGCATCTCGTCGAACCAGGCTACGCTGAAGCGGCTGCTGCTGACAGGTTTGATCTCGCGGTTTTCCGGATTCTGCACCAGTTGATCCAGCATCCCGCCGACGATGCCGAACTTCAGGCCGAACAACACCAGCATCGGACCGAGCACCGCGGCCAACGCGAGCACGAAACAGCCGGACATCTGCCACTCATGGGCGTAATCACGCGTCGCCAGACGCAGGGTTTTAGCCAAACGCATCGGAATCAGCCGTTAACGACGGTCTCGGTGGTCGAGCCGTCCTTGGAGCGATGGGTGTGGTGCGCCAGGCGTCGCAGGCCCAGGCGTTTGATGTGTCGCCATGCGTGGCTGGCGACGACGACGGTAATGTTTCTTTCTTCTGCGAGTTCGATAAACAACGACATGATCTTTTCGGCAGCAAAGGGGTCGACCGACGCGGTAGGTTCGTCGGCAATGACAATGGAGGGTTCATGAGCCAGCGCGCGTCCGATCGCCACGCGTTGGCGTTCACCGACCGACAGGGTTTCGGGCAGCTTGTCGAGATGGCGCGCGATGCCCAAGTGGCGTGCCAGCGTCTCGACCGTATCGTCGGCCGGCATGCTGAGCACCGAGCGCGATAGCGACATGTTCTCGCGTACGCTCAGGTAGGGCAGCAGGCCACCGGTCTGCATGACGTAGCCAATGTGCGCCTTGCGCAGGTCGCCCAGCGCGTTCTGTTTCTTCTTCTTCCACAATTCGGCGACGTCGATCGCCTCGTCTTCGATTTCAGGACGGAAGCGGAAGGCGGCGAAGTCACTCGGCCGCGAGATGAACGCGAGCATGTCGAGCAGAGTGGATTTGCCGCAACCGGATTCACCGAT
>MWSE01000026.1_pt1 | contig 60203 bp, 53 predicted proteins | sample 1021931 | NCBI WGS metagenome assembly MWSE01 (sample SAMN06338154, study PRJNA374545) | mollusc metagenome | biome: marine bay; material: sediment; isolation source: gill 28 cm from animal B | host: Kuphus polythalamius | place: Philippines: Mindanao | collected 2011-09-12 | reverse complement strand
GCGCGGTGCGGTTCGCGATCTCTCACAGCTCGAAAAGTAACACCCGCAAGCGCATAGCTTGCTAGAGCAAAGCCGGCGCCTGTACAGGTGCCGGCTTTTTTGTGCGCCTTAAGATTCGCTTAAGAATTCACGACCCGCATTACTCAATCAGCCCTGTTGCGACGATGAGCGCATGGGTTTTCCGCTTCTTGTCACGTCTACATGTCTGACCCGCCGACAAGGCGCCGTTGTCGACTGCGTTCATTTTTAAGCATCCGGTCACAAAGTGAGTATCGATGCTCAATGGTGCGGATTAAACCCGTTCCGGCTGTCGTTTCAATAACGCACGACGTTCCATGCAAGACAGTGCCTGGGTGAATGTTGGTATGACCGGCACTCGTATGCATTGCTCAATTGGCGGAGGGTTTCGCACCGAAAGCACCCGTCAGGTTCGCGTGTTGCACGCCGAAACGTGCACAACCAATACGGCCATGTCGCGACGTGACAACTCAGTGACAGGGCTCGACAAAAAAAAAGGAACAGGAGCTATGACGACAAACTTTTTGAAGGCCATGTGTTTGGGCTTTGTCGCAGCGGGGGTCTGTCAAACGGCATGGTCTGAAGACGCAACGATCAATCGACTGCTTGCCTCGCAATGTGCCCAGTGTCACGGGTCCAACGGCAGGGCGGTCGGCGACATGGATAGTCTCGCCGGAGAGAGTGCCGACGAGATCTATGAAGAGCTGATGGAGATGCGTTCGGAAGACACGCCGGAAGACATCATGGAGCACCAGGCGATGGGTTACACGGAGGATCAGATCCGCCGTATAGCCGCGTACTACGGGTCGATAGGGGGTGGTAGTTCGGGTTCAGGTTCCGGTGGTTCCGGCGATCATGAATCGGATGAAGACGAACATGAACGTTCGCGCGACTCCGGTAAGGAATACGAGCGCGAACGGCGCAAGAGACGTGATCGGGACGACGACTGATGCGTTGTTCAACGACTACGACCCTTGATCACCTTTTGCGGAGAACATATCCATGACTTTCAATCGTAGACAGTTTCTGAAAACACTCGGTGCGGCGAGCGCGGCAATGACGCTGCCGATGACTGTGAAGGCCGCGGCGACGCCCCGCGTTGTCGTGCTCGGCGGTGGTTTTGCCGGCGCATCCGTCGCCAAGTATCTGCGTGCGTGGAGCGACAAGACCATCGAGGTGGTGATGGTTGATCCGAACGCCGCACACACCTCCTGCGTACTGAGCAACCTCGTACTCAACAACCGTATTTCACTCAACGAGCTGACGATTTCGTACTCCAGCTTGTCGTCGTTCTACGGTGTCAACGTCATGCGCGATCGCGCGGCGGAGATTGACGGCACCGGGAAGCGTGTCCGTCTGAACGACGCAGGTTGGATCGACTACGATCACCTCGTGATCGCGACCGGCATCGACTTTGTCGACATCCCGGGCCTCGACTTCAATCTGACACCACATGCCTGGGTTGCCGGTCCGCAAACCCAGTTGCTGGCATCGCAGGTCAGTTCGCTTGGGCCGAGTTCGACCTTCATCATGACGGTGCCGCCGTCGCCTTATCGGTGCCCTCCGGGGCCTTACGAGCGCGCCTGCGTGGTGGCCGACATACTCAAGCGCAAGGGCTATAACAACGGCGACGCACGTGTTGTCGTGCTCGATGCCAATCCGTCGATCCAGGCAGAACGGCACACCTTCGAGCAGGTGTATAGCCAGCTGTACCGCAACATCATCGACTATGTTCCCAATGCCACGCTGAACGCCGTCGATTCGCAACAGCGCATTGTCGATACCAGCGCAGGCGAATACCGGGGCGATGTCGTCAATGTGATCGCGCCGCAACAGGCGATGGGTTTCGTGCGTGAATCCGGGCTTACCGGAAGCGGGCTCTGGGCAGGCGTCGATCCGCTGACCTATGCATCGACGCAATCCGGTTTCGATGGGGTCCATATCATCGGTGATACCCAGGCGACCGGTCAGCCGAAGTCTGCGCATATGGCCAATTCGCAGGCCAAGGTGTGCGCCGATGCCATCATCAGGATCATCAACGGCAATTCGGTGACCGATCCCGAGCGTGTCGCGAACATCACGACCAACTCGGCCTGTTATAGCCCGGTCAGTTACGATCAGGCGTCGTGGCTAACTGCCAACTTCTCGTACGATGAAACGAGTCGCCAGATGACGCTGAAGCATCTTGGTGAGGCGGAACGATGGAGCAAGGATAACTATGAGGAGATGTTCGCCTGGGCGAGCAATCTCTTCACCGACTCCTTCCATTGATAAGGTAGGCACGCAGACTGCGCAAGGCGTGCGCAGTCTGCTTTATAGCGAGAAGGTTACAGCGAACCCCAGGAGCTCTTGCGGCGACGTACGCGCAGGTGAGGCAGGATCAGCCCGAGCAGTATGCCGCCGACGACGACACCGCCACCGATCAGGAACCAGTTCTGCGCGGTCTTGTTCTCGAGTTCGCGGTTCTGCTGTTTGATGTCTTCGACCTCGCGTGTCAGCGAGGCGACTTGTTTGCGCAGTTCATTGCGCTCGTTGGCAATCCGTACGGCGTTGCTCGAGGTGCGTTGCAGCGCAGTGAATTCCTGGTCGACCTGCGTCTTCGAGCCTTTGAGTTCTTCGTACTGCTTGGTCAGTGTCTGCAATTGCTCTGTCGCCGTAGCCAGTCGGCTGCTCAGCTCGCCCGGCGCGGCCTTCAGCGCCTTCACTTCGTTTTCGAGTGACACGAGTCGATCGCGTGCTACCGGCTGATTCACCAGCTGGCGCGTCAGTACGAAACCTTCGGCGCCGGCCTGCGTGCGCACCTTGCTGTAGCCACTGCCGCTGTTGGTCGACAGTACCGTCACGGCTTCGCCGGTCGGCAACATTTTGAGGATGCGATGCGTCGGGCTTTCGCCGCTGCGCAGCGTGATTTTCAGTTCGTCGGTCACGTAGGCGGTCTTGGCGAACGCCGTTGTGCTGCAGAGTATGAAGATGAGCGTAACGAGTTTTTTCACTGAGTCGATTCCGTACGGCGGAGCATTAGGGCCTGTTCCCGGCCGGGAAGCAGATTAAGTGTTCGGCGTTCAGGCGGACGCGAACTGTATCACCCATATGATGATCATTATGGCTCGGAAACAGCGATAGTAGGCGCGTTCCGGTGGGTAATTCCAGTGTATAGAGGATTTCAGCCCCCTTGAACGCCTTGTCTTTGACCACGGCTTCGATATCGCCGTTGTTGTCCGGTACCAGGTCGTCCGGGCGTATCAGCACTTCAACCTGGTTGCCGATGTGCTCGGTGCAGGAGCGATTGCCGCGCAACTCGCCCAGTTCGGTATCGAAGGTTTCAGGCGTCTTGACCGTGCCGGCAATGAAGCGGCCCTGACCGATGAAATCGGCGACGAAGCGATGGTTCGGCTCGTGGTACAGGTTGAACGGCGTATCCCACTGCAGGATCGTACCATCGCGCATCACACCGACCTTGTCCGACATCGCGAACGCCTCATGCTGGTCGTGGGTGACCAGGATACCGCTGATGCCCTCCGACTTGAGGATGTCGCGTACCTCCATGCTCAGGCGTTCGCGCAATTCGACGTCGAGATTGGAGAACGGTTCGTCCATCAGTAGCAGGGTCGGGCGAGGCGCTAGTGCGCGCGCCAGTGCGACGCGTTGTTGCTGCCCGCCCGAGAGCTCGTGGGGGTAGCGTTGCCCCATACCTTGCAGGCCGGTGGCATCGAGCAGATGTTCGACCTGCACGCGGCGATCGACGGCCGGCTTTTTGCGCAGACCGAACGCGATGTTGTCGGCGATCGTCAGGTGGGGGAACAGGGCATAGTCCTGAAACACCATGCCGATCGAGCGTTTCTCCGGCGGTACGGTCATCTCGGGTGAAGAGACGATTCTCTTCGCGATCAGAATCTGGCCGCTGCTGATCGGCTCGAAGCCGGCGATCGCTCGCAGTGCGGTGGTCTTGCCGCAGCCACTCGGGCCGAGCAGGCTGACGATCTCGCCGCGATTGACGTGAAACGACAGGTCGTTGACGACCGTCTCGTCGCCATATCCGGCACTGATTTGTTCGACCTTGAGTAACGGCATCTGCTCGGGTTCGGCGATGTTCAGAGCCGTAGAGTTTATCAAGTGAGCAGGAACTCAAGCAGCGCTTTCTGCGCATGCATACGGTTCTCTGCCTCGTCCCAGACAACGCTGTCCGGCGCGTCGATAACGTTTTCGGCGACCTCTTTGCCACGATAGGCCGGCAGGCAATGTAGAAACAGTGCGTCCGGCGCGGCCAGGCTCATCATCGCCTTGTCGACCATGTAGCCGGCGAAGGCTCTTTCGCGAGCGGCCTTTTCCTCTTCCTGGCCCATGCTGATCCAGGTGTCGGTAACCACCAGGTCGGTACCGCTGACCGCCTCACGCGGGTCGCGCAGGATCTCGCATCGATCGCCACCGGTGCGCAGCACCTCGGGATCGGGGTCGAAGCCTTCCGGGCAGGCGATGCGCAGCTTGAAATCGAACTGCACGGCTGCGCCGATATACGAGTGACACATATTGTTGCCGTCGCCGACCCAGGTCACTGTCTTGCCGGTGATGTCGCCGCGATGCTCGCTGAACGTCTGCATGTCGGCCAGCAGTTGGCAGGGGTGGCACAGATCGGTCAGGCCGTTGATCACCGGCACCTTCGAATGCGCAGCGAAGGCCTCGACACTGGCATGCTCGAAGGTGCGGATCATGACGCAATCGACCATGCGCGACAGCACGCGCGCGGTGTCTTCAATCGGCTCGCCACGTCCGAGTTGGGTATCGCGCGGTGACAGAAACATTGCTGAACCACCGAGCTGTGCCATACCGGCCTCGAACGACACGCGGGTACGCGTCGAGCTCTTTTCGAAGATCATCGCGAGCATCTTGTTGTGCAGCGGCGTATGCGATTTGCCGGCGCGGTGCATCTGCTTGAGTTCGCTGGCGCGCGCGATCAGCGCGCGCAGCTCAGTCGAACTCAGATCCATCATCGTTAAAAAATGGCGGGGTGCAGGGGAAGTACTCATGACAATAAACCTCGCGCCGTGGCGGGGCGATCAGTGATCCGAGAGGAAGGCTTGAACCAGTGAGCCGAGTGTCGAGATCAGTTGGTCGGCCTGCTTGTCGCTCATGATCAGCGGCGGTAGCAGGCGGATGACCGAGTCGGCCGTGACATTGATCAGCAGGCCGGCGCTCAATGCCCGCGCGACGAGTTCGCCGCAGGGGCGGTCGAGCTGTATGCCGATCATCAGACCTTTACCGCGGACCTCGATGACACCGGGGAGATCTGCCAGCGCAGCGCGCAGGCCGTTCTGGATGTACTCACCGAGACTGGCGGCGCGTTCCCAGAGTTTGTCCTGGCTGAGCGCGTGGCACACCGTCAGTGCTGCCGCACAGGCCAGGGGGTTGCCACCGAAAGTGGAGCCGTGATTGCCGGGGCCGAAAAGAGCGGCTGCGTCGCCCTGCGCCAGACAGGCGCCGATCGGCACGCCGTTGCCCAATGCCTTGGCGACCGTCATCACGTCCGGCTTGAAATCGTAGTGCTGGTAAGCGAAGGGTTTGCCGGTACGCGCCATGCCGGTCTGAATCTCATCGAGGATCATCAGCCAGCCCTTGGCGGTGCACAGCGCCCTGACGCCGGGTAGAAAATCGTCGGGCGGGACATTGATGCCGCCTTCGCCCTGGATCGGCTCGACCATGACGGCAACCACATCGGGCTGGTTATCGGCCACGGCCTGCAATGCTGCGAGGTCTCCGTACGGTATGCGCACGAAACCCTGCACCAGCGGTTCGAATCCAGCCTGCACCTTGCGGTTGCCGGTGGCGGTCAGCGTTGCCAGGGTACGACCGTGGAAGCTGCTCTCCATTACCACGATGGTCGGCGATTTCACGCCTTTACGATTGCCGTGCAGACGCGCCAGCTTGATCGCGGCCTCGTTGGCTTCGGCACCGGAATTGCCGAAGAACACGCGATCCATGCCGGCCAGTTCGGTCAGCGCATTCCCCAGCGCCTCTTGTGCCGCGATGCCGTAGACATTCGAGGTATGGATCAGCGTGGCTGCCTGTTCGCAGATGGCCTTGGTGACATCCGGGTGGGCATGGCCGAGGTTGGTCACCGAGATGCCGCACAATGCATCCAGGTATTCCTTGCCGTCGGTGTCCCACACGCGCGCACCTTCACCACGTGAGAACGTCACGGGCAGGCGATTGTAGGTGCTCATCAAGTGCGTCATGGGGATGTAGGCCCGCCTTCAGGGAGAAGGAGCGGTCGTCTGTAGAACGTAGCTCGGTCGTCGGAATCCGCGCTTCTCCAAAAAAACAAAAAGGCAGCCCCGGTCGCGGGGACCACCTTCGCCATTGATGCCGCTCTGGCAGCAAAGGCGGAACCCTACCAGCACTTTTTATTACTGGCAAGACTGCCGACAGGAACAAAAAACCCGGCCGAGGCCGGGTTTCGCGGAGCTTGAGAAGTTGCTCAGCCGCCGAAATTCGAGGCGACAAAGTCCCAGTTCACCAGCTTCCAGATTTCTTCGAGATACTTCGGACGCGCGTTGCGGTAGTCGATGTAGTAGGCGTGCTCCCATACATCGACCGTCAGCAGGGCGGTTTTGCCGTCGGTCATCGGGGTGGCTGCATTCGAGGTATTGACGATCTCGACGCTGCCGTCTGAATTCTTGACCAGCCAGGTCCAACCCGAGCCGAAGTTGGTCGCGGCCGACTTGCTGAACGCCTCTTTGAACGCATCGAAAGAGCCGAACGCGCTGTTGATCGCATCGGCCAGCGCACCGCTCGGCTCGCCGCCGCCGGTCGGGCTCAGACAGTTCCAGTAGAAGGTGTGGTTCCACACCTGCGCAGCGTTGTTGAACACGCCGCCCGACGACTTCATGATGATGTCTTCGAGGGTCATGTTTTCGAACTCGGTACCCGGGATCAGGTTATTCAGGTTCGTCACATAGGTGTTGTGGTGTTTGCCGTAGTGATACTCGAGGGTTTCTTTCGAGATCGTCGGCTCGAGGCCATCCATCGGATAGGGCAGGGCGGGAAGTTCGTGCGCCATTATTTAACTCCTTGGTCGTCATTAATGCGGAACCAGGTCCCGCGCTCGTTTGACCAGGATTCTAGGGACTGCACGTCGACACTTTCAACCGTATCGTGCGCGAGGAAGTCCGAATTTTTGCAGGTTGCGCGATCGCTGCTATTGCCACTGTGGTCTTCGCGACAGATGTCAACGGATGATCGCGCGCGGCACTTCGTGCGGCTTACTGTTTGATATCTCAGCAATAGCCTTTGGCAATCCGGCGGCTGCATCGGGTGTAATGCGAGGCGGAAATGACGCAAATGCAACAGCGGAACGGTGACTATCCGACAATATGAATCCGGCTGAACTCAATATCTTTTCCAGCCGTCTCAACGCCGTGTGCGAGGAGATGGGCCTGGTTCTGCGCAATTCGGCGTTCTCGCCGAATATCCGCGATCGCCTCGATTTCTCGTGCGCCGTGTTCGATTCACAGGGTGAGCTGTGCGCGCAGGCCGCGCATATCCCGGTGCATCTCGGCAGCATGGCCTATGCGATGCGCGACATCGTTGCCGGCATCGACTGGCGTGCGGGCGATCAGGTCATGCTCAACGATCCTTTTCTGGGCGGCACGCACCTGCCGGACGTCACGGTGATTGCGCCGGTGTTCTGCGACGAGCGGTTGATCGCCTTCGTCGTCAATCGTGCACACCACGCCGATATCGGGGCGGCCTCGCCGGGTTCGATGCCGATTTCTTCGAGGCTCGACGAGGAAGGCGTGGTCATCGAGCCCGTGCACCTGCTGCGCGATGACGTCTTCGTCGGCGATGTGCTCGACCGCGTCACCCAACAGACACGTAACCGGGCCGAATCGCGCGGCGACTTCAGCGCCCAGGTGGCGGCCAATCGCGCCGGGGCACGGCGGCTGCAGGGCTTGATCAGCGCCTACGGCAGCGCTGCGTTTGTCGCCGGAATCCAGGCGCTGAATGACTATGCAGAACGCCTGGCACGTGCCTCGCTGGCCGAGATCCCGGCCGGGCGCTACAGCTTCACAGACTTTCTCGACGACGATGGTCAGGGCAACCGGGATATCCCGATCAAGGTCACGTTGATCGTCAGCGAGGCCGGCATTGTTGCCGACTTCGACGGTACGGCCGCCCAGGTCGACGGCAACGTGAACTGTCCCCTGGCCGTGGCCGCGGCGGCCGTCTACTACGTCTTCCGCTGCCTGATGCCGGCGCAGATGCCGGCCTGTGCAGGGGCGTTTCGACCGATCTCTTTGAGTGCTCCCGCGGGCTGCCTGTTGAATGCCCGCAAACCGGCCGCGGTCGCCGCGGGCAACGTCGAGACCAGCACGCGTGTGGTCGACGTGGTGCTCGGTGCCTTGGCCGAGGCGTTGCCCGAACGCATACCGGCAGCCAGTCATGGCAGCATGAACAACCTCGCGATGGGCAGTGCCACACCAGGCGCAGCGTGGGATTATTACGAGACCATCGGCGGTGGCATGGGGGCCGGGCCGGCCGGTGGCGGCCTCAGTGGCGTGCAGACGCATATGACCAACACCCTGAACACGCCGGTCGAGGTGCTCGAAAGCCGTTTCCCGTTGCGTGTCGAGCGCTATGCCCTGCGAGGCGCGTCGGGCGGAGAAGGCCGACGGCGAGGCGGCGATGGCCTGGTGCGCGAATACCGTTTTCTGTCAGCGGCGCATTTCACTTTGCTTACCGAGCGTCGCGGACATGCGCCGTGGGGCGTGCAAGACGGCGGCGCCGGCATGGTCGGCCGAAACCTGTTGAATGGTGAGCCGCTGCCGTCCAAATGCGAGGGTAACCTCGCTGCAGGCGACCGCCTGCGTATCGAGACCCCCGGCGGCGGTGGCTGCGGAAGTCCTTTGAACGAGAAATCCTGACATGTGTGGTATCTGTGGTGAATTGCGCTTCGATGCGCAAGCGGTCGAGTCCGGGCTGATCGAAAGAATGCTACCGGCACTCGAAAGGCGTGGACCGGACGACGCCGGCGTATGGCGGCAGGGTCGAGTTGCGTTTGGCCATCGCCGGCTGTCGATCATCGACCTGTCGGCGCGTTCGCATCAGCCGATGGTCGACGATGAATTGGGCCTGGTGTTCAACGGTGCGATCTACAACTACCGCGAACTGCGCAGCGAGCTGCAGGCCAAAGGGCTGCAGGCCAAAGGTCACACCTTCGCTTCGGGCGGTGACACCGAGGTGATCCTCAAGGCCTACCGCGAGTGGGGTGACGATTGCCCGCGCTATCTGCACGGCATGTTCGCCTTTGCGATTTGGGACGAGCGCAAGCAACGACTGTTCGCCGCGCGCGATCGCTTCGGCATTAAGCCTTTCTACTATGCCGTAGACGATAAGCGCCTGCGCTTCGCATCGAACACCCAGGCGCTGCTTGCAGGCGGCGGTATCGACACCGCGATCGATCCGGTAGGGCTGCATTTTCAATACACCCTGCATGCGGTGATTCCGGCGCCGCACACGATCCTGATCCGCAAGCTCGAACCCGCCCATTCGCTTGTCGTAGAGGCCGACGGCCGACAGCAACTGCAGCGCTATTGGGAACTCGATGCCACGCGTCTGCCCGAGGCGCGCAGTGAACAGGAGTGGGTCGACGCGACCCACGAGGCACTGATGGCGGCCGTGCGCAAGCGCAACGACGTGGCCGACGTGCCGGTCGGCGTATTGTTGTCGGGCGGCCTGGATTCGAGCCTGCTGGTGGCGCTGTTGGCTGAGATCGGCGTCGAGGGATTCCACACCTTCTCGGTCGGCTTCGAAGACCAACCGGAAGAGAAGGGCAGCGAATTCGAGTATTCCGACCGAGTGGTCGAACGTTACCAGCCAATCCACCACAAGTTTCTGGTGCCCAACGAGCAGGTGCTCGAACGCCTGCCCGAAGCGGTCGATGCGATGGCCGAGCCGATGTTCGGCCAGGATGCCGTGGCCTTCTATCTGTTATCCGAACAGGTCTCGCAGCACATCAAGGTGGTGCAATCGGGTCAGGGGGCGGATGAGGTGTTCGGCGGTTATTTCTGGTATCCGCGCATGCTTGCCGAGACCGAAGGGTCCCGCCTTGATCGCTTTCGCAAACACTATTTCGATCGTGACCACGACGAGTTTCTGAATATGGTGACACCGCCCTACCGTGGCGACGACCATACCGGCGCGTATATCGGCAAGCGCCTGGATGACGGCCTGTCGGGCGACTTTCTCGATGCCGTGTTGAAACTGGATGTGACGACCTTGATTGTCGATGACCCGGTCAAGCGGGTCGACAACATGACCATGGCCTGGGGGCTGGAGGCGCGTGTGCCGTTTCTCGATCACCACCTGGTCGAGGTCGCGGCGCGTTGCCCGGTCGACCTCAAGCTCAAATCGGACGGCAAACACCTACTCAAGCGCATCGCGCGCGGCATCGTGCCCGATGCGGTAATCGACCGGCCCAAGGGCTATTTCCCGATGCCGGCGCTGAAGTATGTGCGCGGTGAGTTTCTGAACTTCATGCGCGACATCCTCGATTCCCAGGCCTCCCGGCAGCGCGGCCTGTTCGATCGCGGGTATGTCGAGCGCCTGCTGGCCGCCCCAGAGATGCACCACACGCGCATCATGGGCAGCAAGCTGTGGCATCTGGCGCTGCTGGAGTTCTGGCTGCAACGCAACGTGGACAACGCGCCCTCGACATAGGCCACCGGACGACCGGAACGGCCGTAGTGGGCGTGGGGAATCTTCGATCGCGGGCCTGCTACACTGTCCGGCACTTGAAAAACGGGCGTTCGGCCATAATTTGGCGGGATCGGCGCAAATCAATCGAGGTGGTGAGATGGACGTATTGGAACGAATCAAAGGCCAGGTAGAAGACAACCCGATCATTATCTACATGAAGGGTACGCCGCAGTTCCCCCAGTGCGGCTTTTCATCGCGCGCAGCTGCGGCATTGCAGGATTGCGGCGAGAAATTCGCCTACGTCAACGTGCTGGCAGATCCGGAGATCTTCGAAAATCTGCCGCGGTTCGCCGATTGGCCGACCTTTCCGCAGGTGTATATCGATGGCGAACTGATCGGCGGCTGCGATATCACGCTGGAGATGCACGCCAGCGGCGACCTGAAGAAAGCGGTGGGTGAAGCAGCCAAGAAGTGGCCGGCGGAAGAATCGGACAGTTGACCGGATAGGCTCAACCAACGCAGCAAAAAGGCGGCTTCGAGCCGCCTTTTTTGTTTTGTCTGGGCGTGTCCGCCAAGTAGGGTCGGCTAGCCGCCGGCCACCTGCATCCACGGGTGTTCGCTGAATGCCGATTGCCAACGGTTGACGATCCCGCAGAACAGTTCGGCGGTTTTCATCGTGTCGTAGATCGCCGAGTGCGCCTCGTCGGCGTCCCAGTCGAGGCCGGCTGCGATGGCCGCGCGAGCAAGCACCGTCTGCCCATAGGCCAGTCCGCCGAGGGTCACCGTGTCGAAGGTGCTGAACGGGTGAAACGGGTTGTGCTTGTGCCGGGTGCGCTCCACGGCCGCGTTGATGAATCCCAGGTCGAAGAATGCGTTGTGCCCGACCAGGATGGCCCGCTTGCAGGCACTCGCCTTGACCGCGGCACGGATCGGCGCGAACACGTGGTCGAGGGCGGCTTTCTCGACCTTGGCATCGCGAAAAGGGTGATCGGGATCGATGCCGTTGAAGGCCAGCGCCTTGGGGTCGAGGTTGGCGCCTTCGAACGGTTGCACATGGCAATCCACCGACTCGGCCGGTAGCAGGTTGCCGTCGCCGTCCATGTCGATGATCACCGCAGCGATCTCCAACAGGGCGTCGGTCTGGGCGTTGAAGCCTGCGGTCTCGACGTCGACAACGACGGGAAGATAGCCACGGAAGCGTTGGCTGATGGCGGTGTTGTAAGCTCTGTTTTCCACATTTGTCAGGATACCCAATGCGACGACTGATAGCGATTTACCCTCATGGATGGCGATGGATCGGGCTGGTACTGGTACTGGCTTGGGGCGACGTCGCGGCACAATCACGCGGCCTGATCTTCGAGGTCAGCCGCGAGGGCGCGCCGACGAGCTACCTGGTCGGCACCATGCACTCCGAGGACGAACGGATTCTCGCCCTGGTGCCCAGAATCTCGACAGCGATCGAGAAAGTCGACGTCGTCGCACTCGAGTTGATCCCCGACGGGCTGCCGATGCTGGCCGCCGGTTTGACGTTGTTTCTGCCGCCCGATCAGAGTCTGCGGGAGATCGTCGGCGATTGCCGGTTTCGGCGGCTCGCCACTATGGGCGAGGACATCGGGGTGGCTCCCGAGTACCTCGATCGTCTCAAACCCTGGGCGGCCGCGATGACGTTGTGGATGCCGCCGCAGGAATCCGGCGTGGTGCTGGATATGAAGATCTACCTGGAGGCGCTACGACTCGAACGTGAGGTTTTCGGCATCGAAACGATTTTTGAACAGATGGCCCTGTTCGGCGGCATGTCGCGGGAAATGGAGTTGTCTCTTCTGGATAACCTGATTCAGAACGCCGATTTGGTGCCGAAACAGCTCGAAGAGATGACCAAGGCCTATCTGGACGGTGGATTGGCCGGCCTCGACGCGGTTGCCCGCGAACAGACCCACGAGATGCCGCCCGAGGTCGAGGCCTGGTTTGAAGACGATCTGCTGGCCAAGCGCAACATTCGCATGCTCGAGCGCGTGCAGGAGATGCTGCAGCAGCGGCCCATGATGATCGCCGTGGGCGCCTTGCACCTGAGCGGGGAAACCGGCCTGGTCAAGGGTTTACAGCGTCTCGGCTACCGGGTCGAGCCCTGGTGAAGTGAGTGAGGTTTCACACGCGCGGTCGGTATCGGCTGTCGCAGTGGCGAACCGAATGCCTATAATGCACCGGTCGGTTGAGGGGAGTCTCGTAAATCCGACGTGCTGGAAACAAAGGAAAACAATATGAATAACGCTACCTGGTTGTACAAGGTGGGATTGGCCCTGCTGCTTGGGATGACGCTGGGCCTTGGTGGATGTGCGAGTGGTGTCGATCGCGATCCGCGGGACCCGTTGGAGTCCTACAACCGTGCCATGTACAGTTTCAACGAGTCCGTCGACAATGCGGTGCTCAAGCCGCTGGCGCGCGGCTACAACTACATCACGCCGGCCCCGGTCAACAAGGGTGTCACCAATTTCTTCAACAACCTGGCGGACGTGCGGTCGGCGATCAACAACCTGCTGCAGTTCAAGATCGGGCGCGCCTTCAGTGACGTCGGGCGGGTCGCGGTCAACAGTACGATCGGCATCCTTGGCCTGATCGACGTTGCCAGCAACATGGATCTGCCGCGTTACAACGAGGACTTCGGCCAGACGCTCGGCGTCTGGGGTCTCGACTCGGGGCCGTACGTCGTGCTGCCGTTCTTCGGCCCGAGCAGCGCGCGCGATGGCGTGGGCGTGGTCGTCGACTGGTTCACCGACCCGGTGACCTACGTCGAAGACGACGCGGTTCGCTGGAGTCTGCGTGGGCTCAACGTCGTGGATAAGCGCGCCGATCTGCTCAACGCCAGTCGCGTGCTCGACGAGGCGGCGCTCGATCCCTATGCGTTCGTGCGTGATGCCTACCTGCAACGGCGCCAGGATCAGGTATACGACGGCAACCCACCGCCGGAAGTCTACGAATAGCCCGCGATCCGTCGCGTACAGCTAACGTCAAAGCCCCCTTTTCAGGGGGCTTTTTTCGTTGCGCGTGGGCCAAGTTGACGCGGATCAACCAACTGCAATCGAAGGGTTAATTCGTACCCGCCGGGGCCATTTAGTAATTGACAGTTTAAGTAAATACTAAAATACTTGCGCTCAGGGTCGCACAGGGGACGTACGACCCAGCAGTACAAACACAATTCCGACGATTTCCACAATTGGAGAACGCTATGAAACTCTTGAAAGTGGCTGCCACCGCAGCTTTGATCGCTGCTTCAGCCTCGGCTTCGGCATGGTGGGGTGGTCCTTGGGGCGGCGGCCCGTGGGGCGGCAATGGTTACAACAACGGTTACAACAATGGCTGGGGTGACGGCAACGGTTGGGGCAACACCTCTGGCGATTTCCTCGGCGACGGCGCTGCAGCTGGTGATTTCAGCATGACCATGTCGGGTCGTGGCAACACCAACATGCGCGGCTACGGCAACGGTTATGGCTACGGCGACGGTTACGGCCGCGGCTACAACTACAACCAGCCTTACTACGGTGGTTACGGCTACGGCTACCCGTACGGCGGCTACGCACCTTACGGCGCACCGGTTGCACCGATGGCTCCGCCGGCTCCGGCTCCGGAAGCTCCGGCTCAAGCCCAGTAATCGTCTGGTCGGGACGCACGGAAGCATCGGCACACAAGGAAGTGTGCGACTCGGTCCGGATATCTCGCTGATCGCTCGGCGGGATATCCGGGAAGAAGTTGTATGGCTCCCGAATCCTTCTGACGCCAACATTCTCTTTTGGGGACCAATAACATGACCAAATTGACCAAAATCGCTTTGGCCGCAGCCATTGCGACCGCTTCTGCAAGTGCCTCTGCCTGGTGGGGTAACGGCTACAACAACGGCTATAACAATGGTTATGGCGCCGGCAATGGCTACACCAATGGCGTGCTCGACGGTGCTGGCGACGCTGCCGGTGAAGGCACCTTCAGCATGAACTTCTCGGGCCGCGGCCACACCAACATGCGCGGTTACGGTAATGGCTACGGTTACGGCGACGGCTATGGCCGTGGCTACAACTACAACGCGCCTTACTGGGCAGCGCCTTACGGTGCGCCGGCTTATACCGCGCCGACGATGACCAAGGAACAGCAGGAAGCCATGGCCGAGCAGCAGGCGAAAGCCGTTGAAGCTCAGCGCAAGGCAGCCGAACAGTATGCTGCGAAGCAGGCCGAGGCCTTCAAGGCTGCGCAAGAAGCCCAGCGCAAGGCAGCTGAGCAGTACGCCGCCCAGGCTCCGCAGCAGATGCAGTTCCGCGCTCCCGAGATGCCGGAATTCGCGATGCCCGAGATGACCCGTCCCGAGCGCCCGGAAATGCCGAAGTTCGACATGCAGCGTCCTGAGCGTCCGCCGATGCCTGAGTTCGCTCGCGCTGAGCGCCCGGAAATGACCGGCAACTGCTTCAAGCCGATGACTCGCCCGGTAGCGTTCGAAGCGCCCAAGGCACCTGAAATGTCGGCTGACATGAAGCAGCGTCTTGAGTCTATGAAGGCCAAGCAGGAAGAGCAGAAGGCTGCCATGCAGGCCAAGATGGAAGAAATGAAGAAGGCGATGGAAGAGCGACGCGCTCAGATGCAGCAGGGCTGCAAGCAGATCTAATCTGCACTTCGCTGGCATTCAGCAAATAGAAAACGCCCGGCATGGCCGGGCGTTTTTTTTGGCTCGCGTCTGCGACAGACAGGTGCGGGCGGAAGGGTAAACTGTTCGCGCGGGCTGTCCCGCTCATCTGTTCAACGTGCCTCCCTTGGACTGGACTCTCTTCTTCAGCGCCTTCCTCTCCGCCACGCTGCTGCCCGGCAGTTCTGAGGCCTTGCTGCTGTTGCGCATCGAGCAGGGCGGTGATCCTGCAGCCTTGGTCGTGGTTGCCGCCGTCGGCAATCTGCTCGGCAGCCTGTCGACCTATGCGATCGGTCGCGGCGGCAATCTGATACTGCAGCGCTGGTTGCGCATCGATGAGGGTGCGCTACGCCGCGCCGAGCGGTGGTTTCAACGGTGGGGTACGCCGACGCTGTTGCTCGCCTGGCTACCGGTCGTTGGTGATCCCTTGTGCTTGGCCGCCGGCCTGCTGCAAGTGCGCCTTTGGTTGTTCACCGTCATGGTCGCCATCGGCAAATTCGCGCGCTACGCGGTGCTGGCGTGGCTGGTCGTATGACGCCGGTCAGTCTGCATCGATGGCTGCGAACGACGCCGGCTGCACGCCCATTGACGGTGCGCTTGCGGCCCGCGTGGGCTGGTCTATCGCACTGAAAAGTCGCAGAAAAATACCGAAACGACCTACATTCGTGCACTTTTTAGGACGATTGTCTATAGTCAGAAAAACGTTAAATTGCTGAAAAATAAAGATTATTGAAATTTGCATTGGCATGTTTGCAAACGATCTGCTTTACTTGCCCCCCATATTTGGCGTGCCGAACAGCTTTCTTTACCCGAACACGTCTCCGATCAACCCGTTGGAAGCGCAGCACTATGGCCGTGAAACCGGATCTGGACCCCCAGGAAACACAGGAATGGCTCGACGCACTTGAAGGTGTGCTCGAGAACGAGGGCCCGGACCGCGCCCACTTCCTGCTCGAAAAGCTGATCGACAAGGCGCGCCGTTCAGGTGCCTACCTGCCGTACAGCGCGAATACCGCGTATCTGAATACGATCCCCGTGACCCGCCAGGATGCCTATCCGGGTGATCAGTCGATCGAGCGGCGCATCAGCTCCTTCGTTCGCTGGAACGCGATGGCGATGGTGGTGCAGGCGAATCGCAAGGCGACCGAGCTTGGCGGCCACATCGCCAGTTTTGCGTCCAGCGCCACCTTGTTCGACGTCGGCTTCAACCACTTCTTCCGTGCGACCAACGAGAGCCAGGAAGGCGACCTGATCTTCTACCAGGGACACTCGGCGCCCGGCATCTATGCGCGCGCCTTCCTCGAGGGGCGGATCAGCGAAGAACAGCTCAATCTGTTCCGCCAGGAAGTTGATGGCGGCGGTCTGTCGTCGTATCCGCACCCCTGGCTGATGCCCAACTTCTGGCAGTTCCCGACGGTGTCGATGGGCCTGGGTCCGCTGATGGCGATCTATCAGGCGCGTTTCATGCGCTACCTGCACGACCGCGGTCTGCAGAATGCCGGTGACCGCAAGGTGTGGGCGTTCATGGGCGACGGTGAGATGGACGAGCCCGAATCGCTCGGCGCCATCTCGCTGGCTGCGCGCGAGCGTCTCGACAACCTGGTGTTCGTCGTCAACTGCAACCTGCAGCGTCTCGATGGCCCGGTGCGCGGCAACGGCAAGATCATCCAGGAACTCGAAGCGGTGTTCCGTGGCGCCGGTTGGAACGTGATCAAGGTGATCTGGGGTGGTTACTGGGATCCGCTCTTGGCGCGCGACAAGGACGGCCTGTTGCTCAAGCGCATGGAAGAGGCGGTCGACGGCGACTACCAGGCCTACAAGGCCCACGGTGGCGCCTATGTGCGCGAGCACTTCTTCGGCAAGTACCCCGAGTTGGCCGCGATGGTCGCCAACCTGACCGACGAGGATATCTGGCGCCTGAACCGCGGCGGCCACGATCCGATCAAGGTGCATGCGGCCTATGCAGCGGCGACCGCGCACCAGGGACAGCCGACCGTCATCCTCGCCAAGACCGTCAAAGGGTACGGCATGGGTGAGGCCGGCGAGGGGCAGAACATCACCCACTCGCAGAAGAAGATGGGTGAAGAGGCGCTGCGTGCGTTCCGCGACCGCTTCAATATCCCGATCCCCGATGACCAGATCGGTCCGGCGCCGTACTTCAAGCCGCCGGCCGATGGTCCGGAAATGGCGTATCTGCACGAGCGTCGCAACAAGCTCGGCGGCTACATCCCGAGTCGACGCGCCGAAGCCAAGCCGCTCAAGGTGCCTGCGCTGGATACCTTCAAGGCCTTGCTCGAAGGCAGCGGCGACCGCGAGATGTCGACCACGATGGCGTTCGTGCGCTTCCTGTCGAGCCTGACGCGCGACAAGGACATCGGTAAGTTCGTTGTGCCGATCGTGCCGGACGAGGCACGCACCTTCGGTATGGAGGGCATGTTCCGTCAGCTTGGCATCTATTCGTCGGTTGGCCAGTTGTACAAGCCGGTCGATTCCGATCAGGTGATGTACTACCGCGAAGACAAGAAAGGCCAGATCCTGCAGGAAGGGATCAACGAGGCCGGCGCGATGTCGTCATGGATCGCGGCTGCCACGTCGTACAGCAACAACGGCGTCACGATGATTCCGTTCTACATCTATTACTCGATGTTCGGCTTCCAGCGTGTCGGCGATCTGGCCTGGGCGGCCGGCGACATGCAGGCGCGTGGCTTCCTGCTCGGCGGTACCGCCGGTCGGACGACCTTGGCGGGCGAAGGTCTGCAACACCAGGATGGCCATAGTCATCTGCAGGCGGCGTTCATCCCGAACTGCCGCGCCTATGACCCCACGTTCGCCTACGAACTCGCGGTGATCCTGCACGACGGCATGAAGAAGATGTACGAGGAGCAGCACAACGTCTTCTATTACGTCACCGTCATGAACGAAAACTATGTGCAGCCAGAGATGCCGGACGATGTCGCCGACGGCATCATCAAGGGCATGTATCTGTACCGTCAGGGATCGCGCAAGAAGAAGCGTGTGCAGCTGATGGGGTCGGGCACGATCCTGCGTGAGGTCATCGCCGCCGCAGCCCTGCTCGAAGACGAGTGGAACGTCGCCGCCGACGTGTGGAGCGTTACCAGCTTCACCGAGCTGCAGCGTGACGCGATCGATGCCGAACGTTGGAACATGCTGCATCCGATGGACAAGCCACGCGTGCCCTATGTCAGCCAGATGCTGGACGACAAGAAAGGCCCGGCGGTTGCGGCGACCGACTATATCCGCAGTTTCCCGGAGCAGATCCGACCGTACCTCGGCGACCGGCACTACCTGACGCTCGGTACCGATGGCTTCGGCCGGTCCGACCTTCGTTCGCAGCTGCGCAAGTTCTTCGAGGTCAATCGCCACTATGTCGTCGTGGCGGCCCTGAAGGCGCTCGCCGATGTCGGTGAGGTCGATACCAGCCTGGTCGCGCAGGCGATCAAGGCCTACAAGATCGACCCCGACAAGCCCAACCCCGCGACTGTCTGAGTGACAGCGAATAGCCAGCACAGACAGTGATACGGAGACAGTAACGTGGCACAGATAATCGATGTGTTGTTGCCCGATATCGGTGATTTTCACGACGTGGAGGTCATCGAGATCCTGGTCAAGCCGGGCGACACGGTAGAGGCCGAAGACTCCCTGCTGACCTTGGAGAGCGACAAGGCGAGCATGGATATACCGGCGCCGCAGGCCGGCGTGATCGCCGAAGTGAAGGTGGCGGTCGGCGATAAGATCAACCAGGGCGACCTGATCGTTACCCTCGAGGCCGGCGACGGCGCATCGGCGGACGCGGCGGCTGCCGACACCCAGGCAGCCGAGCCGCAAGCTGAAGAGCCGCCAGCGCCGACCACCGCGCCGGCCCCAGCTGCGACAACCGAACCGGCGGTTGCAGCCGACGCGCCGAGTGGCGAACCCGAGTTGCGCGACGTGCCGTTGCCGCACATCGGCGATTTTCACGACGTGGAGATCATCGAGATCCTGGTCAGCGAAGGCGATACGGTCGAGGCCGAACAGTCGTTGATGACGTTGGAGAGCGACAAGGCGACCATGGAGATCCCGGCGCCGTTCGCCGGCACGGTCAAGTCGATCGCAGTCAAGATCGGCGACAAGGTCAACGAAGGCGATCTGCTCGGTACGATGGAAACGCTGGGCGGCGGCGCTGCACCGGCAGCGGCACCGAGTGCGCCGAGTGAACCGCCGATGCAGACGTCGGCGGCTGCAGAGGTCCCGGCGGAACCGGCCAGGGCGCCCGGCGAGAAAGAGCCGTTGCGTCGACCGGTAATAGCGCGGCCGTCGGATGCGCCGCGCAAGAATCCACATGCGAGCCCGGGCGTGCGTCGTTTCGCGCGTGAGCTCGGCGTCGACCTGCACTATGTCGATGGCACCGGACCGAAAGGACGGGTGACCAAGGACGACGTGCAGAACTTCGTAAAACGCGCCTTGGCCGAGGGCTCGCCGACGGCTGCCGTCCCGGCAGGTGGAGGCGGCGTACAGCTACCGAGCATGCCGGCCGTGGATTTCGCCAAGTTTCGCCAAGTTCGGCGAGATCGAAGAAAAACCGCTGGGACGTATCAAGAAACTCAGCGGCGCGCACCTGCATCGCGCCTGGCTGAATGTGCCGCACGTTACCCAGTTCGATGAGGCGGACATCACCGAACTCGAAGCGTTTCGCAAATCGCAGAAAGATGCCGCGGCCAAGGCCGACGTCAAGCTGACCTTCATGCCGTTCCTGATGAAGGCGGTGTGCAAGGCACTCGAGGCCTATCCGCAGTTCAACAGCTCGCTGTCTCCCGATGGCGAGGCGTTGATCATGAAGAAGTACGTGCACATCGGCGTGGCGGTCGACACCCCCAACGGCCTGGTCGTGCCGGTGATCCGCGACGTCGACAAGAAGGGCATCTTCGACCTCGCCGCCGACCTGGGCACGGTCAGCGGCAAGGCGCGCGAGGGCAAGCTTGCACCGGGTGATATGCAGGGCGGCTGCCTGTCGATCTCGAGCCTCGGCGGTATCGGCGGCACGCAGTTCACGCCGATCGTGAATGCGCCGGAGGTGGCGATTCTCGGTGTGTCGCGCGCCGAGATGAAACCCAAGTGGGATGGTTCAACCTTCGAACCGCGACTGATGATGCCGTTCAGTCTGTCGTACGATCACCGCGTGATCGATGGCGCTGAAGGCGTGCGTTTCACGACCTATCTGGGTGAGCTGTTGGGCGACATCCGGCGCCTACTGCTTTAGTGTCGGCTAATGTTCGGCACGCAATGCACAGCATTGACATCGTTGCCGTGCACACTGGCTGAAATGCTGCGTTAATGCCTGCCGTCAAACGAGATCTCGAGTATGTGCTGTACTACGAAGGTCACTACGAAGGTCCATAATTGCGTCGGGTTGCGCAGAGATTTGGGATAGAGGAACTTTTATGAGCAAGCAAGGCGAAGTCGCGGATATCCGTACCCAGGTGGTGGTGTTGGGCGCCGGGCCCGGAGGTTACACGGCGGCTTTTCGCGCAGCCGACCTCGGCAAGCAGGTGGTGTTGGTAGAACGCTACGCGAGTCTTGGCGGTGTTTGTCTCAACGTCGGCTGTATCCCGTCGAAGGCGCTGCTGCACACCGCCGAGGTGATCAACGAGGTCGCCGAGCTCGAGCACATGGGTGTGCGCTACACCCAGCCGAAGATCGATCTGGACAAGATGCGCGCCGGCAAAGACAAGGTCGTCGGCAAGCTGACCGGCGGCCTGGCGGCGCTGGCCAAGCAGCGCAAGGTACAGGTCGTGACCGGTGTCGGCAAGTTCACCGATCCGCGCCATCTCGAAGTGCAGACCGATGACGGCCTGACCCGTATCGAATTCGAACATTGCATCATCGCGTGCGGTTCCAGCGCGGTGACGATCCGCGCCTGATCAACTCGACCGGCGCGCTTGCCCTTGAAGACGTGCCGAAGAAGATGCTGATCGTCGGTGGCGGCATCATCGGTCTTGAGATGGCTACCGTGTACGCGACGCTGGGCAGCGAGATCGATATCGTTGAATTGCAGGACGGCCTGATTCCTGGCTGTGACCGCGACCTGGTGCGTCCGCTGCAAAAGCGCCTTGAAAAACAGGTCGACAGTATCATGCTGAAGACCAAGGTCAGCGACATCAAAGCGCAGAAGAGTGGGCTCAAGGTCTCGTTCGAGGGCGATAAGGCGCCCGAGTCGAAGGTCTACGACCGAGTGCTGGTCGCCGTCGGCCGTTCACCGAACGGCAAGCAGATCAACGCCGAGGCCGCAGGCGTCAAAGTCGACGAGCGTGGTTTCATTCCGACCGACGACAAGATGCGCACCAATGTGCCGCACATCTTTGCCATCGGTGACGTCGTCGGTAACCCGATGCTGGCGCACAAGGCGACGCACGAAGCCAAGGTGGCCGCCGAGGTGATTGCCGGTCTGCCGGCACTGTTCGATCCGCTGACCATCCCTTCGGTCGCCTATACCGACCCGGAAGTCGCCTGGATGGGCCTGACCGAGATCGACGCGAAAGCGCAGGGTATCGAGATCGAAAAAGGCGTCTTCCCCTGGGCCGCATCCGGCCGCGCGCTCGGCATCGGGCGTGAAGAAGGCATGACCAAGCTGATCTTCGATGCCAAAACCAAGCGCCTGCTCGGTGCAGGTATCGTTGGGCGCAACGCGGGCGAGCTGATCGGTGAAACGGTGCTTGGTCTGGAGATGGGCGCAGATGCCGAAGACATCGGCCTGACCATCCATCCGCACCCAACACTGAATGAGACCATCTGTTTTGCCGCCGAGATGGCAGAAGGCTCGATCACCGACCTGATGCCGCCGAAGAAGCGCTGAGTCGATCAACGGCTTCCGCCAGTCATGGCGGAAGCGTCAGCGGCGGTGCGCCTCGCTCAGGAGCACGCCGCTGCATTGTCGTTGCTGGACAGCAACGAACTGCCGCCTCGCAACAGTTCCGCCATTTCATCGGCCGGTAGGGCCTTGGCAAACAACCATCCCTGAATCTTGTCGCAACCCATCTTGCGCAGAATGGCCAACTGAGCGGTGTCTTCGACGCCTTCGGCCGTAATCTCCATCGACAGGCTGTGGCCGAGTTCGACGATCGCCTTGGCGATATCGCGGTCGTTGTGATCGTGTGCAATGTCGCGCACGAACGAGCGGTCGATCTTCAGCGTGTTGGCCGGCAACTGCTTGAGGTAACTCAACGACGAGTAGCCGGTGCCGAAATCGTCGATCGCTGATTGCACCCCGATCTCCTGGAGTTCCTGCAATACCTTGATCGTTTCTTCCGGCTCGCTCATCGCCGTTGTTTCCGTAACCTCGATGCAGATCAGTTTGGGCGGTATCTGATGTCGCTGCAGCGCGGACAGCAGTCGCCGCCGCAGCATCTTGTCTGCCAGGTGTCTGGCCGATACGTTGATGTTCACCGGAAGCAGCGGCACACCGCTACGTGACCATTGCTGCAGATCATTGCACACGCGGTCGATCACCCAGTCTTCGACGGCACTGATGAGGCCGTTCTCCTCGGCGATCGGAATGAAGGTGTCCGGTGAAATCCGACCGCGTTGTGGGTGCTCCCAACGCAGCAATGCCTCCATCGCTACCGGCTTGCACTGTACGCCGTCGACGATGGGTTGATAGTGAACCATCAGCTGATCCTGCGAGATCGCATCGTGCAGTTCGCGCTCGATCACGATGCGCGCATCCATCGCCGACTGTGTCTTCTCGTTCCAGAAACAGTGTCGGCCTTTACCGGCAGCCTTGGCCAGGTACATGGCGGCATCGGCCTTGCTCACTGCTTCGTCGAAGGTGGCGGCCTGTTCCGGCACCGCGCAGATGCCGATGCTCGCACCTATATAGACATGCTGCCCTTTGATCTCGAACGGCAGGCTCAACGCCTTGATGATCCGCGTAGCGACCTCGCTGACCGCCGCATGGTCGTCTTCGTCGACAAGCACGATTGCGAACTCATCTCCTCCCTGGCGCGATACCAGGTCGTTCTGCCGCACCTGGCTGCGAATACGGTTGGCGACCTCGCTGAGAAGTTGATCGCCTGATTCGTGCCCTAATGAGTCGTTGACGAATTTGAAGCGGTCCAGATCGAGGTACAGAAGGCTCAGCGTCTGCCCCGGCACCTGCGGTTCGGTAATCTGGTTGTCTACGTACTCTTTGAAGAACCGCCTGTTGGGCAGGCTCGTGAGTGGGTCGAAGTACGCGAGCTGTTGCAGCTGATCTTCTGCGGCCTTCAGCTTGGTGATGTCGGAAAACATGCCGACATAGTTGGCGATCTCACCTTTTTCGTTGTGCACCGTACTGAAGTTGATCCAGATGACGCGGTCGGCGTTCGCCATGTGGCGCGAACGAAGCTCGCCCCACCATTCGCCATCGGCCGTCAGCTTGGACGCGAAGTTCTCGTTGAACGACAGGCCGTGGTCTTCGCTTTCGAGTTCGGTCACGCGGCGATCGACGAGTGCCGCCAGGTCGAGTTGCAGCATCTCGCACAGTGAGTGGTTGGCGTCGATGATATTCAGATCGGCGTCTGTGATCATGATGCCTTGTGTCGAGACTTCGAACACCTTGCTGGCGAGCTCGACTTTTCTCTCTGCGGTTTTCTTTTCGGTGATGTCGCGGAATGACCACACGCGGCCGATGCATTCACCCTGCATGACCTGTGGACGGGAGAACACCTCGAAGATGCGGTCGTCCTTGAGTTCGATGATTCCCGCCGTTTCGGTACGTCCGTACGTGTGGCAGGCCTGAATATCGCCGATGAAGGTTGTCGGGTTGATGACCTGGTCAGCCGCGTAGTAGAGCACCCGGCCGGGGTCGTTCAGCTCGGTCAGCGAAGGCGGCACCTGCCAGATGCGGTTGAATACTTCGTTGACTCTCACCACGCGGCCGTCGTTGTCGATGACCAGAATGCCTTCCTCGGTGGCGTCGAAGGTGGCATCCAGCAATGACAGTGTTTGTTGAAGATCGCGTTGCGCCGCCTTGTTCGCCTGTAGCTGCTGGGTGAGTTTGTTGTAGCGCTCATAGAGTTCGTTCGAACTCTGCTCGAGGGATTGTTCGAGCAACGCACGATCCTGATCGTTGCGCGTATAGGCGTGGTCGACCGCCTCGAGCAGGCGCTGCAAGTCGGCGTCGATCGGGCCGTCGCCGTAGTAGCGTTTGAGTTGTCGCTCGAGCAATGGATGCACGCCTAGTCCTCGGAAAGCGTCGTTATCGTCATTGTTTGGTTATGCAGCTCGCAGCCATAGTCGGCCACCGGCGATAACTCGCCGTAGGAATAGAATCCGACCAGAACGGAACGCGTGCCCAATACTTCGCGAACCGCATCGAGCTCTTCCTCCACCAAGTCGCCCAGCACCATGCGCCGGCCGACGCAACTGATCAGCAGGGCCACGTCGGCATCGCGCTGCAGACACGTCTTGGCCTGATCGGCGGCCCCCGCGGCACCGTCAACCAGGCGATCGAAGTTGGCCTTCATAAAACGCGCCTGGCTGCCGGGCGGAACGGTGCCGGCGAACGTCATGCTCTGCGCTTCCTCGTCAATCGCCAGCAAGGTGCGTACGAGTTCATGCTCTCTGTTGGCCGGGCGGATGCTCAGCGGAAAGAGCAAGCCGGTAGCCGGCAGGCTTTCGGCGTAGGTGCCGAGATAGCGTTTATAGAGATCAAGTGCCGATACGCCGTCGAGTTCGTACAGCTTGTTGTCTTCAGAGCGGGTTACCGTGCGGGTTGGTCCGAAAGGATCCCATCCGCCCATTGAGCCGTGGCCGACACGCAGGCTATTCCCGTACAGGCCGACCGCGACAATGCCGTGGCTGCACAAGCGGTCATTGTGAAACACGGTTGTGGTCGAAAAGCGCTCGCCGTCGCCGGCCATGCCGCCGGTAATCACAACGTCATCGCCGAGCGCTGCCTGCATGGCCGACGCAAGCTCGGAACCGTTGATGTACAGGCCTTCGGAAAGCAGCAGCACATAGCGCAGGTTCTCGCCTTGCAGATCGGTCACCAATCTGTCGACCGCGGCGTTCAGGTTGTGGCCGTGATCTGCAACCAGCGCAGTGCGCACTGTGGTGGCGGAGAAATGCAATGCAATGCCGACAATGCTGGAGTCGCCGACGGCAACGTCGAGGATCTCGCCCGCAGTACTGCAGCCGACGATTTCGGCATTGGGAAACATCTCGATCACCTCGCGTACGGGTACAGCGAGGTCGGGCATGAGATTGCCGGACGCAAACAGCAATACGAGTTGTGCCTGATCGGCCAATGGTGTTGCTGCACGGTCGAAACCAATGATCGGTCGCCACGTGAACGTATGCTGGGTTATTGCCATCGAGAGGTCTCTGGGTACTCAAACTACGGGTCGTTGTTCCATCCCCTGGAAACCTGGCGATCAGTGGTATGCCACCGACCGCTGCAAACGGTTGACGGCAACGTCAACGGTCCCTGCAAGCACAACCTGCCATCCTCGTATTTATCGACCCGGATCACGAAAAGGCGAATCTTTTCGATCCCGAGTTTTTTGTTCCGGTTGCGCTAAAACCCGATAAATAAGGGGTTTTTCGTGTTTTCTTCTTTCGCGGAGCGCGCTCCACGCACGACCCGGAAACAGGTTCACAGGAAATTCAAGAACGACTGTTCGCAGCCGCAATCCATGCAGACTCACCCCACGCCACCGGCGGTGCGCTGAGCCAACCCTCGTACGGGTTGATTCCTTGATCTTGGCAGGGGCGCCAAACCCCAGAGAGGACCTTCGATGCGACTCACCATTGGTAAGAAGCTTGGACTGGCTTTCACCTGTATCGGTGCGCTTTTACTGGCGACCGGCGGCGCCGGCCTATGGAGTGTCGATCGCCTGTCGAGAACACTCGACTTTGTTTCGGGTAATGCCTGGGACGCAGCCGACGGGGCGATGGAGACGACTATTGGTCTGCAAGGACAGATCATTGCCGTGCAGCGCATGGTGCAACACCCGGATCGCATCGCCGACTACCAGGCCGCATTGCGCGAAGGCATCGAGGTGGCTGCGGAGGCCAGTCAGCGGATGCTGGATAGCGGGTTGATTGCCGCCGACATCGCCGGGGAGTTCAAACGGCGTCATATGGAGTTCGAGCGCGTGCGCGACACCTTGCTGGCCGCGATGCAGCAGTCGAATGCGGCCCAACGTGAGGCCGCCGGCGAAACCTTTGATCGCGCCGTGGGCGAACTGCTCGAGTTCGTCGAGCAGATGGAAGAGGCCGGCGACGGTGCCGTGGAAGGCGAGGCCGCGGCGATCGAGTCCACGAAATCGACGGCGTTCGTTATTACGGCGATGACCATGGCGCTCGGCATTCTGATCTCGTTGCTTGCTTACTGGATCGTTGTGCGCAGTGTCAGCCAGCCGATCAAGGCCGCCGCCAAGCGCTTGCAGACCTTTGCCCAAGGCCGCGGTGACCTGACCGTTACCCTGCCTGCCAACGGTCAAGACGAGGTGGCGGACCTGGCAAAGGCGTTCAATGCCTTTGTCTCGCATCTGCGCGAGACGGTTGCGACACTGTCGGATGTGACCGGTACGGTCAACCAGTCGGCGGGGGCGCTCAACGGGGTTACCGCGCGCACGCGCCAGGGCATGCAGCAACAACGCATGGACACCGAACAGGTCGCCACGGCGATGCACGAGATGGCGACCAGCGTCAGCGATGTCGTGCAGAACACCGCGGCGGCGTCGCAGGCGGCACAGGAAGCCAGCAAGCAATCGCATCACGGTGCCAAGGTGGTCGACGACACCATCCGTACGATCAACCAGTTGGCGCAAAACGTCGAACACGCCGCCGAGGTCGTCAACAAGCTCGAGGCAGACAGCCAACGCATCGGTACCGTGCTCGACGTGATCAAGACCATCGCCGAACAGACTAACCTGCTGGCGTTGAACGCGGCGATCGAAGCGGCGCGCGCCGGTGAGAGCGGACGTGGTTTCGCCGTCGTCGCCGACGAGGTACGTGGCCTGGCGGCGCGAACCCAGAAATCAATTGCCGAGATCCAAGACATGATCGAGGGTCTGCAGGCTATCGCCAGGCAATCGATCGAGGCGATGCAAGCGAGTGGTTCAACGACGACGAAGCTGGTCGAGACCTCGGGCAATGCGTCCGAGGCCCTACGGGCCATCGAACAGGCGGTGCAGTCGATGACCGAACTCAATCGACAGATCGCGGTCGCCGCAGAACAGCAGGGGCACGTGGCCGGCGAGATATCGAATAACCTGCTGCGCATTCAGACCTCTGCGCAAGACACTGAAAACGAGGCTGGCGGCATCGTACAGTCGACCGGCCAGCTCTCCGATCTGGCGGGAAGGCTCGGCAGCATCGTCGGCCAGTTCCGCACCTGACGTCTTCCGGCATCGCCGCGCTGTGACGGTGCCCGCCGCCGCGCGGGAACAGCGAGCTTCCCAACCGTCGCGTGCGGTGGTGTCGGACGGCGACCAATCCCCCCGGGGGGAAGGGTCGCTCAATCTGCGCCGATTGGTTTTGCCTTCGGCGAGAACGGTCAGGCCCACCCAAGGGTGTGAGCCTGTCACTTGCGCATAGGCGTTTATCCCCTAGAATTCCCGAGCTCGGTAACCGGGATTGCGATCCGGTTTGAGAGCATTGCGCCGCCCGGCGCCAGTACAGGGGAATCATTTGTCATGCCATGGAATGCGTTGAGTTCACGCGTTGTCGTACAACGTCGACTACCAGCAACAAGGCTGCTGGCGATATTGGTGGGTTGTTTGTTTGCCTTGCCGGTCGTTGCCGACGATGCCCCATCGCCGTCGCTGATCGCCGATCGCGCCGCGGAAAGTTGTCCCAAATTCGTCAGGCGGCTGATGTCGCGACCGTCAAAGGTGGTCGATGCCCATCCGGTTTCCGTTGAGGGCACCTGCGCGTGCGTCGATCAGAAGCTCCGAACCGATCCGGTGTTCAGCGCCATCGGCGCAGATGCCGAAAGTCTGAAGGCGCAGGTTCGCAACCCCGATTTTCGTCCTTATCTCGAAGGCAAGATGGCGGCCTACCAGATCCAGTGCTTTGCCGATCAGCTTGGCAGATCGAGCGATGCCTACCTGGGGAGCGTGCAGCAATGACGATGAAATGCAGCGTGGTAGATGCCACCGGCGCTTTGCGCAATGCGCTTCGCCGTTGTCAGCGGTCGGCGGGTTGGCTGGGGGCAGCCGGGTTGATTTTTTTCAGCACCGGTTTGTATGCCGAGCCTTTGCCGCAGGACGGCAGCTTCGTCGAAAACTGGCCCAACATCTGCCAGAAGTTGGCCGATGAGGCGACCGAGCGGCGCCCCACGGCGTTGTACATCGAGCAGCAATACCCGACCCAGCAGGTCTACGATTGCATCGACCAGCATGTTCGCGCGGATGCAATGCTCGGCAAGCTGTTCAGCGACGATCTAGCCGTCGCCAACGCAGCCGCCGGCAACGACAAGATGCGCGAGTACTTCTCGTCGAAGGTCATGAGCTACTCGTTCGTGTGCACGTCCGACGAGGTGATCCGGGCTGCCGATCGTTATGCCGCCGCGAAAGGCCTGCCGATGGCAGAGACAGCGAAATAGCCGGATGCCGGCGACGAGCCGGCACGGTTTATTGCGGTTTGCTGGCCAGCTTCAACCACAGGTAGCCGGCCACACCTGCGATGATCGATGCGAGCAGCACACCGGTCTTGGCCAGCAGCAACGCCTCCGTCTGCCCCTTGAAGCCGAGTTCGGCAATGAAGATCGACATCGTGAAGCCGATCCCACCCAGCAGACCGACGCCGACCAGGTGCTTGGCATTCGTGCCTTCGGGAAACTGGCCGATGCCGAGTTTTACGGCGATCAGCGAGATGCCGGCGATGCCGATCAACTTACCCAGTACCAGGCCGGCGATGATGCCGAGGGTGATCGGGTCGGTGACGACCGCGGGCAGTTGATCGAGGTGGATCGGGATGCCCGCGTTGGCCAGCGCGAAGATCGGCACGACAAGGAAGGCCACCGGTACGTGCAGCCCGTGCTCCAGGCGCTGCAATGGCGTTTCCACCAGGTGGATGCCGTCGAGTAGCGTCTGAATGACGCCGCGGCGTTCTTCTTCGTTGTGTTCGACGGTGCAGACGTCGTTGGTGGCGCGACGCTGATGGATGCGCTGGCTGAGCGCTTCGATCTTTTCTGCAAACAGGTTGAAGTCGAACTTGGAACGCGCCGGGATCGTCCACGCAGTCAGGATGCCGGCGACCGTCGCGTGCACGCCCGATTCGAGAAACGCCATCCACAGCAGCAGGCCGACGACGAAGTACGGCAGCGGGCTGCGAATGCCGAAGCGGTTGAACGACACGAGTACGCCGAACAGCAGCAAGGCGGCGCCGAGTGCCTCCCACACGATCGTATCGGTATAGAAGATGGCGATGACTGCGACCGCGCCGAGGTCGTCGACGATCGCCAAGGCCACGAGAAAGGTCAGCAGGCTCTTGGGCACGCGGCTACCCAGCATGACCAGCACGCCGACGGCAAACGCGATATCGGTCGCCATCGGTACGCCCCAGCCTGAGATGCCGGTGCCGCCCGCATTGATCAGCGCATACAGGCCGGCGGGCACCACCATGCCACCGATGGCGGCAATGATCGGCAGCATCGCCTGGCGCATGTCGGAAAGCTGTCCGACCAACACCTCACGCTTGATCTCCAGGCCGACGAGGAAGAAGAACAGCCACATCAGGCCATCGTTGATCCAGTGATGCAGGCTGTGTTCGAGTTGCCAACCGCCGATGCTGAAGCCGATGGGCGCGTGCAGAATGTGCTCGTAGGTGTCGTGCAGCGCCGTGTTGGCGAGCACCAGGGCCACCACCGCACAGGCCATCAGCAGCAGGCCAGACGTCGACTCGTGATGAATAAACTCTTCGAATGGGGTGACGACTTTGTCGAACGTCTTTTCCCAGGGGGCGTGTCTGCTCATGCAATGCCTGTCCGTTTCTTGTTGGCGCGATGATACAGCGAGTGTCCCCCAGATTCAGCCTCGCCTGGCTCGATAGGTCAGACCATTCTTTATGGCGCGTTTCGATCCAACTGTCGGTCGGGCCCTGGATTGCCATACACTTCGGGCATGCTGCAACTGAATTTTCGACAATATGGCGATCATGCCGATCCCCCGATCGTGCTGCTGCACGGCCTGTTCGGCTCGTCGTCGAACTGGGGATCGATCGCCAAATACCTGGCTGAGCGCTATTTCGTCCTGGTGCCCGATCTGCGCAACCATGGGCAGTCACCGCACGATCCCGACGTCAGCTATCAGGCGATGGTTGACGATCTGCTCGGCCTGTTCGACGCGCAGGGCATCGATGCCGCGACGCTGGTGGGTCACAGCATGGGTGGCAAGGTGTCGATGCACCTTGCATTGAACTACCCGCAACGGGTGAACGCGTTGGCCGTGGTCGATATGTCGCCGGTCAGCTATTCCCATGACTTCGACAATATTCTTGCGGGATTCGACGCGGTGGACGTGCATGCCGTCAAAAATCGCAGCGAGGCCGATGCCCAGATGGCGACGCAGATACCGGAACGCGGCATCCGCGCATTCCTTTTGCAGAACCTGGTCAAACAAGCCGATGGCTGGGGCTGGCGGCTGAACCTGGCGTCGTTGGCCGCACGCCAAGCCGAGATCACGGACTTTCCGGACCAGCCCGACGGTGTGAGTTACGAAGGGCCGAGCAGTTTTATCTACGGCGAACTCTCCGGCTATGTGAAACCGGCATACGAACAAGCGATACGCCGCTATTTTCCGAACGCTGTGCTGTGTCCGGTCGCAGGCGCCGGGCATTGGGTGTACGCCGAGCAGCCGGAAGGTTTTCGCCGCTGCCTGGAGGCGTTTCTAGCCGGCTAGCGCGCCGTCCATCGTCTTGCAGCATGAATCTGACGTGATCCGCTGCGACGCCTCTTCAGGCATGCAGATTGGCATTGAGGTTGTCGATCACCGGCGCCCAATCGGCGTCCTCGCGCAGCTCTTCGCGCAGAAACGCGGCCTGCGCGGGATTCCAGAACGGCGCATCGGCCAGCGGCATGCTCTGCGGCAGCGGGCCATGCGCCTCGATGAACTCCGCGATCGACGCCCGGTCGCTGGGCAGCCCGAGTTGGGCAAACAGGTTGGTCATGTCGTGATTGATGGTTTCCATCGTCGACTCCTTGTGGCGTTTGTCCTTATCCGACGCTAGTAGCGCAGCGCGAGTTCCGCAAGTTTTGTGACCCTTTTTGAGATTCTTCAGAGTCAACCGCAACGGTCGCTGCAAATACACCGCGGCTGTTCAGGCAAGTGGTGAATATCGGCAAGTGGTGGGCGTGTAAGTGCTTGATCCTCGATATCGCTTCTTTAAACTTGTTGAAATAAACCAGTTTTCAGCCAGTCATTAATGCATCGTAGAAAAGTGATCGTGCCGCATCTGCAAACCGCTTGTTCGGGTGTCGAATGACGGCGACTATCGTCGTGTTGCTTGGCGGCTTGGCCGTGTTGCTGGCCGGTGTCGGACTGCTCGGTACCTTGCTGGGTATGCGCGCTGCACTCGATCAGTTCGCCAGCCTGGAAATCGGCTTGATCATGGCCGGTTATTACGTGGGATATATTGCCGGCACCTTGTGGGTGCCGCGCATCATTCGCAATGTCGGTCATATCCGCACCTTCGCGGCGTTGGCGGCGATTACGGCGGTGATTGCGGTGTCATTCGGTCTGTTGGTGAATCCCTTGGCCTGGTTCCTGCTGCGTGTGATCAATGGTGTCAGCGTCGTTGGCATCTACATGGTCGTCGAGAGCTGGCTGAACGAACAAAGTGAAGGTGGTGCGCGCGGTCGCATCTTCTCCGTTTACATGATGAGCACCCTGGTCGCGCTGGGGGGCGGGCAGTTCTTGCTGCTGGCGGGCGATACCGGCCAGCTGGTGTTGTTTGCCCTGGCGGGCATGTTGATCACCCTCGGCATCGTGCCGGTCGCAATCACTCGTGTCACCGAGCCGCGTATCGAACTCGTCCAGCGTGTGCATCTCAAGGATCTGTTTCGTATTTCACCGCTGGGCGCGGTCGGCGCACTGGCCGCCGGCATCGTCAACGGTTCGTTCTGGGGCATGACTGCGGTGTTCGGCCAGCGGCTGGCGCTCGATGAGTTGCAGATAGCGGTGCTGATGAGTGCGACCATTCTCGGCGGCGCCTTATTGCAGTGGCCGATCGGTCATTTCTCTGACCGGCACGACCGGCGTGGCGTTTTGATCGTGGTGAGCCTGCTGACCGCCACGGTGGCGGGTGTGTTGGCGTTTGTGGTCACAGCCGGGTACACCGGGCTGATCGTCGCCGCCAGTATCTACGGCGGCTTGATGTTTTCGCTATACGGCCTGTGTGTCGCGCACACCAACGATCACCTGCAAGCGGGGCAGGTGCTCGAGGCGACCCGCGGTCTGCTGTTGGTGTACGGTGCCGGGGCATTGAGCGGGCCGTTGCTGGTCGGCGGCACCATGGAATACATGGGTGCGGTGGGCCTGCCGGTGGTATCGGCAACGACCGCTGCGCTGCTCGCGTTGTTCGGTCTGTACAGAGTCACCCGCCGCTCACCGCCGCCGCTGGCGGAGCAGGGCGAGTACGTGCCGATGGTACGCACGACGCCCGTGGCCCTGGAGCTCTACCCCGACGCAGAGAAGTCGACCGAAGAAACGCCCAGCCACTGAAGGCCGATCGTCTGCATACTGAGAATCGCGCGCAGATACCCACTTTGTGCCGCACGCCTGTGTTAGCGTCGGCTGCCCGGCGCCGCGACCTTTTGTCGTCGTGCGTGGAGCGGTTCCTGCTGCGTGCAACGGAGGTGAAACCATGGCGACGGTGCGTGACGGTGAAAAAGCGGCCCTGGTCGTCGTCGACCTGCAGGTCGGCGTGGTCGAGGCGTGCTGGCAGGTCGAGCGAGTCATCGGCAATGCATCGCAGGTGGTCGACAAGGCGCGCGCTGCGGGGTTGCCGATCATCTGGGTACAGCATGCCGACAACGAGCTGCCCAGCGGCAGCAGCGGGTGGCAGTGGGTGCCGGCACTTGCGCCGGGTGCGCGCGAGCCGGTGGTAGGCAAGGCGCATAACTCGGCGTTCGAACAGAGCACGTTCAAATCCGAACTCGATGCTCTGGGTATTGCGCACATCTACCTGCTGGGCGCGGCGAGTAACTGGTGTGTGCGTTCGACGGCCTTCGCCGCGTTGGAGCGCGGCTACGATCTCACGCTGGTCGGCGATGCGCATACGACGCAGTCGATGACGCTGGAAGACGGCTCGCGACTGGAAGCGGCCGATCTGGTCAAAGACCTCAACATCGCGATGACATGGTTGAGCTATCCGGGCCGCACCAACCGCGTACGCAATACGCATGAGCTTGCATTCGGCAAAGAACCCACCGGCTCCTGACGATCATCCGCTGCGGCAAGGTGCAGCAGTCGGCCATTACTTTGAACATCGAGGTTGTATGTTTGTGCATTGTTTTATCGCCCCGTCGGCCATGCGCCGTGTGCTGAGGTCGCTGTGCGCAGTGGTAGTTGCGTTGTCGTCTTGCGCCGCCTGGGCGGGCGAGTGGGTCGAAGAGGCGCGACTCGGCCGGCTGTTTGCGCAGTTCGGGGTTAACGGAACGTTCGTGCTGTACGACGGCACCAATGATCGTCTCAGTGGATTCGACCGCGAGCGTGCCGAGCGACGTTTCGTGCCGGCTTCTACCTATAAGATCGCGCACACGCTGATCGGTCTGCGCGTCGGCGCGGTCAGCAGTGTCGACGAGGTGTTGCCCTACGGCGGTCGGGCGCAGCCGTTCCCGCACTGGGAGCGTGACATGTCGCTGCGTGACGCCATCGCGATGTCGAATGTGGCGATCTACCGCGAACTGGCGCGGCGTATCGGCTTGCAGCCGATGCAGGCGATGCTGACCAGGCTCGGCTATGGCAATGCATTGGTCGGCGATGACATCGGCAGCTTCTGGCTCAAGGGTCCGCTGATGATCAGTGCGGTCGAGCAGGCACGGTTCCTCGACCGCTTGCGTCGCGATGCCCTGCCGTTTCCCGCGGCGATGCAGGCCGACGTGCGCGACATCCTGTTGCTCGAAAGCGGCGACGGCTGGGCCCTGTACGGCAAGACCGGCTGGCAGAATGCGCCGGACCCCGGTATCGGCTGGTGGGTGGGCTGGGTGAAGCGGGACGATGCCGCCTATACGTTTGCGCTCAATATCGACGTACGCCGCGCCGCGGATGCCGACAAGCGCATCGAACTCGGCAAGGCCTGCCTGCGCGAGTTGGATGCACTCCCTTAAACCGGGACGGTGATGCGTGTGCCTTTGCCAAGCGACCGACCGGCATCTGCTAGGCTTGATCTGCATCGAGCCGCACAGCGGCAAGGAAACTGCCGTGAGTGACGAACCCTGTCCCAATCTTGCATCGACCTTCCTGCGCCTTCGCGCCGATGCGGCCGCCGAGCCGTTGCGTGTGGACGAGCAGTTCTACCAGCGCCTTATCGGCGGTGAACTCGGCAGTTTCCACAACGAGTACCTGGTCTCGATCCACGCCTTCGATGCGGATTGGCCAAGTTGGGAGATGCATCCCAACGGTGATGAGATCGTGTGCCTGTTGTCCGGTCGCGTGACTTTCGAAATGCAACAAGATGACGGCACTCGGTCGACCACCTTGTGCGAGCCGGGCGACTTCGCCATCGTGCCCGCGGCAACCTGGCATACCGCCAAAGTTGCTACGGCATCGCAGGTGTTGTTCATCACGCCGGGGGAAGGCACGCAACACCGCGATGCCTGAGCCCGATCAGCCGGCCTGCGGCGTTTGCCAGCGTTTCGCATGGCAGAGAATCGCTGTCGAAACACCCAGGATGATTTCCGGCAGGATCCGGCGCGGCTATTCGGCGCGCAATGCCTCAACCGGGTCGAGACCGGCCGCACGGAACGCCGGGGCCACACCTGCCAGCAGACCGATCGCCGCGGCGATTGCCAATGCCAATCCGGCGTAACTCCACGCGACATGGGTCGGCAGTCCGGGTATCGCGGCGCCGATCGCCCATGAACCACCGATACCCAGCAGTAGTCCCGCCGCACCGCCGGTAGCGGCGAGGATCACGGCCTCACCGAGGAACAGGCTGATGATTTGCGGTTTGCCGGCACCCAGGGCGCGCAGCAATCCCACCTCGGCGGTACGCTCGTTTACCGAGATCGTCATGATCGTCAGGATACCGATGCCGCCGACCAGCAACGAGATGGCGCCGAGTGCACCGACGGCGAGTGTTAGTACCTCGAGCACCGAACCGAGCACCTCGAGCATCTGATCTTGCGTGGTGATGGTGAAGTCTTCGTTGCCGTGACGCGCCAACAGGCGTTCCTTGACGCGTGCAGCGATCACATCGGCATCGGCCTCTTCGTCGTAGAGGACGTCGATCTCCATCAGGCTCTCGCGATTGAACATCGCCATGGCGCGTGCAACCGGAATATAGACCGAGTCATCGAGGTCGAATCCGAGCATCTGGCCCTTGGATTCCATCGTGCCGATCACGCGGTAGGTTTCGCCGCCGATGCGGATGCGCGCGCCGAGCGGTGACTGATCGCCGAACAACTCGCTGCGCAGTTTGCTGCCAAGCACCGCAAAGGCACGCGCACGGCGCGGCTCGTCGTCCGGCAGGAAGCGCCCAAGCACCGGCTTGATCTGCCATACCTCGGGCACATGTGCGCCGGTGCCGAACACCGCCGTGCGCCGTGTCAGACCACCGGATTCAACGGCGGCGTTGCCTTGAATAAAGGGCATGACGGCGCGCACCTGCGGGGTCCGCTTGAGTGCTTCGGCATCGTCGAGACTCAGCGGTCTTACGTTGCTGATCAATGCGCCGGACATGCCGAAGGTCTCGGTTTTGCCCGGTGCGATCGCCAACAGGTTGGTGCCGAACTGGGTGAACTCGGACACCACGAAGCGTTGCACGCCTTCGCCGATTGCCGTCAGCAAGACGACCGCAGCGATGCCGACGGCGATGCCGAGGCCGGTCAGCAGGCTGCGCAAACGATGCGCGAAGATCGCGCTGCTGGTCAGGTGAATGTGATCGCGTAACAACATCTCAACGACCGGTCAGTGCTTTGACCGGGTCGAGCCGCGCGGCGCGGCGCGCCGGCAGCACGCCGAAGATCAGCCCGGTCGACACGGCGACCGCGACGGCAGCGATCGGTGCCCATAGCGGTGCTGCCAGCGGAAAGCTCGGGAACACGCGCTGCAGCGTGACGATGGCCACGATCGATATCAGCAGGCCGAGCATGGCACCGGCGCCGGCGAGCAGCACCGATTCGACCAGGAACAGGCGCAACACCTGTCGCTCGGGCGAGCCGAGCGCCTTGAGCAGACCGATCTCGCTGACCCGCTGCGATACAGCAACCAACATCACGTTCATGATCAGGATGCCGGCGACCGCAAGACTGATCCCGGCAATGCCGCCGACGGTATAGGTCAGTGCGCGCAGAATACCGTCGAATGTCGACAACAACGCATCCTGGGCGATGATGGTGACATCGTCTTCACCGTCATGCCGTTCACGGATGATGTCGCGCGTGGCGGTCTTTGCACGTTCGATGTCGCCCTCGCTACGCGCCTGGATCATGATGCGGAACAGCGACGGGGCATTGAACAGGCTTTGTGCCGAGGCCACCGGGATCATTGCCATATCGTCCATGTCCTGACCGAGCGACTGACCGCCTTCGCCGAGCACGCCGATAACCCGAAAGCGCCGATCGTTGAGCCGCACCCACTGACCGAGGAATGGTTGGCTGCCGAACAGTTCGCGCTTCAAGCCGGGGCCGAGCACGACCACGTTGCTGCTGCGCTGTGGATCGATATCCGGCAACGGCCTGCCGCTGCTCACCTCGAGATGACGGATTACAAAGTAATCGTAGGTGGTGCCCACGATCGTGACCTCGCGTTCGCGCGAGCCGTACGATACCGGCGCATTGCCGACCGTGACCGGCGCGATACGATCAATGCTGCGCTCGCGCAGCAGGCCCAGGGCGTCATCCAGCGTCAGGTCGCGCGGCGTCGAACCGAACAGCGGGGGAGCGCCGCCGGTCGTCTCGTTGCGCCCGGGCATAACGATCAACAGGTGGGTGCCGAGCTGGGCGAACTCGCCGACCACGTAGCGTCGCGCGCCTTCGCCGAGTGCCGTCAGCACCACGACCGATGCCACGCCGATACTCATCGCCAGCAGCATCAGCAGAGTGCGGCCACGCGCGCCGGCCAGCGAGGCCATCGAAAAGCGGATCAGGTCAATCGCGCGCATCGCGATCGATCTGCCCGTCGACCATGTGGATCTCACGACGTGCGCGATCGCCGATCGCCGGGTCGTGGGTGACGACGACCAGCGTGATGCCGGAGTGGTTGAGTTGTTCCAGCAGTTCGATCACGTCGCTGCCCGAGTGCTGGTCGAGGTTGCCGGTGGGTTCGTCGGCGAGTAGCAGGTCGGGCTTCATGATAACCGCGCGGCCGATGGCAACGCGCTGGCGTTGACCGCCGGAGAGTTGGTCGGGACGGTGGTGGGCACGCTTCGTCAGATCGAGCGATGCCAGCACCTCGTCGACCCGCTGTCGGCGCTCGTCCGGATCGACCCCGGCGAGCAACATCGGCAGCGCGATGTTGTCGGCCGCACTGAGACGGGGAATCAGGTGGAAGGCCTGGAAGACGAAGCCGATGTGGTCGCGGCGTAGTGCGGCGCGTTTCTCTTCGCCTTGCTCGGTGGTTTCGACATCGTTCAAACGGTAATGCCCGGCATCCGGACGGTCGAGCAGGCCGAGCACGTTGAGCAGGGTCGATTTGCCCGAACCGGACGGACCCATGACTGACACGTAATCGCCCTCAGGCAGTTCCAGCGACACGCCGGCGAGTGCATGAACCACTTCGTCGCCAACCTGAAAGTGTCGCTCGATGTCTTGCAGGACGATCATTTTTCGTCGGCTTTTTCCCGCTTGGCCGCCACGCCGTCGTCGAGTCCTTCGCGATCGACCGAGGTGACGACCAGGTCACCCTCGGCCAGCCCGTCGCTGACCTCGGTGAAATCCCAGTTTGCAGTGCCGGGCTTAACCTCGCGTTTTTCGACGACTTGGCTGTCCGGCAGATAGACGTAAACCTTGTTGCCTTCGATCAATGCCTCGGTCGGGATGCGCAAGGTGTCCTTGCGGATGTCGAGAATGATCTCGACGTCGGCGGAATAGCCCGCGAGCAGTTGCTCGATATCGGCCTTGTTGACGAACTCGACCTCGACATCGACCGTGCGCGCCTGTTTTTCAACGTCCAGCACGTAGTCGGCGATGCGGCGGACCTTGCCGTCGAAGCGACGCTCACCGAAGGCATCGAGCGTAATGCGCGCCGTCTGGCCGACACTGATCTGCGCCACATCGACCTCATCGATCGGCGCGGTCAGGTAGAAACAATCGTTGGCGATCAGGTCGACCGCGGGCGGGGTGGGGATACCGATCGGCGATGGTGTAACGTACTCGTTCAACTCGCCGTTTATCTCGGCGACCACGCCATCGAAGGGTGCGATCAGACGCGTCTTTTCCAGGGTCGCCTGGGTGACGCCGATACGCCCCTCACTGACCAGGGCGGTTGCGCGCGATGCCTCGCAGGCTGCGCTGCCGGATTGCGCTGCAGTCTCGGCCTGGTCGACCTGCTCCTCCGATACCAGTTTGCGCGACAGCAGCTTCTTCAAGCGATTGGCTTCGCGCTGCGCCTGTTCGGCCTCGATGCACTTGGCCAGCGATGTCGCGGCGGCGGCGTTGGCTTCCTGCAAGGTCAGCGCAAGCTGCGCCTCGATATCGTCGTTCCATAGCTCCAGCAGCAGGTCGCCTTGCTTGACTTGTTGGCCTTCGCTGACGGGCAGTTTGTCGATCTGACCGCCTGCGCTGGGCGAGAGCTTGGCGCGCCGGCAGGCCTTTACCGTCCCCGCACGGGTGTTGGCGACGGTTTTCTCTACCGTGCCCTTCTCGGCCGCGGCCACGGCGACCGAGATCGGCTTGGCGCGCGTGGCCCACCAGATCCACGTTGCCAGAACGGCCAAGATAAGAAGGAAGATGAAGGTGCGGCGTGCCGTCTTGTTTCCGGCCATGGCTACCAGCCTTGACAATCGCGATGCTGTTGTTGATTCGGTTGAATTATCGCAGGTTCCGTACTCGATCGCGATGATCCGGGGCGTGCGTAATGTGGCGAGATTGTTACTTTGAGTTACCGGCGATCAATCAGCGACCGCTTGTGACTGTTAGACGGTGTCGCATGCTGCTGGTCGCAATCCAGACAGAAGCGGGGTTGATGTTGTCGCGTTACTCCACGACACGTGCCGCGCGGTCGGCGCGAACTGCGCCCACCGCGGATATGACCGCCCAGGCGAACTCGAGCAATAGCACGGGATAGTTGGCGTCTACCCAAAGCTGCGGCATGATCACGATCGCAGCGACGAAGTTGGCAATCAGATAGTGACGTTTCGCGAGCTGCCCGGATGCAAACAGAAAGTACGCAGTCGCAAACAACAACACGGAACACCATGCAGCTACCGCAATCGCGATAGCGGCATCCAGCCACCAGCCGATAATAAGGCAAACGCCGGTGGCAAGCAGGGTTTGCCATCCCAACGTCGGTACAGAGATGGCGAGTGTCGGCGTCTTACCGAACAAACGCAGAATACTGATGATTGCCCAGAACGCGTTGGTCGCGACGGCCTGCATCGACATCAATGCCAGCGAGCTGGCAACGACGGCGAGTGCAGCGATCAGGTTGGCTGAGAAATACCAGTTCTCTCTGTAGCTTGGATGCAGCGATACATAGGCGTGATTCGCGAGATACAGGATAGTGCCCGCGTAGCCGAGCGCATCGAATGCCGTCACAACAGTTCGATGTGCATATTGCGTACGAACAGCACCTTGCCGACATGCGGGCCATTGAGAATGACGACCTTGCTCATGTCGATCATGATCTTGTAAAGCCGATCGGAATCGGATGCGCGTTGGATCTTGTCGCTCCATTCGAGCACGATCACCCGGGTGCCTTGCGGCAGAGCGAAGTATTGCTGATTGCTCTCATCGTCGGAAAGGCGTCCAAGGATAACCGGGTAGCCTTCTGCCGGAATCAACTTGGCCAGATCCAGGCGCTTCTTGTTCGGGTCGATGCTCTGCGGGGTTGCCGCAACGCCCAGATCGTCCAGCCTCGCCAATGCCTGGTTCAGTTTGGCAATCGCTGCTTCACCATCGGCCGTTCTGGCGGCGATGACATGCAGGCTGGATTCGTCTTCGATGCCGTCGATCGGCAACACCAGTTGCTCGCGATTCGGAAAGTGCCTTTGCAGGGTCGTGTACATTACGCCCTCGGTCATCGGCAACAGGTCGATATCGTTGGTGAACAACGCCTCGAGCGCCGCCAGCTCGTTGGGAAAGATCATCGGATCTTTGATGAGCTTGTCGAGTTGCTCGCCATAGCTGTAACCGGCAACGCGCCCCATGCGGAGTTGTTCGAAATCCCGTTTGACGCGTTCGCCGTCGATGAAGCGGCGATTGTAGTAAATGCGGCTGCGGACAGAGAAAACCGGTTCGGAGAACAGCACCTCGCCGCTGCGCTGCCGGTTACGGAAGTAGGGGTAAGCCAGCAATGCCTTGTTGCGCTTGACCAGTTGATAGGCCAGGCCGTACGGCTTGTAACGCCATGCCACCTCTGCATCGGCCTCGGTACCGATCAGATCGAGCACATGCGCCGCCGAACCCAGTGGCTCGCCTTCGGCATTGATATACGGCGGCCACGCATCGGTGAGTACTTCCAAGCGATCGCTTGCGTGGGATACGCCGGCCAAGTGAACAAAGGCGACAACCGCGATGTATCTGCATGCCAGCTGTTTCAGCGAGTAAATCATGGCAATCCCGTTGCGTTACCGCGATTTCAGGAAACGATAGACAATGACGAGCAACAGCGTTGCAGTCACGCCGAAACCGAACATGATGTCGGTGTCGATCTCGGCGATCAGGCGCAGAAAGAACGACGGCTGGTCGTCGTTGTAATCCAGCGTCGGCCGCGACATCGCCTCGCGGCTGAACTGCGTCAGGTTCATCGATAGCTCGAACACGGCGAAAAAACTCAACGACACCAGCAGCAGGTCGGTCAACATCGAACTGCGTTCGCTTTGCCGTTCGCTGGCCTCTTCGATCCGGCTGGTGCATACCTCGATCATGCGTTGACCGTTGTCGAGCAGTTGCTCGAATTCCCAGGACTCGAGTATTTCATCCAGCAGCTTGCGCTTCGGTCGCGTCATGTAGCCGAGGTGGTCGTTGAATGTCACCTGGTGCAGGCGGCTCATCACCCGGCTCTCTTCGAGTTGCGCCTTGGCCCGCAGCGGTCGGTCGCTGGTGTAGGCAACGGAAATGGCCTGCTTGAGATGCAGATTGCACTGTGCCTGTGCGGTATAGATGTACTGTGCCAGCACCATCGTTTCGATGCGAAAATCCTCTGCGCCGTCTGCACTGTCGACAAGCACGTAATTCAGCCAGGTCATCGAGCAGTTGAGATCACCCTTGGCGATCGCTGCGGCGTCCTCGGGGCGTTGGGTGAGCGCCAGCCAATCATCGATGATGGTCTTCCATACTGATGATCTTGCCTGCTCCGCTGACAGCAGCAGCGCGCGCGATGTCCAGAAGATATGCACCTTCTTCTGGCTGGCGGGGTGCGTCGATGGATCGATAAAGATCGGGTCCGGGTGGCTTTGGCGCAGTGCCTTCAGCAGCTCGACAAAGCGTTGAAACGAGGCCTTGATCAAGGCGCGGCTGCGGTCCTGAACCTGTTTCTCCAGCTCTTCGCTGGAAACTACCGGCATGTGGCGAAACGTGATCTCGACGATGGCGATGGCGTTGGGAAAGACATGGAACAGGATGTCGTGCTCGCTGTTCGTGTCGTGCCAGGTGGCGATGTCGAGATTTCGGACGTCGTTCGACAGGTTCTGGTATTCCTGCGAGCCCGTCGGTGGCGCCTTGACCTTCAGGGCGGGGTCGAAGTCTTCGATGTTGCGCAGAAACTCGCGGTATTCATCGAGGGCGTCGGTTGTCCCGGTGCGGAAACTGAACGGGACGAGGATCGGGGAGAGTGTCTTGATCGTGGCGTGTCGCTGGCTTGGATTCGGTTCGGCCATCGTCGTTCCTGTGTTGATCGCTCGGGCAGAACGGCTGATTCGCCCGCGATCGATCCGAATCGGGTGCAAGCCGGGTGGCGCGGCGGCTCACAGGTGAAGATGCCATTGTGCCATTCGGGGGTTCGAGCGTCAGCCACGCCTCCCGGAGGCAGGGCGCAGGTCTCTAAACCCGCTCGCCCGATGTATAATCCGCGTTTCCGCAATGTCGTTTTCCATAGGGGCGCAATATGGCTCAATCGGGCATCAAAAAAGTCGTTCTGGCCTACTCGGGTGGGCTGGATACCTCGATCATCCTCAAGTGGCTGCAGGACGAATACGGCTGCGAGGTGGTGACCTTCACCGCCGATATCGGTCAGGGTGAAGAGGTGGAGCCGGCGCGTGCCAAGGCCGAGGCGGCGGGTATCAAGGAGATCTACATCGACGATCTGCGCGAGGAATTTGCGCGTGATTTCGTGTACCCGATGTTCCGCGCCAATGCGATCTACGAAGGCGAATACCTGCTCGGCACCTCGATTGCCCGTCCGCTGATCGCCAAGCGTCTGATCGAGATCTGCAACGAGACCGGCGCGGACGCGATCTCGCACGGCGCAACCGGCAAGGGTAACGATCAGGTGCGTTTCGAACTCGGCGCCTACGCGCTCAAGCCGGATGTCAAGGTGATTGCCCCGTGGCGTGAGTGGGATCTGCTGTCGCGCGAAAAGCTCATGAAATACGCCGAGGAGCACGGTATCGCGGTCGATTTCGCCAAGAAGGGCAAGAAGTCGCCTTACTCGATGGATGCCAACCTGCTGCATATCTCGTACGAGGGCGGCATTCTCGAAGACCCCTGGGCCGAGCCCGAGGAAGACATGTGGCGCTGGAGCGTCTCGCCGGAATCGGCGCCCGACCAGCCGACCTATGTCGAACTGACCTATGAGAACGGCGACATCGTCGCGGTCAACGGCGAGGCCAAGTCGCCGGCAACCGTCATGGAATACCTGAACAAGGTCGGTGGCGAGAACGGCATCGGCCGTGACGATATCGTCGAGAACCGTTACGTCGGCATGAAGTCGCGCGGCTGTTATGAAACGCCGGCCGGCACCATCATGCTGAAGGCGCATCGTGCGATCGAATCGCTGACCCTGGATCGCGAAGCGGCCCATCTCAAAGATGAACTGATGCCCAAGTACGCCAGCATGATCTACAACGGTTATTGGTGGAGCCCGGAGCGCGAGGCGCTGCAGGCGCTGATCGACCAGACGCAGAAGGTGGTGAACGGCACGGTGCGCATGAAGCTGTACAAGGGCAATGTGATCGTCGCCGGTCGCAAGTCGCCGAGCCACAGCCTGTTCGACGAGTCGATCGCGACGTTCGAAGACGACGCCGGTGCCTACAATCAGAAAGATGCGGAAGGCTTCATCAAGCTGAATGCCTTGCGCCTGCGTGTCGGCGCGCGTCGCAAGTGAAACAACGGGGTAGGGCGATGTTGAAGAAGAGTCTCTGGTTGGGATTGCTGCTGATCGCAGGCGCGGCCTATGCCCTGCAGAAGGCCGGGCCGCTGCGCGGCGCATGGGCACCCGAGCAGGTCGCTTCCGGGGTCTACGTGATTCATGGGCCGACGGAACTGCCGTCGCCGTCGAACCAGGGGTTCATGAACAACCCGGCATTCATCATTTCGGACGACGGCGTGGTCGTGGTCGATCCGGGCGGCAGCGTGCAGATCGGCGAGATGGTGTTGGCCCGCATCGAAGCGATCACCGACAAGCCGGTAATCGGCGTCTTCAACTCGCACATCCATGGCGATCACTGGCTGGGCAATCAGGCGATCCGTGCCAAGTACCCGGAGGCACCGATCTATGGCCATGAGCGTGTCGGTCCGCGGGTTATCGCCGGCGCCGGCACCGAGTGGGTGCAGATGATGCTGTCGATGACCGAGAAGGCGACTGCCGGTACCGAAGTGGTCGGGCCGGATCATCCGGTAAAGGACGGCGACGAGATAGCCATCGGTGGCGACACCTACGTCGTGATGAACAACGACAAGGCGCATACCGACACTGACATCATGGTGTTGGTCAAAGAGCGTGGCGTGATGTTCCTCGGCGACAATGCCGGCAACGGCCGTATCCTGCGTTTGGAAGGTGGTAGCTTTGCCGGCAACATCGAGGCGCTGGAGAGCGCGATGGCCATGGGCGCCAGCGTGTTTGTGCCGGGCCATGGCAAGACCGGTGGACAAGAGGTCGCGCAGACGTATCGCGATTACCTGCAAACCGTGTATGGCGCAGCACAGCAGGGTGTCGACGAGGGCTTGGCCGATTTCGAGATCCGTCCGGTATTGCTGCCCAAGCTTGAGGCCTGGCAGGCCTGGTCCGGTTTCGATATCGAACTCGGCAAGCACATCAACGGCGCCTTTCTCGAAGCCGAAGCCGCGGCGTTCTGATTACTCGTCATGAGCTACGCCGAACGTCCGGTGATTGGCATCAGCAGTTGTCTGCTCGGGCAGAAGGTGCGCTACGACGGTACGGCCAAGCTCGACCGCTGGCTGGTCGATCAATTCGGTAAACACGTCGATTACCGCCCGTTCTGCCCGGAGATGGCGATCGGGCTCGGCACACCGCGACCGCCGATCCGCCTGGTGGGCACGCCGGAAGATATCCGCGTGGTTGGTGTCGACGATCCCAGCGTCGACGTGACCGAGGCGCTGGAGGATTTCGCTTTGAGTACGGCCGCCCAGCTTCCCGACATCAGTGGCTATGTGTTCATGAGCAAATCGCCGAGCTGCGGTATGGAGCGGGTCAAGCTGTACACCGACAAGGGGCCGGCGCAGAAGAAGGGTGTCGGTGCCTATGCGCGCGTCCTGATGCAAAGCCTGCCCAACCTGCCGTGCGAAGAAGAAGGTCGACTGCACGATGCCCTGTTGCGCGAGAACTTCGTCAACCGCGTGTTCGCCTATCGGCGTTGGCAGACCTTGCGCCGCGACGGCCTCAGCGCCAAAGCCCTTACCGACTTTCATGCCCGTCACAAGTACATGGTCATGGCGCATTCGCAGGCCGCCTACCAGCGATTGGGCAGATTGCTGTCACATCTCAAAGGTGTCGATCTCGATCAGATTGCCGACGCCTACGAGGCTGAGTTCATGAACGCGCTGAAGCGGCGCGTGGGTCGCAAGCGGCATGTCAACGCACTACAGCATATCCAGGGGTATTTGAAGAACCGCATCGATGGCGATGACAAGAAAGAGCTGGCCGACAGTATCGAGGCCTATCGTCGCGAAGAGGTGCCGCTGGTCGTGCCGATGAAGCTCTTGCGGCACTACTTCCGCTGTCATCCCGACAATTACATCGATCAGCAATGGTATCTCGATCCCTATCCCGAATCCTTGGGACTGAGGAACAACATCTGATGGCGGAGCCGGCAACAATCAGTATGTTCGGCATCATCGTGATTGGCGACGAGATACTGAACGGTCGCCGTAAAGACAGGCATTTCGATGGGCTGGGTGAAAAGCTGCGCACACGTGGTTTTTCGGTGGCCTGGTTGCGCATCCTGCCGGACGATCCGGATTACCTGATCGGCGAGTTTGCGCGCACGATGACCGAAGCTATCCCGGTGTTCTGTTGCGGCGGCATCGGCGCGACTCCGGATGACCACACACGCGCCTGCGCCGCGCAGGCCGCGGGTGTGCCGTTGACGTTGCACGCCGGTGCGGTCGCCGAGATCGAGGCGCGCTTTGGCGAAGAGGCGTACCCGAATCGGATAAAGATGGCCGAGCTTCCCGAAGGCAGCGAGCTGATCCCCAACCCCTACAATCGCATCCCCGGTTTCAGTATCAACCAACACTACTTCATGCCCGGTTTCCCGGATATGGCGCACCCGATGGCCGACTGGGTATTGGATACCTACTACGCGCAGGGCGGTCTTGGTGAGAAACAGCAGTCGGTTCGCGTATTCGGCGTCACCGAGAGCAGTCTGATGGACCTGATGGCCGAACTCACCGAGCGATATGGCGACGCCAAGTTTTTCAGCCTGCCGCGCTTGGGCGAGGAGTTTCAGATCGAGATCGGGTTTCGCGGCCGCGGCGATCTCGCGCCGGCGATGCAGGCGTTGACCGAGGGCCTGCGCCAACGCGGTGTGCGATTCGAACTTCTCGACGATTGAGCCGCTGAGATCGGCGCCGCGCGGCTTGACCCTCCCCTTCTCGGCAGCATATCCAAAAGCGCATCGCAGACGACCTGACGGCAATGCGCAGATCGCTTGTGCGGCAGGGCGTTGCATCGCCGCCGACAGCGCCCGGTCGGTTGCTGACCTCGACGCAGCTGGCAACGTCTGCGTTCAGCTGAAACGTTTCAACATCCTGTCACACACTGCCCGCCGCCATCGAATGCCATCGTGGTGCCGCTCAACGGTATATGGACCGGCATCTGGCTGGCCTCGATGAACCGAGCCGTGCGCGAACCGGCAACGACTTTGCCGTCCTGGGTCGCCGCCTCATTTGCATGTGATGCGATGACGCTGGTCGGCTTGATCAGCTGGTTGACGACGTAGGCCGCCTCGGTCGGGCCGGTGGTGTAGGTGTCGCCGATGTTCATGACGGCCAGCTCGGCGGCGTAGTGTCCGCGCACCACGCTGTCCTGCTCTGCGGTGATGCCGGTATCTCCCGACAGGTAAACGATCAGGCCGTTGGAGAACGTCAGCACATAGCCGGTCGGTGGGCCGACGTAGGCGGTCAGGCCCGAAGCTTCAAGCAGTTCGGCAAGCTTCCCGCCGACGAAATCCGGCGCGACCCCGTTGCTGTGCGCGGCCGGCACCGTGGTGATGACAACCCCGCCGACGACTTGTGAGGCGCCGAAGCGTACCAGCACAGAGTCCTTTGGATCGCCACCCGCGGCCTGCATCTTGGTGGCCAGAAAACGCGGCATCTCGCTACCGGTTACGAGCTTGGCCTTGCTGGCGACGGCGATCTCGACGCTGTTGGAGTTCGGTGTTGCATCGACCGGGGTTTCAGGTGCGGCGCAGCTGCCCTTGCCGGTCGTCTCGATGCGCTTGTCGCCGAGGTGGTCGCCGTGCATGTGGCTGACCAGCACGATGTCGATCTTGCCGAGGCGCGGATCGGCCGCCCCGGCCACGGTGCGCCCGGCGTCATACAGCACGCGTGTGCCGTTCGGGTCTTCGAACACCAGTGCGCGATCGGCGCGGCAGAATTCACCGTCGTGGCTGCCCAATGGTGTGACCGTGACATGGCCGGCGGCGCCGGCCAGTGTGCTGGCGCAGAGCAGTGAAACGCCAGCGGCGAGAAGGGGGATGCTGGTGGGTCGGGGCATGTCGGTTCTCCACTTGCTGATCGTTAACGAGCGTAGGTGGGCCAGGCCGGAAACGCAACGCGAGTCCGGCTGGATCGCAGCCGACTCGCACCGTTTCGCGGCCCGGGGTGGGGTGGGGCGTCGAATCGGGCACCCGGGTGTTTTACAATGCGGCGCCCCGATACGTCGCCGCGACCGATTGTCTCTATGCTCATATCCTCGACACGCCGCCTTCCGCTCCTGATTCTGCTTTTCGGACTCTCACTGGTCACGCGCGTCGGCGCCGAAGACCAGGCGACCGCTGGACCGGCCGAGGTCCAGGCGTCTGTTCCGGCTGCGCTTGCATCGCCGCGTGCCACCATGGAGACCTTTCTGCATGCGATGAACGACATCAAGCGCGGCGAGCCGGAGCGCATCGATGCCGCGATCTCCACGCTAGACCTCGAAGGTGTCAATGTACTGATCCGCACCGAGCGCGGTACCGATCTCGCGTGGACCCTGCTCGAGGTGATGGACCGTACCCGCCTGGTCGACACGAAAAAGGTGCCGAAGCGTACCGAAGGCGAGCCCTGGCAGTTTGCCGAATACCAAAACGGTGCGATCCGCATCAGTCGCCAGCCCGATGGCCGCTGGCTGTTCGATGCGCAGTCGCTCGACAAGCTGCCGGCGATCCTGGAAGAACTCGCCGATGCCAAGCGGGTTGCGGGCGCTGACGAGGACACCTCGCATCTGCCGTTTCACCTGCGCTTGCGGTCACATCTGCCGCCGGTGCTCAAACAAGAGATATTTCTGCTCGAGAACTGGCGTTGGCTGGGACTGCTGATCATTGCCGCAGCGGGTGTGCTGGTCGACGCGATCGTCAGTTTCCTGCTGCGCCTGTTCATGCGTGGCTGGCGCGGCCGTGTCGGCCACGGCGCGTTCAACGAGGTGTCCGATCGCATGCTGCGCCCGCTCGGTATGGTGGCGATGGCACTGGTCTGGTGGGTCGGCATCAATCTGCTGGGGCTGCCCGAACGGGCATTGCTGGTGCTGCTGATTGCGGTCAAGTTTCTCGCCAGTGCCGCCGGCGTGTGGACCGCCTACCGCCTGGTCGACCTGGTCTCCGCCTGGTTGGAACGCCGCGCCCGCCTGACGACCAACAAGGTTGACGATGTACTGGCGCCACTGATCACGCGCACGCTGAAGATCTTCGTGACGGTGGTCGGCATCATCTTCGTCGCCGACAATCTCAACGTGGACGTGACCGGCCTGATCGCTGGTCTCGGCCTGGGTGGCCTGGCATTCGCCTTGGCTGCCAAGGACATGGTGCAGAACCTGTTCGGCTCGGTCACGATCCTGCTCGATCGCACCTTCACCGTCGGTGACTGGATCAAGGTGGGCGACCAGGAGGGATCGGTCGAGAGCCTGGGGTTCCGCAGCACGCGCATCCGCACTTTCTACAATTCGGTGGTCACGGTGCCGAACTCGCAGTTCATCACGGCCACCGTCGACAACATGGGCGAGCGCCGCTATCGCCGACTGTCGACCAAGTTCGCGATTGCCTACGACACGCCGCCCGACCGGATCGAGAGCTTCTGCGAGGGCATCCGCGAGATCGTGCGTCAGCACCCTTACATGCGTAAGGACTACTATCACGTCTATCTCAACGGTTTGGGCGATTCCGCGCTGGAGGTGCTGGTGTATGTCTTTTGGCAGACACCGGATTGGAGCACCGAGCTGCGTGAACGCCATCGTTTTCTGATGGACTGTCTGCGGTTGGCGAAACGGCTCGGCGTGGAGTACGCGTTCCCGACACAGACGCTGTATGTGCGCAGCGAGGAACATGCGGTAGTCGAAGAGGGCCACGAAATAGACGCCGCAAGAGACCTCGGTGCAGCGGCGGCGAAAGAGATCGTCGCCGAGAGCACCGGGATCGGCGAGCGGCCGCCACCGGTCAGCTTCCGCTGAGTAAGGGGCTTGATGCGCGACGTGCTGCGGGCATCTTCGCCGGAAATGTCGATCGGTTCACATTGCCCCGGAACCTGCATGCCGCTGCCTGATCTGAGTGGCATGCGGTGCACTCCAGCTGCCCGTGGTCGCGAGATGGACGACGGCTGCGAAACCGTCTGACGTGTATCAAACGCCGCCCAAGGATTGTGAGATTTCGCTGGTTTCCGGCGGCGCGCGCGCGGTATGTTTGCCGGCCTCCGTGGATCGCTGCGCATTCATTGGCGAAGGATCGTTTTCCCCTTTCATCAGGACTAATCAAGCTGCCAACTTATGTATATAGATGCCCGTAAACTCCCCAATGGCTCCAGCTTCGACGCCGATATCGCGATCATCGGCGGCGGCCCTGCCGGGATAACGCTCGCCAGGAGCTTTGCCGGACGCGCCACGCGTATCATGATCGTCGAAGCCGGCGGTGTTGATTTCGATGCCGACGTGCAGGCCATGTACGAAGGGGTGAACACCGGTATCGAGTATCCGCTGGCGGTCAACCGCATGCGCTACTTCGGCGGCTCGTCGAATCACTGGGGCGGCTACTGTCGGCCGCTCGACCCGATCGACTTCGAGAAGCGTGATTGGGTGCCGCACAGCGGTTGGCCGTTTGCCATCGACGAACTCGAACCGTACTACGAGCCGGCCAGCGAGATCGTCGAGGTCGCGCCCGGCCGCTATGCCGACAAACAGTATTGGCAGGAGCGCACCAAGGACAAGCTGCCCGATCCCCGGACCGGGCGCATGCAGATCCGCTTCGTGCATTTCAGCCCGCCGACGCGCTTCGGCAAGCGTTACGGGCCGGAACTCGAGGCCGCGGGCAACATCCAGGTGATGCTGAACGCCAACGTCAGCCACATCGATGCGACCGACGATGCACGCGCGGTCACCGGCCTGAGCATCAAGACCCTGAACGGGCTCGAACACACGGTGCGCGCCAAGACCTACGTGGTCGCCACCGGCGGCCTGGAAAACGCGCGCATGCTGCTGTTGTCCAACCAGCAGATGAAGGTCGGCCTGGGCAATCAGAACGACCTGGTTGGCCGTTACTTCATGGAGCATCCACATCTCACCGGGTTCGGCGAGATCGTGCTGGCCGATCAGAAACGCATGCCGGAGCTGTATCGCGACCGCCTGATCATCGAAGGGCGCCCGTGCAAGGCGGCGTTCAACGCCTCGACCGAGTTCATGCGTGAGCGGCGGCTGTTGAACGCCACCTTCATGGGCGGCATCGCAGGGCACTACCAGGCCGACACGCAGGATGCCTGGGATCGCGCCGCGCAGCACGTCGACCTGTTGCAGGCGGCCAAGTACTTCCTGACCGATGGCGATGGCCCGCCCGATCCGGAATTCCCCAAACGCATAGGCCACTGGATGGGCATGGGCTGCGCGTGTGAGCAGGAGCCGAACCCCGACAGCCGCGTCTCGCTCGCCGATGATAAAGATGCGCTCGGCCTGCCGCGCATCAAGCTGGACTGGCGCTTGACCGAACTCGACCGCCGCAGCGTGGTCGAACATATGCGTTCGCTGGCGATGGAGGTCGGCGCTCTGGGGATCGGGCGGATGCTGATCGGCGTTGAAGACGACGGCAAATGGCCTGAACTGGTCGCCGGTGGCAGTCATCATATGGGGACGACGCGTATGCACGACGATCCGACGCAGGGTGTGGTCGACCGTAACTGCAAGGTACACGGCATCGACAATCTCTACGTGGCGGGCAGCTCGGTGTTTCCGACCAGCGGCGCAGCCAATCCGACATTGACCCTGGTCGCCCTGGCGCTGCGCCTCGGCGATCATCTACGCGCACGGGTGTAACACGACATGAATGCTAACGATATGCTCGAAGCGCAAACCACCGATCTGTCGCGGCGGCGATTCATCCGCAACGCGTTGCTCGCCATGCTGGCCGGCGGTAGCTTGGCGGCCTGTTCGACGCAGACACCGACCAAGCCCGAAATCCTCGCACCGCAGGTCCGCCCCCCGGCGTGGCTGCGCAAGATCACCGGTGAGCCTGCGGCGGTCGCTCGACTGGGAGCGGCCTATCTCGCTGCGCATCCCGACGAGGCGAACCTGGAAACCTTGCTGGCCAAGATCGAAGCGGCCATGTCATCGGCTGTCGATACGCACAGCGGCGACGCTCTCGATGACGCGTCAGTGGTCGCAAGCCTGATCGGGGTTGTACAAGACGAGTTCGCGCGCGGCGACGTGGTGACGGTGAATCCATGGACACTGAGCCTTACCGAGGCGCGTCTGTACGCGGCGGCATCTCTGCTCAAAGGGCAATGAGGTTCAGTGCTCGGTAACCGGCGCCAGGTACTGTCGTTCGAATGTTGCGGCGTCGCAGGGCTTGCCGAACAGGTATCCCTGAAACAAGCGACAGCCGCGATCTATCAGGAACTCCAATACGGGTTCTGATTCGACGCCTTCGGCGACGACGTTCAGACCGATGTGTCGGGCCATGGTCAGTATCGTATCGACCAGGGCGGCATCATTGGTGTCTTGCAATACGTCACGTACGAACGAGCGGTCGATCTTGATCTCGTCGACCGGCAGGCGTTTGAGGTAGGACAGCGACGAATAACCGGTGCCGAAATCGTCGATCGAGAAATGCACGCCCAGGGCCTTGAGCTGCTTGATCTTGTCGACGGTTTCGCCGATGTCTTCCAACAGCACGCTTTCGGTCATCTCCAGCGTTACCCAATGAGGGTCTGTACCGGTCTCGGTCAGCAGGCCCTCGATACGGTTGACGAAGTCCGGCTGGCGAAACTGCAGCGCACTGATATTGATTGCGATGCGCCCGGCGCCGTGCCCGTTGCTCTTGCCGGCGTTCCAGGAATGGATCTGCTTGAACGCCTCGTGCATGACCCAATGGCCGATATCCAGCACCAACCCGGCCTCTTCGGCCGTCGTGATGAAATGCTCCGGCGTGATCAGGCCCTGGTCCGGGTGCTGCCAACGCAGCAGCACCTCGGCGCCGATCAGGTTGCGGTCTGCACCGAACTGCGGCTGAAAGACGACGCGCAATTGCGACGACGGCAGCGCGTTGCGCAGCTGACTGATCAGGCGCAGGCGGTTTTCGGCCTCCTGCTGCATGCTCGGCAGGAAGAAGCGGATGGTGTTGCGCCCGGTCTCTTTGGCGCGGTACATCGCGGTATCCGCCTGGCGCAGGACGTCGTCAGCGGTCTCGTTGGCTGAGGGGAACACCGAGATACCGATGCTGGTCGTGACATGCAGCTCATGGGGGCCGAGTCGGTACGGGGCGATTATCGACTGGTGAATCGATTCGGCCAGGCTGCGTACCCCGTTGGCCGCTTCATCGCGATCCCTGGCCAGTTCCGGCAGCAGCAACACGAACTCGTCGCCGCCGAGTCGTGCAACCGTGTCTTCCTCGCGCAGGCGCGACTTCAACCGGTGGGCGACTTCACGCAACAGTTCGTCGCCGACCGGATGACCGAGCGAGTCGTTGATGGTCTTGAAGTTGTCGAGATCGAGAAACAGCACCGCACTCAAGTGGCCATGTCGCCGGGCGCGTGCAATCGTCTGCTGCAACTGCTCCATGAACAGGCGACGGTTCGGCAAGTCGGTCAGGGCGTCGTAGGTCGCGTGGTACTCGACGAGTTCGGCGGCACGCCGTTGTTCGGTGACGTCTTCGCACATCAGCATGTAACCGGCGAAGGCCTCATCGTCGCGGTGTATCGGCGAGACGCGTGCATCGATATCGTGCACGCCGTCGTCGCGTTCGAGCTTCATCGTGAAACGGAACTCGCCGTCGGTTTTCGCCTGCTCGAGACGTTCCACGTAGCGCGCGGGGTCGATCCCCAGTGCGTCGTGGATATCCCGCAAGTTGGCGCCGAGCGCCTTCTCTGCTGGAAGCCCGAAGATTTTTTCGCTGGTCGGGTTGTAGTAGTGGATGCAGCCATCGGCATCCGTGCCGACAATCGCCACCTTTTCCGAGGACGCGAGAATCCCGTCGAGATAGGCCGATTTTTCTTCCAGCGCCCGTTGCGTGGCCTTGATCTGCGATATGTCGCGCCACACGCAGAACAGCGCGACGCCGCCGTGGTAGGGCACCTTGGTCAGCGACACCTCTACCGGAAACCCGCTTCCGTCGCGTTTGCGGTGTTGCCACTCGAAGCGGTGATAGCCGTTCTGAAACGCCAGGTTCATCATCTCGTCGGCCTTTTCGCGAGACGGCCGGCCATCTGCCTGAAACTCGGGCGACAACTTCGACGGATGGACATCGATCAACTCATTCGGCGATGGATAGCCGAGCACGCGACTTGCCGCCTTGTTGGCGATCACGAAGCAATGGTCGACGATCAGCCACATGGGATCTTCAGACAGCTCGAACAGGCGCCGGTATTTCTCTTCGCTCTCGCGCAACTGCACCTCTGCCTGGTGCTGTTCGGTGATGTCCTGCACGGTGCCGATCAGGCGTTCAACCGTGAGGCCATGGTCGCGAATCGCGCGAATGGTCTGCTTGACGGTACGCTCCTCGGTGCCTGCCTGCTTGATGTGGTGAATCAGCTCGAGACTATCCCCGCGTTCACGCACTTCATGGATGGCCTCGCTGAACGCCGCGCGGTCTTCGGCCGGCAGACAGAGTAGAAACGAATCGCAGCTGGTGCCGAATGGCGTATCCGGGTCGCCGCACAGGTGGCGCAGACCGTCCGACCACATGAAGGCATTGCTCTCCAGGTTCCAGTCCCAGCTCCCTTGTCGCGCCGAACGTTGCGCCTCGTTCAGACTGTCTTTGGCGCGCAGGGCGATCTCTGCCTGCTCCTCGAACGCCTTGGAGCGCAGGCGGATCTCGCGATTCTTCACCGACAGGGTGAACAACAGGAGCATCAGCATCGCGACCAACAAGGTACTGAGCACCGCCAGGGCGCCCATGATCAGCCCGCGGTAGCGCTGGTATAGCGACGGTAGCGGATTGACCAGGGTGGTTTCGGGCAGCACCGACGGCGGCAGCGTCAGGCCGTGCCTGGTCAATTCGTGCTCGTCGATCAGATAGGTGTTCGGGCTCTTGGTCACCGGCGCAGGCATCTCGCCCGAGCGCAGAAAATCGAGTACCTGTGCGGCTGCTGCCTGTCCCTGGCGGGGGCCGGAGGTAACATAGCCGCCGAGAACCCCGTCGAACATATAGGCGTCTTCCATGCTGACGACGAGACGCGGGCGGGTGGCGACGATGCGGCGCAAGGTTTCACGCAACGGCAGTGTGCGGTTGTCTTCGTCGCGCATGCCGCCGAGGGTCGTCAGAAACAGCGTGCCGGCCTCGTGTTCGCGCAGTACCGACAGCACCTCGGTGATTCGGTTGCCGGCGAGAAAGTCGGCATTGATGCGCGGAAAGTCTTTCAGCGCGAGCTTGATGTCGCGTTCTATCGCGCGGTATGTGCCGCTGTCGTCACCAACCACAACGATGTCGCTTGTTGCCTTGCCCATGTCTGCCAGCAACGCGAGATTCGGCTCGATCTCCTTCTTCTCGATGATGCCGGTGACGGGACGGCCTTCGATTTGATCGAGGACACTGCTGTCGTTGACGCCGGAGAAAAACACCGGCACGTCGGGGAAGACGTTGTCGAGGTGGTCGAGGGCGAAACGCAGCGCGTTGTCGTCGCTGACGTAGATCGCATCCGGAAGGTAGGTCGCGTATTTGTCCTGCAGAAACGTTGCCAACCGCAGAGCGTAATCGGTCTCGTAGCGACGGCGTTTGGTGTCGAGGTATTCGGTCTCGATCTGAAACTGGGTATCTGCTGCCTGCTGCAGCGATTCGACAAAGCCTTGATGTTGCCCCTTGGTCCAGGGGTACTCCTGGCTGTAGGAATGCAGCACGAACAATCGCACCGTCTCCATGGCGTGGGTCGCCGAGGATGCGATCACGCACTGTGCGGTGAGCAGGCACACTGCGATGAATTTCGTGAGATGGGACATGTATTCAGTTATCGACGTTCGCCGATAGGGGTTGAGTGCCGGCTTTTCTGAAGCCTGTGCCGCTTAACTTTAGGCGAGCCAGCCGAAATGGGAAGCTCGAGACTAACTTGGCGCATCGGGCAAAAGGCTTGTATCGGGCGCGATGGCCTGGCAGCGCCGCCGAATCGCGAAGTTCGGGTTGGATGCATGTTACTTGGCGACAAATCCCCGGGGTTTTGTCGCTATGGCGTTCTCCGCCGAAGATGCTCGCGTGATCGTGTTATCGCTATGACGCAACTTATGCCGTTCCTTCCCATCGTTGCCTTAAGCGGCACGCTAAACTGATCGATAACGAGCTCAAGCTGTTGATCTACGGTAGCAAGCGGATGGTGGCAACCAGCGGCAATGTATCGTCCTTCGGACGCACGGCCCTGTCGAACGTGGGAGAGTCGCGCTCGGGGCTGGCGAACGCCTTGCAGCCTGTTACCAAGACCGACCCGGTGCGCGATGCAACGTCGCGCGAGTACCGCGAACTTCAAGAACTCAAAAAGCGCGATCGTGAGGTCCGCCAACACGAACAGGCGCACATCGCTGCCGGAGGAGCCTACGTCAAAGGTGGGCCGACGTACGAGTACCAACGTGGCGCCGACGGCAAGCTGTACGCCGTGGGCGGCGAGGTGCAGATCGACACGGCGCCGATTCCCGACGATCCGGCGGCAACGATCCGCAAGCTCGAAACCGTGCAGCGCGCCGCAACGGCACCCGGCGAACCTTCATCGCAGGACCGCGCCGTAGCAGCTGCCGCTGCCCAGGGTATCGTCGAGGCCCGCGCCGACCTGCAAAGGGAGCAATCGACCGCGACCGAGGCGAATGCGGATTTCGTCGGTCCGCGCCGACCGCAGGAAGCAGCGGATGAGGCCGCTGGCGACGAGCGTCAGCAGGATCTGCGCACGCGGGCGGCTATCGAAGCCTATCGCGGCACCGAGTCGTCGTCGCGCGCATCGGCCGAGCAGCTACTCGACCTGATCGCCTGACTTCTGCCAACTCGGTTCGTGACGCGTGTGTCCGGCTTCGGCGAGCCGTTGCAAATAGTCGTTCCAGTGCAACGCCTGTCGCCGCCCGAGGTCGTACAGAAAGCCCCAATCGAAGAGCCCGGAGTCGTGTCCGTCATCGAACACGATCTTGATGGCATAGGCGCCGACGGGCCGCATCTCGGTGATGTTCACGTCCTGTTTGTCCAACTGCAGCTTGGCGTGCTGCCCCCAATGGCCCCTGACCTCGGCCGAAGGCGAATAGACGCGTAGCAGCTCGCACGGCAGCTCGAATCGCGCGCCGTCATCGAACGCGATCTCGAGCATATGCGACTGCTGGTGCAGCACGATATCGGTCGGTTTGGGTGTGTTGCTCATAGCGGTTCCGGCGGATCAATAGACGCCCGGCAGCAGTCGCCGGGTGCGTTTCACGTAATCCGAGTAGTCGGTGAACTTCAGGTGCAGGTGGGCCTCTTCGCGCTGCATCTTGCCGAAGATGGCGAGCATCAGCAGTGCAAGCCCAAGGTGGTTCGGCCATGCATTGCGATACAAGGCGATGCCCAGCATGAACAGCAACAGGCTGGTGTACATCGGGTGTCGGATCCAGCGATAGGGGCCCGATGTGACCAGACAGGCGTTATCCAGGGGTTCAGGGTAGATGCCGAAGTTGCCGAGCTTGTTGTGCGCCAGGGTATACAGACCGACGACGACACCAATCGCGCTGATCGCCAGCCAATGCAACCTGCCACTGGGCTGTGCAAAGAAAGGCCATGCAATAACGACGATCGAGGTCATCTGCAAGGTTACCAGTGCATGACTCAGCATCGATTTATCGCGTGCTGAACCGGCGTCCGTCATTGTGATGCGCCCAGCGCGACGGCCCGCTCGCGCGATTGCGCGGTATCTTGCGCTTCGTCGTCCCACCAACCCTGGGTGTGACGATCGACGAGTTTGGACAACAGCGCGATGTGTTCCGCGTCGTCGTTCAGGCAGGGGATGTACTCGTAGCGCTCGCCGCCGGCATCGCGGAACACATCGCGGTTTTCCATCGCGATCTCTTCGAGGGTCTCCAGGCAGTCCGCCGAAAAGCCGGGGCACATGACCTGTACCGATTTGACGCCCTGCGCCGGCATGGCTTCGAGCGTGTGGTCGGTATAGGGTTGCAGCCACTGCTGCCTGCCCAGACGTGACTGGAAGCTCAACTGCCACTGGTCGGCGTTCAATTGCAGCGACTCTGCCAACAGGCGGCCGGTCTTCTGACATTCGCAGTAGTAGGGATCGCCTTTGTGAAAGTAGTCCTCGGGTATGCCGTGGAACGACATCAGCAGGCGATCGGCATCGCCGTGCTGTGCACGATGGCGATTGACGCTGGATGCCAGCGCACTGATGTACGCGGGATCGCCATGATAGTGGTTGATAAAGCGCAGCTCGGGCAGCCAACGCCATTGGCGTAGCTCTGCGGTGACGGCATCGAAGATCGACGCCGTCGTGGTTGCGGAATACTGCGGGTACATCGGCAGCACCAGGATGCGGCGGACGCCGGCATCGCGCAGTTCGCCGAGCGCGGATGCGATCGAAGGCCTGCCGTAACGCATCCCCAACACCACCGGGACCTCGCGACCGAAATGGTTGTTCAGCGCGGTCGCCAACGCATCGCGCTGCCGCACGGAGATACTGAGCAGCGGCGAGCCGTGTTCCGTCCAAACCTTCTGGTAGGCCTTCGCCGAACGCGCCGGCCGCGTGTTCAGGATGATGCCGTTGAGCACGAACCACCAGATCGGCCTGGGTACTTCGACCACGCGTCGGTCCCAGAGAAATTCTTTGAGGTAGCGCCGCACCGCCGATTTGTCCGGTGCGTCCGGAGTGCCGAGGTTGACCATCAACACGCCGATGCGTGCTGCCTGATCGTGGCGATAGGTTTGCAGGTTGGGTTCGTTCAAGGCCTTGGTTCCCGATGCTGTCGACTTGGCGCGAATGATCTTGCTGCAGCTCGCAGTGTATCTGTCTGCGGCGCATTTTTGCGGCACGAATTGCCGGGGAATTGCTGTGCAAAGTTTAGCAGTCGCGAACACGGCCGCGAAACGCCCCCGCGTTTACCGGCAGGGTTTCAGTCGGAGAAATAGCCGAAGAATACGCTGTAGATGGTGCTGGCGACGATCAGGCCGAGCAGGGTGGTCGGGATACCGATCCGCATCCAGGCCACCGGCGAGATGCGCGCGCCGTCGATACCGCTTTTCTCGGCCTCGGTGACCGCGATCAGGTTGGCCGTGGCACCGATATGTGTGCTGTTGCCGCCGAGGCCGACGCCAATCGCCAATGCCCACCACAACGGCCCGATCTGCGCGCCGCTGGCCTCCAGGCCGATGATGATGGGGATCATTGTCACGGTGAACGGAATGTTGTCGATGATCGCGCTCATCAGTGCCGCCACCCACATCAACAGCAGCCCGGTGATCATCAGCTGGGTGGGATCGGATGCCATGTCGGCGAGGTTTCGGCCGAGCAGATCCAGCAGCCCGGACGCCTCGACGCCACCCACGATCACGAACAACGCTGCAAAGAAAATGAGTACCGACCAGTTCACCTCGCCAAAAAGCTGGTCGGGTTGTGGACGCAGCATCAGCATGCCGAGCGCAAGTCCGACCAGCGCGGCGAAAGCCGGGAAGATATCCAGGTGGTGGTGGACGAAGAACAGCACGATCACCAGTGAGAGCGCTGCCAGGATGCGGATCAGCGCCTTGCGGTCTTTGATCGCATGCCTGATTTCGAAGTGCTGCGCGCGCATCTGGCCGTCGCCCGGGCGCAGGTGGTTGCGGAACATCACCAGCAACAGCAGTACGGTGCCGATCCATACCGCAGCGATCGGCGGGCCCATATGGGCGAGAAAATCGCTGAAGCTGATATGCGCAGCACTGCCGATCATGATGTTGGGCGGGTCGCCGACCAGCGTCGCGGCACCGCCGACGTTCGACAGAATCGCTTCGGACATCAGGAACGGCAGCGGATTGAGCTGCAGTATGCGTGCGATCAGCACCGTCAACGGTGCGAACACGATGATGGTGGTGACGTTGTCCAGCACCATGGAGATCAGGCTGACTGCAAGGCTGAGATAGATCAGCAGCAGGCGCGGATCACGCGCTGACACGCGGGCGATCACGACCGCCAGGTACTCGAAGGCGCCGGTCGGTCGCAACATGGCAACCAGCATCATCATCGCGGCCAGCAACAGGATTGTGTTGGCATCGACCGACAGCAACGCCTCTTCCTGGCCGTAAAAGCCAAAGAACATGCCGACTGCGATCATCGTAGTCGCACCGAGAATCGCGGCGCTGGTGCGGTGGATGACTTCGGTGAAGATCAGGACATAGGAACCGACGAGGATGGCGGCGGCGATCAACATGTCGTTGCTCAGCCCCGCAGGTACGGCTTCGGTCATCCTTGTTCCTCCAGCAG